>OIWT01000889.1_pt1 | contig 39538 bp, 31 predicted proteins | sample 1587701 | NCBI WGS metagenome assembly OIWT01 (sample SAMEA3888904, study PRJEB22519) | human gut metagenome | biome: human gut; feature: human-associated habitat; material: faeces | place: Denmark | collected 2009 | reverse complement strand
TGGGGTTCGGAGAGAAATCGGGATAAGCTGTCCCGAAAAAATCGGGATAAGGGTGGTGCAGAATCCCCCTTGCGGGGTGGGGCGCCAGATGCTATACTATGGTCTTGTTTTCCGAGCGCGGGAGGGCCGAGTGGCCGTTGCCGTGCGGAAGCGAACGACGATTCCGGTTTGTCCAGACCGGGGCGTCAAAGCGGATTAACCAGGGAAAACACGGGACTGTGCGCCCCTGTTTCCCCACCAACGGACACGAAAGGTTACGAGACAAGATGGATATGCCGACCTCCCAGGCCACGGGCCTGACGCTTAAGGATCTCTTCGACGCCGGGCTTCACTTCGGCCACCAGACGAAGCGCTGGAACCCGAAGATGAAACCCTACATCTTCGACAAGCGCAACGGCATCCACATCATCGACCTCACCCAGACGGTGACGTTCATCGACGAGGCGGCGGAATTCCTCCGCAAGACGATCCTCGACGGTAAGAAGATTCTTTTCGTCGCGACGAAGAAGCAGGCCCAGGAACTCGTCAAGCAGGCCGCCGAGGCGTGCGGGCAGTTCTACATGACCGAGCGCTGGCTCGGCGGCACGCTCACGAACGCCCAGACGATCCGGGGCAGCGTGAAGCGCATGAAGCAGCTCCAGGCGTTCGGCGCCAAGAACAACGGCGTGCTCTCCGTCCACAAGCAGGAGAACTCGATGCTCCGCCGCGAGCTCGCCAAGCTGGAGAAGAACCTGACGGGCATCGCCGACATGGACGAGAAGCCGGGCGCGATCTTCATCGTCGACGTCTGCCGCGAACTCAACGCCGTCAAGGAGGCTTCCCGTCTCCACATCCCGATCGTGGCCATCACGGACACGAACGCGAACCCGGACCCGATCGACTACGTCATCCCCGGCAACGACGACTCCGTGCGCGGCATCGAGCTGATCGTCGGGGGGATCGTCAAGGTCGTCAAGGCCGCCAACGACGAATACTCCGCCCGCGCCGCCGAGGAGGCGCAGAAGCGCGCCAACGAGCGCCGCGAGCGTGAGGAGCAGGAGAAGGCCGAGCGCGCCGCGCGCCGCGAGAAGGCCGCCGCCGAGAAGAAGGCCGCCGCGGCCGCGAAGGGCGAGGAAGTCGCCAAGGCCGCCCGCGCCAAGGCGCCGAAGACGGTCGTCGCCAACGCTGTGAAGCAGGCCGCCCGCGCCGCGAAGGAGGCCGCCGAGGCCAAGGCGAAGGAAGAGCTCGCCGCGAAGCGCCAGGAGAAGGTCGCCGCCGCCGAGGCCGCCGTGAAGGCCGCCGAGGTCGCCGCGCCGGCTGCGGAGTAGCCGCAACGGACGGGGGAGCGCGCGCTCCCCCGAACCCCCACAAGAAGCACTGGAAAACGGGGCGGACGGGAGCGCGCGCTCCCCCGAACTCCCACAAGAAGCACAGGAAAACGGGACGGACGGGGGAGCGCGCTCCCTCGAATCCCTACGAGAAGAACTGGAGATTTTATTATGGCCATCACAATTGCACAAATCAAGGAACTCCGCGAAGTGACCGCCGCCGGCATGGGCGCGTGCAAGGAGGCGTTGACCGCCACGAACGGCGACATGAACGAGGCGATCAAGTACCTTCGCGAGAAGGGTCTCGCCGTCGCCGCCAAGCGCGTCGACAAGGAGTCCAAGCAGGGCATCATCGCCCTCGCAACCGCTGCGGACGGCAAGTCCATGGCGCTCGCCGAGGTCAACTGCGAGACCGACTTCGTCGCCAACACGGACGCCTACAAGGAGTTCTGCGCGAACGCGGCGAAGGTCGCGCTCGAAGGCAAGAACATCGAGGAGACGCTGGCCGACGACTACAAGATGCTGCTCACGAAGACGGGCGAGAACGTGAAGATCCGCCGTCAGGAGCGCTACGTGCTTGAAGGCGCGGGCGTGCTGAGCGGCTACATCCACATGGGCGGCAAGATCGGCGTCCTCGTGGAGCTCGGCTGCGACAAGGCCGATGCGCCGGAACTCGCCGAGGCGGCCCACATGGTGTGCCTCCAGATCGCCGCGAACGCCCCGAAGTACATCAAGCCCGAGGACGTTCCCCAGGCCGAGATCGACGCGGAGCTCGAAATCAAGCTCAACGCGCTCAAGGAGCAGAAGGGCAAGTTGCCGCCGGAACAGGCGCTTGTCGGCATCAAGAAGGGCATGGCCGCCAAGTTCTGCACGCAGATCTGCCTCCTCAAGCAGGACTACGTGGCGGACGGCGACCTCTCCGTCGAGAAGTACCTCGACGGCGTCGCGAAGACGATTGGCGCCCCGATTACGGTGAAGCGCTTCGTGCGCCTCCAGCTCGGCGCCTGATCGGGTCGATGCGGCAGCACCGGGTTCCGGACCCGGTGCGGAAAGGGGGCCGGCGCACCGCGCGCCGGCCTTTTTGCCGGGCTGTAGCAGAAAGATACGGAAACCGGCCGGATGATGTGGTATACTACCTCCGCAATGAAGAACAATGCCCTTGGCTTTTACTTTACGTGGTTCTATGCGTTCGACGGAACGCGGGGCGTTGCTTTTTCGTAAATCGGTTTCACGATTCCCGAACCTGAAGGAAAGCCCCGCTCCGCGATGGAGACGGGGCTTTCTTTGCAGAAGGGCAAGCGGAGTGGAGAAGGAGACAAGATGATAGACCTGAAGACGGCGCGTGGTGAGATCGACCGCATCGACGAGGAGTTGGTGCGCCTCTTCCTGAAGAGGCTGAAGGTCTCGCGCGATGTCGCGCTCGCGAAGCGCGAGAAGGGCGGACCGATCACCGATCCGGCGCGGGAGCGCGAGATTCTCACGCGCGTCTCGGTGGAGGCGGGCCCCGAGAACGAGAACGCCGCCCGGCTTTTCTTTTCCACGCTCTTCTCGATCTCGAAGGCGCGTCAGCGGAGCATCCTGAGGGGACAGTCGCCGCTTGTGGACGAGATCAAGCGGTCCGCCGCCCTCCACGCCGACGCGGCGCACGCCTTCCCGTCCCACGCGATCGTCGCGTGCTGCGGCACGGAGGGATCGTACGCCCAGCAGGCCGCCTGCCGGCTCGTGCGGGTGCCCACGATCCTCTACTTCAACAGTTTCGAGAAGATCTTCGAGGCGGTGGAGCAGGGCCTGTGCCCCTACGGCGTGCTGCCGGTCGAGAACTCGGCCGCAGGGTCCGTCGTTTCCGTCTACGACCTCATGCAGCGGCACCGTTTCCACATCGCGCGCGCGCTGCGTCTGAAGGTGGACCACGTCCTCCTCGCGCCGCCCGGCGTGAAGTTGGCGGACGTGAAGGAGATTGTGAGCCATCCGCACGCGCTCGCCCAGTGTTCGGAGTTCCTCCGCACGCACCCCGACATCCGTTCGACGCCGAGTCCGAACACCGCCGTCGCCGCGAAGGAGGTCGCCGCCTCCGGTCGCCGCGATGTCGCGGTGATCGCCTCGCGTGCCTGTGCCGAGCTGTATGGCCTCGACGTGATCGCCGAGCGCATCCAGGACGCCGTCTACAACTACACGCGCTTCATCTGCATCTCGAAGGACCTCGAAATCTACCCGGAGGCCCACAAGATGTCGATCATGCTCTCGATTCCGCATCGGCCGGGCGCGCTCGCGGAGATCATCTCGAAGTTCGCCGCGATCGACGTGAACCTGACGAAGCTGGAGTCGCGTCCGATGCCGGGCATGGATTTTGAGTTCCGCTTCATCTTCGACTTCATGGCCTCGCCGCAGGAGAACGCCGTGCAGTGCCTCCTCTCGGAACTTTCGCGCGACCCGGAGATCGAGCACTTCGACTTCCTCGGCGCCTACGTCGAATCGTGAACGGGGGACGGAAGAGCCCGTCGGAATCCATACTTTGAAGGGGTAAAGGTAGACAATGGTCATCATCCTGAAGAAGGACGTGGACGCCACCCAGGTCGAGAACCTGAAGGCGCTCCTGAAATCGCACCACATCACGCCGCGCGTGACGGCCGGCACGCTCAAGACGATCATCGGCTGCGTGGGCGACATCACCCACATCGACCCGGGGCTCATCGAGGCGCTGGACGGCGTGGAGTCCGTCCAGCGCATCCAGGAGCCCTACAAGGCCGCGAACCGGAAGTTCCACCCCGAGGACTCGGTGGTCGATTGTTCGGGCGTGAAGGTGGGCGGCGGGCACTTCGCCGTCATCGCCGGGCCCTGCTCCGTCGAGGGCGAGGACCAGCTCGTCGGCATCGCGAAGGCGGTGAAGGCCGCCGGCGCGACGATGCTGCGCGGCGGCGCGTTCAAGCCGCGCACCTCCCCCTACGCCTTCCAGGGCATGGGCGCGGAGGGGCTTCGCCTCCTCTCCCTTGCGAAGAAGGAGACGGGGCTTCCGGTCGTGACGGAGCTGATGGACTTCAAGGACATCGATCTCTTCAACGACGTCGACGTCATCCAGATCGGCGCGCGGAACATGCAGAACTTCAACCTCCTCAAGGAGGTCGGCTCCTACACGAAGAAGCCCGTCCTCCTCAAGCGCGGCATGTCGGCGACCCTGCAGGAGCTTCTGATGAGCGCCGAGTACATCATGGCCTCCGGAAATCCGAACGTCATCCTCTGCGAGCGCGGCATCCGCACGTTCGAGACGGCGCTGCGCAACACGCTCGACCTCGGCGTCGTCACGCTCCTCCACCGCCTCTCGCACCTGCCCGTCGTGGTGGACCCCTCGCACGCGACAGGCCATGCCTACATGGTCGATTCGGTTTCCGTCGCGGCGGCGGCCATCGGGGCGGACGGACTCATCATCGAGGTCCACAACGACCCACCGCACGCGAAGTGCGACGGCGCGCAGAGCCAGACGCCGGAGGTGTTCGCCCGCACGATGGACCGCGTGCGCAGGATCCGCGAGGTGGTTGCGTCATGAGGGTCGCGGTCATCGGCGCGGGCCTGATCGGCGGTTCCTTCGGGAAGGCGTCGCGCGCGGCGGGGCATGCGGTCACGCTCCTCCACCACGGGGACGCGACGGGGTTCGAGGACGCGGAACTGATCCTCGTCTGCCTGCCGCCCCCGGCCATCGTCCCGTGGGTGCGCGCACACGCGGCGGCGTTCCGACCCGGCGCCCTCGTCGTCGACATCTGCGGCGTCAAGCGCACGGTCCTGCGCGACATGGCGGCGGTGCCGCGCGAGGGCTGGACGTTCGTGGGCGGGCATCCAATGGCCGGGCGCGAGGTCGCGGGCTACGCCAATTCCCGCGCGGACCTCTTTGTCGGCGCGTCGATGGTCCTCACGCCGTTCGACGGCACGCCGCCGGAGACGCTGGAGACCCTGCGCGCCTACTTCGCCTCCGTCGGCTTCGCCACGACCGTCGTCACCACGGCCGCGCGCCACGACGAGATGATCGCCTTCACGAGCCAGCTCTGCCACGTGATCGCCACCACCTACGCGCGCGACCCGCGCGTGAAGGACGCAATCGGCTTCTCGGCGGGCAGCTACGCGAACATGACGCGCATCGCCACGCAGAACGCCGCCGACTGGAGCGCGCTCTACGCCGGGAACCGCGACGCGCTCGTGGAGGTGCTGGACGCCTTTGCCGCGCGCTTCCGAGACCTGCGCGACGCCATTGCCCGCGACGACCGCGCGGCGGTCATGCGCTTCATCGAGGAGGGCACCGCCGCCAAGCGGCAGGAACTGCTCGACCGCCGTCGCGGCGACGAAGCGCAAGATTTGGTATAATTCGAAAACAACTCTTTCGATCAAGGAAGGTACAAGATGGCATACGACAAGATCAGGGTTCCCGCAGGCGAAAAGATCACGATGAAGGACGGCGTCCTCCAGGTTCCCGACAACCCGGTCATCCCGTTCGTCGAGGGCGACGGCACGGGACCCGACATCACGCGCGCGGCGATGACCGTGTGGAACGCCGCCGTGAAGGCCGCCTACGGCGACGCGCGCAGGATTTCGTGGATGGAGGTCTACGCGGGCGAGAAGGCGAACGCCGTGTACGGTCCGAACACCTGGCTGCCGCAGGAGACGCTGGACGCATGCCGCGACTACCTCGTCTCGATCAAGGGCCCGCTCACAACGCCCGTCGGCGGCGGCATCCGGTCGATCAACGTGGCGATGCGCCAGCAGCTCGACCTCTACGTGTGCCTCCGCCCCGTGCGGTGGTTCAAGGGCGTTCCCTCCCCGGTGAAGCGCCCGGAACTGACGGACATGGTGATTTTCCGCGAGAACACGGAGGACATCTACGCCGGCATCGAGTGGATGAACGGTACGCCGGAAGTCGAGAAGGTGAAGAAGTTCCTGCTGGAGGAGATGGGCGTCACGAAGATCCGCTTCCCGAAGACGGCCTCCATCGGCATCAAGCCCGTCTCGCAGGAGGGGACGGAGCGCCTCGTGAAGGCGGCTCTCGACTACGCGATCGCGAACGACCGCACGTCCGTCACGCTCGTCCACAAGGGCAACATCCAGAAGTTCACCGAGGGGGCGTTCCGCGACTGGGGCTATGCGCTCGCCCGGCGCGACTACGGCGCGACGCTCATCGACAAGGGCCCGTGGTGTACGTTCAGGAACCCGAGGACGGGCCGCGAGATCGTGGTGAAGGACTGCATCTGCGATGCCTTCCTCCAGCAGATCCTCACGCGCCCCGCCGAGTACGACGTGATCGCGACGCTGAACCTGAACGGCGACTACGTCTCCGATGCGCTCGCGGCGACCGTGGGCGGCATCGGCATCGCCCCCGGCGCGAACATCAACTACCAGACGGGCGTCGCCGTCTTCGAGGCGACCCACGGCACGGCGCCGAAGTACGCGAACCTCGATAAGGTGAACCCCGGCTCGCTCATCCTCTCCGGCGAGATGATGCTGCGCTACATGGGGTGGACCGAGGCGGCGGACAAGATCGTGGAGGCGATGGACAAGGTCATCGCCGCGAAGACCGTCACCTACGACTTCGCCCGCCAGATGGAGGGCGCCACGGAAGTCAAGTGCTCCGCGTTCGGAAACGCCCTCGCGGCCGCGATGGCGTAACGCGAACGGGAACGAAAGAGGAAGGGGGCGGCAGATGTCCACACTGGAGACGAAGGCGAGCTCGCTGGCCTACGCGGTCATCATGGCCGGCGGCAACGGCGAGCGCTTCTGGCCGCTCTCGACCCCGGAGCGCCCGAAGCAGTTCCTCGACCTCTTCGGGGGGCGGGCGCTCATCCGCCAGGCGGTGGACCGCCTGGCGGGGCTGATCCCGCCCGAGCGGACGTTCGTCGTGACGGCGGGGCGCTTCGTCGCCTTCACGCGCGAGGCGTTGCCCATGCTCCCGCCGGAGAACGTCGTCGGCGAGCCCTGCCGCCGCGACACGGCGCCCGCCGCCGCGACGGCCTGCGGCCTCGTCCTCAAGGCGGGCGGGCCGGACGCCGTGGGGTGCATCCTCACGGCGGACCAGCTCATCTCCCCCGCCGAGGCGTTCCGCGCGACACTGGCGGACGCCATCGAGGCGGCGGCCCGTACGGATGCCATCGTGACGATGGGCCTTGTGCCGACGCGCCCCGAGACCGGTTTTGGCTACATCGAGTGCGGCCCCCGCGTCGAACTCGGCACGCGCACCGTCTTACACGACGTCCGTCGCTTCGTCGAGAAGCCGAACATGGAGACGGCGCGCTTCTACCTCGCGACGGGCGGCTTCCTTTGGAACGCCGGTATGTTCATCTGGAAGGCCGCCGCCCTGCGCGCGGCCTTTCTGGAAAATGCGCCGGACCTTTCCCCGCTCGTCGAGGCGGTCGCCGTCGGCGATCCCGCCACGGCGGTGCGCGACCTCTATCCCGGACTGCGCGCGATTTCGTTCGACTTTGCCGTGATGGAGCACGCGAAGAAGATCCTTGTGGCCGAGAGCCGGTTCGACTGGGACGACGTGGGATCTTGGACGGCGGTCGAGCACCACTTCCCCCAGGACGCGGCGGGGAACACCGCCCTGGGCCAGACCCTGCTGCGCGACGTCTCCCACGCCGTCGTCGTCAACGCCCCGGTCACGAAGGCGGAAAACGGCCACCTCGTCGTCGTCGCCGGCCTTTCGGACGTGGTCGTGGTCCACACGCCCGCCGCCACGCTCGTCTGTTCGCGCGACCAGTTGAAGAACCTCAAGGCACTTGTGCGGGACGCGACCTAGTATATTAAGCCGCCGCTACGCGGCTTTGAGTGGTTAAGTCGGCCTTCGGCCTTTAAATGCCTTCGGACAATCCATACACGTCCTTCGACGATGATTGCGGACGCGACAAGCGCGTCCCTCCCCGAAAGGGCGCATCTTACCGGTTTTGCGAAGATACGGGAGGGGCGTATCTTGTCAGTCCTGCGAATGATACGGGAGGGACGCGCTTGTCGCGTCCGGGTTTTGCCCTGGTAATTTAAAGCCGCGCAGCGGCGACTTAACCACTTAAAGGCCGAAGGCCGACTTAATATTTCCATGAACTGTCCCCATCAGCCCCCGCATACCTCTTCCTGGTACGTTCTTCATGTGAAGCCGCGCACGGAGAAGAAGGTCGTCGCCTATCTCGCCTCCTATGGCTGTTTCCGGTATCTGCCGGTGTATGTGAAGGTCACGAAGGTGCAGAGGCGCAAGGTGCGGACGGAGCTGCCGCTGTTTCCGGGGTACGTGTTCACGCGGCTGGACGCCGACGGGCGGCTGAAGATGCTCCGGACGAATCTGCTCGTGCGGACGATCCCCGTGGGGCGTCCGCGCGAGATGATCCACCAACTGCGCCAGATTGCGCGCATGGCGCGCGGCGCGCCCGTCGTCTACACGGGGCCCCAGTTCAAGGTCGGCGACCTTGTGCGCGTGACGTCGGGTCCGTTTCGTGGGCTTGAGGGCTACATCCGGCGCGAGGGCGCGGCGGCGACCATCGTCGTCAACCTCGACATCCTCGGACAGTCCGTCGCCACCTCCATCTCGCCCGGCGACTGCGAAATGGTTAAATCGGCCTTCGGCCTTTAAATGCCTTCGGAAATCCCTCCTCGATCTGCGACAACAGTTTAAAGCCGCGTAGCGGCGACTTAACCACTTAAAGCCGCGTAGCGGCGACTTAACCGAAGGGGAGGCAAAACGATTGAATCGTTTTGCCTCCCCTTCGGTTAAGGGATGTGGTAGAATGGGTACATGAAAATCTTAGGCATCATTCCGTCCCGGTACGGGTCCAGCCGCTTTCCGGGGAAACCGCTTGCGCTCCTTTGCGGGAAACCCCTTGTCGCCTGGGTCGTGGAGGCTGTCAAAAAGGCGCAATCCCTTGACGACGTGATTGTGGCGACGGACGATGTGCGCATCGCGGACGCCGTGGCGGCGCACGGCGGCAGGGCCGTGATGACGCCGAGCGACCTGCCGAGCGGCACGGACCGCATCGCCTGTGCGGCCGGGGACTTCGCGGACGACGACATCCTCGTGAACATCCAAGGTGACGAGCCGCTCATCGCCCCCGCCCTCATCGACGCCCTCGTCGCGCGCCTCCGGGAGCCGGGCGGGAAGTGGGACATGGCCACGGCCGTCACGCCCATCCGCACCGAACAGGACCTCCGCGCGAAGACCGTCGTGAAGGTCGTCCTCGACCGCGACGACGGCGCGCTCTACTTCTCCCGCGCCACGATTCCCGCCAGCCGTGACACGCCGGAGGACTACACGACGGGCCTCTACGTGCGCCATCTCGGCATCTACGCCTACCGGGGCGGTTTCCTGAAACGCTATATCGCAGAAAAACAATGCGAATTGGAGAAAACGGAGAAACTTGAGCAGCTTCGGGCGCTCTGGATGGGTGCGAAGATCGCCTGCATCCGCACGGACGACGAGGGCGTGGGCGTCGATACGCCCGAAGATGCCGTGCGAATCGAGGCTTTGATGAAGGCCCGTGGTATGGTATACTAGCCATGCAAAGGGAACTAGACTTTCAACATGAAGATCCGTAAAATCGACGTGGATCGGGGCGTCGCCTTCGGCGATGGCTCCTTGACGTTCATTGCCGGGCCGTGCGTGATCGAGAGCCGCAAGATGGCGCTCGACCTTGCGGCGCGCCTCGTGGAGGTTGCGAACGACCTCTCGGTGAACTATGTCTTCAAGGCGAGCTTCGACAAGGCGAACCGCACGAGCGTGGCGTCGTTCCGGGGACCTGGAATCGACGAGGGGTTGGACATTCTGGCTGAGATCCGCGAGAAGTTCGAGGTGCCGGTGCTGACCGACGTCCACGAGCCGTGGCAGTGCGCGCGCGTGGCCGAGGTCTGCGATGTCCTCCAGATTCCCGCGTTCCTCGCGCGCCAGACGGACCTCGTGGTGGCGGCGGGCGAGACGGGGGCCGTCGTGAACGTGAAGAAGGGGCAGTTCATGGCCCCGGAGGACATGGTGAACGTCATCCGGAAGATCGAATCGACGGGCAACCGCCGTATCGTGCTCTGCGAACGTGGCGCGAGCTTCGGGTACCGGAATCTCGTGGCGGACATGCGCTCGCTCCTGATCATGCGCGAGACGGGCTACCCGGTCGTCTTCGATGCGACGCATTCGGTGCAGCGTCCGGGCGGCCTCGGCACGGGGTCGGGCGGCGACGGACGGTTCGCGCCGGCACTCGCGCGCGCGGCGGTGGCGACGGGTGTGGACGGCGTGTTCATGGAAACGCACGTCAATCCGAAGAAGGCCCTGTCAGACGCGGCGAACGCCATTCCCTTCCACGACGTGAGGGCGCTCTGGACGCGGCTCCTCGCGATCCACGAAGTCGTCGGCGCCGATGTCGGGGAACTGGACGCCTGCTGCGCTGGCCACCACCATTCCGCCGACCACTGACACCGCTCCGTGACGAAAGACCGTAGACCGAAGACAAAGAACCAGGCACGACAGTGAAGTTCCCTCTTTCCATCATCTGTCTCTTCACCGCGTTGACCGCGACGGCGTTCTCCAGCGCGAAATGGCTGGAGGAGCGCGGGGACGACTCGGACGTGATGCGCCTCCGGGCCGCGTACGCGGAGTGCGTGAAGAAGCTGGAGGCGCCGGCCGAGAACGTGCAGATCCCGCTGGAGACGTTTCCGAACGGACAGGTGAAGAGCCGCGTCACGGCGCGGCGGGCACATGTTTTCCAGGATACGGGGTTCGTCTGGGGCGAGAAGGTGCGCGTGGAGCAGTTCAAGGAGGACGGCTCGCTCTTCGCGTCGCTGGACGCGGAGAGCTGCGTGGTGGACCGCAAGACGAAGAGCGGCTGGGTCGAGGGGGCGGCGCAGATGGTGTACGGCGATTCCTCGGTGAAGGGGCGGGGGATCTACTTTTCCCTGGAGCGCGAGTTCATCAAGATTTTTTCGCAGTCGGAGATCCGTACCGGCCACACCGGATTTGATCGAGGGAGTTTTCTGAAGTGAAGATGCGTTTGGCCATTGTCGCGGCGTTGTCCGCCCTGCTGGTGTCCGCCGCATGGGGGGCCACCGACCTGTCCGAATTGCTGAACCCGGACGACGTGATGCTGCGCCGTCCCGCGCAGAAGAAGACAGCGGCTCCGGCTCCGCAGCCGGCTGCCGACGTGGAGGCGGCGGCAAAGGCCGACGTCGAGCGGCGCTTCCAGGAGGCCAAGGCGAAGGCCGAGGCCGAACAGCGGGCGAAGGCGGAGGCCGAACGGAAAGCGGAGGCCGAGCGGAAGGCCGCAGCGGAGCGGGCCGCGCAGGAGGCCGCCGAGAAGGCAAAGGCGGAGGCCGCGCGCAAGGCGCGCGAGGAGGCGGAACGGAAGGCCGCAGCGGAGAAGGCGGCGGCGGAACGCCGGGCGAAGGAGGAGGCCGCAGCGGAGAAGGCGGCGGCGGAACGCCGGGCGAAGGAGGAGGCCGAGCGGAAGGCGCGCGCGGAGGCCGAGCGGAAGGCGGCGGCCGAGAAGGCCGCGAAGGAGGCTGAACTGAAGCGTCTGCGCGAGCAGGTGGCGGCGGAGAAGGCCGCGCGCGAACAGGCCGAGGAGAAGGCGGTGCGCGCGGAGAAGCGGGCGGCGTACCTCGCGAACCCGGATCCGGACGAGCGCCCGGCGCCGAAGAAGCTGGTGGCGCGGGATCCCGGAAAGGACGTGACGGAGGCGCCGGCCGCCTCCGCGCAGAAGGCCGGCGCACGGAAGGAGAAGAAGGAGCTGACGGGGCGCCCGGCGGTGATTACGGCGGACCGCACGGACTACGACCGCAAGGAGGGCGTGATCCTCTTCGACCGCAACGTCGCCGTCGACGACGAGCAGTACCAGATGCACGCGGAGCGCCTGTTCGTGTTCCTGGACGGGACGAACGACATGAAGCGCCTCGTGGCGCTCGGCAACGTCGCGATCACGAACGAGGACAAGTCGGCGTGGTGCGCGAAGGCCGTCTACACGAAGGCGGCGTCGCGGATCGTGATGTACGGCGACGAACGGAACCCGGCGTGGCTGCGCGACGCGGGCGGGAGGCCGGGGGACGCGAGCGAGGTGCGCGGGCTGCGCATCACGTACTGGATCGACTCGGGCCTCGCGACGGTCGAGAAGTCTGTGATCACGCTGCCGGGCCTGAAGGGGACGAACAACCCGAAGGACCTGTTCAACCCCGGCGGCGCGAAGAAGTCCAAGGACGAGTGAGGCGGCGAACGATGGACGATCCTGTGATGAAGGCGATGGCCGAGATGGCCAGCGAGAACGCGGCGGGTGCGGCCCGGAGCGCGGAACCGCCGGCCGTGGCCGACGCGCTGCCGACGGCGCCGGATCTCGTGGCGGACGGCCTTGTGAAGATCTACGGCGACCGCACGGTGGTGAACGGCATGTCGATGCAGGTGCGCTGCGGCGAGATCGTGGGCCTGCTCGGGCCGAACGGCGCGGGCAAGACGACGACCTTCTACATGATCGTGGGGCTCGTGCGCCCGAACCGCGGCACGGTGAAGTTCCGGGGGCAGGACCTGACGCATCTCCCGGTGTTCATGCGCGCGCGCCGGGGTCTCGGCTACCTCGCGCAGGAGGCGAGCATCTTCCGCAAGCTGAGCGTGTGGGACAACGTGATGGCCATCCTCGAAACGCTGAAGATGGGCCGGGCGGACCGCAAGGCCCGCTGCGAGGAGCTGCTGGCCTCGCTTGACCTGATGAAGGTGGCGAAGCAGCCCGCCTACACGCTCTCCGGCGGCGAGCGGCGCAAGCTGGAGATCGCGCGCGCGCTCGTGCGCCGCCCGTCGATCCTCATGCTCGACGAGCCGTTCGCGGGCGTCGACCCGCTCGCCGTCCACGACATCCAGGAGATCGTGCGCGGTCTGAGGAACCAGGGCCTCGGCATCATCATCACGGACCACAACGTGCGCGAGACGCTGAACGTGGTGGACCGCGCCTACCTCGTCTACGACGGGCGCCTCCTCTGCGAGGGGCCGAGCGAGAAGCTGGTGAAGGACGAGGACGCCCGCCGCCTCTACCTGGGCGAGGATTTCAGGATGTGACATTTCACAAAACAACAAAATAAGGAACAAGGAGGTACACATGTCCATAGAAGTGACGATGCGCCACAGCGACGTGAAGATCGAGTCGCTCAAGGAATACGCGCAGAAGCGCATGGAGAAGCTTCAGGTTGCCTTTCCGAAGGTGACGAAGGTCGCGATCGTGATCGACGTCGACGTGAAGAAGCACATGTACATGGCCGAAGTCGTGGCGAACCGCCTTGGCGAGGTGGCCGTGGGCGCGAAGGAGTTCAGCGAGAGCGGCAAGAGCGTGATCGACGCCGCCGCCGCGCGCGCCGAACGCCAGCTGCTCAGGATGCGCGTGAAGGCGCGCAAGGGCTGCGTGCGCGCCGCGCGCGCCGATTCGCCGCGTAACTGAGACGACGCATGGACCCCGTGGAACAGATCCCCGGCGCCCCGACGTTCACCCTCCGCGCGTTCGTCGCGGAGGGGGCCGAGCGTCTGCGCATGGAGGTCGTCGTGGGCGGGGACGGGCTGGAGCACGAGGTGCTTGAACCGATGTGCAACCGGCCCGGCCTCGCCCTCACGGGGTTCTACGGCTTCTTCGCCTGGCGCCGCATCCAGGTGATCGGGCAGGCCGAGCAGGCCTACCTCGACAGCCTCGCGCCCGACGTGCGCCTCGCGCGCGTGAAGGCGCTCTTCGACCGCGGGGCCTACTGCCTCATCTTCGCGTGCGGCATCGAGGTGCCCGCCGTCCTCGCCTCGCTTGCGGAGTCGGCGGGCGTGGTCGTGTGCCGCACGGAGCTTCTGACGCGCATCTTCTTCCACCAGGCGACATTCGTGCTGGAGAAGCTGCGCGCGCCGAAGATGCGCCTCTACGGGACGACCGTGGAGGTGGCGGGCCTCGGCGTGATGCTCGAAGGCGCGCCGGGGCTCGGCAAGAGCGAGACGGCGCTCGGGCTCATCAAGCACGGCAACGCGCTGGTGGCGGACGATCTCACGTGCCTGCGCAAGGACGTGGCCGCGAACCGGCTGTTCGCGGCGGCCTCGCCGGCCACGCGCAACTACATGGAGATCCGCGGCATCGGGATCATCCACGTGCCCAGCGTGTTCGGCGTCACCGCCGTGCGCGCGGAAAAGGAACTCGACCTCGTGGTCACCCTCAAGAGCATGAAGGAGACCGAGGGCGAGCTGGACCGCACCGGGGAGGAGCGCCGGACGCGCACGATTCTCGGCGTGGAGGTGCCCCAGATCACGATTCCGGTCGCGGCCGGACGCGATCTCGTCAACCTCGTCGAGACGGCCGCGCAGCAGTACAAGCTGCTCGCCGCCGGACACGACGCCGTGAAGGCGCTGGACGCGCAGCTCTGCGCCCGCGCCGAGGGGAAACTTTGAAGGAGAAACATCCAAATGGCTGACCAGAAGGAAACCAGGGCCCTTGTCCTGATCAACAAATACGGCCTCCACGTGCGACCGGCGGGTCTTTTCGCGAAGATCGCGTCGCGCTTCGACGCGGACGTGGAAGTGGAGAAGGACGGGAACGTGGTGAGCGGGAAGTCCATCATGGCGCTCATGACGCTGGAGGCGACGTGCGGCACGAAGCTGGTCGTCACGGCGACGGGGCCGCAGGCCCACGAGGTCCTCGACGAACTTGAGGCGCTCGTGCAGCGGAAGTTCGACATCCCCGACGAGCAGTAGTCCGCGTGGGCGAGCAGGAAGAAAGAGCCGGGGCCAAGCCCGCGATGGTCACCGTCACCGGAATCGCCGTTTCCCGCGGCTTTGCCGCGGGACCGGTTTTCGTCCACCGTCCCGATGACGTCCAGAACGTCCCCGAATACGAGGTCTCCCCCGACCGCGTGGAGGCGGAGGTCGCCCGCTACGGCACGGCGCGCGCCCAGACGCGCGCGCAGATCGAGGCGCTCGTCGCCCAGCTGGGCGCGGGGGGCGGAAACGCCGCCGCCGTCTTCGCGAACCACCTTGAAATCCTGGATGATGAATCCCTCTGCCGGTCGGTCGAGCGCCTGATCCGCGAGCGGCGCGTCAACGCCGAGGCGGCCGTGCGGCGCACGGTGGCCGAGTTCCGCGCGATCTTCGGCCGGATGAAGGACCCCTACCTGCGCGAGCGCGTGCGCGACGTCGACGACGTGGAGCGCCGCGTGCTGCGCGTCCTCCTCGGGCGCACGGGGAACGCCTTCGCGCAGATCACCGAGCCGGTGATCATCGTCGCCGCCGATCTCTCGCCGTCCGACACCGTGGCCCTGCCGCGCGAGCTCGTGCTCGGCTTCGCGACGGATCGCGGGTCGGCGACCTCGCACGTCGCGCTCCTCGCGCGCATCCTCGGCATCCCCGCCGTGGTGGGGCTGGGGGACATCGTGTCCCGCGTGAAGCCCGGGGACGACGTGCTGCTCGACGGCACGAACGGCGCCGTCACCGTGAACCCCGACGTGCGCACCTGCGCCGAATTCGCCCGCCTCGTGCGGCGCGAGCGCGAACTGCTTGCGCTCCTCGCGGAGGACCGCGCCGGCACGACGAAGGACGGACAGGCGGTCCATTTCTGCGCGAACGCCCAGCCGGGCGTGCCGATGGGCGGCTTCGCCGCGTTCGGCGCCCAGGGCGTGGGCCTCTACCGCACCGAATACCTCTGGCTGGGCGGCGACCACGAGCCGACCGAGGAGGAGCAGGCGGCGGACTACGCCTCCGCCGTGCGCGCCGCCGCCGCGATGGGCCCCGAGGCGCGCGTCGTCTTCCGCGCGCTCGACATCGGCGGTGACAAGCTCATGCGCGGCACGCCGTCGCACGAGGCGAATCCCTTCCTCGGCTGCCGCTCCATCCGCTGGCTCTTTGCCAACCGCAAGGTCTTCCGCGCCCAGGTGCGCGCGATCCTGCGCGCGAGCGCCGCAGGCCCCTCGGCGATCATGTGGCCGATGGTCGCGACGGCGCAGGAACTGCGGAAGGCGAACGACGAGCTGCGCCGCGCGAAGGACGAACTGCGCGCGGAGGGCATCCCCTTTGACGAGAAGATCCCCGTGGGGTGCATGATCGAGATCCCGTCCGCCGCCCTCTGCGCCGACCAGCTCGCGCGGGAGGTTGATTTCTTCTCGGTGGGCACGAACGACCTCGTGCAGTACACGCTCGCCGCCGACCGCGGCAACGAGCAGGTCGCCTACCTCTACCAGCCCACGAACCCCGCCGTGATCCGCCTGATGGACATGACGGTGAAGGCGGCGGCGGCGGCGGGCATCCCCGTCGCCGTGTGCGGCGAGACGGCGAGCGATCCCGTGCTCGGCGCGCTCTGGGTGGGACTCGGCGTGGGCGAGCTGTCGATGAGCGCGAGCTACATCCCCGTGCTCCGCAAGGTGCTGCGCGCGCTCACGCGGGCCGAACTCCGGGAACTCGCGGACCGCGCGCGCGCCGCGTGCGCGGAACGCTCGGCGGCGGAGATCTACGCGCTCTGCCGCGCCTACCTCGTCTCGAAGGTCCCCCAGCTGGAGGAGATCCAGTCGTTCTTCACGTCCGTCTGACCCTTCAACCAGCTTGAATGGCTAACAACTTAACCACTTAACCACTTAACCACTTAACTACAGCAACATGGCACTCAAGATTCTCGGAACGGGCAGCTATCTGCCGCCCCAGGTGGTGACGAACGACGATCTCGCGAAGTCGCTGGAGACGTCCGACGACTGGATTTTCTCCCACACGGGCATCCACGCCCGCCACATCGCGGAGGAGGACGACTGCACGTCCACGATGGCGACCAAGGCCGCGCGCGCGGCGATGGAGGCGGCCGGCGTTGCGCCGGAGGAGATCGGGCTCATCATCGTGGCGACGTCGTCGCCGGACTACAACACCTTCCCCTCCACGGCGTGCCTCGTGCAGGCCGCGCTCGGCTGCCCCGCCACGGGGGCGTACGACCTGCAGGCCGCGTGCGCGGGCTTCGTCTACGCGCTGGACCAGGCGCGCTGCTGGGTGAAGGTGAACCCGTCGCGCAAGGCGATCGTGATCGGCTCGGAGACGCTCTCGCGCGTCGTCGACTGGCGCGACCGGTCGAGCTGCATCCTCTTCGGCGACGGCGCGGGCGCCGTGGTGCTGGGCGACGTGCCCGGCGAGGAGGGCCCGGGCGCGCACACCGTCCTCTGGGCCGACGGCAACGGCGCGGGCTTCATCTCGCGCGAGGGCGGCGCGCGCCGCCGCGCGGAGCCCGGCACGGTGAAGATCCCCTACCTCGTGCTGCAGGGGCACGACGTCTTCGCGTTCGCGGTGCGCGCCCTCTCGAAGGTCACGAACCAGCTCTGCGAGAAGCTGGGCACCACGCCCGACCGCCTCGACCGCGTCTTCGCCCACCAGGCGAACGGGCGCATCATCGAGGCCGTGGCGCGCCGCATGAAGCTGCCGCTGGAGAAGTTCTACCTCAACCTGGAGACGACGGGCAACACCTCCGCCGCCTCGATCCCGCTCGCGCTCGACGAGGCCGTGCGGAAGGGCGAGCTGACGGACGGCATGAAGATCGTCCTGTGCGGGTTCGGCGCGGGCCTCACCTACGCGGGCACGTACATGCAGTGGCCGCACCTGTAGGCGCGGCCAGGAACAGGAGTTTAACAAGGAGAAGGAGATGAACATGAAGAGAGTCGTCATCACTGGAATTGGAATGGTCACGCCCTGTGGGAACGGCAAGGATGCCGCGTGGGCCAACGTCAAGGCCGGCGCGTGCGGCATCACGCGCATCACGCGGTTCGATCCCTCGCGCTGCACCTGCCAGGTCGCGGGTGAAGTGAAGAACTTCGACGCCTACCTGGACGAGACGGGCTACGTGGACCGCAAGGCCGCGCGCCACATGGACCTCTTCTCGAAGTACGCCGTCGCCGCCGCCGTCGAGGCGTGGAAGGACTCCGGCTACACCGACGAGGCGAAGCCCGACATGGACCGCGTGGCGACGATCCTCGGCAACGGCATCGGCGGCATGGAGACGAACGGCGTGGCGTGGCAGACGCTCTTCGAGCGCGGGCCGGACCGTCTCTCCCCCCTCGCCATCCCCGAGCTGATCGCGAACGAGGCCGCCGGCAACGTCTCGATGACGCTCGGTGCGAAGGGCCCCGCCCAGGTGGTCGTCACCGCGTGCGCCTCCTCCACGGACGCGCTGGGCGTGTCGCTCGACATGATCCGCGCCGGACGCGCCGACGTGGTGATCGCGGGCGGCACGGAGGCGACGATCGCCGAATTCGCCGTGGGCGGGTTCATGAAGATGAAGGCCCTCGCCACGCAGTTCAACGACCGGCCCGAAAAGGCGTCCCGCCCGTTCAACGCCGACCGCTGCGGCTTTGTGATGGGCGAGGGCGCGGCCGTTCTCATCCTCGAAAGCGAGGAACACGCGAAGGCGCGCGGCGCGCGCGTCTACTGCGAACTCGCCGGCTACGGCGCCACGTCCGACGCCTACCACATCACGGCCCCGGACCCCTCCGGCGCGGGTGCGGTGAAGGCGATTCGCCTCGCGCTGAAGGACGCGGCGGTGGACGATCTTTCCACGGTGGACTACATCAACGCGCACGGCACCTCCACCCACCTGAACGACGTGATGGAGACGAAGGCGTTCAAGGAGGTCTTCGGCGACGAACAGGCCCGCAAGATCAAGATCTCCTCCACGAAGTCGATGACCGGCCATCTGCTCGGCGCGACCGGCGCCCTCGAAGCCGCGTTCTGCGCGCTCGCGATTGCGGACTCCTTTGTGCCGCCCACCATCAACTACGAGAACCCCGACCCCGAGTGCGACCTCGACTACACCCCCAATGCGGGCGTCGCGAAAGACATCCGCGTCGCCGTCTCCACCTCGCTCGGCTTCGGTGGCCACAACGGCGTCCTGGTCTTCAAGAAACACTGAGGAGGCGACATGGAATTTCCGAAGTTCAAGCAGGAGTACCATCTCCCCGGCATCAACCTGTTGCCGCACCGCGATCCGTTCCTCTTCGTCGATGAACTCATCTCCGCCGACGAGACGGGCGCGCTCGGGAAATACACATTCACGAAGGAGAAGAACGACTTCTTCCGCGGGCACTTCCCGTTCTTCCCGATAGTGCCGGGCGTCGTGCTCGTCGAGGCGATGTGCCAGGTGGCGGGCGCGGCGGTCGTTGCGCGCGGCGTGCTGCCGGAAGGGCAGGCGGCGTTCATCCTGGGAAGCATCGACAAGGTGCGTTTCCGCCGTCCAGTCCGTCCGGGCGACACGCTCGTCACCGTCGCGCAGAACATGCGCGTGATGAGCCGCCTCGGCATCTTCGCCCTCAAGGGGTACGTCGGCGACGAACTCGCCGCCGAGGCCGAGGTCAAGTGCGTGCTGAGCACGCAGGACAAGTTGACAGCCTAGGCGGGCCCGTTTGCGCACAATGGGGAATGCGTGTACGTGGCGGGAACGCAGGGCTGACGAGACGGACGAGGCGCGCGCGGAGGCGTTCAGGACGGCGGGGCTGCCGCCGATCCTGGCGCGTCTGCTGGCGTCCCGGGGTGTGACGGAAGAGGGACGGGAGGCGTTCCTGGACCCGTCCCTGACTCGGTTGGCGCGTTCGGATGACCTGCCCGGCATGACGGAGGCCGTGCAGGTCATTCTGCCGTTTCTGCATACGAAGCGGAAGATCGTCGTCTTCGGCGACTACGATGCGGACGGCGTCTGCGCGTCCGCGATTCTCGTCACGGCGCTCCGCCGTCTGGGCGGCAACGCCGAGGCATTCATCCCGCACCGCTTCGGCGAGGGCTACGGGATGACCGCCGCCTCCCTGGAGCGCCTCTGGTGCGAGCACGCCGACGCCGCGCTCGTCGTCACGGTGGACAACGGCATCTCGTCGCCGGACGAGGTCGCGAAGCTCAAGGTGAAGGGTATCCAGGTCGTCGTGACCGACCACCATCTGCCCGGCGAGAATCTGCCGAAGGCCGACGCGCTCGTCAATCCGCGCGTCCAGTCGTGTCCGGGTAGTGCGGACCTCTGTGGCGCGGGCGTCGCGTTCTTCCTCGCCTCGGCGCTCGCACAGGCTGCGACGGAGAAGGGCTTGTACACGGGGCCCAAGTTCGGCGGCCCCCTCCTCGTCCTTGCGGGGCTCGCGACCGTGGCGGATCTCGTGCCGTTGAAGGAGCAGAACCGCATCCTCGTCGCGCAGTCCCTTGCCTACTTCAACCGCTGCGCGCCCTGCGGCCTCCGCGAACTACGCGACAAGGCGGCCCGCAGCGCGGCGGCGCTCACGGCGCGCGACTATGGTTTCCTGCTCGCGCCGCGCATCAACGCCGCCGGGCGCATGAAGACGGCCGATGTGGCCTTTGATCTGCTTGTCTGTACGGACGAAGACCGCGAGGGGGCGCGCCAGCTGGCCTCCCGCATCGACGGATTCAACGGTGAACGGCGCGGGTTCGAGCAGACGATGTACCAGGAGGCCTGTGCGCAGATCGACAAGGCCGGGGAGGAGGATTTACAGGCCGTCGTCGCCTGGGACGCGGGATGCGTGACGGGAGCGACCAAGGGGCAGAGGTGGCATCTCGGGGTTGCGGGCATTGTCGCCTCGCGTCTGCTGGAACACTACCACGTGCCGGCCGCCGTGGCGGTAGGCGAGACGGGGAGCGTGCGTGCGCCGGACGGGTACAACGTCCATGACGCGCTCGCGGCTGCGTCGGAACATCTTGTCCGCTTCGGCGGCCATGCCGCCGCCGGTGGGTTCACCGTCAAGCCGGGGGCGTTTGAGGCGTTCCGGGCCGCGTTCACGACGGCGTGTGCGAAGCAGAGAAAAGAACATGCGCTGGATGCGGATGCGCGCGACTTCGACGGCTGGGTGGAACCGGGCGACCTCACACCCGGCCTCTATGCCGACCTGCGGCGGCTGGAGCCGTTCGGCGAGGGAAATCCCGAACCCGTCTTCGGCCTGCGCGGTGTGACGCTGCGGGAGGTCAGGGTGATGGGGGTGGAGGGACGGCATCTGTCGCTTGCGTTCGTGAACCGCGACGTGCCGCGCGCCATCTGGTGGGGGCACGGCGGAAGGGCCGAGGATCTTCGCAAACATGCCGCGAGGCCGTATGACGTGTTCTTCACGCTCACGACATCCGGTTTCGACAGTGCCCTGCCGCACCTCGAACTGCGCGTGGTCGATCTGCGTCCCACGTCATTCAGCTGATGCACGTATCCAGACGATAACCCAGGATTGTCCTCTACTCGGCTCACACGGTGCGCGTTGTACCCGCGCCGCCTCGACGCGCGGCGCGCCGGGGACGTCGCGCCCTACCATTTTTCTCGCGTGCGCGCGCGCGATGTGGTATAATCCTCTTCTCACGATTTTTGAGGGAAAGACATGTCCGAAGAACAGCCGAACGTGAACGAGAACACGCCGAACGAGACGTCGCCGAAGCCTTCGCAGGCGGGGAGCTACGACGCCGCCAACATCCAGGTGCTGGAGGGGATGGAGGCGGTGCGCAAGCGCCCCGCCATGTACATCGGCGACACGGGCGAGCGCGGCTACCACCATCTCGTGTACGAGGTGGTGGACAACTCGATCGACGAGGCGCTGGCGGGCTACTGCACGCTCATCGACGTGCAGATCAACCCGGACGGCTCGCTGAGCGTGACGGACAACGGGCGCGGCATTCCCGTGGACATGCACCCGACGCAGCACCGCCCCGCCATCGAGGTCGTGCTGACCGTCCTCCACGCGGGCGGCAAGTTCGACGGCTCGAACTACAAGGTCTCGGGCGGCCTCCACGGCGTGGGCGTCTCGTGCGTGAACGCGCTCTCCGACTGGATGAAGGTGGAGGTGAAGCGCAACGGCAAGATCCACCACATTGAGTTCTCGCGCGGCCACGTCACGAAGCCGCTCGCGGTCGTGGGCGAATGCGGCGACGAGACGGGCACGAAGGTGACGTTCTTCCCCGACCACTCGATCTTCACCTGCCACGCCTTCAAGTGGGAGATCCTCTGCAACCGCCTGCGCGAGCTCGCCTTCCTCAACAGGGGCGTGAAGATCCACTTCAAGGACAACGAGGGCGAGGGCCACCACGAGGAGACGTTCCACTACGAGGGCGGCATCGACGAGTTCGTCACGTACCTGAACACGAACAAGACGGCGATCTCCCCCGTCATGCACTTCGAGGGCCAGAAGGAGGTCACGCGCCTCGACGGCACCTACACGATCATGGCCGAGGTGGCGATGCAGTACACCGACACCTACTCCACGGTCGAGCAGACGTACTGCAACAACATCCACACGGTGGAGGGCGGCACGCACCTGACGGGCTTCCGCCGCGCGCTCACCTCCACGATCAACAAGTACGGCGTCGACAACAAGCTCATCAAGGAGAAGGAAAAGCTCTCCGGCGACGACATGCGCGAGGGCCTGACCGTGGTCGTGAGCGTGAAGGTGCCCCAGCCGCAGTTCGAGGGCCAGACGAAGACGAAGCTCGGCAACGGCGAGGTGGATGGCATCGTGGCGGGCATCGTCGGCGACAAGCTGCTCACCTACTTCGAGGAGAACCCCGCCGTCGCGAAGGCGATCATCGAGAAGACGCTGCTCGCCTACCGCGCCCGCGAGGCGGCGCGCCAGGCCCGCGAGAACACGCGCCGCAAGGGCGTGATGGACGGCCTTTCCCTGCCGGGCAAGCTGCGCGACTGCTCCAGCCGCGACGCCTCCAAGACCGAACTCTTCCTCGTGGAGGGCGATTCCGCCGGCGGTTCCGCCCAGACCGGACGCGACCGTTCGATCCAGGCGATCCTGCCCCTGCGCGGCAAGGTGCTGAACGTCGAGAAGGCGCGCGTCGACCGCATGCTCGCGAACAACGAGATCCGCACGCTCATCACGGCCATCGGCTGCGGCTTCGCGGAGGAATGGGACATCTCGAAGGCCCGCTACCACAAGATCGTCATCATGACCGATGCCGACGTGGACGGTGCGCACATCCGCACGCTCCTGCTGACGTTCTTCTACCGCAAGATGCCCGAACTCATCGAGCGCGGCTACGTCTACCTCGCCCAGCCGCCGCTCTACAAGGTGGAGCGCAAGAAGAAGAGCGAGTACGTGCTGACGGACGGCGAGATGAACGCGCGCATCCTCTTCCTCGGCCTCGACGACATGACCGTGCGGCGCGCGAACGGCGAGGCGCTCGACAAGGAGGCGGCGCGCCGGCTGCTGGAACTCCTGGCCGAGATCAAGGCGACGGTGGGGACCATTGCGCGGCGCGGCCTCTCCGCGAAGGAGCTGCTGGACCGCCGTGACGCGGACGGCTTCGTGCCGCGCTACGTGATCGTGCGCGGCTCCGGCGACGCGGCGGCGTTCGAGTACCTCAAGGACGAGGCGGCGTTCAAGGCGCGCGTCGCGGAACTCCAGCAGGAGATGGCGACGACGCTCGACCTCGCCGCCACCCAGGTGGAGATGTTCCATCCGACGGACCAGATGGCGTTCCGCTGGCTGGAGGTCTACCGCGCCTCCCTCCTGCGCAAGCAGATGGCCTCGCTGCAGGGCATGGGCTTCACCGTGGACGACTACCTCGGCGAGACGGGCAAGGTCGCGACGCTGGAGGAGGACGGCACGGCGCAGGACGTGGCGAACCTCCCAGACCTGCTCGCGGCCATCGACGCACGCGGCCGCAAGGGCATGAGCATCTATCGTTTCAAGGGCCTCGGCGAAATGGACGCCAAGGAACTCTACGCGACGACGATGGATCCCGCGAAGCGCCACATGAAGCGCGTGCAGCTCGCGGACGCCGTCAAGGCCGACCAGATCTTCTCGCTCCTCATGGGCGACGAGGTGGAGCCCCGCCGCAAGTTCATCGAGGACAACGCGCTCAACGTGAGCAACCTGGACTTCTGAGTCTGGTTGTCGCAACGGCGGTTGCGGCAACCGTGGTTGCCTTTAGGGGAAACGGAAGGGATGCGCACGTGAAATGGTTTCTCTATAACGGTCTCTTCGCCGTCGCGTACCTCGCGATGCTGCCGTCGTTCCTGCTGCGGATGAAGCGGCGCGGCGGCTACCGCGCGCGCATGGGCGACCGCTTCGGCCGCTACCCCGCCGACATCGCCGCCCGCCTCTCCACCCCCCAATCCCCCATCTGGCTTCACGCCGTCTCCGTGGGCGAGGTGCAGGTGGCCGTGCAGCTCATGCGCGCGCTGCGGGAGCGCGACCGGACGGTCCGCTTCGTCTTCTCGACGACCTCCTCGACGGGCTGGAAGACGGCGGAACGGGAGCTTGCGCGCCTGGCGGCGGACGGCCTCGGGAACGACGGCGACGTGCTCGTCTACAATCCGCTCGACTTCAACGGCTGTGTGCGGCGCGCGCTCGACCGGATCCACCCGCGCGCGGTCATCCTCACCGAGACGGAGATCTGGCCGAACTTCATCCGTGCCGTCCGTCGGCGCGGCATCCCGCTCTACCTCGTCAACGCGCGCATCTCCGACCACAGCGCCCCGCGCTACCGGGCGCTCCGCTGGTTCTTCGGCGAGGTGTTCCGTGCGTTCACGAAGGTCTACGCGCAGAGCGACCTCGACGCGCGGCGCCTTGTCGACGCGGGCGCGGACCGCGCGCGGATCGCCGTCACCGGGTCCTTCAAGTTCGACGTCGCCCATCGCAACCCCGCGAAGGAACGGGAACTGGCGGACTGGGTGGGGGCGTCCCCGATCCTCCTCGGCGGCAGTACCTGGCCGGGCGAGGACGAAGTGCTGCTCGGCCTCTACGCGGACCTCGTGAAGGTGCATCCCGAGGTCGTGCTCGTGATCGCGCCGCGCCACTTCGAGAAGGCCGACGCCGTGGAGTCGAACATCCGCAGGGCGGGCTTCCCCTGCATCCGCCGTTCGCGGGGCGACAGGATGGACGCGGCCGGAGAGGCTTCCGCTCCGCCCGTCTTCCTCTGCGACACGACGGGGGAGATGATGGGGCTCTTCGGCATCGCGACGGTCGTGTTCGTGGGGAAGAGCCTCTGCGCGCACGGAAGCCAGAACATGATCGAGCCGTGCCTCTGCGGGAAGCCGACGGTCGTGGGGCCGTACACGGAGAACTTCCGTCCCGTGATGAGCGACCTGCTGGCGGCGGACGCGCTTGTGCAGGTGCCGGACGCGGCGGGGTTGAAGCGGGCGGTCTTCCGCTTCTTCGACGACCCGGCGGCGCGGGCGGCGCAGGGCGCGCGCGCGACGGCCGCCGTCACGCGCCGGTGCGGCGTCGTCGGGCGGTGTGCGGACGAACTTCTGGAGGCGTTGCGGTGAACTGGAATCTCTTCGACTATGCGGGGCACACGGCCCTTGCGTACACGGCCCTCGCGGTCTCGTTCGGGGTCGTGCTTGCGGTGCTGGGGACGAGTGCGCTTCTCCTGTGGCGGCGGAAGTGGATCTGGGCCGCGTTCCCGGTTCCGCTCCTGGTCCTGTGGGGGATCCTGTGGTGGATCTTCGCCCCGAGGCTCGACCATGCCTGGCTCTACCTCCAGGAGAATGCGTGCCGGAGCGCCGCCACCTACGCGGGGCTCACGTTCGCGACCGCGTTCATGCCGCCAAGCGGCGAGACGGGGCGCGGCGCGTTCGTCCACATCGCGACACGCGACACGGGCTTCGCCAAGGGGAGGCCCGTCGCCGTGCGCCGCGCGGGCGGGCACACATGGGCGACGTTCGCGGACGAGGACTACCCCGGCGGCGTGACGACGTTCGACGCCCGCCCCGTCGAGACGGGGTACCGCTTCCGTGGCACGCGGCTGCTCGTCTCGCTCATCCCGCTCTTCGAGATGCCGACCGCCCGGACGGCGCGGGTGGAAGGGGCGGAGGCGTGGCTCTATGCCCGTCCGCTCGGCGAGGCGGGGCTGACGCTGCTCGGGGCGGAGAAGAAGGGTCCGGCGGACATCGTGCTCGTGGCGCCGGGGCCGGACTGGGAGGTCGGCGCGGATACGCCGTCCGTCCCGGACTGGCGGCGGATTGCGGACGGCCTTGCGCGCGGCGGCGTGGCCGCGCTCCACCTGGACGCGCGCCTCCTCTCCCGCGCCCGCCTGAAGCGGATCCTCGCCGACTTCCGCGCGGTGTTCCGGCACTATCGGCTCTGGTGTACGGGGCGGCACGACTACGTGCTGACGGCGGGCGGGAACGTGCTGGCGGACGAGGTGCTGGACCTCTTCGCGAATGAAAAGGCGTCCGCCGCGTTCGTCGCGGCCGACGCCATCGCGCCGGGCGAGGTCTTCGCGTGCTACATGGGGACGGACTTCGAGATCGAGCCGGGGCTTCTCGACATCCCGTCCTTCGGGCGCACGCGCGCGGTCTGGACGGCGCCGCGCCTCGCCTTCGCGCCCGCCCCCACCGGCCACGTGGCGGCGGTGCGGGCCGCCGCGCTCACCCCGCTGGAGGTGCCGTTCCCGGCGTGGTTCGTGCGCGGCACCGTCGACCCGGGCGTCTACGCGGCGCTCACGAACGGCGTCATGAAGGCGCAGGTCGCGCGGCGGGAGATGCTGATGGGCTTCGACGCCGCCGACCGGGGCGCCGAGACGAACGCGGTCGAACACTGGGCGGCGGCGGCGGCGCTCAACCCGCGCGATCCGCTGCTGCGGGGACTGGCCGACTCGCTGGACCTCGAAGGGCGGCGCTTCCTGCGGATCGGCAACGTCAACGCGGCGATCCGCTGCTACGAGAACCGCCTGCTGATCCGTCCGCAGGATGTCGCGGCCGTCCACAACTTCGGCGTCTGCCTCAAGAAGAGCGGACACTTCGACATGGCCGCGAGCGTGTTCGCGAAGGCCGTGACGCTGGATCCGCGCACGGACGAACATCGCCTGGAACTCGTCGAGTGCTGCGCGGCGAGCCACCGGGAGGACATGGCGTGCCGCCAGCTGGACGTCCTCATGAAGCGCCACCCCTCCGACCCGGCGCTCAAAATGCGCGCCGCGAAGCTGCTTGCGCTGAAGTCGAACAAGGCCCACGACGAGGTGCGCGCGGTTGCGCTCGCGGAGGAGGCCGTGCGGCTGACGGGCTGGAAGGACCGCGCCTACGTGCAGGCCTTGGCCGATGTCTACATCGAGGTCGGGCGCGTCGTCCTCGGCATGGGGCTCAAGAAGAAGATGAGGGAAATGAGGTTCGAGAAATGAATCGCAGGCTTGCTTTCCTCCCCGTCCTTCTGCTGGTGGGATGCTTCACGCTGAAGCAGACCGAGATGCCGCAGGTCCAGATGGCGCGCGCGCCGGAAGGGCGCGACGTCAAGGTGGCCGTGGCGGGTTTCGCGGCGACGGTTACGGACTACATTCCCGTCTTCGGCACGCAGACGGTCTACGTTGACCACGGCCCCTACGTCGGCCGGCACGGCGGCCGCGTCTGGGGCGGCGGACACTACGAGACGGTGACCTCCGAAACGCTCGTGCCGCAGACCCGCGCGAGCGAAGCCTTCCTCCGGCGCGCGCAGACGCTGCTGGAGGACGCGGGCTACCTCGTGCGCGCGCCGCAGCCGGACTACACGGTGGAGGTGACGTTCGGCGGCCCGTTCGTGCGGGACGACGAGCGCGCTGTCGAATGGGCCTGGATGCTCCTTTCCGTCTTCTCCGCCGAGTACGCCACCCAGACCTGGACCGCGAAGCTGCGCGTCTACGACGCGAAGACGGGGCGCGTCCTCTTCACGCGCGACGACGTGCAGAAGTACGAACACTGCGTCTGGTCGCCCCTCTTCTTCGTCGGCCTTTCCGGCTGTACGGAGAACACCTTCAACTTCATGCAGGGCTGGTGCCTCACGGCGCTCACCGACCGCGCGGTCGCGGCGGCGACGGCCTTCCTCGCGCCGCGCGCGGGGAAGTGACGGGGCGTGCGCCCCGTCAACGGTACAGGACGGACGCGGGGTGCGGGCGTTGGAGAATGCCGCAGGACCGGGGAGGGTGCATGGTGTTTTGGGGGCCTGGAAGAAAACGGGATATGGTATAATAATTGCAAATTTCCTTGTACACCCTGTGCGGTTGCGCTCCGGTGTGGGGATTCCATCTTTCAACCTCTCAAAAGTCTTGATCGTTCCATGGCAGGCGAATACCAGTTTTCCCTTATCGACGTGACCAAGCAGCAGGGCACGAAGACGATTCTCAAGGACGTGTGCCTGAGTTTCTTCTACGGCGCGCACATCGGCGTGATCGGAGGAAACGGCGCGGGCAAGAGCTCGCTCCTCAAGATCCTCGCGGGGATCGACACGGACATCCTCGGCACGTGCCAGGTGGCGAAGGGCACGAAGGTCGGCTACCTGCCGCAGGAGCCCGAACTCGACGACGCCAAGACGGTCGGCGAGATCGTCGAGGAGGGCGTCGCCGAGGCGAAGGCGATGGTCGAACGCTACGAAGACCTCTGCTGCGAGCTGGACGATTCCGAGAAGGCGAAGGAGATGGAGCGCCTGCAGGAGGTCATCGACGCGAAGGACCTCTGGAACGTCGACCACAAGGTGGAGATGGCGATGGCGGACATGGGCTGCCCGCCCGCCGACCGGCCCGTGAAGGTGCTGTCCGGCGGCGAGCGCCGCCGCGTCGCGATCGCGCGCCTCCTCCTGCAGGAGCCGGACGTCCTCCTCCTCGACGAACCCACCAACCACCTCGACGCGGAGACGACGTTCCGCCTCGAAGCCTACCTCAAGGCGTTCAAGGGCACGCTCATCGTCGTCACGCACGACCGCTACTTCCTCAGCGACGTCACGGACTGGATCCTCGAACTCGACCACGGCGTCTGCTACCCCTACAAGGGCAACTACGCGGAATGGCTCAAGCAGAAGGAGGCGATGCTCGCCCGCGAGGCGAAGGCCGAGAAGAGCCGCCAGAAGCTCATCGAGAACGAGCTCAAGTGGATCCAGACGAATCCGAGCGGACGCCACTCGAAGAGCCAGGCCCGCGTGAAGCGCTACGAGGAGCTGCAGAGCCGGCAGGTGAACACGCGCGAAGACGACCTCGTCATCCACATTCCGCCGGGTCCGCGCCTCGGCAACCTCGTCGTGCGCGCCGAGCACGTGAAGATGGCCTTCGGCGACCGCGTCCTCTACCCGGACCTCAACTTCGACCTGCCGCGCGGCGGCATCGTGGGCGTGATCGGCGCGAACGGCGCCGGCAAGACGACGCTCTTCAAGCTCATCACGGGCGAACTCAAGTCCGTCTCCGGCACGCTCACCGTCGGCGAGACGGTGAAGCTCAGCTACGTGGACCAGACGCGCAGCGAGCTGAAGCCCGACCAGACGGTCTACGAGGCCATCACGGGCGGCGGCGAGTTCGTGCGCCTCGCGGGCGAGGCGATGATGAACGGCCGCGCCTACTGCAGCCGCTTCAACTTCCGGGGCGCGGAGCAGCAGAAGAAGGTGGGCGTGCTCTCCGGCGGCGAACGCAACCGCGTCCACCTCGCGAAGCTCCTCACCTCCGGCGGCAACCTGCTGCTCCTCGACGAACCGACGAACGACCTCGACGTCGCGACGCTGCGGTCGCTGGAGGAGGGTCTGGAGGAGTTCGGCGGCTGCGTGATGGTCGTCTCGCACGACCGCTGGTTCCTCGACCGCATCGCGACGCACATCCTCGCGTTCGAGCCCGGCGGGAAGACGACGTGGTTCGAGGGCGGCTATTCCGACTACCACGAGATGGCGGAGCGCCGTCGCGGCAAGTGAGGGGAACGCGGATCATGCACAAGGTCATCCTGAACGCAAAGCGCGACTACGCGACCCTCCATCGCCATCCCTGGATCTTCTCCGGGGCGATCCGCAGCGTCGAGGGGACGCCGGGCGTCGGCGAGACGGTCGCGGTCTGCTCCGCGAAGGGCGACGGCCTGGGGTACGGGTCCTACTCGCCCCACAGCCAGATCCGCGTGAGGATGCTGAGCTTCCGCGCGGACGCCGTGCCGGACGCGGCGTTCATCGACGGCCTCGTCGCCGACGCCGTCCGGCGCCGCGCGGCGTTCTGGTCCGACGGACGGACGAACGCCGTGCGCGTCGTCAACGCCGAGAGCGACGGCCTCCCCGGCGTGATCGCCGACGTCTACAACGGCTTCGCCGTCGTCCAGCTCGCGAGCGCGGGCGCGGAGTTCTGGAAGCCGGTGCTTGTGGAGGCCCTGATGCGCCACGTGCCCGGCTGCCGGGGTGTCTACAACCGCAGTGACGTCGACGCCCGCGCGCGCGAGGGCCTGCGCGCGCGGCCGCAGCAGGCCGCGGTCCTCCCGGAAGGCGGCGGGGCGCCCGCGACGGACAAGGGCGGCGACCCGAACGAGGTCGGCCTCCTCGCGGGCGAGGAGCCGCCCGAGCTGATCGAGGTGAAGGAGGGGGCGATCCGCTACCTCGTCGATGTGCGCCGGGGGCACAAGACGGGGTTCTACCTCGACCAGCGCGACGCGCGCGCGGCGGTGGGGGCCCTTGCGAAGGACGCGGACGTCCTCAACTGCTTCTCCTACACGGGCGGCTTCGGCCTTGCGGCGTGCGCGGGGGGCGCGAAGTCGGTCACGCACCTCGACGTGTCGGCGGGCGCGCTCGCCCTTGCGCGGCAGAACACCGCGCTCAACCCCTCCGCCACGGTCTGCGACTTCGTGGAGGCGGATGTCTTCAGGCAGCTGCGCCTCTACCGCGACCAGGGGCGGTCGTTCGACCTCATCGTCCTCGACCCGCCGAAGTTCGCCGACACGAAGGCGGGACTGATGCGCGCGACGCGCGGGTACAAGGACATCAACCTTCTCGCGATGAAGCTGTTGCGTCCGAACGGCCTGCTCGCGACGTTCTCCTGCTCGGGGGCGATGACGCCGGACCTCTTCGACAAGGTCTGCGCCGAGGCGGCCTTCGACGCGAAGCGCGCGTTCCAGATCGTCGCGCGCACACGCCAGGCGGCGGGCGACCATCCCGTGGGCCTTTCCTTCCCCGAGGGCCTCTACCTAAAGGGCCTCCTCCTGCGCGCCATCGGGTAGGGTTGACATATTACGCCATGCGTAATATTATATACGCATGATTTCATCATTCAAGGACGAGGACACGCATGTACTCTACGAAACGGGCGAGAGCCGACGGTTCGCGGCGATTGCCCGCCCGGCCCTGCGTAAGCTTGATATGATTGCTGCGGCGACCACGGTCGAGACCCTTCGTGTCCCGCCCGGAAACCGGCTTGAGCAATTGAAGGGAAACCGAAGAGGGCAATGGAGCATTCGCATCAACGACCAATGGCGGATTTGCTTCACATGGGTCGGGACAAATGCTGAGAATGTCGAGATTGTGGACTATCACTGAGGAGTAGGACGATGCGCAGAAGAAATTTGATTCATCCAGGTGAGATTCTGCTGGAGGAATTCCTCAAGCCGATGAACATCAGCCAGAACAGATTGGCGGTTGCCATCCGCGTCCCCGCGCCGCGGATCAACGCAATCGTCCACGGCAGGCGTGCGATTTCGGCCGACACGGCCCTCCGCCTCGGGCAGTATTTCAAGGTCGAACCGCAGTTTTGGCTGAATCTCCAGAACAATTACGATTTGGGCGTTGCGGAGGGTGGTGTGTGGAACAAGGTCAAGAAACTGATTCCGGCCTTTGACTTCCAGGCCGCATGCCTTTGAATCGTCAGTGGACAGGTTTAGGAAGGACATGAAGGAGGATGTGACGTGAAGAACGCCTTGGTTGGGTTGGTGGTTGGGCTGGCGGCATCCTGCGCGTGGGCGTTGACGCCGTTCCCGGAAATCTCGCGACCGTATGCAATCACGAAGGGGCCGCACGAGCACCTGCTCGCGAACTACTTCGCGATCAACGCCTGGAGCCCCGACAACCGCTACGTCCTCGTGCTGGAGACCGACCTCAACGGACGCCTCCCCGAGGCGGGCGAGCGCTGCACGCTCGGCGTCGTCGACCTGCGGGACGGGAACCGCTTCATCCCGGTCACGACGACGGCGTGCTGGAACTTCCAGGAAGCCGCGATGGCGCACTGGCTGGGGAACGACGAATTCCTCTTCAACGACCTCCGCGACGGCCGGTTCGTGACGGTGGTCCTGAACTGGAGGACGAAGCGGGAGCGGATCCTGCCGCGCCCCGTCTCCGCCGTCTCGGCGGACAGGACGTGGGCCGTCTCGATCAACTACGCGCGCCTCTCGCTCACGCGCCCGGACTACGGCTACGCGGGACCCGGACAGGATCCGCTGGAGGCGGTGACCTGGCCCGAGGACGACGGTCTGTGGGTGATGGACCTGAAGACGGGCGTCTCGAAGCTCGTCCTCTCCGTCGCGCAGGGCCGCGCGCGCATGCCGGCGACGAAGGCCGTGAAGGGCAAGCCCGGCCAGCCGCTCGCCTACTACTGCCACACGGTCGTCTCGAAGGACGACCGCAAGATCTTCTTCCTCGCGCGCAGCGTGGACTGGTTCGACAAGACGGTCCACAAGGCCTCCATCTGGCAGACGACGAGCTTCACGGTGGACCGCGACGGCGGGAACCTGCGTCGCTGCTTCAAGGACGGCTGGGCGGGCTCGCACTTCAACTGGGCGCCGGACGGCAGCCACCGAATGGTCGTGACGGCCATCTGGAACGGTGACAGGATGGAGCACTGGACGAAGGGCGCGTGGAGCCCCGTCGAGTTCACCGTCGGCGAGGAGGAGAAGGTGCGCCGCATCGGGAAGGGCGCCTACGACCTCGACTGGCACTGCTTCTACTCGCCGGACGGGAAGTTCATGAGCGGCGAGACGTACTGGTCGAAGAGCTACGAGCGCCCGTGGATCCTCGTGCGCCTCGAAGACGACGCGGCGATGCCGATCGGCTCGTTCTTCGTGCCGCCGGCCTACCGCCAGACGTACTGGCGGTGCGACCTCCACGCGCGGTGGCGCGACGACGGGCGGCAGATCGCGTTCAATTCGGTCCACGAGGGCAGCCGTCAGGTCTACCTGATGGATGTGACGCCCCGGACGCGGTGAGGCGAGCTGACTTTGATTTGAAAGAAAGGAAGAGAACGATGAAGAAAACGGCATGGTGCCTCGTGGCGGCGCTTGGGTGCGCCGCCCTGCACGCGGACCTGGAGAAGGGCTTCAAGGCGCCGCCGGCCGCGGCGAAGCCCCACACCTGGTTCCACATGATGAACGGCAACGTCACGAAGGAGGGCCTGACGCGCGACTTCGAGGAGCTGGCGCGCGCGGGCGTCGGCGGCGTGCAGATGTTCGACGCCGGGTGCGCGATTCCGGCGGGCGGGCTCGACTTCAACTCGCCGGCGTGGTTCGAGATGTTCCGCCACGCCGCGTCGGAGGCGCGCCGTCTCGGGCTTGAGATCTGCATCCCGAACTGCTCGGGCTGGTCGAGCTCGGGCGGGCCGTGGAACCCGCCGTCGAACGGCATGAAGCGCGTCACCTTCCGACAGGTGACGGCGACGGGCCCGGCGAAGTTCGAGGCGAAGCTGCCGCGCGAGATGGACGACCACGGCTTCTACGCGGACATCGGCGTCTTCGCGTTCCCCACGCCGCCCGCCGAGAAGGCGACGTTCCCGGGCGTGACGACGAAGGTCGAGCCGGACGGCTTCACGATGACGGGCGCGCAGCCGTTCGAGGCGGCGGGCTTCTCGTTCCGCCTGGACTACGGGTGGGCGTGGAGCGCCGACGCGGAGATCGCCCTTGAAATCTCCGAGGACGGCACGACGTTCAGGCCGTTCGAGACGTTCCGCTTCCCGCTCGCGCGCTCGGGCTCGCGCGACACGTCCCTCCGCTTCCACGCCTTCCCGAAGAAGACGACGATGCGGGCGCTCCGCGCGAAGATCGTGCAGTCGGGCGTGAAGGCCACGCTGAAGGAGGCGCATCCCGAACGGCGCGCGCGGCTCTCGAACCTTGCCGCGAAGACGTTCGCCGTGCGCCAGGAGGTGGCGTGCGACACGGCGCCGACGACGCCCGACCAGGTCGTCGCGAAGGGCGCGGTGCGCGACCTGACGGCGAACCTGCGGGCGGACGGCACGCTCGCGTGGGACGTCCCGGCGGGCGACTGGACGATCCTGCGCGTGGGCTACCTCTGCAACGGCCACTGCAACCACCCCGCCTCCGACCACGGGCGCGGGCTTGAGGTGGACAAGCTCTCCGCCGAGGCGCTGGACTACCACTTCGAGCAGTATGTGGCGCGCCTCTGCCGGACGCTCGGTCCGCTCGCGGGCAACGTCGCGACGGGCTTCAACAACATCCTCGTCGACTCCTTCGAGGTCGGCTCGCAGAACTGGACGCAGAAGATGGAGGCGGAGTTCCAGAAGCGGCGCGGCTACTCGCTGCGGCCCTTCATGCCCGCCTTCGCGGGCTACATCCTGGAGGACGTCCCGACGACGGAGCGGTTCCTGGAGGACTTCCGCCGCGTGGTGAGCGACCTCTTCGCGGAGAACTACGCGGGCGCGCTCACGAAGAAGTGCCACGCCTACGGCCTCAAGTGCTCGATCGAGCCCTACGGGAACTGTCCGGCGGACAACCTCCAGTACGGCCAGCACTGCGACATCCCGATGGGCGAGTTCTGGAGCCACGCGGCCAACCCCTACGGGACCGGCTGCGGCAACGCGAAGTTCGTCTCGTCCGTCGCGCACGTCTGGGGCAAGCCCTACTGCGGCACGGAGTCGTTCACGGCGAGTCCGGGGCCGGGCAGCGGCCGCTGGATGACGACGCCGTTCTCCATCAAGGCGCAGGGCGACAGCGCCTACGCGAGCGGCGTGAACCGCATCATCTACCACCGCTTCACGCACCAGCCCTGGGCAGACGACAAGTACCTCCCCGGCATGACGATGGGCCGCTGGGGCATGCACCTCGATCGCACACAGACGTGGTGGGCGTTCGCGAAGCCCTGGTTCGCCTACCAGACGCGCTGCCAGTACCTGCTGCAGGCGGGGACCTTCTGCGCGGACGTGCTCTTCTTCGCGGGCGAGGCGGCCCCGAACCAGGGCGGCAACACGGACGGCGGCAGCGCGGCGGCGGCGTTCTTCACGCTGCCCGACGGCTACGCCTCCGACATCTGCCCCACGGACGCGATGTACCGGTTGAAGGTTGAGGACGGCTGCGTCGTCGTCCCCGGCGGCGTGCGCTACCGCGTCCTCGCCCTCCCGCCGATGGAGGCGGTCTCGCCCGAGATGGTCGTGTGCGTGACGAAGCTCCGCGACGCGGGCGCGACGGTCGTCTGGCCGAAGAAGCCCGTGCGCGCCCCCGGCCTCAAGTGGGGGCGGGACGGCGACCGGCAGGTGCGCCTCCTCGCGGACGAGCTGTGGGCGCGCGGCATCTTCGAGGGTTCGCCCGTCGAGGCCCTCAATGAACTGGGCGTGGCGCCCGACGTCGCGGTCGTCTCGAACGAGGCGAAGAACGTCGACCGCCTTCGCTGGCTGCACCGGCGCAATGCGGAGGCGGACTGGTACTTCGTCGCGATGCCGAACCGCGCGGAGGCCTCCGCCGTCCTCTCCTTCCGCCAGACGGGCCGCGTGCCCGAGCTGTGGGACGCCGAGACGGGCACGTGCGCGCCGGCCGACGTGTGGCGCGAGGAGAAGGGGCGCACGTTCGTGACGGTGCCGTTCTCGGTGTGCGGCTCGAAGTTCGTCGTCTTCCGCACCGCCGCGAAGGGGCCGCACGCGACCGCCTGCACGGTCGCCGCGAACCGGCGCGCGGATCCCGTCGTGGCCGATCCCGTCCAGCACACGCTGGAGATCCGCGCGGCGCAGTACGGCGTGCGGGCCGAGAAGACGCGCCCGAACTGCGCGGACGTCGCGGCGTTCGTCAAGCCCGGGAAGAAGGTCGCGGCGACGAACGACGCGCTCGGCGGCGACCCCGCAAACGGCCAGCACAAGGCGCTCGAAGTCGTCTACACGCTCGACGGCGCGACGAAGCGCGACGTCGTGAAGGAGTTCGCCGCCTACACGCTGCCCGCGCGGGCGCGGCTCGTGAGCGCCTGGTACGGCGTGATCGACCCGGCGTGGAAGCCCGGGGAAGACCGCCTTGCGGACGTGACGGCGAAGCTCGCCGGGCTCGTCACGAACGGCACGCTCTCCGCGCGGGCGACGAACGGTCTCGCGGGATGCGATCCGGCCCCCATGACGCCGAAGCGCCTCTACGTCACCTACGTCTACGACGGCGTGGAGAAGAAGGCCGTCGTCCCCGAGAACCAGGAACTCGCCCTCCCGCCGAGCGCGCGGGCGCCCCTGCCGCTGCCGGACAGCGCGTGGCGGGACGGCGCGCTCTTCGCGTGGCAGCCGCTCACGGCGACGCTCGCGCAGGCGGACGGCACGGTGCGGACGCTCAAGGCCGATCCGCCCCTTCCGCTTCCCGTGGCGGGTGCGTGGACGGTCTCCTTCCCGAACAGGTTCCTGCCGAACAAGCTCGCGCAGGGGCCGGATGAAACGGTCACGTTCGACCGGCTCGCCTCGTGGAGCGAGAACCGCAACCCCGGCGTGCGCTACTTCTCCGGCATCGCGACCTACGCGAAGACGCTCGACGGCGCCGACCTCGCGAAGCTGCGGACGGCGCCGGGGACGCGCCTTGTCCTCGACCTCGGCGACGTGCGCAACTTCGCCGAGGTGACGGTGAACGGCACCACCTTCCCCGTCCTCTGGAAGCCGCCGTTCCGCGTGGACATCACGGATGCCGTCCGTCCGAGCGCGTCCGCCGACCTCCGGATCCGCGTCGCGAACCTCTGGGCGAACCGCCTCATCGGCGACGACCGCGAGCACGCGGACGACTGCACGTGGCAGGGCGGCATGAAGGACGGCGTGAAGGAGATCGGCCTCAAGGAGATCCCGCAGTGGGTCAAGGAGGGGAAGAAGTCGCCGACCGGGCGCTGCACGTTCACGACGTGGAAGCACTGGGACAAGAACGACGAGCTGCTGCCGAGCGGCATCCTCGGCCCCGTCTACCTCCGCGCGCTCGTCCCCGCCGCCCCGCCCCGGGCGTGTGGGGCCGCCACGCGGGCAATCGACCTCTCCGACGCGGCGCAGCGGGCGGCGCAGCCGACGTTCGTCCAGCCCTCCTTCGCCTGTTCCGTCGCGGACGGTGAATGGGCGGACGGGCGCTGGTGCTACCGGTTCCACGTCACCCAGGCGTGGAACGGGTCCCTGCCGCAGTGGCCGAGCGTGAACCTGAAGCCGGCCGTCGCCGACTGGACACCCTACGACCGCTTCGTCGTGGACGTCTTCAACGACGCGATCGGCGGCGACGTGCTCTGCGCGTTCATCGCCGGTCCCGACGGCCGCATCCAGAACGGTCTCTGCCCGCCGGCGCTGCCGCTTGCGGACTGGGGCTACCACCGCTGGGTCATCGACCTGAAGACGTGGCCCAAGGAGACGGATCCGAAGAACATCGGCCGCGTCCACTTCTTCTTCACCACGCCCTCGTCGGCGGACGTCCACCTGGCGGGCTTCCACCTGTTGAAGCCCGGCGAGCCGCTGCCCGCCGTCTCGGAGGCGTTCCTTGAAGCGAAGGTGCGCCCGGCCCTGCGCCGCGCGGAGGCGCTGCGGAAGGAGCGCCGCCGCCAGACGCTGACGCGCTTCGCGGACCGCTGCCGCGCGGCGGGGCAGACGGGTGCGCATGCCTGGATCGGCAAGGCGACGTCGATGGAGAAGGTGCGTCCGCGCGACGACTTCGACGTGGCGGCGGCGGACCGCTTTTCGCTCAAGCTCGCGCGCGGCGAGCGCGAGTCGCTGCAGGTGCTCGTGATGCCGAACGGGCGCGACCTCGCGCAGGTGACGGTGGAGGCGCGGGCGGAGGGGATCCCCGCCTCGGCCCTCAAGACCTCGCTCGTCGGCTACGTGAAGACCGTCAATCCGCCGCCCTACAAGGGTGGCGTCAACGTGGTGACGAACCTGCCGGGCGGCTACGTCCGCACGACGCGGTCCCTGCCGACGGGCTGGTGGCCGGACCCGATCCTCGACTGGGCGGACACGACGGACGTGAAGGGCGACGACCTGCAGGCGTTCTGGGTGCGGATGACGTGCCCCGACGGCCAGCGCGCCGGCGTCTACCCCGGGACGATCACCGTGAAGGGCGAGGGGTGGAAGGAGACCTTCCCGCTCACGGTGCGCGTCTGGGACTTCGCCGTGCCGAAGAAGAGCCCCCTGCCGCTCGCGATCACCTTCTCGCCGGGCCCGCACACCCAGTTCGCGACGGCGGCCGATACGGCGCTCGCGAACAGCCTGCGGCGCGATCCGCTCGCGCCGGTGAACGCCTGGCGGAAATACGAGAAGGCGTGGGGCGAATTCCTGGCGGACTACTACATCACGATGGACTCCCTCTACCACGGCGGCGCGGCGGACATCCACTGGGACGTGCTGCGGCGCCTGAAGGACGAAGGGCGGCTCGGGCTCTTCAACCTCGGCTACTGGACCTATCCGGCGGACATGGCGCCGCAGACGCTTGAGAACTGGAAGCGAAGCGTCCACGCCCGCTTCGACGCACCCTACGCGAAGGCGAAGGCGCTCGGCCTCCTCGACCACGCCTACCTCTACGGCTGCGACGAAATCAGCCCGAAGTACTTCGCGAACATCGCCTACGCGCTTGCCGAGCTGAAGCGGCTCTACCCCGGGGTGCCGCGCTTCACGACGGCCTACGACCACGACTTCGGCACCGGCGCGTCGCAGCTCGGCGACATGGACTGGTTCACGCCGACGACGGTCAAGTACGCGGAGAACTTCGCGAAGGTCGCGCCGTCCCGCGCGGCGGGCCACCAGGTGTGGTGGTACATCGCGTGCGGCCCGCACGCGCCCTACGCGAACCTGTTCGTGGAGTATGCGGCCATCGAGGCGCGCCAGCTCATGGGCGCGCAGACGGTGAAGTGGCGCCCCGACGGCTTCCTCTACTACCAGCTCTCGATCTGGAACGCGCGGCGCCCGATCTCGGGGGCGAATCCCTTCACGGACTGGGAGCCGCGCAGCTGGACGCGCTACCACGGCGACGGCAGCTGGTTCTGCTGCGGGCCGGACGGGACGCCCTGCGCGACGATCCGCATGGAGAACTTCCGCGACGGGCTCGAAGACCTCGCCTACGCGCAGGAGTACGAGCGCCGCACGGGCAAGACGTGCGAGGTGCCCGTGGAGGTCTGCCGCGCCATCGACCAGTTCAGCGACGACCCGCAGGTCTACTACGCCTGGCGCGACCGCCTCGCCGAGGCCATTGAGAAGGCCGGGCGGCGCTGACCGCCACGCGCTTGACCGCCAACGAAGACGAAAGGGAAAGGAGCCTACACATGGAGTTCTCACGACGTCAGTTCATGGCCGGCGCGGGCGCGCTGGCCGCCGCGCCCGCCGTCCTCGGCGACGCGAAGAAGGTGTTCAAGGTCGGCCTCGTCGGCTGCGGCGGGCGCGGCTGCCAGTGGCGCGGCGGCGTCTGCGGGCA
>OIWT01000886.1_pt1 | contig 39583 bp, 41 predicted proteins | sample 1587701 | NCBI WGS metagenome assembly OIWT01 (sample SAMEA3888904, study PRJEB22519) | human gut metagenome | biome: human gut; feature: human-associated habitat; material: faeces | place: Denmark | collected 2009 | reverse complement strand
ATCCTGCTGGTATTGTTGGGTTATTAGCACTTGCTTCTCCACCATTTATTGTACTAGTTTCCGTAAATAATCCTGTTGTTGAGTCAGCCCCCCCTGGTTTAGCACTAGAATCTTTTACTGTTACCTCATCTTCAGTTATTTTGTATTTTTGCCCAGTTTTTCCTGTTACTGTGGCTGGCAAATAAGAAATAGTATCTTGTCCATCTATTATATCTTTCAATTCCTTATTCAATGTATCATAATTAACTGTTCCCGTTCTGTTTCTTTTAGAATTTAAATGTGCCAATGTAATTTTCTCAAGCTCTTCTTTCTTTTCTGTCTCGTTTTTTGCACCTTGTGCTTTATCTATTAGTCCATTCCCACCAGTTAAAGTCGCTACAGACACTCCTGCTAATATTAGCAAAACAACTATTGTTACAACTAATGCAACTAGCGTAACACCTCTATTTTTATTTTTCATTTGCATTTAATCCTCCTTATTTCTTTTGTTTTAATAATTATAATTGTATATATAAATTTTATTATAGTCAATATTTTCATTTATATTTTAATAAAAATGTAAATAAGACTTGCTACTTTTTTTATTTTGATGTAATATAATAAAGTAAATTGAAAGGAACTGTAAATAACAAAATTATGAAAGGAGTTTTATTTTTTAAGCGCCAGAACAGTTTTACTGTTGACGAGGTCTAGAGTTATCGAAATATTCGGCGGGTGCTCTAGTGGTTTTGGCTTAAAACCATAATATTAATACAAAAATCAATATTTATATTGTAACAAACATTAATATATTAGGCTATTTATTTACATGCTTTCAATTCCAATTTATAAAAATTATTTAATGTATCAATTAAACATTGGTACTCAAGGAGGATTTATTATGTGTGGAATTGTAGGTTATTTAGGAACCAAAAAGGCTAGTCCTATTTTAATTGATGGACTTTTAAAATTAGAATATAGAGGTTATGATTCAGCAGGAATATCTACTATTGAGGGAGATCATTTATCTATAATAAAAGACAAAGGAAGAGTAAAAAATTTATATGAAAATAATGAATTAGATTCTTTAAACGGTACTATAGGAATTGCTCATACAAGATGGGCAACTCATGGTAAACCATCTAAAGAAAATTCTCATCCTCATATGGATAACCAAAAAATGTTTAGCGTTGTTCACAATGGAATTATAGAAAATTATAATGAATTAAGAAGTTTTTTAACAAATAATGGTTATACATTTTATTCTCAAACAGATACTGAAATAATACCTAATTTAATTCATTATTACTTTTCAAAAGATACAAATAATGGAGATTTAAAATTTTTAAGTGCGGTTAAAAATGCTTGCAAAGATTTAAAAGGAAGTTTTGCTATAGAAGTAATTTGCTCACTATATCCAAATAATATGATTGTTGTTAGAAAAGACAGCCCTTTAGTTATAGGAACAAAAAATACAGAAAAATATATATCTTCAGATATACCAGCTATTCTTTCTTATACTAAAGATTTTTACCTTTTAAATGATTTAGAATTTGTTTTATTAAATAATGATAAAATTAAATTTTTTGACAAAGATTTAAACGAAATATCAAAATCTACAAAGTCTATAGAATGGTCTGCTTCTGCAGCTGAAAAAAACGGATTTGAAGATTATATGTTAAAAGAAATTTATGAGCAACCTTCATCTATCAGAGAAACTATTGGTTCTAGAATTGATGAAAATTTAAACGTTGACTTTGAGGAATTAAATTTTAGTAAAGATTATTTAGAAAGTCTAACAAAAATATATATAATTGCTTGCGGTACTGCAATGCATGCTGGACTTGTAGGAAAAAATGTAATTGAAAAAACATGTCATATCCCAACAGAGGTTGATATTGCTTCTGAATTTAGATACAGAGACCCTATAATTGACAATAAAACTTTATGTATTTTTATTTCTCAATCTGGAGAAACCGCAGATACTATAGCTGCACTAAAATTGTCAAAACAAAAAGGAGCAAAAACAATTGCCGTTTCTAATGTTATAGGTAGCTCAATTACACGAGAAGCTGATTATTCTATATATACACACGCAGGACCAGAAATAGCTGTTGCATCTACAAAAGCTTATACAGCCCAAGTTGTATTATTAAATATCTTATCTATATACTTCTCTCAAATTTTAAACAGATGTGATGAAAATGTTATAACTACATTAAAAAAAGAGATTTTAGAACTTCCTACTAAAATAGAGGAAACTTTAAAATTATCTGCAGACTCTTTAAAAGATTTCTCTAAACAAATATATAAAGAAAAAGATATCTTCTTCTTAGGAAGAGGAGTTGATGAAACAGTAGCAAGAGAAGGTTCATTAAAATTAAAAGAAATTTCTTATATTCACTCTGAAAGCTATGCCGCAGGAGAATTAAAACATGGACCTATTGCTTTAATAGAAAATGGTATTACTGTTATTGGTATTATGACAGATAAAAACTTAGTATTAAAAACTATTAGTAATATAGAAGAAGTTATTACTCGAGGGGCTAAAACACTTATTGTAACAAATCAAGATATTGATGACAACTTGTTTAACAAGGTAATTCATATTCCAAATACTAGCCCTTTTATTTCTCCAATTTTATCTGTTTTACCTTTACAATTACTTGCTTATTATATTTCGAAAGAAAAAGGATTAGATGTAGATAAACCAAGAAATTTAGCAAAATCAGTAACAGTGGAATAATTAAAATACAAAAAATAACACTTCGTTTTAATGAAGTGTTATTTTTTTAGCCAATCTGGCATTTCTACATTTGATATTTTAAATTCATTTAACCATTTATCTGAAATTCCAAATACACACATATAAGGTAAAATCTCATAAAAGCTTTGTGGATCCTCTTTTACAAATTTGTTAAACTTTTCTTTTTCTACATTTGCCAAAAAATTTTTATATCCTCTTATTCTACCAGTTAAACTTACTGCATCTTCATTTTTTTGCACTGTAATCATTTCCATAAATGATGTAAAAATTATACATATATTTTCAAGAAGATATATAGGCCATATGATTTTTTCAGGCTCCCCTATAATAAATCTACAATAAGCTATACAAACAAGTAATATTGATGTAATAAATACATTTTTTATCATCCTATTCGTAGTAAACTTTTTTTGTAACTCAAATATCATAACAAAAAATGGACTTGCTACAAATAACTGTAATATAATAAAAAATATATTATATAAAGGTACATAATAATTTTGCAATTCAAATATAATAGAAATAACAAATTCAACAACCATTATAAAAAAAGATATTCTTTGAATTTTTATTGATTTTTTATTATAAACCTTTTTTAAATTTTCAGATTTATAAATTACATCTTTTATATCATCGATTGTACTTTTAAATTCGTTGTATATATAATTTTGTGTCACTTCATTTTCATACCCTTGAAATAATCCCTGAAAAAACATTTTTTCATACTCATTATTACCGTCATATTCCTTTTTTCTTATTATTTTATATTTTTTATTATTTAAAAAGCCAAAATTTTCATCTTCTACTATTTTTAAATATCCTTTATTAGCTAAAATAATTAATAAAGACATAACATCTTTTTTACTAACTGTACCTTTTAAAATATATGCCATTTCAAGGCTATTAAGTCCATTGGGCGGAGTAAATTCAACAGTTTCAATTGTCTTCTTGTCTTTTCCATATTTAAACCATAAAATTACTACCGCCACAATACAAACAAGTAATATTCCTATTTCAATAATCATTTCTTTATTCCTTAAAATTTAACATTTACATTATTTCTTTCTTCTTCTGCTATTTCAAATGATTTTGCTTTTTGAATTTTAAAAATACTAGCTACAATGTTGCTTGGAAACATTTCAATTTTTGTATTTAAATTTCTTACAACAGCATTGTAATATTTTCTAGAATTAGCAATTTCATCTTCTATTGTAGATAGTTGATGTGTTAAATCAGAGAAGTTTTGACTAGCTTTTAATTCTGGGTAACTTTCCGCTACAGCCATTATTTTAGATAAACCACTTGATAATTGTTTATTTGTATCAATCTTATCTGATAATGACATTTTATCGTAAGAAGAGTTTCTTAATTTTACGATTTCTTCTAAAACTCCACTTTCATGTTTCATGTATCCTTTAACAACTTCTACAAGATTAGGAACTAAATCCCAACGTTTTTTCAAGTAAACATCCATTGTAGAAAAAGCTTCTTTTAATCTATTTGTTAGAATTATAAAAGAATTATATTGTGATACAACATATAAAATAATTAAAGCTATTACAACTATTAATATATATACCGCTACCATATTTTCACCTCTTTTCTTTTGTTTGTTCTATATCTTTATGTTATCATATTACTTTTTTTTAATCAAGAGTTTTAGAAAATCAACTTGTACAATATTTAAAACATGTTTAAATAAATTCTACCAAGAGCCTCCGCCTCCACCTCCAGAGCCTCCACCAGAGAATCCACCTCCAGAACTACTGTCAGATGCACTTGATGACATAGCATTTGATATTGAAGAATATGTAGAGTTCATAAAATTATTAAATGTGTAATTATTAAAATCTGTATATCCATAATACCAATTAGGAGCCTCTAATGCAATATCTTCGAACTTTTTCATCCACTTATTTGAAATACCTAAAACATATGTATATGGTAAAATATTATAAAAATATTCTGGATTTTTCATAACTAATTCTTCAAGTTGTGGCTTTTCAGCTGTTTCTAAAAAATATTTAAAACCTTGTATTCTTCCTAACATTTGAGTTCCATACTTTGTTCTTTTTCTTATTATTCCTAAAAATATTATTAGTAAAACTATACATATACTTTCAATTATAAATTCAATTAAATATGCTCCATTTGAAACAATGTCTATTGCCCTACTAAAAAATCCAACTCCTACAAAAGCTATTGATGCTAAGGTTATAGTGCATATATTTGGTTTTTTATATAATATTATTAATAGCATTATCATCATAACTATAATCGTTACAAATCCTTCCATATTTTCAGCCCTAGGAATTGCCACTCCTCTCATAAACAAGAAAACTATAATAATCATTGCTAGTATAAAAATTCTTTTTCCTAATGATGCTTTTTCAAATATTTTTTCTTGGTTTTCTTTTCTATTAATATTACTTGCAATTTGTTGTAAAGTTAAATAAAATTTATTGTATAAATCGCTTTTTGTTACTTCATTTTTAAACAAAAATAAGCTTTTAAAGAATGTTTTTTCATCTTCATTATCTCCATCATATTCTTTAACTTTTATAATTTTAAATTTCTTCGACTTTATTACTTTTAGTGTTTTTTCTTCATATTCTTCAATCTTTAAATAACCTTTATTGGCTAAATATATTAATAAAGATATTATGTCTCTTGCTTCTGAATGCCCTTTATATATAAATCCTAAATCTGCACTATTCATTCCATTAGGCGGATAAAATTCTACTGTTTCGACTACTTCTTCATCTTTTCCATATTTGTTCCATAAACCAAAGGCTATAAGTACAAATACAATTGAAATTCCTATTTTAAGTAGTATTAAAAAATCAAAATTGCTACTAGCCCCTACAAAGTATCCTTCTGGTAAAGTAAGTCTTACTGTTAATGCTTGCGAAGAATATAACTTATTTCTTAATGATCCATTTATTGTATTTCCTGTAACTGTATAATTAACATTAGAACTACTTGTTGAAGTTTCATACCCACTTGAAAAGCCCAATTTGGTTTTATCAAATGGTTTTGGCATTGTTATATTAAATGTTACATTTTCAATGTTTGTATCCCATTCATCTCCAATTAAATTAAAATATAATTCATCTGCATCTTTTAATGGGTCTTTTCCAATATTATAATTGTATTTAATTGTATATGTTTTTCTTCCAGAAACAGTTTGACTGCTATCCCCTATTTTTAATACCTTATATCCATTTTCGTTTGAGGTTTTGTATGTATCACTTACACTTATATTTGAAATTTTAGCTCTATTACTAGATTTTGTTCCGTCTAATCTTGTTATTGTGTTTCGTAAAGGAATTTTTCTAAATATACCATGCTTGTTATATCCAGTAAAGTTAACACTTATTGTTTCTGTAATATCAAAAGTATTATTTTCGTTAACTATCATTTTTATATCATAAGATTCTATGGTATATCCTCCTCTACTGCTAATTGCAAATGTATTATTAGGTATTAATATTCCTAATAATAAAATTATAATAAATATTCCTATTGTTATCTTTTGTTTCACCTTATAAATTCCCCCTTATATTTTTCATTTTGTTGCCATAAAAACTATAAAAACATCTGCTATTTCCTCTTCTATATTAGTGTAATTTTCTATTTTACTATAATCTATTGAGGCTTACGGTAATGTTTTTCTAATAGCTTTCGCAAGTTCTCCTGTTTCTTCAATAATAAATCTAATAAACTTCTTTGTTCATCTATTCACTACTTATTCCTTTACATTTCTTTCAATATATAATATTACATTTTTAGTACGATTTCAAGTGATATTTATTAATAATCTTTTACAATTTTTATTGCTAATCTCTTTAATTCATTTTCATCACACTAAAACTATGGCATAAAAAAATAAGCCGACTAAATCGACTTACATAAGCTGTAATATATTCACACTCTATTTTCTTCAAAACCTCTCATTGCAACGAGTTTGTTTAACAAAAAAATATGGTGGACTGGACTGTTCAAAATAAGAACTATTATTATTTTTTAAGTTGGAGTTAATGTCCTTCAACAATGACTTTGTCACTGTTAAAGGAGCTTCTCCAACATTAAATGTTACTGTTAATTTATCATCATAGACATATATCTTATTGATGAATAGAGTTATTAGTGTTTTCCTATATTTAATATCATCTATATCACCATCTTTTAGTTTTAATAGAAAATATCTTATTTGCTGTTCTGTTAGGTTTATTAGTTTTTTGCTTTCTATATCATATTGCTTCTTGGCTTTGTCTAGCTCAACTCTTTTTTCTGTAATTCTTTGGTTTATTAAATCTGCATTATCTCCATTTTCTAGTGCAACCATCAAGTTTTCAATATTCTTATATATTTTCTTAATTTGTTTATCTAGTGACTTCAACAAACTACTTTGTGCATTTTCATTTTGACATATAGAATACACTTTGTTTGCTATCATATTTATATTTTCATCTGTTAGAATTTTTCTACATTCATTTATAACTAAATCTTCTATTATTTGTTTTGGTATATTTTTTTTATTACATTTTTTCTTCATTGCCTTATTACAAGCATAGTACTTATATACCATGCCACTATGTGATGTCCCTGAGGTCCCTACCATTGATGATTTGCATTTTCCACAAAATAATTTTGTAGTTAAAATATAATCTTCATCTGCTTTTGCTATTGCTGGTGCATGTTCATATTTTTTTACAACTGCTTGTACTCTTTCAAATAACTCTTCACTAATTATGGCTGGAATAGTATTAGGGTATTCAACACCATTATAGATATTGGTTCCAATATACTTCTTATTTCTAAACATTACTGTCAATGAAGTTTTTTGGAATTTATTTCCCATCACTGTTTTGTAACCTTTCTTATTAAGAAAATCAACTATTTCTGATAGATTAGTATCATTTGCTCTCATTTCAAATATCTCTTTAACAATATTAGCTGTTTCTGGGTCAATTTCTAATTTCCTTTTTTTATATGTACCACAATCAACTGTCACAACCTTATAGCCAAATGGTGGGTAGCCACCATTAAATAAACCTCTTTCTGCATTTTGTTTCAAGTTTCTTCTTACTTTTTGACTTAATTCTGCACTATAATATTCTGCCATACCTTCTAAAACACTTTCAACAAGTATTCCACTGGCATCTTCTGAAATATGTTCCTTAGCTGAATATACTCTAACCCCATTTTTCTTTAATTTATGTTTATAATGTGCTGAATCTTCTCTTGACCTAGAAAATCTATCTAGTTGATATACAACAATGCCTTCAAATGATTTTTTACTACTATCTAAAATCATTTGCTGAAAATCTGGCCTATCATCTGTTTTAGCACTTGCTGCTCTATCTATATATTCTCTAACTACTGTATAATTATTTTGCCTACAATAATTATAACATTCTTCTAGCTGTGCCTCTATTGAAGTTTCATTCTGTCTTGCTGAACTAAATCTAGCATATATTACCACATTCATTATTATAACCTTCCTATCTATTATGTTCATATTTGCATGGACCATAAATATAATTATTTTCTTTATGTGTGATTCCATCTGTGGTTAAAATCAAATTTACTGAAATTGTTTCTAAATTCCATTCAAAAAAATTTTCAAAATTAGTCTTAATATATTCTGCTATATCTCTATAAATGTTGTAAGCAAAAGTTTCTGCTTGCTCATCACTTATCAAATAATCTTCAAATTTTACATTTACTTGCATAATTTCCTCCTTACATTTTACTGTACTTTTTAAACTTTTGTAAAGGCCTATATCAAGCTAATGTAAAGTTCTTTACAAAAGTTTAAATTTATTGTTTTATTTTTTTCCAAGTTTCTTTTTTTACCTTGTTCACTATTGCTTTGGTATCTGTGTTCCTGATAAGTAGTGTTTTTTCTTTTTTCAACTCATAATTGCCCTCCATTTGAGAACATATTTCTGAATATATTACATTTTCTATCTCAGGTGATTTTAACCCTCTACTGGTATCATAACACCTAGTTCCCTTTGGTATTTTCTGCTTTGTTCTTGTTTTAATCATATATGAGATAACTTTATCTATTCTAAATGTTTCATCAACATAGAATAAACTATTTTCTATGCTATCTATATATTCTGCTTCATCTATATTGTTATGTTTTTTGGTATTATTAGTTATTCTGCTGGTTTTGGTATGACCTTTATTCCATAGCTTTTCAATAGTAGAATTTGGAATATATAAAATCTTGTTTTTCATATCTTTAAGTAATAAATGAAAATGCCAACTATTTCTTTCATCTTGCATTTCTATTATGTAAGCATATTCTAAACCATCATATAGTGATTTTAACTTGTCCCAAAACACCTTAAAATAATATTTCATTTCTTCTATATCTGTTATTGGAATATCTGTTGTTAATGTTACAAACAATTCATTTTTTCCACCTAAAAAATTATTTTTTAATTTCTTCTCCAAGCATTTCATACTCTTTCTTAAACTCACTTTACTTTTTGGTCCACTAATTTTATATAGCTTTGTTGTGTTAGATTTTAAATCATAATATTCATACTTGCTGATTTTTTCTATTCCATCAAAACCATTTTTCTGATTAGAAGTATCTAATATTTCTATATCTCCTGACGCTTTATATTTTGTAGCTTTTACAACTTTGTCTTTTTGAATATCATAATTTTCACCATCTTGGAAATAGATTTTCTTCATAGCTTTTCCCTCCAATGTTTCTTACTTATATCTAGTTAATAGATTTTTGAATTAGAGAATACACATAAAAATATATGTATTCTCCATCTCAATACTACTGTTTTGTTTCTTCTTGTTCTTCTATACTTTCAACTATGTCTATGAGTTTCAATTTAGCTGTTCTATCTCTTAAAAACTCTGCTTTAAATTTAAGAGTAATTGGCTGATAGATTTTTATTTTAGATAGTTTGCTTATTAAATGAACATTGTCTAAATCAACTTTTGTCTGTCTTTCAAAAACTTCTCCTGTTTCTGTAACTTCATCAAATTTTAGTATATATGCTGCATTGAAATTTATAAGTTCACCATCTTGTGTCATAAAGCTGCCTTCATCTCTTTTTTTGAAACTCTTAAATGTGAAATTACCTGTTGCTATCACAACTTTCACCTCCTTAATATTGCAAAACTCATTGACATTACTGTTTTTCTTTGATAAAATAGTTTAAAAGTAGATACCATCTATAAAAATAGAGGTATGTATTAAGTAAGTGGCAAGAGTTTATAAATTGGAATTGGTCTTCTAAAATAAACTACTTGCTTTTTTAATAAACCATATAATTCAATGCAATAATGCCAACCTGCAATGAATTTAAACTTATATTATCAAAAGGTTCATATGAATTGCAGTAAACAAAACATTTTGCATTTTTGGAGGTTGCTATGAACAAAAATGGCAAAAATGAAAATTTGTTAGGAGATGATAAAAATAAAAAATACAAAAACTACCCTTTTAATTTAATGTTGAATATATATATAAATAATAGAGTTGCATATAAAAAGATAAATGATAATCAATTAAAAGGGGAAAGAGCTTCATATAGACAAGAAATTTATGAAGAATTATCTACTAAAACTGGAATAGTGGTTGAAACTATAAAAAACTATTCGACTGGTAAAAGCACACCACCTGTTAATACCACTTTTGAGGAATATAAGAAGTTTGCTGAAATTTTTGGGTGCACACTCTCTGAACTATTACCTGAAAGCAATGAAGAAAAAGAGAAAAGATTGGCCTTGTTAGAAAAAATGGGGTTTAATGAAGAAATTTATAATATATTAAGATACAAAAAACTAAATGTTTTGTTTGGTTCACCTATTGAAACAACTTATTTGGAAATATTAAAAGATATTATACTTGATGGTAATTTTTTACATACATATGAAGATGAGATTGATACAACTATACCAAAATTATTACAAAATAAAAAAAGTAGTAATGAATTAAAAAATATGACTTATCTTCAATTTGCTGAATTTTTAAGAGAGAAAGATATTTATAAATTAGATGATATGAAAAATCATATTATTAGAGCATTTGAAAAACAACTTGATAAATTTATTAAAAATAAACTTGATGATACTTCATCTAAAAAAGAGAGTAGTAACTTATAATTTTACTACTCTCTGCATATTATCTAACTTTTAAGTCCTTTGCCATTTTATAAAAATTGGTTCTTTTAAGTCCTGTCAATATTATTGCTTCTGTTGCTGTAATTTCTCCTATTTTCCATCTATTGCATACTTCTATAAAATTGTCTGGAACTTTTATTTTTGGTCTTCCAAATTTAACATTATGAGCCTTAGCAATCTCAATACCCTCTGCTTGTCTTTTTCTTATAGTTTCTCTCTCATTTTGAGCTTTCCAACTCATTATTTCAAATATAATATTATTTATCATCTTTACAAGTGGTTTTATGTTTTCATCATCATAATTTATATTAAGTGCTGGTAAATCTAACACTCTCACATTGATTTCATTATCTCTAAAATATTGCCACTCTCTTTTTAGTTCTTCTTGATTTCTTCCAATTCTATCAAGTTCTTTAATTACAAGTGTATCTCCTGGTTCCAATGATTTTTTCATATATTGGTAACCAATTCTTTCAAAGTCTTTTCCACTTTGTTTATCTTGATAAATGTATTTTTCTTCAATTTCAAGTTCATGTAATACTGCTAATTGCCTCTCTAAGCTCTGGTCCTTACTTGATACCCTAATATAGGCTACTGTTTTTGACATATTCAATTCCTCCTATCATTATACCTTATAATAATTATACTGTATTTGTTCATAAAAGCCCAGTTGGCTATTTGAATATTCATAAATTAAATGGTGGACTTTTATGAATACAAAAATAGGAAAATTTTTAATATTCATAAAACTATACTTTTTTGAATACTGTTTTTAGGCATAAAGAAAGAGAATAGATACTCTCATATTCTCTTAATATCTTATTCAAAATTATAATACTGTTTTACTAGCTCTCTTAATACTGCAAATAGTTCTTCTTCTGTTGTAGCTGCTACAAATATTTTTACAAACTCATCTAAATTATTATCTTTTGCATAACTTTCAATAATTCTTGCTAATTGTCTTTTGTCATCTTCATTTGTATCAATTTCTTTTTTTAGTTGACCCTGTAATGCCTGCATTGTTGCATTAGTTAATTTTTCTTTATTATTCATAAACTTTCCACCTCTTAATAATATTTTACTCTTAAAATATTATTAAGGAGAATAATGTCTAATTTTATTTAAAAATTAAAATCTAAATAAACATAGTTTGACATATCATAAGCCAAATTCTCATCTATCATTTTTTTTGCTGTTTTAGATATACTAGAAATTCTTTCTCCATTAAATAGTGGGTCTATATATCTTACTTTTGCACCATGATGAACAAAATACACATTATTGGGCTCTTGCTTTGTTGTTTTTACTTTTTTAGAATTTTTCCAAATGTTAAAAATTTCACTATACTTTGAATTTTCAATAATATCAATTATCTCTTTTTCTTTTAGGGTATATAAGTCTTCTAACTTTATTTTGTTTTCTTCATTTAATCTCTTTATAATATCTGCTAAAAATTGCATAGAATATCTTGTTCTATCTTCTCTATATATAACTGATAATCTACTTGTAACTTTTACAAATTTTTTTGCAATTTCTTCTGTTTTAAAACCTAGTTCATCTATTTTGTCTTCATTTATTTGCACCTCAATGTCTGAATATATTTCTCTTATTTCTTCCAAATCTAAAATACTATATGTTAAATAAGCATTAGATAAGGAATATTCTAATCTATCTGAAGATAATTGAGGTGTATCATTATCTGCTATTGGGTATTTATGATAGTCATTTATTTCATCTAATTTTATATTATCTCTTTTTAGTAATTGCATTATTTCTGTTGAATTAGAAATAATTTCTGTTGTTAAATCTTCTGTTGACTCTTGTGTCATATAATCACCATTTAAAAAGTCAACACAATGTTTAAATACTGGTGTTGCTATATCATGGAATAGTCCTGACAGTGTTTGTTTTTTGTCATGTGTAAAATGCCATATAATTAAGGCAACTGCTATTGAGTGGTCTAAACTAGAAAAAAAGTAATGACTTTCAAATAAATCTGAATATATTGTACCACAAGTCACACTAATATATTGTTGATTAAGCAATTCTTTTGTATTTATATAATCTACTAACCATTCTGGAAAGTCTGATTCTAACATTCTAAAATAATCAAGTGTAATTTTATTAACATTATCTAAATAGTTCATAAATATTCCTCCATCTACAAATTATGATGGTATTTTATCATTAAATGTTATTTAATGCAATAAATTTCACCTATCATTTTATTGATTGGACTAATTCTGTTTCTATTTCTAATTTTTTTGCTATTATATACCCAAATAAAAATAGTTGCTCATTTTCCTCTTCACACATTTGGCTACCAATTTCCCAATACTTTTCAAATAATTCCTTTTGGTCTGGTGTAAATGTTTTCTCTAATTCATCTGAAATTTCAATATGCTTATGCCTTAATGTTGAATATTTATTGCTTGGGGTATAAATATCTTCTTCAAAATAGTCATATAATGCTTTTAACAACTTCATATTATCAAACTTTATATTTTTTATTGTTTCTGTATTAAATATATTATCAAAATGTTTTAATGTTTCTCTACCATCTTTCATATATAAATCTCCTTCTTATATTTTTTATACATTGTACTGCACATTTTTCAAAAAGCCCAGTGGTAGATTTAAACTTTTGTAAATATTTTTTATTTTGCATTGAAAATGCACTTGATAACTATATTTTAGTCAACAAGTGCATTTAATATGTTTCTATGTAAGTTTTAATATTGAATAAATTTTTTGCAAATTTACTTTGGTCTTATCAAGTATAATATTGATATAGTCCATATCTGTTTTATTACTTTCTTCTATAAATTCTGTTAAATTTATCATATATTTAACTAATTTTTGAATATGATACAAATTATCAATAATAGAACTATCTGTAATAGGTTCTTTTACTTCAACAATTTTAATCATCTATTTTATCTTTCATCTCCATATTCATATTCTTCATATTTTTCAATTGCTCTTTTAAGTCCAGCTTCTTTTGCTAGTCTTAAATAGTGTTCTGATAATCTAAGATTTCTTTCTGTTCCATTTCCATTATAATAAAAGTTTGCTCCTAAATCATATATTGCTGCAATATGCCCTTTTTCTGCACAATCTCTAATTATTTCAAACGCCTTCTTATAATCTTTTTCTATGCCACCTAGTCCAAAATAATGATATGCACCTGTAACAAATTTTGCATAAAGCCTCTCAATTTCATCTGTTTCTTGTGAACTTATCAATTGCATAATTCTTGGGTAAGCCTGCTTTAATAATTCATCTCCTTTTTCTGTATCTATTGGTAAAGCATTTCCTAAACCTAGTTCATAAGAAATTCCAAGAGAATAAGTACATAATGAATAACCACAATCATTACCTTTTTCATAGTATGTCAAAGCCATATCATAATCTTGTTGTACACCATTTTCTTCTAAATCATAGCTTCTTCCTAATATATAGTATGAAAAGCCATCTTGCTTATCTTTTAGTTGGTCTAAATCAAATTTTATAATATTCATATACTCACCCCATTTTATTAGTACAATGCTATTATACCATTTTACAAGTGAGTAATCAAGACACAACTCCTCCAGCTAGTGTATTACTCTAGCCTTTTACAATACTCTAATAATATTTTACTGAACAAAAAAATAAACAACCACTTTAATATGATTGTTCATCTTTATTTGGTAACTGTACAATTGTTGCAAAACCACCTACATAGAAGTAGTAGTTCTTATTTGTACAATTTGGTGGCTCGAAGTGGAATCGAACCACTGACACGGGGATTTTCAGTCCCCTGCTCTACCAACTGAGCTATCGAGCCAAATTATTTTTCTGAATATAAAAAAATGGCGACCCGGAACGGGCTCGAACCGTCGACCTCTAGCGTGACAGGCTAGCGTTCTAACCAACTGAACTACCGGGCCATTGGTGGGAACAACAGGGCTCGAACCTGTGACCCTCTGCTTGTAAGGCAGATGCTCTCCCAGCTGAGCTATGCTCCCACACCGAGACGCCTATCGGCGACGTGTTATACTATACAACATCCACAGGCATATGTCAATAAGTTTTTTTGAAAAAAATACAGAAAAATTTTTGCGAAAAAGCAAGGCGTATCACGTGCCGGCGTGTTTTAAGATACGTCGAATTTCGTCGGATGAAAAAGTGTATTTTTTGTCACAAAAATGGCAGCAAACCTCGGTAGTTTCATCCTCGCTCATCTTTTTAAGCTCGTCAACCCCCATGCTTATGAGAGCGGTTTCAACGCGCTTCTTTGAGCAGTTGCATCTGTACTCCGTTTCGGACTCATCAAGAACCTCAAGCGTAAAACCGGGCAAAACCTTTTCGGCAATTTCCGTTGCCGAAAGTCCGTCGGTGAGCATCCTTGTCACAGACGGTATTCCGGAAAGGCCCTTTTCCACCTTGTCTATAGTTTCGTCTGTCGCCGTGGGAAGGAGTTGAATAAGGAAGCCACCCGCAGTGATTATCTCGCCTGTTTTCGGCGCACACAAAACACCGAGTGCGCATACGGACGGTATCTGCTCAGACACGGCAAAATAGCTCGTGATATCCTCGGCTATTTCACCCGAAACGATGGGAATCTGTCCGATATAAGGCTCTTTCATTCCGAGATCCTTCATAACAGTAAGTGTGCCGTCGGCTCCGACAGCCCCTGCGACGTCCAGTTTTCCTTTTTCGTTGAGCGGCAGGGACACGGCGGGATTCGAGATATACCCGCGTACATTGCCCTTATAGTCGGATACTGCTATAACGGAGCCTGTCGGACCGTTTCCGCTCATTCTGAGCGTAAGCGAATTATCTTCTCCCTTGAGTGTCGCACCCATGAGAGACGCGGCAGTTAGAAGTCTGCCGAGTGCTGCGGAGCATACATTGGTCGTACCGTGTATCCTGTGGGCCTCACGGACGATATCGGTTGAATCTGTTGCGATAACGGTGAGATCACCGTCACGCGAAATAAGACGTACAAGCTTTCCCATTATTTGTTTTCCTTTTTCTTTGCTTCAAGTCGCGCGAAAATTTCATCGTATCCGCCCGCTCCGTATGATAATGAGCGGTTAACTCTTGAAATAGTGGCGGTAGACGCGCCTGTTGCTGCAACGATGTCGTTATAAACGCACTTTTCCGTAAGCATCTTTGCCACAACAATTCTCTGCGAGATGGACTTGAGCTCATTTATGGTACAAAGATCTTCAAAGAACTTGTAGCACTCCTCCTTGTCCTTTATCTCAAGAATAGCGTCAAACAAAAAATCAATATTTTTATCATTAAGGTTTGAGGACATAAAAACACCTCTTTCAAACGTCCTTTTTAAGGTTCTTTCATTCTATCACCAATTTATCACAAAGTAAAGCGGTAAAGTGAAACACAGAAAAAATCTTACTCAAAAAAATATGTACTCCACACAAAAGCATGAAGCACATACATAAATTACGATATATAAAGTACGTAAAAGTATTATATAATCACGGTCGCAAGCGAAAGCTTCAGAAATTTATTTCCAAAGCATATTTACAGCGGCATCAGATAATCAAAGATCGTTTTCAGTCAGGTCCTCATATGACTCACGTCTTATTATGAGTCTGTCCTCGCCGCCTTTTACCATAACGGCAGCAGGTCTTGGTATCCTGTTATAATTTGACGCCATGGAATAGTTGTATGCACCCGTTGAGAGAACGGCAAGATAATCTCCGCCCTCAACATCCTGAAGCTCAACATTTTCACCGAGAAGGTCTCCGCTCTCACAGCATTTTCCCGCAACCGTTACGGTCTTGGTTTTCGGCTCGTTTGCCTTGTTTGCGCAGATAAACTCGTATTTTGACTGATAAAGAATATACCTCGGGTTATCTCCCATGCCGCCGTCAACGGATACGTATGTGCGGATGTTCGGAATGGTTTTTATATTGCCTATCCTGTAGAGCGTGATACCCTCTGAGCCTATTATGGAGCGTCCCGGCTCTATGATGATTTTGGGAAGTGTAACGCCCGTTTTTTCGCAGGTCTCCTTTACGGCGTCCGCAACCCTTGTCATGTATCCCCCGTAAGGCACCGGCTTGTCCTCAGACATATATTTTATGCCGAAGCCGCCGCCGAGGTTAAGCTGTGAAAGTTCCTTGCCGGTTTCCTCTTTTACCTTTGCCATAAAGTCAACCATAACCCTTGCGGCAAGAACGAAGGGCTCAATATCGAATATCTGCGAGCCGATATGGCAATGTATCCCCACAAGGTTTATACTCCTCATACGCGCCGCACGCTTTGCGGCCTCCATTGCCTCTCCGGTTTCAAGAGCAAATCCGAATTTCGAGTCAATCTGTCCCGTGCGTATGAAGCTGTGCGTGTGAGCGTCAATACCGGGCTTTATACGAAGCATTACATCTATTTTTTTATGCTCAAGCGCCGCAAAATAATCGATATGCTCAAGCTCACAGAGGTTATCGACAACAAATACACCTACATCAAGAGCGATTCCGAGTTTTATTTCTTCAAGAGTCTTGTTATTTCCGTGAAAATACACACGATTCATGGGAAAGCCCGACTTGTTTGCGGTATAAAGCTCTCCGCCCGAAACAACATCCACTCCGAGTCCCTCTTCTTTTGCAATTCTGTACATGGCAAGACAGGAAAAAGCCTTGCTGGCATAGAGAACAAGGCCGTTTCCGCCGTAATTGTCCTCGATTGACTTTACATATGCACGGCAATTTTCCCTTATGCTGTCCTCGTCAAATACATACAGCGGTGTACCGTACTTTTCGGCAAGCTTTACCGTATCCATACCGCCTATTGTAAGGACACCGGATTCATTTATACCGAGACTGTCTGAAACAAACACAATATCACTTCCTCTTAACCTTGACTTTCACCTTTACTTTTTCAGCACCGTTTCCTGTATCTTTTTTTGTTTCCGTTTTCTCTTTTATCTGCTCTTTTACCTTTTCATCCTCTTTGCTTTCCTCTGAGTTTGCAGTAAAGCCTGCCGCTTCAAGGAATTCAAAATTTCCGTCAACAGATGAAATCATAAGGCAGGTTATTTCCTCTGTTCCCGCTCCGGTTACGGCGCTGAAGGGAACAATCGAAATAGGATTGTACCGAGATATGATTTCCTCATGCATGGCAAGGGCCTGCGCGTATTCCTTCTTATTAAGCTTATCCGCCTTTGTCAGAACAACCATATACGGCATATCCGTCTGATAAAGATAGTCAAGCATTTGTATGTCATCCTTTGTAGGCTCGTGTCTCATATCTATAAGTTGAATAAGAAGCCTTATGTCACGTCCGGACGCAAGATATTTTTCTATCATCCTACCCCAACGGTTACGCTCGTCAAACGAGTGCTTTGCGTAACCGTATCCCGGCAAGTCGACGAGACGCGCGGTGTCAGCTTTATAAAAGTTTATTGTTATGGTTTTACCCGGCTGCGAGCTGACACGTGCGAGGTTTTTCCTGTTCAGTATTTTATTTATAAGGGATGACTTGCCGACATTGGAGCGACCGGAGAATACGATTTCCGGCAGAGTGCACGGCGGCAGCTGCTGAAAAGTACCGGCGGACATCTCATAGGTTACGTTATTAAGGTTCATACTATTGCCTCCCTGAAAACCTCCGAAAGGCGGCTTACCGAAATAAATTCGACGTTCTTTTTCACAACATCGACAACCTCGTCAAGGTCAGGTTCGTTTTCCTTTGGGATGACAACCTTCTTTATACCCGCCTTGTAAGCCGCCATGGTCTTTTCACGCAGGCCGCCTATGGGCATAACTCTGCCTGTCAGAGAAATTTCTCCGGTCATGGCGACCGTTCCTCGTACCTTTCTGCCGGTTAAAGCGGAAAGAACACTGGTAGCCATCGTAACGCCGGCAGAAGGTCCGTCCTTCGGAACGGCGCCCTCGGGCACATGAATATGTATATCCTTATTTTTATAAAAGTCGTCATCAATACCGTACTCCTCGGCATTCATACGTATGAAGCTGACTGCCGCCTTGGCGGATTCCTTCATCACGTCGCCCAGTGAACCGGTAAGCTCAATATTTCCCTTTCCCGGCATAACCGCGGTTTCGACCTTAAGCATCTCGCCGCCTACCGAGGTCCAAGCAAGTCCATTGACAACGCCGACCTCATCCTTAAGAGAAATCTTCTCCTTAAACTTCGGCGAGCCGAGGTATTCCTTTAAGTCGGACGGCGTAATTTTTGCCGAGAATTTTTTATTCTCAACAACCTTCACGGCAACCTTTCTGCAAAGGTCATTCATCTTGCGCTCAAGATTTCTGACTCCAGCCTCCCTTGTGTAGGAATCGATTATCTCTTTTATTGCAGAATCCGTAACATGGAGATTTTCTTTTGTAAGGCCGTGTTTATCAAGTGCCTTGGGCAAAAGATGACGTTTTGCGATATGAAATTTCTCTTCCGCGGTATAGCTGTAAAGGTCAATCACTTCCATCCTGTCAAGAAGCGGCGTAGGTATGTTGTTTTTGTCATTTGCCGTGGTTATAAAGAGGACCTCCGAAAGGTCAAACGGAATCTCGATATAATGATCCACGAAAGCCTTGTTCTGCTCTGCGTCAAGCACCTCAAGCATAGCCGAGGACGGATCCCCTCTCATGTCGGATGCCATTTTGTCAATTTCGTCAAAAAGGATAAGAGGATTTCTTGAACCGGCATCACTCACGGCGGAAATAACTCTTCCCGGCATAGAGCCGATATATGTTTTCCTGTGACCGCGTATTTCAGCCTCATCCTTTACTCCGCCTAGGGAAACGCGTGCGTAATTTCTGCCGAGTGCGTTTGCGAGGGACTTCGCAATTGAAGTTTTACCGACACCCGGAGGACCCGCAAGGCATATTATCTGTCCGTTTACGGAAGGTGCAAGCTTTCTGACTGCAAGAATCTCTATTATTCTCTCCTTTACGGCGTCAAGTCCGTAATGGTCGGCATCAAGTACACGTCTGGCCTTTTTAAGGTCAAGCTTATCCTTTGTAACCGTATCCCACGGAAGAGAGAGAACCGTATCGAGATAATTTCTTATGACCGTGGATTCGGCAGCGGATGCATTACCCATTTTCTGAAGGCGTGACACCTCTTTGAGAAGCTTATCCTTTGACTTCACGCTCATATGTGAAATGGTGTTTATCTTCTGTCGGTATGTATCTATCTCATCAACCGCATCCTCGCCGTCAAGCTCCTCCGAAAGAGCTTTTATCTGTTCACGCAGGTAAAATTCTCTCTGATTGTCATTTGCAGCCTGCTCGACCTTCTCGGCGATTTTATCCTCAAGCCTCAGCATATTTATCTCCGACGACATAACCTCGCAGAGTTTTTCGAGCCTGTTAAGCGGGTGAGTTTCATTTAAGACCCGCTGTTTTTCTTCATAGGGGATTGAAATAACCGAGGCGATGTAATCCGCAACAGCCCCCGGCGTATCGTCGCCTATGACACGAAGCAGAATATCCGGAGCCATCTTCGGAGCATATTTTGAATACTCGTCAAAGATGTCACGGGCTTTACGGAGCAACGCAAGGGCATACTCCTCTTTGTTTTTTGCATATCCCTTTTCAGGTCTTTTCACAATATCCGCAACAAAAAACGGGCCGTCTGTGTATGCATTCTTTATTGAAGCCCTGCACACACCCTCGACAATAACGCGTATGTTATTGGTTTCCGGCACAGTGATTATCTGACACACCTTTGCGAGAACACCCATCTTGTAGACCTCTTTTACTCCGGGGTCCTCGATACCGGCGTCCTTCTGTGCGGTAAGGAAAATCTGCTGATTAAAGTTCATGGCAGTCTTTAAAGCCTTGACCGACTTTTCACGTGCCGCATCAAAATGGAGCACCATTCCCGGAAAAACTACCAGTCCGCGAAGCGGCACAACGGGTATTGCAATTATTTCAAGATCTTTTTTTTCCATAATAATAAAGTCTCCAGACTCAAAAGGGAACTGTCAAAGCAAAACTGTTCTGACAATTCCCCACTCTTAATAAATATATAACGTGATTATACGACGTTTGAGCGTTTACGTGGTTTCTGTTTTGTGTCAACGCCCTGAATATAAAGAGGTGGTACTGCCTTTTTGTTTTCGTTTCTTATGATTTCAGGCTTACACTTCTTTTTTGCCGCGCCTTCGGTTATGATAACCTTCTCAATTTTTCCGTCCGACGGACTTTCATACATAACAGGCTTCAGGATATCCTCCATAACGCCGCGGAGTCCGCGCGCTCCTGTTTTTTTCTCAAGAGTCTCCTTTGCTATGGCACGAAGAGCCTTGTCTTCGAATTCAAGCTCGACTCCGTCCATCTTAAACAACTCGATATACTGCTTTGTGAGAGCATTTTTAGGCTCTTTAAGAATACGGACAAGCGCGTCTTCATCAAGGTCCGAAAGAGCGGTTATAACAGGAATACGACCCACAATTTCAGGTATAAGGCCGAACTTTACAAGGTCCTGCGGTATAACCTGAGCCATAGCAGTCGAAAGATCCATATGCTTGCTCTCTTTTATCTCGGCGCCGAAGCCGAGGCTTCCCTTTCCGACACGCTTCTCAACAATCTTTTCAATGCCGTCAAAAGCACCGCCGCAGATAAAGAGAATATTTGATGTATCCACCTGTATAAACTCCTGCTGCGGATGTTTTCTTCCGCCTCCCGGAGGAACGTTTGAAACGGTACCCTCCAAGATCTTAAGGAGTGCCTGCTGTACGCCCTCTCCCGAAACATCTCTTGTGATAGATGCGTTTTCTGATTTTCTTCCTATCTTATCTATCTCGTCAACGTATATGATTCCACGTTCTGCACGCGGAATATCATAATCCGCAGCCTGAATAAGACGAAGAAGAATATTTTCAACGTCCTCTCCGACATATCCCGCTTCCGTCAGGGTAGTCGCGTCCGCAATTGCAAATGGAACATCCAGGACCCTTGCGAGAGTCTGCGCAAGCATGGTCTTTCCGACACCCGTCGGTCCGAGAAGAAGTACATTGCTCTTTTGAAGTTCTACGTCCGTCTTATCTCCGTAGAAAATCCTCTTATAGTGATTATATACAGCTACAGAAAGAGCTATTTTTGCTTCATCCTGTCCTATAACATATTCATCAAGAGTAGCTTTTATTTCCTGTGGTTTCGGAAGTATTTTTCCGTTTGGCTGCGCCTGGGACTTTTTTGAAAGCTTATCCTTTGGCATACCCTCATCACCGAGCATATCACTGCAGAGCTCAATGCACTCGTCACAGATGAAAACTCCCGGTCCGGCTATAAGCTTATCAACCTCGTCCTGCGTCTTTCCGCAAAAAGAACAGCAAACAGGCGGCATGTTGTCTCTTGCCACAGTTTACACCTCCGTGTAATTTTATCTCTTGGTAATTACCTTATCAATAAGGCCGTAAGCCTGTGCCTCTTCGGCACTCATAAAGTTGTCACGCTCGGTATCACGAGCAATTTCCTCAATGGACTTTCCGGTGTTTTCGGAAAGGATTCTGTTGAGGTTTTCCCTTGTTTTAAGAATGTTTTCGGCAACGATCTTTATGTCTGTTGCCTGACCCTTTGCACCGCCCGACGGCTGGTGAATCATTATCTCACTGTTCGGAAGTGCAAATCTCTTTCCCTTTGCGCCAGAAGAAAGAAGAAAAGCACCCATGCTTGCAGCAAGACCCATACAGATGGTAGAAACATCACACTTTATATACTGCATGGTATCGTAGATGGCAAAGCCGGCTGTGACAGAGCCTCCCGGGCTGTTGATGTAAAGGTTGATATCCTTTTCGGCGTCCTGTCCCTCAAGGTAAAGGAGCTGAGCCACGACAAGACTTGCCGTCTGGTCGTTTACTTCGTCTGAAAGGACTATAATTCTGTCGTCAAGAAGACGAGAAAAAATATCAAACTGACGTTCGCCTCTGTTTGTCTGTTCAATAACATACGGCACTAAACTCATATATGATCCTCCCGGAGTAACACTCCATGTTATAAACCTTAAGCGACGAGGCAAACCCCCGTCGCCTTATTATTGGTCAAAAGAAAAATATTAAACGTGCGTCTTTAATTATTCTTCTGTCTTTTTAGTTGTTTTCTTAGCAGCCGGCTTCTTTGCGGCAGTAGTCTTTGCAGTTGTCTTCTTTGCCGGTTCCTTTTCAGATGAAGTCTTCTTTGCAGTTGACTTCTTAGCAGCCGGCTTCTTTTCAGCCGGCTTCTTTGCCTCAGCCTTCTTCTCGGTTACCTTAGCTGCTGCCTTTACAAGGTCGAGAGCCTTCTGGCCTCTCATATCCTTTACAACTTCCTCTTTCGGGAAAGCATTGCGGACAATCTTCTCCTCAACCCCGTACTGATCTGCCATTTCCTTATAACGAGCATCAACATCCTCGTCGGATACTTCGATCTTCTCAAGGCTTGCAATCTTGTCAAGAGCAAGTTTACACTTAACCTGAGTTATTGCTCTCGGCTTGAACTGCTCACGAACGGTCTCGGCTGTCATACCCGTATAAGAGAGATACATGTCAAGATCCATGCCCGACTGCTGTATCTGATAACCGAACTCGTTTACGGCGTCATCAATTGCGTGCTCAAACATACACTCGGGAATTTCACCCTCAACAAGGTCGGCAAGTTGTGTGAGCACACCCTGCTCTACGTCCTGCTCGGCATGCTCAGCCTTTTGTTCTGCAAGGTTTTTCTTTGTGTCCTCTTTAAGCTCGTCAAGTGTGTCGAACTCGGAAACATCCTTTGCAAACTCGTCGTCAAGCTCCGGAAGTTCCTTTTCCTTAACGGCATGAAGCTTTATCTTAAAGGTTGCGTCTTTTCCTGCAAGATTCTCGGCATTATACTCCTCAGGGAATTTTACCTGAATGTCAAATTCTTCTCCTGCCTTGTGACCGATGATCTGATCCTCAAAGCCCGGAATGAATGAACCAGAACCAAGCTCAAGCTCATACTCTTCAGCCTTTCCGCCGTCAAAAGCCTCGTCGCCTACAAAGCCCTCAAAGTCTATTGTCGCAAGGTCGCCCTTCCTTGCTTTTCTGTCAACCTCAACAAGACGTGCGGAACGCTCACGCATCTGATCAAGCTGTGCGTTTACGTCGTCCTCGGTAACCTCAGAAGAGCACTTCTCAACCTTAAGTCCCTTATAGTTCTTTATCTCAACATCAGGCTTAACGGTTGCCTTTATTGTGAATACGACACCGTCATCGCCGATATCCTTGAAGTCGATATCATACGGTGAGTCAACAAGCTCAAGCTCAGCCTCTTTCACGCCTGCTTCAATAATCTCAGGATAAACAACCTCAAAAGCGTCGTTATAGAACACTTCTTTTCCGTAAATCTTCTCAATCATTCCGCGCGGTGCCTTGCCCTTACGGAATCCCGGAACATTTATCTGCTTACGTGTTTTCTGGAAAGCCTTTTCAATGGCATCTTCCCACATTTCTTTCTCAACCTTGAGTTCAAGCTCATAAAGGTTTGTTTCTATCTTCTTTGAAGATTTAAGACTCATTTTTAGAATCCCCCTAAATATACTTCTTATAAAACTAATATATTATAGCAGAACTTTATTCCAATTTCTACTGTTTTTTTTACAATGTAATGAGCTTCGGTACAAAACCCAACGAATCCGCCGAAACAAGCGAAAACTTTATGCCCTCATACTCACCCGTAAACGCATGTGACACGGACGGTCCGTGCAGGTGAGCATAATAGCATCTCTTTATTCCGTGAGAGATGAGAATATCCATGAACGGGTCGCAGACACGCTCCGTGGTTATGGGCGGATAATGAAGAAAAACCGCTATCGGAAGACCGAATTCCTCTGCCCTTGTTATTGATGTCAGCAGCCTGAGTCTCTCCCTGTTTATTATTTTTTCACTGTGCGGGGTTGTGTCGTCAAAAAACCATCCGCGCGTACCGCAGATTGCAATTCCATCAACTGCGAATGCATTGTTGTGCATAAATTTTATTGTTTCAAAATTTTTTTCGGCAAGGAAGCTGTTCATCTTTGACATCGTTTCCCACCAATAATCATGATTGCCCTTGGAAATAATTTTAGTACCGGGCAGAGAATTCAGAAATTCAAAATCCTTTTCCGTGTCTGAAAGATTTAAAGCCCATGAAACATCTCCCGGAATAACGACGGTGTCGTCCGGGTTAACGATTTTTTTCCAATTTTTTTCAAGACGGAATACATAGTTTTCCCATCCGTCGAACACATCCATCGGCTTGTCCGCGCCGAGTGAGAGATGCGTGTCTCCTATAGCAAAAATTGACATGAGATTACCTCATTTTCACGGGAAATATAATAGTGAGCCTTGCCCGAAACCTGTACGGGCCATGTGCTCTATCTACGTTCTTAAGGGGGCTTGAAAATGTCACAGGCAGATAAGAGATGCGTAAGCTGCAGTGTGTGTAACTGCGAATTTCACGAGGAGCCGTGTCACTGTACGGCGGATGTCATTGAAATAAGTAATTCAAAGGCAACAAAAAGTCGTGAAACGCTCTGTTCAACATTTAAACCGAATGCAAACTGTAAGGCTTGCAAATAAGAGATGGGACTGCTCTTTCGGGCAGTCCCGTTTTTCTGAAATCAGATACCGAGAAGATTGTAAACACACTGCTCCATATCCGATACTTTTGAAATCTCCGAAAAACGAACTTCCCTTCCGCGAAGATTTGAAAGAGGCTTCGGAATCTCGGTATGAGTGAGTCCCGAAAGCTTCTCGGTCATAGAGAAGTCATCAAGGTCAGGCGTCTTAGACATAAGAGCCGAGAGAACGCTCTTTGCAAATTTGTACGGACTTGCGGTAGCGGCGATAACCGTAGGAGTTTTGTCCCCCGTTTTTTCAAGATAGTCAAGGTAAACCTTAGCGGCAACAGCGGTATGTGTGTCAAAAAGATACCCGCGCTTGTCGTATTCGGTCTTTATGGTCTGCGAGGTCTGGATATCATCTGCACATCCGGCGCAGAAATTCTCCGAAATCTGTTTCATAATTTTTTCGGAAACCGTGTACTTACCTGTTTTTGAAAGTGAAGCCATATAGCTCTTTATAAGCTCGTCATCCTCGCCCGAAAGGTGGAAAAGAAGTCTTTCAAGGTTTGAGGAAATAAGGATATCCATAGACGGTGAGGTTGTCGTATAAAAATCTCTGTTTTTATCATAAATACCTGTCTTTAAGAAATCCGTAAGTACATTGTTAAGGTTCGAAGCACAAATGAGTTTTCCTACCGGAACACCCATCTTCTTTGCATAATAAGCCGCAAGGATGTTTCCGAAGTTACCTGTAGGAACAACAACGTTCATAGGCTCGCCCATCTTTACGGAGCCGTTTTTAAGCAAGTCGCAATAAGCACTGCAATAGTAGACAATCTGAGGAACAAGGCGTCCCCAGTTTATTGAGTTTGCTGAGGAGAACATCATGCCGTTATCCGCAAGCTTCTCGGCAATCCTCTTATCCGTAAATATCTTTTTTACGCCTGTCTGCGCATCGTCAAAGTTTCCTTCAATAGCACATACGCCGACATTTTCACCCTCCTGCGTAACCATCTGCAGCTTCTGCATGGGGCTGACTCCGTGCGCGGGGTAAAATACGAGAATTCTTGTTCCCGGAACATCCTTAAAGCCCTCAAGAGCTGCCTTTCCGGTGTCACCGGAGGTTGCGACAAGTATAACTATTTCTTTGTCGGGAGCCGCCCTCTTTGATGCAGTTGTAAGAAGATACGGAAGAAGCTGAAGCGCCATATCTTTAAAAGCACAGGTCGGACCCTTGAAAAGCTCGAGGACATTTGCAGTTTCCGAAAGAGGAACAAGCGGAGCAACCTTTTCCGAGCTGAACTTTCCGCCGCCGTATGCACCGTTTACACAGTAGTCAATTTCCTCATCGGTAAAATCCGTGAGATACATAGAGAGGACCTTCTTTGCCCGCTCGGTATAGGACATATCCATCATTTCGACAAGATCTTCATGTGAAAGCCCTGGTATCTCACAGGGAACAAACAGTCCGCCTTCTCCCGAGATACCCGCGGTTATAGCCTGTGAGGAGGTTACCTTCAAACTCTTGTCTCTCGTACTTGTGTAAAACATATTTCTCTCCTTTGATTCTGTAAATGGTCTTAGAATGCGTTTTCGATGTATTTTACTCCGCAGGGAACACCGTCTCCCGAAACCGAAACCTCGGCACAGTCAAACCTCGGCTGAAGAGCCGCGTCTGTCATTGCTCTTTCGTTTTCGGCGATGTAACACTCTGCGGTTTTACGTATTTTTTTCTGCTTTGATACGGTCACGGCTTCAAAGCCCGTGACGAGACTGTCGCACCTGCGTGTTTTCACCTCTACAAAGCAAAGATACGGAGATTGTCTTGCGATGATATCTATCTCTCCGAATCTTCCGAAAAAATTCCTTGAAAGGATTTCGTATCCCCTGTCCTCAAGATAACGGGCAACGTAGCTTTCACCGTCAACCCCGAGTCCTGTTTTTTTCATGTCGGGACCTCCCTTTCCGGAAAGTGAATCCGGTTCAATGAATCACCTTGAGAAAGGTCTTTCTGTGAACATCGGAAATCCCGTGCTCACGTATCCTTTCATAATGCAGCTTCGTGCCGTATCCCTTGTGCTTTTGAAAGTCATACTGCGGATACAGCTTTGCTATTTCAAGCATATATCTGTCCCTTGAAACCTTGGCAAGGATAGAAGCCGCCGCAATACTCATGGACTTTGAGTCACCTTTAACAACGGTCTTCTGCATGGCGTCCACTCCCGGCTCTCTGTTTCCGTCTATGAGCGCCATGTCGGGCTTCACAGACAAGCCGTCAAAAGCACGGTTCATGGCGAGATAAGTGGCATTCAGTATGTTTATCTCATCTATCTCTTTTTCAGAGGCAGACGCAACGCTGTACGCAACTGCTTTTTCTATGATTACCTCAAACAGAGCTTCTCTCTTTTTTTCGGTAAGCTTTTTAGAGTCATTCAGTCCGGGAATTTCACAGTCAACCGGCAACACAACGGCGGCGGCGAACACAGGTCCTGCCAACGGGCCGCGTCCTGCCTCGTCAATTCCGCATACACACTTAAAGCCGCTGTCATATGCCTTATGCTCATACTCGTATGTCGGTATCGTTTTTTCCGGCATTCATTCTCGCCTCACGGTCTTTACTCAAAAATTTTTACGGTCTTTCAAAGGTAAGCCTTCCGAGCTTTCCGCCCCGGTATTCGTCAAGAATCATAGTAGCTGCGCGGAGCGTATCAATTTCGTCGCCGCGAATCTTCATGCCGCGTTTTTCGCCTATGCGGCAAAGAAGATCATATGAATCCGACTCCATGTCGGAGAGTGTAAGCTTGTACCTGTCACAGAGACGGTCGGCATAAGGTCCCTTGAGTACATCAAGAAGACGTACCGCTATGGTCTCCGTGTCCATTATTTCATCCTTTACGGAGCCTATGAAGGCAAGTCTGTCACCCACTACATGGTCATCAAACTTCGGCCAAAGAACGCCCGGCGTGTCAAGAAGCTCTATACCGTTTCCGCATGCTACCCATTGGCTTGTGCGTGTAACACCCGGTCTGTCGGCAGTCTTAAGCCGATTGCGCCCGCTCATACGGTTTATAAACGTTGACTTTCCCGTATTCGGAATGCCGACAACCATAAACCGAAGAGCCTTGCCCGGCATACCCTTGTCGATATTTGACTGTATCTTATCCTTAAGTGCGGACTTCACAAGCTCATCAAACCTCTGAAGGCCTTTTCCGGATTTACAGTCGACCGCCATTGCATACAGTCCCAGCTCTTCAAAGTGTTTTATCCACAAGGCGGTTGCGGCGGAATCCGCAACGTCACACTTGTTGAGAAGTATGATTCTCGGCTTACCTGCGGTAAGCTCATCAAGCTCCGGGTTTCTGCTGCTTACCGGAATTCTTGCGTCAACCAGTTCCACAACAGCGTCCACGAGCGGCAGGAATTCTTTTATTTTTCTTCTTGTTTTCGCCATGTGGCCCGGAAACCACTGTACTGTCTGTTTCTGAAAATCAGGCATGCTTTTTACTTCCTTCTGTAAAGGTCGAGATCCGTGATTCCGTTGTCGGTGAGCGCGTATCCCGCTTTTCCGAGAACGTATGAATTGTTTATCACACCGATAATGCTCGAGCGCGAATCAACAGAGCCCTGTCTGTTGTCACCCATAACAAAGCAGCATCCGTCGGGTACTGTAAGAGGAAATTTTACGTCGTAATAATTAGTTGTGTCATTCTTGATATACGGCTCAACAATCTCCGCTCCGTCAAGATATACCTTTCCGGTCGAGAAGTCGATATCTATGGTCTGGCCCTCTGTCGCAATGACACGCTTGATGATATTTTCATGGTACTTGTTCGGCTGTGAGATAACAACAACGTCTCCGTATTGCGGAGTGTATGAACCCGCCTGCTGTATGAAAACCCAGTCACCGGAATGAAGTGTATCCTCCATGGACTGACCCATAACACCTATAAATCTCATAATAAACGTAAATGTTATGGCAAGAATTAAAAAAGCGGTTATAAACACGCTCACAACCTCATAGAGAAATGACGTTGCCCGCTCACCCGAGGACTGTTTTTTTGCACTCTCACCGGAAGCGTCGGTAACCGGTGCTCCGTTATCCTCGGCCTTTGCCTTTTTCTTTAACATGATTTATTCCTCCATACCACTTAAGTCTTTTACCATTTTTCCGACGATATACTGTTCGTTCACAAGACCTACCGCACCGCTCCTCGAATCAAGCGACCTGTTTCTGTTATCACCCATAACAAAAACGTAACCGGTCGGAATGGTTATGGGATAAACGGGTCCGTCCGTAAAGTCGGTATATGTCGGCTCTGCGATGTAATCCTCTTGAAGCTCCTCGCCGTTAAGATATACGATACCCTCTTCAAAGTCGATATCCAGAGTATCACCTGAAACGGCTATAACTCGCTTTATGAGAGGAACGTCGCTTTCTCGGTGAATCACTATGATATCTCCGTATTTAAAGTTCTGTGACGCCGGTGTGATTATGATGTTGTCGCCGTCATGGAGAGTAGGCACCATGGATGAACCGTCAACGGTTGCAATTCGAAAGAAAAAAACAAGCACAACCGCAACAGCTATTATGGATGTAAAAACCGTTGACACAACGTCATAAAACGTCTTCAATACCCTGTTTTTATGAAAATTTGCGCTCGGCAGATCACTTGCCGCAGCGGCGTAATACACTTTTTTCATAATGAAGCCCCGGATAACAGAAAAGTATTTGTATCTCAGACATGTATTTTACTATATGTCACGTCTAAAAGCAATAAAACAAAGGCGAATACACATAAAAAGAGGGGACAAATCCGTCCCCTCTTTTTCGGTAAATAGTTTAAACTTACTTAATCTGCTCTTTAACCTTCGCAGCCTTGCCGACTCTGTCACGAAGATAGTAGAGTTTGCTTCTGCGAACCTTACCCTGACGAAGAACTTCAATCTTTGCAACATTCGGTGAGTTTACAGGGAATACTCTCTCTACACCTACGCCGTAAGAAACACGACGAACTGTGAAAGTCTCTGAAACACCGCTGCCTCTGCGTGCGATAACAGTTCCTTCAAATGTCTGAATTCTTTCTCTGTTACCCTCTTTGATGTTGACGTGAACCTTTACGGTGTCACCTACTTTGAAGTTTACGGGATTTTCCCTAATCTGTCCTTCTGTGATGATTTTAAGTGCGTCCATTGTTTTTTCCTCCTAAAAAATAATCAGAACGTTCATACGCAAAACGCCAGAGGACCGTCCGGGAAGTTGTTTGAGCAATCTCAAACGCCTAGATATGATAACAGATTTATTTATGTTTTGCAAGCATTATTTTATCTGCTTTCAAGAATTTTCTTTATCACGAGAACCATGAGAGAAATGAACAGGGTTCCGAAAAAGAAAATCGTTGCAACGAGGCAGAAAATAACATAAAAATTTATGTCCGGGCACTCCGCAAGCTGTGCCGCTGTCATATACGCCTTGTTTGCGTCAAAAATCTGCTTGAAGGTCGTGTAATAATCCATTGTTACGAGAGCGGAGACTGCAGCCGCGAAGCCAAGTACAAAGTCGATGATTATAAAGAGCAGCCTGTCCGTCTTAAAATAGAGAATCTGCATGACTACTATCGCGATGAGCGCTATGGCAAAGCATATGCTCGGAACCGCGAAGCTCGTCATTTCCTCAAGAAACTGAATCGGGCTCTGAGCACCGATCATCGTGTCGGTTAATGACATTTTTATCCCTCCGGAAGGTATGCTTCCAATCTGTAGATGGGAAGCCCCTGTGATACAAATTTATTTTCATATTCGGTAACGATATTACCTTCAAAATCGCTGCCGTGAAGGTCCAGCGACACGTTTTTCAGAGCAAACCCGCACTTTGTAAGCTCCTCAATCGAGTATTCAAAAAAGTGCATGTTATCTGTCTTTTGATGAAGCTCCGCCCCGGCCTTCATAAGTTTTTTGTATATCATGAGAAATCTCTCATTTGTGAGCCTGTGCGAGGTATATGCTTTTTTGGGAAACGGACATGAAAAATTCAAAAAAATGCCTGAAATCGAATGATCCGGAATAAAGCATTCAAGATACTCTGCACCGCATTTTAAGAATCGTACGTTTGGCAGGCTTTCATCCTTTGCACGCTCGGCTGCCGAAACGATTACATTGGCAACCTTTTCAACGGCGATGTAATTGCAGTCGGGATTGCGCTTTGCAAGCTCACATACAAACTGACCCTTGCCGCAGCCTATCTCAAGATAAACGGGGTTGTCGTTTCCGAACATCTCGGAAAAGTCAAGGTAAGATGTGTTATTTTTCGCGGTCTCAAAGTTGAGATCCTCCGACTCCATGTACATGAGATATGCGCCGCAGGCCTCTGTTCTGCTCTCAAGGTTTTTCTTTTTACGCATTCTCATTTTTCAGCAAATCCCTCATCTCCTGGCGTATTTTCTTTCTGTCCTTTCTCTCCTGCTTCCTTTCGGCACGTTTCTTTGCTCTGAAAACAACGCTCTTTGCACCGGAAAAGAAGTACATCGACGAGACGGCGGAGGTTACGCATACCCGAACCAGGTCCGCCTGCATATAAGTGGAGATATACCCGTAAACTTCGTCATAATCGACGTTTGCCAAAAGGTCGTATACAACATCTCCGAGCTTTAAGTCACGGAACATACGTACCATTGAGTCACCGAAAAATGTGTCATATACGGAATCAATCATCTGAGCCATCTTTGCACGGTCGATTCCGAGGATGTTTATGAAGATATTCGGTACCGTTATGTCCTCAAGCTGTCCGACAAAATTCATAAAGAAATCCGCAATCTTCTCCGCGGCGTCATTTGAAAGAAATCTGTCAATCGCGTTTTCAATGGTAACAGACGCCACCTCGACGAACTTGTCATTGAAAAACATGGAAAGCACCGTACCGTCTGACAAGAGTCGCAAAAGACTGACTATCTCGACCGTTATTCCGCGAATGATTTCATCCCTGTCGGATTTTTGTGAAATGATTCTCTGTACAAAATCCTTAAGAACATTCTTGTACGAATCCTTGTCAAAAATATTGAACCTTTTGAGAACACCCGATAAAAGGGTGTTGAGCGAATATCTTGCGAGAAACTCGTACACAAACCATATGGCTGCTTCCTTCACGCGGTCCCTTGCTTTGAGAAACTTAAGCGTACCGGAGAGCCCCTGAGCAGAGAGAGGCAGCATCTTGTTGAGCGCTTCCCTTGTTATTCCGGCTACATATTTCTGAGAAAACGGAATAAGCCCCATGACAGGGATTTTCACGTTATCGGTAACCTTTATCTCCGTCCTCGGGGTAAGCATTATTTTTTCTGTCGCAAATGCAACCGCAAATGATGCAGCGCCGACCGCAAGCACATCCGGGGTATATTTCTTTTTTCCAAACATATAACACACCAACTTAAACGAATACTAAAGCCGTATAAAGCCGACCTTTTGTAAAAGTCATGCCTTTCTTTTATCAAACCCATTCTTTTTTGAAATCAATCTATCTTTACGCAAAAGATTATAAATATATAACTCCGTAAAGTCAACAAGCCACTTTGTCAGAGTGGCTTGAAAAAAATATTACAGCACTTGATTTCAGGAAAATTATCAAGTATTTCTTTTTCCAGATAATTCGAAAAATCCAGATATGTTTTTACGGGCAGCGACCCGTCGACATGCATGGTTATCTCTGCGATGTATTTTCCGCCGAACATACGAAGCGTACTTTCAAAGCTCATACAGGGATTATTCTGTTCAAACTTATCGGAAACAAAGCCGTTGAACAATCCGTAAAGTTCCTTTGGCGCAGCCTTGTCGATAAGCTTGCACACCGCCTCATAAAAAATCTCTGCCGCCGTTTTCAAGATAAGAAGCGCCACTATGAATCCGGCAATCTTGTCTATGACCGGATATCCGAAATGCCCGCCGGCGACACCGAACAGCACCCCGAGGGAGACGAGTGCGTCTGCGCGGTGGTGCGAGGCATCCGCGCGGAGTGCGTCGGAGCTCAGCCTTGTGCCGTATTTCATTTCGAAGCGGCACATGAGCTCCTTCAGAACTATGGGGACGACAGCCATTATCACCGCAAGGGTTGTCGGAGCCTCCACGTCCCCGTAGTTCTGAGCGGCAATAGCCACGATTGATTTATAACCGAGAAGCACTCCCGTAAAGCCGAGTATTATCGAAACGGCTATTGCCGTGACGCACTCCATCTTTTCGTGACCGAGCGGGTGCTTTTCGTCGGCGGGCTTTGCTGCCATTCTTATACCCACAGCAACAATCATAGAAGCCAGAACATCCGCAAAGGAATGTATACCGTCATAGACAAGAGCATATGAATTTCCGAAAATCCCGACAATTATTTTCAGAAGAGTCAATGACGAGTTGAAAATAATACTGATAACGGAGATACCAAGCGCCGTACACTTTGAATCATGCATAGCAAAACCTCCGCTACATACTATGTGGCGAAGGTGCTTTTTGGTTACTCGATTTTTATTTACCGGCCTGATTTGCCGACTTGCTCTTTCTCTTTACTTCTCCGAATTTCGGCCTTTCCAAATCTATTCACGTATTTACGTTTAAAATTTTACATTCTCTGCGAAAAAGCATAAAGTTGCCGAACTATTTGAGCTCATCAAAATTTTCATCCAGGATGGCTTTCCTCGTTATCAGGCAAAAGACCGGATCCACGGAAAGCTCTTCAAAAACCTTATCCGTAAAAAGCACGGGGCTTATTCCGAACTGTGTATTTGAAGGTAGAACCAACGTAATTACGCTGTTTTTTTCATCTAAACTCCATATTTTGAAGTCTTTTATATGTTCTGTTAAGTTGATATACTTTACAACCTTGCGTTTTCCCTGCTTTCCCGTCTTGGAAACAAGAAGCTCAGGTCGGGATATCATTTCAGAAACCGCACTGTTAAAGGCTTCCGAGGGCATACTCTCCTGGCAGATTTCAATCTTGTACTTTGAAAAGGCAACTGCAGAAGCCTTCTGCACAGGCTCACAGACCTCGAGAATTTTTATGTCCGGCGGCATAACTGACGAGAGAGCGTCATATATCTCATCATTTGTCACTTCACCGTCTATCTTCATGTCAACGATTTCCCGAAGTCCCGAAATACCGAGAGAAAGCGGCATGGCAAAGTTCATATACGGTCTCGGGTTAAACCCCTCTGTAAAAAATATCGGTATACCCGCTCTTGCAGCTGCTCTGTTAAAACAGCGTACAAGATCAAGGTGAGATATATACTTTGCATCTCCCGTTTTCGAAAAATATATTCTAACGCTTCGCACCGCATTCACCTCCGTTAAGCTTTGCCGCTCCGCATGCCGCGCACTTTATGCGGCAATGAGGCGTGGTGATACTCTCATGCGCCTTTTTATTTTCACGCATAAGAAAATCCTTCGTAATTCCGTAATCAAGGTGATCCCACGGAAGAACCTCGTCAAACGAACGACGTCTGTTTGCATAAAACTCAGGTGAAATACCGCATTCGTCAAAGGCCTCCATCCAGGCGTCGAAGTCAAAGCACTCATCCCATGAGTCGAGCCTTACTCCCTTGGAAAAGGCTTTAAGCATAACCTCTCCGAGTCTGCGATCTCCCCTTGCGAAAACCGCTTCAAGGAACACCGTGTCTATCTTGTGTGCGGACAAATGAATGTGTGACTTCGGAACCATGGACTGCTCACGCAGGTATTCACGTTTTTTCGTAAGCTCCTCACGCGTGTCCTGCGGCTCCCACTGAAACGGAGTATGCGGCTTCGGGACAAAGCTTGAAGCACTGACATTTACGGTAAGTGCCCGTCCTTTAGGTCTGTCGGGATTTCTGTAATACTCGCTTACTATACGTCTTGAAAGCGTTATTATCGCCTCGATATCCTCCTGCGTTTCCGTCGGAAGTCCGAGCATGAAATAAAGCTTGACCGTTGTCCATCCGCTCTTAAAGGCAAGCCTTGCGGTGCCCAGTATTTCTTCTTCGGTTATGTTCTTGTTTATCGCGTCACGAAGCCTCTGAGACCCTGCCTCCGGCGCGAAGGTAAGTCCGCTCTTACGAATAAGCTTAAGCTTTTCAACAAGCTCATCGGAAAAATTGTCAACACGTAAGGACGGGAGACTTATGTTTATTTTTCTGTCCCTTGTCCAATCAATCATTTCGGACAAAAGAGGCTGGATTTCCGTGTAATCACTGGTGGAAAGACTTGTGAGGGATATCTCATTATATCCCGTATAATCACAAAGTGTCTTTGCCTGGCGGTTAATGGTCTCATAGTGCTTTTCGCGTATCGGTCTGTAGATAAATCCCGCCTGGCAAAAACGGCAGCCGCGAATACAACCGCGAAAGACCTCCGTCACGACCCTGTCGTGCACAATTTCTATAAAGGGTACGATAAACCGGTCGGGATAATAAGCCTTATCAAGGTCGTGCACGACACGCTTATGTACAACCGCCGGTGCGCCGTCTCTCGGCGTCACCGCTTTTATCGTTCCGTCCTCATTGTACGTCACGTCATAGAGTGACGGAACATATATGCCCGGAAGCTTCGCGGCTGCAAGAAGGAATTCCTCTTTCGAGGCATTTTTTTCCTTATACTCGGCATAAAGGTCGAGAAATTCGTTCATGAGTTCCTCTCCGTCGCCAAGCTGAAATACGTCGAAAAAGTCCGCTATGGGCTCCGGGTTTGATGCACACGGTCCGCCGCCGACAACAATATTTTTAAGGGAATGCCTGTCCTTTGAAAGAAGAGGGACACCGCCGAGATCCAGCATATTCAGTATCGTGGAAAATGAAAGCTCATACTGAAGCGTAAATCCTATGACATCAAAGTCCGAAAGCGGTGTTTTCGTCTCTAAGGAAAAAAGATCAACGCCGTTTTTCCGCATCTCATCCTCCATATCCGTCCACGGCGCAAAAAAGCGTTCACAATAAGCGTCCTCCCGCTCATTTATAAGGCCGTAAAGAATTTTCATTCCGAGATGCGACATTCCTATTTCATATGTGTCCGGAAAACAAAAGGCAAATCTTACAGCCACCTCTTCCGGATTTTTCAAGACACTGCCGAGTTCTCCGCCGGTATACCGTCCGGGCTTCTGCACTCTCGGCAGTATTTTTTCAATTTTAGGATTGTTCATATATCCTCCTGAAAAGCATATAGTTGTCCTCAAAGCTTACCGTGACCTTTCCGAGCTTCTGAAGCCATGAAAGATATGATTTTACGGTTGATGTCAACAGAGCATGCTGCGTTGCGTTTATTTTGAGGTCATAATGAATAAATACACTGCGGACAATTTTTTCGACAGTCTGTCCGTCTTCGATTGCAGAAAGAATTACATCGGCAATTTCATAAATCTTGCTGCGGTTACCTTCTATAAGGCCGGATATATCATCCGTCATTTCGCAATGTGCCGGTATAAACACGGTTTTATTGTTTTTTCCGTCGTTCAGAAGCGTAAGCTTATCAAGTGTTTCAAGTTGCGCACCGATATCATAGAGAAAAAATATATGGTACTTAGATGTGGTGATTTCACTGACAAGTGAATCCGCAAGAAAATATACATCGTCGGACGTCTTTATACCTATCATGTCAAAGGCATGTCCCGGCAGTTCAAAAAGTTCAAGCCCGGCAGGCAGATTTTCCGCAGCCTCAAGCACTTCCTCCGTGGGCTTTGCAAGAAAAAACTTTGAGCAAATCTCGCTTATGGGATATGCTCCGTAAACAAATGTCGCGTTTAACAAAGGATTTTCACATACCGTTTTAGACACTCCATAGGCAAGTATTTTGCACCCGGTACGGTCTTTAAGCAACTTGTTTCCGCCCACATGATCAGCATGATAATGTGTGCAGATTACGCCCTTTACGGTCCATCCCCTTTCATTCACAGCCTTAAGAATCTTCTTTCCGGTATCCGAATCGATTCCCGAATCGATAACCCATACATCGCTTTCATTTTCAAGAAAAAGACCGATATTCGTCGCATTCTTTATGAAAAATGTTTTTTCTCCTACCTGTTCAATCTCAAACATACTGTATCCCTCTTACCGGCTTAATTATTTTTTTCTTATTTATTCCGTCTTATTATTCTGTTTTCATCAATTCTTCAATTATTCGGTTATATTTTCATTCCGCCGTCAAAGGCTTTTATCTTAAAAAATAATTTTCGGCAAATCCGAATCGACTATATTTAGTATAAGAAAAAAAACAAGGTAGTCAAGTTTATGTATACATAATTCTGGCGAGCAACGACGACATTATAAACGATGTAATATCCGCCGTCAGCGCTGCCGGCACGGTATAACGTATTTTTTTGATATTAACCGCTCCGTAATATATTGCAATTGCATAAAACGTAGTCTCCGTTGAGCACATCATTATTGAAGCCGCCCGTTCTATCGGATTGTCAACGCCGTATTCCGTCAAAAGGCTCTGATACATTGAAAACGAACCGCTGCCTGACACGGGACACAGCAACGCAAGCGGAGAAACCTCCGGTGGGATTCCGAAAAAATCCGAAACCGGCCGCAAAATATTCACAAGTATTCCGAGCGCCCCCGACGTTCTCAGCATGGAAACGGCAACTACAAGGGCAAGAAGAGGTGGCAATATATCCACCGCTGTTTTCATGCCGTCCCTCGCTCCCTCGACAAAGCTGTCAAATACATTGACATGCATAAAAAGGCCGTAAAGAACTATACCGCATATCATAATCGGTATCACAAGAGCACCTATTATACTCACTTACACACCCTCTTCAAAACGGCAGTCATGAAAAGGCCGGCCGAAAGAGCAACGGCACTTGCGGCTATGGACGCCGGCAGAATATCCATAGGCACCCTTGCACCCGCCTCCTGACGAAACATCGCAATCGTAGTGGGAATAAGGTGCAGGGACGCCGTATTTATAACTACAAAGCGTATCATATCATCTGTCGCATAATTATTTTTGCCGCCGTCCTCATACAGCCTTTTCATTGCCTCTATGCCGAGCGGGGTGGCTGCACTGCCCAGCCCCAATAAATTTGCCGTGATATTCATTGAGATTGCTTGCCCTGTGTCCGACCCGGGGTCGGTATTCGGAAACAAAAGTCTCAAAACCGGAGATAACAGTCGGGCAAGCTTTTCAGTCAGCCCCGCCCTCTCGGCAATACGCATGACGCCGCACCAGAGCATCAGAACCGATAACAGTTCTGTTGCAATCGCAACCGCGTTTGCCGCGGCGTCCGTTATACCGTCTGACAATGTTTGCATATTTCCCATAACCAATGCGGAAAAAAATGAAAAGACAAGCATCGTTGTCCATATATAGTTCATCATCGCCGGTTTCACCCCTCTTTCATTGAATATATGGTTTTTTCAAAAATATTATGTATTAGTTTAGTTGACTATTTTTGACAAATTAAGTATACTGAACATAGATGCAAAGAAAATCTTTTCGCATCAGCAAATTACAAAGGGTTGTGTTAAGTATGAAATCAACTGGGGTTGTACGTCATATTGACGAAGCAGGAAGACTTGTTCTCCCTAAGGAACTCCGCCGTGAGTTCTCTTTAGTTGGCGAAAATCCTGCCGTTGAGATCTTTACCGACAAAGACACAATAGTTCTCCGTAGGTATGCTCCTGCGTGTGTCTTCTGTGGCTCACTTGACGACGTTTTCGAATACGAAGGCGTAAAGGTTTGCGCAGAGTGCGGTAAGAAGATTGGCAAGATTGCTAAGTAATCTGCTTGTCAATTTGATCAAACACAAACAACAAACGTGCTTTTTGAGGTTTTTCTTCAAAAAGCACGTTTCCTTTTCTCGTTATGTCAAATCTTTAAGAGTTTTTCTCTCAAAAACTTTATTTCGTTTTTATCAAGCCTTTATCGCATTCTTCAAAGCTTCAACTTCTTTTTTATCCGTGATATCAAACATATCCAAAGCACTTTCAAATGAATGACCCTTCTGAATGAACTTTTTTATAAGCTCAAATCTGCCTTGTGCAAGGCCTTCTGCTTTACCCTGCATGATGCCCTCTGCTTTACCCTGCATGATACCCTCTGCCTTGCCTTTTTCTATTCCGTCAAGATATACACCGTCGCTTAAGTTACACATGTCATCAAACACCTCCATAAAGGTTATAAACATCCTAGCACATTTTTCTCGCAAAG
>OIWT01000884.1_pt1 | contig 39633 bp, 33 predicted proteins | sample 1587701 | NCBI WGS metagenome assembly OIWT01 (sample SAMEA3888904, study PRJEB22519) | human gut metagenome | biome: human gut; feature: human-associated habitat; material: faeces | place: Denmark | collected 2009 | reverse complement strand
GGGATCCACGCCCACGATGGCGTGGGCCACGATGCGGGCCATGGGCTTGACGCCCAGCTCCTTCACCTTCTCGCCGCTCATCAGCAGCAGGGCGTACAGCATCATCAGGCTGCTCTCGCCGGTCTTGGGTGCCTTGAGGTCGTCGTCCTGCGCGGGGTTATTCTGCACGGGCGCTTCGGTCTGACTGGGCTTAACAGTGGGCTCGTCATAGTCCGGGTAAACGGGCTGCACGGTCTGACTGACCTTGTAGCCGCACTTGGCGCACACGCCGCCGTTCATCTCATGCTCCTCGCCCTGCACCTCGACAAAGCCGCAGCAATCCCAGGTCTTGGTATGGGTCTTGTCGTCAAAGGTCCAGACCGCGTTGCCGAAGTGCTTCACGCAGATGATCTCGCCGCCATCCTTGGTCAGCGCGCCATCGCGCTTGATGCCGCCCTCATTGGTCAGCGTGTTGCCCTGGCCGACGGAGAGAGACGCATCCTTGGGGATGGTCAGCGTCATGCCGTCCTCCACAGTCACATCGCCGGGCAGCTTCGCGTTGCCGACGACCGTGCCGTCCTTGCCGTTGAAGCGCACGCTGTCCTTGATGTTCTCGCCGTAGGTTTCATCACCGGAAGTCTCGATCCAGGAGCCTTCCACGGTCACGTTGCCGCCCGCCCGAATGCCGTCGTAGTTTTCCGCCGCATTGGCCTTGACAATGCTGTTTTTGATCTCAATATCGCCTTTTTTGCTGTAAATACCGACGTCTGCCTCAGACTTTGCTTCCGCAGTGCTGCCGTCGATCGTAATCTTGTCTTTCGCAAAAATCGCGGGCCAGTAGCCGGTAGCCTTCACTTCAGCGCCGTTCGTGATGGTGATCGCGCCGCCTGCGTAAATACCGTTGCTGCCCTTGCTCTCCGCCGTGACGGTGCCGCCGGAAACCTCCAGCGCACCGACCACACTGAGCGCCACACCCGTAGCCGTCGTCTTGATCTCCGCGTCGTCCTTGACAAAGACATTGCCCGGAGCAATGATACCGCAACCCACATATTTGCCATTCGAGGGCCGTCCCTGCGCTTCGAGATAGCTGTTGCCCTCCAGCGTCAGATCGCCGTAGAAGATTTCCAGACCGCTCACCGAAGAATTCGAAGCCTGATCGGGATTCTGGTGCAGGCAGTAGAGCTTGGCATTGTCCTTGAGGGTCATGGAGTGCGTCGGGTCGTCTTTTTTTACACCCATTTTGAGGGGAGAATAATTGTTCTGGCTGATATACGTTACCTTCGCATCGCCGGACAGTTCGCATACGCCGTTCCACTGGCAGCTATCACGCGAATCAGCCGGTTCCGTCACCGTAACGGTTGTGTCGCTGATGAGCAGCTTACTGGGCATATAGGAGGTCTTCTGTGTGCTGCTCAGATCCTCCGCATTCAGCGTGCCGCTGCCCGAAATGGTCAGGTCGTTGGCGCAAAGACGCTTGACGGTATTGACCGTGCCGTCCGCAACCTCCACCACCATCCTGACGGGGCTGTTTTCCACAACGATGCCGCCGTTGATCGTGGTGTTGTTCAGCTTAATGTAATGCGCCTCCTTGAGGCCCTCTTCACTGTTGTTATTGCCCCAGACGCTGACCCTTTTGTCGGTCGTGCCGGTCAGCACATACTGCACATTCCGCTTGAGCAGACTGATGCGCGTATCGTCGATTTTGTAATTCTCATTTTCCGTGTTTGCCCCGCCCACGTCAATGGTCACCATAGGCATCACGGTTTCCGAATTTCCAACAGGTTCGGCCGGCACAACAGGTTCGGCCGGCACCGTAGTTTCGGTCTCCGCCAGAGCCGTCATGGGCACAAGGCACAGCACCATACACAGCGCCGCCAGGAACATAGCCAACAGCTTTTTCATACAGTTCTCCCCTTTTTCATCGTTGAGTGCGCGGCTTCATTTCCTCTCCCGGTTCCGTCGCCGCCCGTAAACCGGCCTATTCCGTTTTTTGATTCAAAACAAACTCCCAATCCCCCCCCGGGCAGACTTCTCCCTCTGCGCTTTCCGGGCGACCGACGCTGCATTCCGCTCGCTCTGAAACATTTTTGAAACAGCTTTAGTATATCACCCGGTAAATAATTTGCAAGAAAATTTTTTGCTGACAAACCATTATCTGCGTATAAAAAAGCGCCTGTTCACTTTTGGAATGAACAGGCGCTTGCCTTATTCTGTTTTTTCTTCTTCCCGGCGTTCAAACATCGCCAGCGCAGCCACGATGAGCAGTGCCGCGGGGATCAATACGGTTTTGATGCCGATGTTCTCCGTCAGCAGCGCGCCGATGCCCGCCCCGCTGACAAAGCAGAGGATCACGGCAAAATACCCCAGCCCGCTGCGAAGGTTCTCCTTCTCACGGTGCTTGAAGTAGCGCCAAAGCTGCACCGTGCCGCTGCGCAGATTGCCTGTGCACATCGTGGTAGCGTAAGGATTATCTTCAAATGTGCGGAAGGAATTCACCTGCATGGCGCAGACGAAGGACACCGCCGCATTGACCATGTCGTTGAACTTCTCCGGCACAAAGGCCGCTGCGACCAGCACGATGATCTCCACCCCCAGCACCAGCTGCCGCCAGTGCAGCGTCATGAAGCGATCCCGTCGGAACCTGATGCTCTCGGCCAGCACCACGCCCAGCACAAACGCGCACACGGGAACGACATAGTGCAGCGCCGTCTGCCAATCCCCTTCAAAAGCACGAATCCCCAGCAGCACGAGGTTGCCCGTCTGCGCGTTGGCGAATACCTTTCCGCGCGAAAGATAGGTATAGGCATCCAGAAATCCGCCGACAGCCGCCAGCAGCATTCCCAAATGCAGCGTTTCCGAAATATGTCTCCTCATTCCAACCCATCTGCTCCTTCTCAGAGTGCAGCAAACACCGCGGAGCGCACCTTGCGGGTCACATCGACGGTGCCGGTATCAACCTTCTGCATCATATAGAGCAGCACAAGGTTATCCTCTGGGCTGACGCAGAAATACGCGCCCAGCCAGCCGTCCCAGCCGAACTCACCCTTGCCGCCCAGCGAAGGCGCCTGCCCTTCGTCCTCCAGCACGCGCATGAAGTTGCCGTAGCCATGGCCGCGCAGGGAAGCCCACTGCATGGTCTTTTTCTGCTCATCGGTCAGCTGGCTCCGGCGCATATAGCGCACCGTGCGGCGGGAGAGGATGCGCACGCCGTTCCATTCGCCCTCATTGGCAAGCATGGAGGCAAACTTGGCATAATCCTCAATCGTGGAAAGCAGGCCCGCACCGCCGGATTGGAATGCCGGCTCATGCGGATAAGTCGGCAGGATGCACAGGTGCGCATCGGTATAGGGCGCAAGGCCGTCCTCGGTGGGACGATAGACCTGCGCAAAGCGGCCGCGCTTTTCCTCCGGAATCCAGAAGCCCGTGTCCTCCATGCCCAACGGATCGAAGATTTCCTTTTTCAGGAATTTGCCGAAGTGCATGCCGGAAATCACCTCGATCACCGCGCCCATGACGTCGGCAGAGGTGCCGTACTGCCAGCGGCTGCCCGGCGCAAAGGCCAGCGGCATCTGCCCCATGCGGTTGGCAAAGTCCACTGTGCCCAGCTCCTTGCCCTTCGCCTGATCCCTCTGCACCTCGTCCCACAGCGCCTGCATCCGTCTTTCGGCATAGCCGTTCTCGCCGCCGTAAACCAGGCCGCTGGTCATGCCCAGCAGATCCTTGATGACCATCGGCTCCTGCACGCGCTGAAGTCCGGCTTTGGTGATATAAGTTTGATTTTTGAAGCCCGGCAGGAACTTTTCCACCGGGTCGAGCAGATCCATCTGCCCGCGCTCCACCAGTATCATCGCTGCCGCGGCGGTGATCGGCTTGCTCATCGAAAACAAGCGGAAGATCGTGTTCCGCGCCATGGGCTGACGGGTTTCCTTATCCGCCCAGCCGCTCTGACCGTAATAAACCTCTTTCCCGTCCTTGAGTACCAGGGCGTTGCAGCCCGCAACTTCGCCCGTGCGAACGGCTTCCTCCAGCACGCTGTCCACGCGCTTTAATCTTTCCTGATCCATGTTGACTTCCTCCGCAAATCGTTCCCCTGCGGGAGCGTTTTTCTCCTTCTGTTTCCAGTATACTCCTTGATTGTTAAGATCAATCATCCGCCGGCGTTTCGGTCATGCCGCCCTTCATAGGCGAGGCCGCCAGACGCGTATAGACCGACAGCACGCCGCTGTCGTAGCGGCTGGGGCGCTTCTTCCATGCCTTTTTGCGCTCTTTCAGGATTGTATCCATCTCTTCGGGCGTTTTTTCTTCACCGGCAACGCCTACGATTTCCAGCTTGCGGGTTTTGACGTCGATCAGGATCAAATCGCCCTCTTCCACCAGCGCGATGGGGCCGCCCTGCGCCGCCTCGGGAGAGACATGGCCGATCGCCGGGCCCTTGGACGCGCCGGAGAAACGGCCGTCCGTAATCAGCGCGATGGACGCAGAAAGCTCCGGGTCGGACGAGATCGCCTCGGTGGTATAGAACATCTCGGGCATGCCGCTGCCGCGCGGCCCTTCGTAGCGGATGAACACCGCGTCGCCCGGCTGAATTCTATGCTTGAGAATCGCGTCGATCGCGTCCTCTTCGCAGTCAAAGGGACGGGCGCGCAGCAACGCATGGTGCATTTTCTTGGGCACGGCGCTGTGCTTGATGACCGCGCCCTCCGGCGCAAGGTTGCCGCGCAGCACGGCGATGGTGCCGTCCGACCCGATGGGCTTTTCAAAGGAACGAATCACGTCCGTGCGCGCAAGGCCGGTCTTTTTCAGGTATTCATCGCACTTTTCGTAGTATCCGCTCTTCTGAAGCTCTTCGAGATTTTCTCCCAGCGTCTTGCCGGTGACGGTCATCGCGTCCAGATGCAGCATGGACTTGATCTCCTCCATCACGCGCGGCACACCGCCTGCGTAATAGAAATACTGCGCCGGGAAGCGCCCCGCCGGCCGGATGTCGAGCAGATAGTGCGCGCCGCGGTGCATCCGGTCAAAGGTATCCGCATCCAAATCGATGCCGAATTCGTGCGCAATGGCGGGGATGTGCATCAGCGCATTGGTGGAGCCGGAGATCGCCGCGTGCACCATGATGGCGTTTTCAAAGCTTTCCATCGTCACCATGTCGTGGGGGCGCAGATTCTTTTCGGCCAGGAACATGGCTTGCCTGCCCGCTCGCTCCGCCGCCGTGCGCAGATCCTCACACATGGCGGGCAGCAGCGCCGTGCCGGGCAGCATCAGTCCCAGCGATTCCGCCATGATCTGCATGGTGGAAGCCGTGCCCATAAACGAGCACGCCCCGCAGGAAGGACAGGCATGGTGCTTGTACCACTTGAACTTCTCCTCCGAGATCTCGCCGCGCGCGCACATCGCGGAATACATGCCGATCTGCTCCAGTGTCAGCAGACCGGGGCCCGCATCCATCACGCCGCCCGTGACCATGACCGTGGGCAGGTTGGTTCGGCCGATCGCCATCAGGTGCGCGGGCACGGCCTTGTCGCAGCTGGCGATGAACACGCCCGCGTCAAAGGTGGTGGCGCGCTCATGGATTTCAATCAGGTTGCAGATCGCGTCGCGGGACGCGAGGGAATAATTGATGCCGTCGTGCCCCTGGGCCATGCCGTCGCAGATGTCGGTTGCAAAATAGCGCGCCGCCTTACCACCCGCCTCTTGAACGCCCTGCGCGGCGAGGTTCACCAGTTCAAACAGATGCGCCGAGCCGGGGTGGCTGTCCCCAAAGGTCGATTCTACGAGGATCTGCGGCTTTTCCAGATCCTCTTCCGTCCATCCCATGCCCATGCGCAACGGATCCATCTCCGGCGCAAGCTTTCTTACATCCTGACTTCTCATTGTTTTCACTCCTGTCCGGCGTCCAATGCCGTATTAACGTGACTGTACTTGCATCTTAACACAAATTGACGCACAATAGAACAATACGAATAAATTTTGTCGGAGGTTGAAGCAATCCATGCTGTTTTCAAAGGAGGATCTGCGCAAGCTGATCGTGCCGCTGGTGATCGAGCAGCTGCTGGCAGTGACCATCGGCATGGCGGACACCATGATGGTGGCCAATGTGGGCGAGGCGGCGGTTTCCGGCATTTCGCTGGTGGACAGCCTGAACATCCTGCTGATCCAGATTTTCTCGGCGCTGGCCACGGGCGGTGCGGTCGTGGCTTCCCAATATCTGGGCCGTCAGGATCGGGAAAACGCCTGCGGCGCGGCCAAGCAGCTGGTCTACGCCTGTGCGGCAATTTCAATTCTGGTAGGCGGTCTGGCCATACTGGGCGGCAAACACCTGCTGTCGCTGATCTTCGGCGCCGTGGAGCCGGACGTGATGCGCAATGCCGAAACCTATTTCTGGCTCTCCGCGCTGTCCTATCCCGCACTGGCGATTTACAACGCCGGCGCGGCGCTGTTCCGTTCTATGTCCAATTCCAAGGTTTCGATGATGACTTCCATCGCAATGAACCTGGTCAACATCTCCGGCAATGCAATTTTGATTTATGTGTTCAATATGGGCGTTGCGGGCGCAGGGCTTGCCTCTCTGGTCTCCCGCATCCTGGGCGCTGTCGTCATGATGGTGCTGCTGCGCAACCGGCACAACCTCATCTTTATCGGGCATCTCTTCCGCTATCGCTTTGATTGGCCGATGGTGCGCAGTATCCTGCACATCGGCGTGCCCAACGGACTGGAAAACGGCATGTTCCAGGTGGGCAAGGTGCTGGTTTCCTCGCTGATCGCGGTGTTCGGCACCTCCGCCATCACGGCAAACGCCATCGCCAACAACCTGGCGCAGTTCGAGTGTATCCCCGGCTCGGCCATGGGTCTTGCAATGATTACCGTCATCGGCCGCTGCGTCGGCGCCAAGGATTACAAGCAAGCCCGCTACTATGCCAAACGGCTGATGATCGTCACCTACCTCAGCATGACCGCGATCTGTATCCTGCTCTCGGCGCTGATCGTGCCCATCGTCAAGCTCTACAACCCCTCGCAGGAAACCTTTGATCTGGCCGTCTGGCTGGGACTCTACCATGGCGCGTGCGGCATTCTGATCTGGCCGGTGTCGTTTGCGCTGCCCAACATACTGCGCGCCGCCAACGACGTGCGCTTCACCATGACGGTCTCCATCATTTCGATGTGGCTGTGCCGCATCCTGTTTTCCTATGTGCTCGCGCTGTGGTGTGGGCTGGGGCTCAAGGGCGTATGGATCGCCATGACCATGGATTGGGTCGTGCGCGCTGCGCTGTTCGTCTGGCGCTATTTCTCCGGCAAGTGGGAAACCAAGCAGCTGCTTTCCTGACCTCTTTTCTCTATCCTAAAAAGCCGTCCTCTTCTCTTTTTTCCGAGAAGAGGACGGCTTTTTTACGCTCCCGCACTGATCACCGTTTGCAGATACGCATACAGCTTTTCCATATCCGCCCGGTCCAGTGTCACGGATAGATGATTGTCCGTCAACCCGTCGTGCCAGAAATACACCTGCCACCGCATGAGAATATCCGTCCACTCGTTTCCGGGCTTGACGTACAGTACGCGCGGATTCTGCCGGACGTCCTCCTCCGGTTCAAACCGAAAGCAGAAGTCCGGCTCGATGCATTCAAGCTCTGTCGGTTCCGTCATCCGCCCGTTCAAAAGGCGTTCCAGATGCTCCGCCAGCGCTTCCACCTCTTCGTTGGTCGGCACTTCGTCATCCTGCCGCTTATAGCGCAGCCAGGGCTGGGAGATAAAGGAAAAAATCCAGCCTGCACCAGCGCGGTTCCTCCTCGCTTTCGCGGTCATATTTCGTATAGCCGCGAATTTCCAGCTTCACCGTAATTCCGTCCAGATTCATCTCCATGCGGGCACCCCCTCCTTTTTCTCTATCGTAGCAGGCAGCGTTTGATTTGTCCACTCAACACAAAAGAGAGGGCGCGGGAGAATCTCCCGCGCTCTCTCTTTTATTTATTACATTTGATCCGTGCTTTCGCTCTCCTGCGGTGCACCGCCGGACTGACCGTCCGGCTTTTCCGGGGGCTGCTGGCCGTCCGGAAGCTCCGGTGGCTCAGTTCCATCGCTTCCGGGCTGCCCATCGGGCTTCTGCATTCCGCCGCCGAAGCCTCTAAATTCGCCAAAGCCGCTGCCCGTTTCGGTGCTCATGGCCGCCTCGAAGGTCGTAACCTGCTCTCCGTCCGCCAGAATCGTGTAGGTCTTGCCCACGGCCAGATCCGGCAAGGAAATCACCATGCACTGCGCCTGCTTGGTGCCGGTGACGCGGAGGATTTCGTTTCCGTCCTCATCCTGCACCGTGATGACCGCGCCTGCCGCAATCGCATTGTCGAAATTCACCAGCACGCTGGCCTGCGTGGAATTCGCGTCGAAGTTCTGCGCCATGCTCTGCGAACCGAGCGCCACCACCGTGCCGCCCGTAATTACGCCGTCGCCCGAGTAGTCGAGCGCGCCGTCGCCGCCGGAGGTCGGGCCGCAGACCGTCACCGTGCCGCCGGTGACATACAGGCCGCCGTTGGAATCCAGGCCGTCGCCGGAAGCGTCCACCCAGAGCGTACCGCCGCGCACCGCGATATACACACCTTCGACCGCTTCAAAATCGTTGGGACGGAAGCCGCCGTCGCCGTTGTCATCATTGGATGCATCGGTCGCGTTGAGCCCGTCGTCGCTGGCGGTCAGGCGAACGTCGCCGCCCGTCAGGTCGATGGTGCTGCCCTCCATCCCCTCATAGCACGCCGTGATCTCGATGCTGCCGCCGGAAATCAGCAGCGCGTCGTCGGAATGCACGCCGTCGTCGCCGGAAGCCAGGGTAAGCGTGCCGTCCGAAAGGGTGATCTCGCTGCCCGCATGGATACTGTCATCCGCGCTGTCCACCGTGACCGCGCCGCCGGAGATCAGCAGCGTGCCGCCAGATTTCAAGCCCTTGGTGCTGACGGAAACGGTTGTGTCGGTTGTCGTTTCGCTCGCTGCCGCTTCAACGGTCATGCCCGCATTGTCGTTTGCCGTGTTCTCGCTGTTCTGTGCAGGCTGCTCGCTGCGCGGCGGTTTTTCCGACTTGCTGCCCGATGCAGCGGAATCGGCAGAAGCATTTGCACCCGAATCGCTCTGTGCGCCGTTGCCGTCCGGCGGTGTCTTTCTGTCTCCGCCGCCAACGCCGCCGGAGAATCCGCCCCAGTCGCCCCGACCGTGCGCTTCCGCGTTTACGGAGCCGCCGCCCGCCGTGACGTTCAGCGTACCGTCCGTGACCTGCAAGGCGCTTTCCGCCTGCAAGCCGTCCTGTTCGGCGTTCACGGTCACTTCACCGCCGTCGATGGAGATCCAGCCCTTGCCTTCAGTGTCTTCCTTGTCAGCCTTGATGCCGTCGCCGCCCGCAGTGATGTCAATCGTGCCGCCGCAGATGCCCACACCATCCTTGCCGCGCAGACCGTCGTCCACCGCATTGACCGTGATGTCGCCGCCCGTGATGATCAGTTCATCCTTGCTGGAAATGCCGCGCTTGTCGTTGCCCTGTACCTTCAGCTTGCCGCTGCCGTTGATCGTCAGGTCGCATTCCGCCCAAACGCAGGCGTTTGCATCGTCCTCTGCGGCATAGGTTTCGCCATCCGCCAGTGCGTTCTCCGTGCCTTCTGCCAGCGTCAGGAACACCTTATCGGCGGATTTGACCCAGATCGCCGGGCCGTCGCTGCTGGTAATGCTTGCGCCGGAGAGCACGACCTGTACCTTGTCCTCATCGCCCGCTTCCACCACAATGCGTCCGTTACTCAGCAACCCGCTCAGCACATACACCCCCGCTTGGGTGACGGTCACGACGTTGCCGCTGACCTCTGCGCCCTCGCCGGAGATTGTGCTGCCGCCGTCGGAAAGCGCGATGCTCACGGCCTCGCTCTCGTCCCAGGCGCCCGATTTATCGCGGTCGGAATATTCGGGGTCAAATGCCGCAACCTCTTCCGCCGCGTCCGGGATTTCGGCATTTTCGGTGCCGCCCGCCGCGTTTTCCGTCTGCTGTACCTCCTGCGTCTGCTGCGGTTCTGCCGACTCCGTTTCCTGTGTGGACTGCGCGGTGCAGCCCGCCATCGTCAGGGTCAGCGTCAGCGCCGTTGCCAGCGCCAGGAGTTTCTGCTTTGCGGTTTTGATCATCATAAGGATCTCTTCTTTCATCATTTTATCAAAAACCTTATTACAGCTCGTCTTTGCTGCTCACCGGACGGCCGAGGCTGATGCGCAGGTTGCCGTTACGGCAGCGCAGCTCGTCGAGAAACGCCTTCTGCGGCGCCTCGTCCTTTAGCGTCACGCGATATTCCAGTTCATACAGCGCACCCATGTTGACGGTGCGCACACGGCTCAACTCATGCTTTTTCGTGTATGTCTCCAGCGCCTCGTCAAACACGCCGTCGTAATCCAGCGATTCCGGAATGGTGATGCGTAAAATCTGCGCGGGGCGTCGCTTTTCGCCGAAGCGCATCGCGTTCAGCGTCAAGCTCGCCGCGGCGTAAACCGCCAGCAGAATCGCCGCAATACCGATATAGCCCATGCCGGTGCACAGCCCAATCGCCATCGCGAGGAAGATCGCGGCGATCTCCCGCGCCGAACCCGCTGCGGAACGGAACCGCACCAGCGAGAACGCGCCCATCACGGCAACCCCCGCGCCGAGGTTGCCGTTGACCAGCAGGATCACCACCTGCACCACCAGCGGCAACAGCGCCAGCGTTACGGCAAGGGAAGGCGAATACTCCTCATTCCGGAACATAAACAGCAGCGCAGCCAGCACACCCAGCACAAGCGACGCAGCAGTACACCAGGAAAACTCCGCCGTCGTGACGCTTGCCGCGCTTTGAGAAACCCCCTCTAAGATACTTTGCAGCATGATCTTGCTTCTCCCCATTCTTTCTCATAAATAAAGTTCGTATACGCCGTGCCGATCTTGGAAAACGACGTCTGGCGGATGTTCATTTCGTCCAGCGCCCGCGCCATCCAGAGGGGCATCGCGCCGGGAATCTTGATCTCCATCAGCACGCCTCCGGGTGGCAGCAGGTTTTGCCCCCGCGCTCCCGCGCTCAGATCCAGCTCATCCGTGCGGAAGCGGATGCCGGTATCGAACGTGATGCGCAGGTCGGGATTTTCCTTTCCGTAAAGCGCGACCCGTTCATAGCACAGGCAGACCATCGGGTGAATGTCGTGGAACTTCAGCGTGTAGTCGATCTCCCGCAGAATCTGGGAATCCTGCGGCGGCTTCTCGCCCCCGCTTAAATATTCCCGCGCCTGACGGAGCGTCATTTCGGCGCGCCGCTTGTAGACCACGCCTTTGTATTTTTTCTTGATCTCCAAAAAGACCTTATCGTCTTCCTGGGGCATACCATAAGCGCGCAGCCGCATCTTTTCTTTATAAATAGGCTTTTCAATGCTCTCGCGCGTCAGCTCGTAATCCGGCGTGTCCAGATAGATGTTGAGGATCGTGTGTCGTCCGTAGGCGTCTTGCGCCATTTTTTCATCGAACACGGCGCGCAGCGCTTTGTATTGCTCCGGGCGGAGCAGGAACTTTTTCTCAATCCGTGCGAAGACTTCCTGTGCCATGTGCGTCGCTCCTTTCCTCATCGGATTTGATGGCGTTATCATACAACGCAAAGCTGAAATTACTCTTAAAAAAACCGAAGTGTTTTTTTCAGACTGTTTTCAGCTTTACCGCGTAAAATGGTGACAAAGGTCATTCCCGCTTCTATAATGGAAGCAAAGAGCGGAAAAAGGAGGGGCTTTTTCATGCGGATCCTGATTGTAGAGGACGAACGCCGCCTGGCCGAAGCGCTGGGCGCGATTATGGAAGAACAGAAATACAGCGCCGACGTGGTGTTCAACGGGCAGGACGGGCTGGATTACGCGCTCAGCGGACAATACGATGTGATCGTGCTGGACGTCATGCTGCCGAAGATGAACGGCTTTGAAGTGGCACATGAGCTGCGGCGGCAGAACGTGCGCACCCCGGTGCTGATGCTGACCGCGCGCGATGAGCTGAGCAGCAAGGTTACGGGGCTGGACAGCGGTGCGGACGACTATATGACCAAGCCCTTTGCGCCGGAAGAACTGCTGGCGCGGGTGCGGGCGCTTTCCCGCCGACAGGGCGACGTGCAGCTGGACGAGGCAAAATTTGCGGACCTGACGCTGAAACTTTCCTCCTGTGACCTGCTCTGCGGCGGCAAGAGCGTGCATTTGGGTTTCAAGGAATTTGAAGTGATGCGGCTGCTGATGAGCGCGCCGCGGGCGGTCGTGCCGAAGGAAGAGCTGCTCACGCGCGTTTGGGGCGCGGATTCCGACGCAGAGGACAACAATGTGGAGGCCTATATCTCCTTTCTGCGCAAGAAGTTGTTCTATTTAGGCTCGCACACCTCCATCAACACCCTGCGCAAGGTGGGTTATCGATTGGAGGAAACCGCATGATCCGCAAGCTCCGCCGCAAATTTATCTGCATCAGCATGGGCATGGTGGGGCTGGTGCTGCTGGCGCTGGTGTGCGGCCTGCTCATCACCACCGTGCAGCACCAGGAGACTATCTGCGCGGAGACGCTGGATTTCGCCCTTTCCGATCGCAATCCGGATTCTGCCGCCGCGCCCCGCTTCCCGACGGACGGACAGAAGCCGCCCCTCAAGCCGGACGGCTTTGACGCGCCGCGCAGCAGATCGTTTTTCGTGGTGCAGCTGAGCGACGAGGGCGAAATCGAATCCGTCTCCCGCACCAATCTGACGCTGCTGGACGAGGATGCGGAAACCGCCGTGCAGGCGGCGCTGGCCACCGGCAAAACCGAGGGCACGCTGCGCGATCTCTCGCTTTCCTTTCGGATTGCCGAAAAAAGCGGCGGAACCCGCATCGCCTTTGCCGACCGCACCGGCGATTGGTTCATGCTGCGGCAGCTGGCCGTCACCTGCGCGCTGGTGCTGGTTCCCAGCCTTGCGGCGCTGCTGGTGATCAGCCTTTATCTGTCCTGTTGGGCGCTGCGACCGGTGGAGCGCGCATGGGATCAGCAGCGTCAGTTCGTCGCCGACGCTTCCCACGAGCTCAAAACCCCGCTGACCGTGATTCTGGCCAACACGCAGCTGACGCTCTCCAACCCCGATTTCACCGTCCGTTCCCAGCGCAAATGGCTGGAAAACACCAAGGAAGAAGGGCTGCGTATGAAGAAGCTGGTGGACGATCTGCTCTTCCTGGCCAAGGCAGACGCCGACCGCATTCAAGTGCCTTTGAGCAAGATTTCTTTAAGCGACACGGTTTGGAGCGCGGTGCTGCCGTTTGAATCGGTCGCCTTTGAGCGCGGACTGACGCTGGAAAGCGACATCGAGCTGAACCTCACCGTGCAGGGCAACGAAGCGCAGCTGCGTCAGGCGGTGGGCATCCTGCTGGACAATGCCTGCAAATACGCAGGCCCCAAGGGCCGCATCACGGTGGAACTGAAAAAGGAGCAGAACAAGCCTCTGCTCACCGTGCGCAACACCGGCGACCCTGTCCCGCCGGAAGCGCTGCCGCACCTCTTCGAGCGCTTCTATCGTGCAGATTTCTCCCGTGATCGCGATGCGGGTGGCTACGGCCTGGGGCTTTCGATTCTTGATACCATCGTCCGCTCCTTCGGCGGCCGCGTCACGGTGGAAAGCCGTGCCGAAACCGGCACCGCCTTCACCCTTCACTTTCCCGCCTGACATTCCAACCTCAAAGGGTCTTCCGAATCTGTTCGATTCGGAAGACCCTTTGATTGTTCAAGCGCTGTTTCACATATGAATCAAAAGAGCTTGCAGCCCACGATTCATAGGCTGCAAGCTCTTGATGGGAGCGCTTCAGTTTCTTCAAAGCACTTTTTTATCCATTTTTGCGGCGATCAGAACGCTCATCACGCTTTTCGGGCAGGCCTTTGCGCTCCTTGGCCACGCGGTCGGAGTGCGGCATGTAGCTCAGGATCTCGCACTCGATGCGGCCGTTGTAGACGCGGCGGCGCTTGGTGCAGCGCTTGCCGTACGCCTTTTCAAAGTCCCGGCTGGACGTAATCGCCGTCAGCGTCCAGTCATCATGACCGCGCATCAGCATCCCCAGTTCACGATAAATCTGCTCTGCCGCACGCGCATCGCCCAAGCGCTCGCCATAAGGTGGGTTGGTCACGACCGCGCCGCGCTCCGCGGGCAGCTGCGCATCCTTGAGCGCTTTTTTCTCAAAATGAATCACGTCGTTGAGTCCTGCCTGTGCGCGGTGCGCCAGTGCCAGATTCAGCACGCGCGAATCGATGTCGGAACCGTAAATCTCGACATTTCTTTCTGCCTTCGCCCTTTCAAAGCGCTCCTGCGCTTCTCTGCGAATCTCGTCCAATGCGGCTTTGTCCACACAGTCCCATTTTTCCATGTCGAAGCTGCGCTTGAGCCCCGGCGCACGGTCCAACGCAATCATCGCCGCTTCAATGGGCAGCGTGCCGGAACCGCACATGGGGTCGTAAAACGGCAGCCAGGGCCGCCAGGGAGAGGTCATCAGCATCGCAGCGGCCAGCGTTTCGCGCAGCGGCGCCTCGGCATTGAGCGTGCGGTAGCCGCGGCGGGAAAGCCCTGCGCCGCTGGTATCGAGCGACACCGCCGCTTCATCCTGATGGATATGCACGTCGATATGGTAGCGCGCGCCATCCTCCGGCAGCCAGTTCAGGCTGTAAGCCTTCTTCATGCGCTCTACAATGGCTTTCTTGGCAATGGACTGCACATCGCTGACCGACATCAGCTGGGAGCGCGCGCAAGCGCCGGTGACATAGACCTCCGCATTGCGCGGCAGCAGCTCTTCCCACGGCAGCACTTTGATCTGCTCAAAAAGGCTGTCAAACGTCACCGCTTTGAATCGACCGAAGTAGAGCAACACGCGGTCAGCGGCGCGCAGCCAGAGGTTGGCTCGGAAGGCGTCCTCCAGCGTGCCGTCAAAGGTCGCGCCGCCGTGAAAGCCCTTTGCGTCAAAGCCCATGCGCTTGAGTTCGTTGGCCACCACGCCCTCCAGCCCGAAAGCCGCCGTCGCGCCCAGATGATAGGTTTTCTTCATGAAATGCTCCGTTTCTTCTCGTTCCCGCCGGTCAGCCCAGCTTCTTCATGGATTCGTAGTAAGGATCGCCGTCAAAGGTGCGCTCGGAGGTCACTTCGCCGCCCAGCGCGCGCACGGCGTTGGCGATTTCCACATAGTCAAGATAGTTGATCGCCGGATCCTCCAGCGCCTGCTTCATGCGCGGCAGCGCATCCGGGTCGCCGAACTTGGCAATATAGGAAGCGATCAGTGCCGTGTTGGAAGAAGAATCCATCAGTTCCAGCAGCAGCGGCAGCACGCGCTTTTCCGTCGGGTAATCGCAGAGAATATCCGCAATGCACTCGCGCGCCGCGGCGTTGGCGGTTTCATACGCCTGAAGCAGCGGCTCGATCACCTTGCCGCCCATGTTCTTGAGAGATTCGGCGGCGTTTTCGCACAATTCGTCAAACTCGCCGCTGCCCAGCCAGGAGATGTACATCTCCATCGGCTGCTCGCATTCCATCTCGCGCAGCAGGCCGATGGCGGTCATGCGCACCTCGTTGCCGGCTTCCTTGCGCCCGGCAATGGCGATCAGCTCCGGCACGCTCTCCTCGCCCAGCGCCGTGATGCGCTCCATCAGCTGATCCGGCACCGGCACCTTCTTCTTGACGTAATCGCTCAGCCATTTGCACAGGAACTTTGCGTCGTCAAACTGCTCAAAGTAATCGCCGGGCGTGCGGCCGCTGAGCCAATCGCAGGGTTCGTTGAGCCAACGTAGGTAGACCTCCGGAACCTCAGCCTCCATCTCGTCCACGTTTTTGAACCTGCCCATGTTCTGCTGCGTCCACTGCCGCAGATAGGTCTGAAAATGCTTGTCAAAATCCACGCAGTTCATGTTCTTTTACCTCTTTTATTGATTCGACTGGCCGTTTTCCTCGTCCAATATCTTCTTTGCTTCGCGCAGCTTTTTTCTTCGTGCTTCCATTGTCCGCAGTGCAATGCCGCTCTCCTGCGCCAGCGCTTTCCAGTCCACTTCTTCTCCGCGGCTTTCACGGAAAGCGCCTTCCAGTGCAGCTGCCCAGCCGGCTTCCTTGGTGATGCGGGAGGGCTTTCCTTCCTCCACATGGAGCAGATAGCCCATCCACAATCCGATGACGAACTCTGCCGCCTCCTGCTCATGCCCGGTGCAGTTTTTCCCCACGCGCTCCACCGCCTGGCGCAGCACACGCAGGTAGCTTTCGGGCATTGCGCCGGTAACGTCGATAGGCTTGGTGCGCAGCAGCACGAGCTTGCCGTCCCGCAGGGCGTAAAACGGCTCCGACGCCCGCATGGTGTGCAGGGCTTCCAGCGTCATCTGCTTGATGAGCATATTGTGCGTGGGCGAGAGCAGCACTTCACGCAGCAGACGCTCCGCGACGCTTCCGCCGCCGTAGCCCAGCAGCAGCACCGCCTGGCTGACCTGCTGATCGGTTCCCATCAGCGCAGCGTGCAGCAGCAGGCGGACATGCTCGTCGTTCAGCGCCTCCCGCACCTGTTCGGGCGTCATCCGGGTCAGCTGCTCCATCTGTGCTTCGACCTCGCCGTTCATTTCGTCCGTCAGGTCATAAGTATAAGGAATGCGATTCTGCGGCGGCGTTCCGTCGCGCACTGCCGCGGAGGCCAGCTTGAATCCCCACGCAGCCATCAGGCTGTCGGGGTCAATCAGCAACACCTTTTCAAACGCGCGCACGCTCTCGGGATAGCGCCCAAGGTTATACAAGCACGCGCCCCAAAGGAACAGCATGGAGATATCATACGGGCAGGAGAGGAACATCTTCTTCAGCGCCTGCGCAAGCTCCTCATCCAGATCCACATCCGCCAGCGCCAGGCAGTATTTGAACAGCTCGTCGATCTCTTCAATCTGCTCCAGCCGCAGCTTGCGCACAGCCTGCGCGGCTTCCTCCTTTTGGCCGTCCGCCAGCAGGAACATGGACTCGTTGCACCGCCCGTGAACGTCCATCGGATCGGTATCCAGCACCTGATCCAGTTGCTCCCACGCCTTGTCCATGTCGCCCAGGCAATAATAGGCCACCGCCAGATTGTTGCGGACATAGAGCATGGTGGGATCTTTCTCCAGCGCCTTTTGCAAACAGTCGATCGCATGGCCGATGTCGCCCGCATCCAGCGCTGCCTTGCCGTCCATCGAAAGCTCGTCCAGCTCCCGATCCAGCGGCGTATCGTAATCGCACTGGGCGATATAAGTCAGCGCGTCGTCCGCCTGCGGGACGAATTCGCCGTCCGGCTCCACCTTTTCATAGGTGCGATAGAGGTTTTCGGCCTGATCGTAATCCCCCAGCGCCATATAGTTGCTCGCCATGCCAAACAGCGCCTCGCTGGGCATCTCTTTGCGATGAAGCATCAGCTGCAATTCCAGATTGCTGCGCTCATAAAGCCCCATGCGGGCATAGGTATCGGCTAAATCCATTTTATAGGTAAGATTATCGGGCTCCATCTCCACGGCTTTACGCAGATTTTTCAGCGCGGCGGTGAAATCCGCCTTGTCGATGGATTTGATGGCGCGTTTATGGTAAAAGCCGGATTCCGGCTGGAAAGAGAGCACTCTCTTTTCCGTCATCTGCCGCACTCCTCCCTTGACTCGCGAAGTTTTCCTGCCCGAATGACATACCACGGGCATTATAGTTTAGTATATCACAAACCCGCCGCATGCGCCACTGTGCCATGTATTTTTCTATTTCCGTGCCGCAGCGCCCTCCGGTTGGCGGGGGCCTTGAGCGGCCCTCCTTGCTTCGCACCGTCACGCCATTCGGCGTGCCGGTGTTTCGCCCAGCTTATTGGCTCTGCCAAACGCTCGGGCTCCAGGCTCGCTTTGCTCGCCCTCCGGTGGGCGGGGGGGCCTTAAGCGGCCCCCCTGCACCCCCTGCTCCCACCCCCCGCACGGGGAGCGGACAGACAGCTCTTTTCTGCCGCACGGGAAATACAAAAAGAGACGGTGAAAACACCGTCTCCGAACTACGCAGATTCAAAGCCTCCCCTTGAGGGGAGGTGGCGGCTCGGCGCAGGCGAGCCGACGGAAGGGTGGGAACACCACGCGCCAACGACTCATTCACAACAGCCGCGCTTCGCGCTTGACGTATTCGCGGATGCGCTCAAAGGTTTCCTCGCTGACGACATGCTCAATGCGGCAGGCGTCCGCGTCCGCCGCATCCATATCCAGCTGCAAGGTCTGCATCAGGAATTGCGTAATGACACAGTGGCGCTCGTAAATATCGCAGGCCTTGTCCATGCCTGCTTCTGTCAATGTAATCTGTCCGGAATGCGCGATGAGGATATACCCATTTTCACGCAGGATGCGCATGGCGCGGCTGATGGACGCCTTGGTATACCCCAATTCGTTGGCGACGTCCACCGCGCGCACAAAGCCGTTCCGTCTTTGCAGCAACAGGATCGTTTCGAGGTAGTTCTCTCCGGATTCATGTAAGCTCATACGCACCCCCCTTCCTTCATTTACTCACAGTCTCTTTTCGTAGCACAGCCAGTGCTGGCCGAAAGCATCCGCTTCGCCAGAAAAATCAAACGCCAGCGCACGATAGGCGCGCATCGCCGCTTCATTTCCCGGACTGACCGGATAGCGCGCTGTCTTTATGCCCCGTGCTTTCCTCTCTGCCATCGCATGTCGCATCAGTTCTTTGGCAAGGCCCTTTCCCTGAGCTGACCGGCTCACCGCCACACGGGAAAGATAGGCTGCCGGTTCGTTTTCCTTTGACCAGCAGTCGAAGCGCTCCACCTCCTCGTCCCGCCACTCAATGGATACCGCACCGACAATGCTTCCGTTTTCCCTTGCGCAATACAAGCTGCCGCTATGCAGATCCTCCGTCACAATCTCCTCATCCGGGTACTCCTTGCACCAGGTGCAGCCGGGCCGCCCGATCAGTGAACGATAGAGTGCAAGGATTTCCGCCTGATCCGTCGCCGAGGCTTTTTCAATGGTCATTGGTTTTCTTTTTTTCGATTTACTTTTTCCTGATTAATCTTTTTCGCCCGCCAGAGCAAGGATCGTGCGGGCATAGATGCGGCTAGCCGTAAACATCTCCTCAATGAACAGGCGCTCGTCCGGTCCGTGCGCACCGCAGCTCTTGCTGCCGGGCAGCGACGGGCCGAAGGCCACCGCGTTCTTCATCGTGCGGGCATAGGTGCCGCCGCCCATCGAGAACGGCTGATCGTCCCTGCCGGTGATCTCCTTATAGACCCTCATCAAAGTCGTGACCAGCTCGGAATCCTTGGGTACATACAGCGGCTCGGAGATATGCGTGCTCTCCGCCTTCGCACCATACGCTTCTATTACGCCGCGCACGCGCGAGAGCACCTCGTCAAACGACGCCGTGACGGGCTGGCGAATGTCCAGATCAACACGCATTCCCTTATCGTCGGCACGCAGGATGCCAAGGTTCACCGTGAGCGGGCCGGAGGGCTCGTCCTCCAGCGCAATATTGAGTTTTTTACCGTCCCAATCCTTTTCACCCAGCGTATCGCGCAGCATCTGCACGGCTCTCTGCGCGCCGCCCAGATCGAGCACGGAGAGCGCTTCCATCATCAGGCTGACCGCGTTGCGCCCGCCTGCGGGGAATGCGCCGTGCGCCGCTTTGCCTTCGATTTCAAATTCAATCTTTCCGTCCTTCACATCCGTCTTACAGGATGCTCCCAGCTTTTCGGCCGCCGCACGCAGCTTCTGCGCATCCTCTTCTGTCCCGCGCAGCACGGCATGGCAGCGATTGGGCACGATGTTGACGGCGTTGCCCGCTTCGATCGACACAATCGGGCTTTCCCCCTCATAGGCCGCGGTCATCGCGATGCGGTGAATGCCCTTTTCCGCATAGCAGACCGGGAACCCGGAATCGGGCGAGAAGCCGTAATCGGGCATCCCGATATGCGACATATAATGCTCCATATCCTTACTGCCGCTCTCCTCATTGCAGCCCATAATGAGCAGCACGCGGTCGCTGAGCTTCAGACCGGCCTCCTTGATGGCGCGCAGCGCGTACAGGCAGGAGACGCAGGAACACTTATTGTCGGTCGAGCCGCGGCCGTAGACATAGCCGTCCTTGACGATCGCCTCATAGGGAGGTACCGTCCAATCTTCACCCTCCGGCACCACGTCCAGGTGCGCCAGGATGCCCAGCGTTCTGCCCGATCCGCCGCCAAAGGCGACATGGCCGGCATAGTTTTCATCATTCAAGGTTTCAAAGCCGAAGCTTTCGGCCTTTTTCAGCGCATAATCCAACACCTTGGCGCAGTTTTCGCCAAAGGGCATTCCCTCTTTGGGCTCTCCGTCCACGCTGGGGATGCGCACCAATTCGCGCAGGGTCTGCACCATTTCGTCCTGATAGCTTTCCAACAGCTGATCGATTCTGTCCATCCTTTTCCGCCTCCACCCATTTTTCTTTCCGAGGTGATTCCGTTCTTATTATACTGATTTTGTTGTCGTTCTGTAAATGGGGGACGAAGAATTTTTCCCCCGGCAGGATTCACAGAGGCAAATGTCGAAATAGAACTGGCTGGACATTGGACGCAAGTCTATCCGCGCCGGGTCCGCAAGACATCGACCTTGGGGGTTGTATCATGACGCCAGAGGAGCTCAAAAAAATTGCGCGCGACGAACGCGCCTATCGATATGCTTGTCAGCTGCTGGGCGACGGCAAAGTCAAAAACCTGAAGGTGGAGGGTGAGCACAGCTTTTCCGCACAAGTGGAGGACGCGCCCTACACCTATGCGGTGACGGCGACCTTTACCGGCGGGGAGCTTTCCGCCTGCACCTGCACCTGCAAAACGCCCGTGGCGCACCGCCGCGTCTGCGCGCACGTCGGCGCGCTTTGTTTGGAGCTCTCGCGCGAAGGCCGCACGCAAGTATTGCTGAGCAAGGCTCGCCGCGAAAACGCCGTGCAGGTTCTTTCCTGGTTTGAAACGCCTGCCGCGCGGGAGCCTTCGCTCAAGCTTCTGTGCACGGTGGAAATTCCGGAGGAAAAGAGCGCCGCGGCAGGACTCCTTTCCCTGCGCGTGGGACAAAAGAGAATGTATGTCGTGCAGGATCTGTCGACCTTCGTCAAATCCTATGCCGCCGGAGAAGAAATTCCCTTCGGCAAGGGACTTTCGGTCGAGCCGCAGTGGCAGTGCTTCAATCCTGCACAGGAGCGGCTTCTGCGGTATCTACTGGAATTGATCACCTCCCGCGAGATGGCGCTGGGCAAGCCCGTGCTGCGGGAGAGGCAGTTCCCGCTGACCAACGAGCAGTTGCGCCGCGTGTTCCAAATGCTGGCGCAGAGCATTTTCCAGCTCACCGTGGAGGGCGAAACGTCAACCGTGCGCGGCATTCAGTCGGTCAGCGTCCCGGCGATGTTCTCGCTGCGTTCGGCGGGCAAGGAGCTGGAATTGGAAGCGCGTCTGCCCCCCGACTGCGTCAAGCTCACGCGTGAGGGACAATTTGTCTGGATGAACGGTCATGTGGTCGGACTTTCTGCAGCGCAGCAGCACGCGCTGATCCCGTTCTTCAGCCGCGACGGCGTCAAGCGCTGCCGCTTCACGCTTTCCGAGGGAGAACAGCTCGTCTCCGAGGTTCTTCCGCTGTTGCGGGAGGTCGCACAGGTGAATCTGGACGATTCCGTTTCCTCGCGCATCGTCACCGAGCAGTTGACCACCACCGTCACCCTCGATACCGTAAGCGGCGATATTGTGGCGCGTATCTGCTTTGTCTATGGGCAGACGCGCATCGATCCTTTCTCGCCGCCCGCAGACCGCCAGGAAAACGTGCTGCTGCTGCGCGATACGCAGGCAGAGCGCGCGGTGCTCGATCTGCTTGGCCGTCACGGCTTCAAAGTACGCCTATCCGAAGCCTATCTGACAGGCAGCGACGCCATCTATAATTTTCTTCAGGAAGGCGTGCCGCTGCTGCAATCGACAGCGGAGGTCTATTGTTCCGAAAGTCTGCTGCGGATGCGCCCGCGGCGCTCGCGTCCCCGCGGCAAGCTGCGGATGTCGCCGGGCGGAAATCTTTTGCAGTTCGAGCTCATGCTCGACGGTGTGGACCCGCAGGAATACGACGGCGTATTGCAGGCGCTGCGCGAAAAGAAGAAGTTCGTGCGCCTGACGGACGGCTCTTTCCTGTCGCTGCTGCCGGACGACGGCTGGTCGGAGCTGGCAGGCTATCTGGACGAGGTAGGCGAGATCAAGGGCGGCGTGGTAGACATGATGCGCTGCCGCGCGGTCTACCTCTCCCAGCTGATGGCAGCCTCCAAGCTGGACATCGAGCAGGACGCCTCCGTCACGGCGCTGGCCGAAGCGATCCGTCACCCGGACGAGGGCGAAGCGCCCATCAAGGGTCTGCGCCCCTATCAGCAGCGCGGCTTTGCCTGGCTCAAGACGCTGGCTCGGCTGGGCATGGGCGGCGTTCTGGCGGACGACATGGGTCTGGGCAAGACCATCCAGGTGCTGGCGCTGATTCAATGGGGATATGAGACGCAGGGCTGCATGCCGAGCCTTGTGGTCGCGCCGACCTCGCTGGTCTACAACTGGCAGGCGGAAATTCAGAAGTTCACGCCGCACATGCGCACCGTGGTGCTTTCCGGCGGCAAGGACGATCGACGCAAGCAGGCAGAAGATATTGAAAAGGTGGACGTGCTCATCGCCTCTTATGCGCAGATTCGCCGCGACATCGAATGGCTGGAGCAGATCAGCTTCCGCTTCTGCATACTGGACGAGGCGCAGCAGATCAAAAATGCCGCGTCAGTGGGCGCGGGCGCGGTCAAGCGCATTCAGGCCCAGTCCCGCTTCGCGCTGACCGGTACGCCGATGGAAAATCACCCCGGTGAACTCTGGTCGATCTTCGACTTTGTGCTGCCGGGATACCTGATGGATCAGGCGGACTTCATGCAGCGCTACGGCGACGGCGCGGACAGCGACCTGCTGGCGCGCAAGATCCGTCCCTTCCTGATGCGCCGACTCAAGCGCGAAGTGCTCTCCGAACTGCCGGAAAAAATCGAACACCGCATCGTGGCGGAACTCACGCCCGAGCAGAAAACCGTCTATCTGGCGACGCTGGCGCAGGTCAAAAAGGAACTGGACGATACCGTGCGCAACGAAGGCTGGGACAAAGCGCATTTCCGGATGCTGGCGGCCATCACCCGTCTGCGCCAGATCTGCTGCCATCCGGCGCTGTTTCTGGAGGGTTACGAGGGCGGCAGCGGCAAGTTGGAGCTGCTGATGGAACTGGTGGGCGAACAGGTGGAAAGCGGGCATCGCATCCTGATTTTCTCACAATTCACTTCGATGCTGGGCATCATCCGCGACCACCTGAGCGAAAGCGGCATCGAATCGCTCTATCTGGACGGCAGCACGCCGCCGCAGGAGCGCATGGCGCTGACCGAAACCTTCAATAAAGGCAGCATCCCGGTGTTCCTGATCTCGCTGCGTGCAGGTGGTTACGGTCTGAACCTGACCGCTGCGGATACCGTCATTCATTATGACCCCTGGTGGAACCCTGCGGTAGAGGATCAGGCGACCGACCGCGCGCACCGCATCGGCCAGACCCGCGCCGTGCACGTCATCAAGCTCATCGCGCACGACACCATTGAGGAAAAGGTCTCTGAGCTGCAAACCCGCAAAAAAGAGCTGATCGATCTGGTCGTCACGCCCGGCGAGGTGCTGCCCAGCGCCCTTTCCGCCAAGGATATCCGCGCGCTGTTCGATTAATCCCCCATTTCTCTTCAAAGGAAGGAGCTTTTACCATGGACATTTTGTTCAAGCAGGATGACTTCGTGTTCTCCTACCGTGTGGGCGGCGTTCTGATCCGCGATGGAAAAATCCTTCTCCAAAGGCCAAAGGATGACGATTACGCCATCATCGGCGGTCATGTTGCCGCGATGGAAACCACCGAAGAGACGCTGAAGCGGGAATACATGGAAGAACTGCACGCTTCCGTCGAAGTCGGCCGCCTTCTGGCAATCGGTGAAATCTTCTTCCCGTGGGGCAATAAGCCGTGCCACCAACTCTGCCTGTATTATCAGGTAGCGCTGACGGATGACAGCATCCCGCTGGACGGCGTATTCCATGGCTGGGATGATCTTGGCGGGGAACGAATCGATCTGGACTTCTGCTGGGTTCCGCTGGATGAGCTTGCGCAGGGCGCAGCGGTCTATCCGCAGGAGCTGATTCCGCATCTGCTGCACGACGACGGATCCGTATTTCATTTTGTTTCAAGGCAGGTTTGAACCATGATGCGCTATTCTGTGATTCTGTTTGATCTGGACGGCACGATTCTGAACACTTTGGACGATTTAGCGGCCAGCACCAACCGTGCGCTTGCAAAAAACGGTCTGCCGACGCGCAGTACAGAGGAAGTGCGCCGCTTTGTCGGCAACGGCATCCGGCTGCTGATCGAGCGCGCCGTGCCGTCAAACACGCCCCTTACGCTGACCGACCGCGTGTTTGACGATTTCCGCGCGGACTACGCCGAGCACTGCGCCGACCGCACTCTTCCCTACGACGGCATACCGGAACTGCTTCGCGCGCTGCGAGCCTCGGGTGCGCGCACCGCAGTGATCTCCAACAAGGCCGATTCCGCCGTACAGGAGTTGATCGCGCACTATTTCCCCGGCCTGTTCGACGCCGTTGTGGGGGAGCGCCCCGGCGTGCGCCGCAAGCCTGCGCCCGACGCGGTGCTGGAAGTGCTGCGCGCGCTTTCCGCTGCCCCTGCCGACGCAGTCTACATCGGCGATTCCGAAGTTGATGTAGAAACGGCGCGCAACGCCGGCCTCCCCTGTATCGCGGTGGATTGGGGGTTCCGCAGCCGCGAGATTTTGCTTCAGCACGGTGCGCAGACCATCGCCTCGTCGCCCGCAGAACTGCAATTCCTATTAGCCTGATTTTTATCATTCTCCTATTGACAAGTCAAATAAAACGATTCATATTGTAAGTGACAAATAAAATATTAATATTCTTTAGAAAGATTATATCATGCAAAACAATCATTTTATACACGATCTTTTTATTGTTATCGGAATCTCTCTTCTATCCACGATCTCCATCGCAATTTCGATTTTTTCCCGGTATGGGTTTTTTTACCCTCCAGCTTTCAAACCTGTTTGGATTTCATTTGGAATAACACTTTTGTTTGTCGTTCTGCTCGTTCTTCTTTTTATCAGAGATGTGCGGTCCAAGTGAATTATGCTCATTAAGCGCGCAATGAGTATAAATACAAGGCGGTTATTGTATGAAAAAGATTATTTCTCTCGTTCTTTCTCTGTTACTATTCCTTTCTCTCTTGCCATCAGTACACGCTACCAATACTGAATTGTCTTCTCTCCCCTACCGAGCACTTTGTCCTTTATAACCCAGAAGGAAATAGACTCGATGTGCTTATTTATCAAAGCTTAATCGAATCACAGGCAGAGGTGTACAAAGATGGTTTGCTAATTCAGCAAGCTGTTGCTAATAAGCAAACCATGACTGTACAAAGTGAAATCTACGATCTGCCAAACGAAAGTAATAGTTTCAATAATCAAAATACAAGTTTTAGTAAAGAAATGGGCTTTACAGGAATAACCCAACACAAAGCTCAAAGTACCAATTCACTTAATCTGGTTATTCCGTTTTCAACTCGCTCCTCCTTATGGAATGAACCTGTCGAAAATTCAGGGTTGTCCTCTTCTCCCTATGGAGACGGTTATTATCTCATTGGTACTGACGAGTTAACTGTACATCCAGGTATTATTGGTTATCTATACCGCAAATATACTAGGACATATGATGGTGAAACTGCATATTAGACATTTGATGTTCATCAAACAATGGCTGCAATAGCAGCAATAATCGGTGCTTCTGCTTGCGCATCAATTGCAGGCGCTCTTCTCACTATGCTTGTCTTTACTTCATCAGAATATCTTGCTTATCGTCAAGCCCTCCGCGTCGAAACATATACCTTTAACTATACCTATCGTGTGCGTGTTAATGGTTCTATTCAGCTAACAAGTTATCGCGATATAACCTATTGGAAATCCTATAATACTACTGAAAAAACAACTCGTTGGGATGAAAAGTCGTTCAATGGTGGATTTGGCGGTTCAAAAAGAGCTTCCCGTTTTCAACGGGAAGCTCTTTTTTATGATTCAGGAATTACTTGTCCTCTTCAGGCTTTTCCTCCACGGGAAGCTCCGGCTCGGTCGCAGGCGTTTCCTCGACAGGAAGTTCATCCTTGTTTTCGGGCTTTTCCTCAGTGGCAAGCTCGGTCATCAGGCGCAGGGAGCGGGAAATAAAGGCGTTCATGCGCTCCGCGGGCAGGGACTGCTGCGCCATTTCGGCCAGATCGGTCAGTTGCAGGCAGATGTCCTTAGCGGTGTCGTCCTGCGGACGGTTAGCCAGGTTCTGCACCAGCGGATGCTGCGAGTTGAGCACCAGCGTGCGCTCCAGCGGGAACTGCGGCATGCCGTCGCTGCCCCACAGGCGCATGGCCTCCTGATAGCGGCGCATGTTCTCGTCCAACAGCAGCACGGCGGGCGTCTCCTCGTTCTTCAGCGGCTCGATGCGGATCTTGAGGTTGATGTCGTCCACCGCCCACTTGAACATCTCTTCCAGCTTCTTGGTCAGGTCCGCGTCGATGGCGGCATCGCTGTCGCGCAGCGCATCGGCAATATCCGCATCCACGCGGGTGAAGTGAACGTTTTCGTTCTTGCTCTCGATCAACTGCATAAAGCCGATGTCAATGGGCGTACCCATCACCACGACCTCGATGCCGCGTTCCTCGTAAAGGCCAACGGTGTTGGCCTGACGGTTCTCGTCCTCGGCATAGAACACCTTGTTCTCATGCGTGTCCTTTGCCTTTTCCAGGTATTCAGCCAGGGTCTCGTATTCGCCCTTGCTGGTCTTGTAGACGATCGCGTCCTTCATGCGGTCGTAGAACTTGTTGTCGCGCATGCAGCCGTACTTGATAAAAGGATGAATATCCTTCCAGTAGGACTCGTACTGCTCGCGCTCGTTCTTGAACATGCCGGTCAGGCGATCGGCGACCTTGCGGGTGATGTAGTCGGAAAGCTTGCGGACGTAGCCGTCGTTCTGCAGGAACGAACGGGAGACGTTCAGCGGCAGGTCGGGGCAATCGACGACGCCCTTGAGCAGCAGCAGGAACTCCGGGATGATCTCCTTGATGTTATCGGCAATGAACACCTGATTGGAGTAGAGCTTGACCTGGCCCTCATTCGTAATCTCGTTCTTCAGGCGCGGGAAGTACAGAATGCCGTGCAGGTTGAACGGATAATCCGCGTTGAGGTGAATCCAGAACAGCGGCTCGTCCCACTCATGGAAGGGGTCGCGGTAGAACTTCTTATAGTCCTCGTCCGTGCAGTCCTTCGGCGCGCGCATATAGAGCGGATTGGGCGTATTGAGCATTTCGGGAACTTCTTCCTCGTGTTCATGCTCATGGTCGTGGCCGCATTCGCAGTTTTCCTCATGCTCGTGGTCGTGGCCGCATTCACAGCCGTCCTCGTGATCGTGCTCATGCTTTTTCTCGTCCTCGGCCACCTCGCAGTAGATGGGCGTGGGCATGAAGGAGCAATACTTGCGGATGGTTGATTTGACCGTATTGCCATCCAGGAACTCGTCGGACTCGTTGTTGAGGTACAGGGTGACGGTGGTGCCGACCTCTTCGCGCTCGGTTTCCTCCATCGTGTATTCGACGCTGCCGTCGGATTCCCAACAGACCGCCTTGGCATCGGGCAAACAGCTCAGCGTATCGATGCGGACCTTATCCGCCACCATGAAGGCAGAATAGAATCCCAAACCAAAGTGACCGATAATCTGCTCGCCGCTGTCCTTGTATTTCTCCATGAAGTCGTTCGCGCCGGAGAAAGCGACCTGGTTGATATACTTGCGCACTTCCTCCGCCGTCATGCCGACGCCGTTATCAGTAAAGGACAAAATGCGGTGCTCCTTATCCACGCGCACGGTGACGCGCGGCTGATAATCGTCCGGAATCTGCCCCACCATGCGGCGCTTGGCCACCGCATCGCAGCAGTTGGAAATCAACTCTCTTATAAAAATATCCCGATCGGAATACAACCATTTCTTGATGATGGGCAAAAAGTTTTCCGTATGAATGGATAACTGACCTTTTTCCATGCTCATTGCAATTACCTCCGTCAGCGTGGTTATATAAATCTCGCTACGAATTATATTATAGCACCTGCAGAATAGATGTCAAGCAAAACTTAGCACTCATCAGCAAAGAGTGCTAACATTTGTGTATGGGCAGAATGTGGACGATCTGGTCAAATACCAGATGGACACGTTCGGCTACTCCGAGGACGTGGCGCGTGAGGAAGTCGTGGCCAACTCCGCAGCGACGGTGCTGACGGACGAGGAGTTCGTGCGCAATCTGTACAACAACGAGCACAGCCTGTTTGAGCAGATTCGCAAGTTCTTCAAGGAACTGGCGGACACCTTCAAGCAGCTCACCCAGAGCGCGAGCTGGAGTCAGGACGCTGCGCTCACGCCAGAGAATGTGCGCGCCATCGCAGAGGTGTTCGACAGGGTGGCGGCGGATACTAGCGGGTATGAAGCGCAAAGCAACAGGCTGAGATATGCAATTAAGTATGACGCGGACAACCGTCCGTATGTTGTAATCGAAGAAGATATCCTGAAAGGAGTCCCCAAGGACGAGTGGCTGAAAACTGTAAGGAACGCTATCCGCAGCAGGTATTCTGATGGAATCGTTGTTGGAAATCGGGTTGTGCAAGTCAGCCGTAAAACTGCCAACGAAATGACATATTCTCAATACGCAAAATATCTGCGCCTAAATAATCCGGATGTATTCGAAGCGAAATTGCGAGCTACGAACAATATCGACGAAGTCCTTGTTGCTAGCCGTGATTACGTAAACGAAAAACCGGCACATGCACGAAATGATGGGATTCAGCAATTTGCAAGGGGGAATGTGTTGCTTCGTATCGGGAAAAGCGATTATGAAGCAGATGTCATTGTTGCGACGAGAATTGATAACACATTGCTCTTGTACGATATGCTGGATTTTTGGAAATCGGAGATAAATGGAAAAAAAAAGATGCAACAATCCGCTCAATCGTCCAAGGACGACATCGGAAGAAGCGTTGCATCTTCTACTGACAACAGTGTAGCAGACGCATCTGACGTTGTCAAGTTTTCCGCGAAGGATCCTGTGGAGAAAAAGGGGACGCTGCTCGCCATCCACAACCTGACGGAAGAGAAGCTGCAAAAGTTCCTCGCGCTGGGCGGCGCGCCCATGCCCAGCATTGCGGTCACGCGGTCTGACGTGGAGCACAGCAACTTTGGCGACATCTCCTTGATCTTCGACAAATCGACCATTGACCCGAAGGCAAGCAGGAAGAACACGGTCTACTCTGCCGATGCGTGGACTCCCACATTCCCGCAGATCGAGTACGAAACGAACACGAAGGTGGATAACGCCGTTTATAGCCGCCTGACGGCGCTCTCCCGGAACATGGACGAATTCTACCGCGAGGATTTGAAGCGCGTGCTCTACGGCGTGGACGATGGGCTGAACCGTTACGGCGGAGAAGCCGGATTCGTCGAGCGCGCAATGGACAACCTCGGCCTGCAAACAGCAACCAAAAGGAAGAAGCATTCGGAAATCTCCGAATGCTTCCCTTTTTTGTTTTTAGCCCTCGTGCTCCTTGAAGGACTTCTGCTCCAGATTGTGGTTTGTGACATGGACAAGCACCGGGGTCATCGGCGCGGGGATGCGGCCGTTTTTGACCGTGACGCTGCCGCCCAGCAGGTTCTCGTACTCACCGTCCGGCAGGGGCAGGTCGGCCTCGCCCGTGACCAGGTGGAAGTTGAACACACCGTAGAGCTGTTCGTCGCCCATTTCGTAATGCCCGGTCAGGATGCTATCCTGCTTGGGTTCGTCGAGAAAGAACGCGCCGCTCGTTTCGATGGGCATCTTCTTGATGGGACGCAGCGCGCGCAGCAGCTCCGCCAGCCAGGGCGCTTCCTGCCGCTCAAAGACGACTCTGCTCGTCATGTCGGTGCGCTTGGCCACCTTGAACTCCTGCCCCGCATAGATCAGCGCCGGCCCCTTGAGGAAATAGGAGAACGCCGTCCACATCCGGAGCTGTTCGTCCGTGTGCACCAACGAGCAGACGCGCGCCTGATCGTGATTTTCGAGGAAGCGCATCTTGATGTAGTTCATGGGATACATGGCCTTTTGACGATTCAGGCCGTCCACATACTCCTTGAGCGTGCCCTTGCCCTTGAGATAATCCTCATAGAAATAGTGCACGTCGTAGTCATAGGTGATGTCAAACGCCTGATACATCTCCGCGTCGCTGTGCAGATTCCAGCCGCGGTCGCGCATCCTGGTCAGGAAGGGATAATGATGGGTTTCCGCCAGCCAGATGAAATCGGGATTGATCTTGTCCATCTCCGCACGCGCACGGCTCCAGAAATTCAGGGGCACCATCGGGGCCACGTCGCAGCGGTAGCCGTCCACGCCGAGCTTTGCCCACATCAGTGCGGTTTCGACCATGTAATCGCAAAGCGCTTCGTTAGAATAATCCAGATCGTAAACGTCGTTCCAGAAGCGGTACATGGGCTTGCCGTCCGCATCCTGATAGAAATAATCCGGATGGTTTTCCACCAGCACGGAATCCTGTGAGGTGTGGTTATAGACGATGTCGAGCATGACCTTCATGCCGCGAGCATGAACCTCCTTCACCAGCCGCCCAAAGGAATCGAAGTCGCCGTAAGCAGGGTTGATCGCGCGGAAATCCCGCACGGAATAGGGAGAGCCGCACTCGCCGAACTTCATCTTTTCTCCGCGGGGATGAATGGGCATGAGCCACACCACATCCACACCCAGATCGCGGATGCGGTCGAGTTCGTCGATCACACCGTCAAAGTTGTGTTTTTCCGTCAGATTCATTACGCTCAGTTCATAAATGATGAGTGAATTGAGCGCCGGATTGGTCTGTTGAGCCATGGTTGATTCCTTCTTTCTCTTTTTTTATTCATATGGAAAAACGATTTTTTCAATTTCCGCCGTGAACAGATTGTCCCGCGTGACCACCACGCTGGCAAGCGTGCGTTCATCCGGCACCGCATTGCCGCGCAACGCCTCAGCGGCATATTCAACGCCGAGATATCCCATCCCAAAGGAGTTGCGGACGATGGTCGCGCTAACCGTGCCATCCTCAATGCACTCGATCAGTTCCGTCACAACGTCCGTCCCCACGATGGCAACATCACGCTTTAAGTATTTCACCGCTGCCGCCGCGCCCACCGTAGCTTTTGCTGAAAACACGACGATCGCATCCAGATCCGGCAGGAGATAGAGCTGCTGAAGAGTCTGCCGGTAGGCCCAATCGCGGCTGTCGCCGCAAAAGATGCGTCCCTGCACCGTTACGCCCATCTGCTCCAGCCGTTGGCGCAGCTCCGTTTCGCCGGAGAGACTTTCTGCGCTGTCCGTCAGCAACAGCACGGTATCTCCCTCCTGCAAGCGGTTGCCCAGAGCCCTTGCCATGTTATCGCCCATTTTCACATCGTCGTTGAGCACAGTGGAGATTCTTTCCTGCAGCACCAGCTCCGTACCCACCGCCACGACGGGCAGCCTGATTTCCTCCAGCGCGGCGGTGATCTTCCTCTCGCCCTGCGTCGCAGCAACGATCACGTTCATCCCGTCCTCCAGCGCTTTTTCTGGCAGATCCTCCGCCAGCACGCCGCTTTCACGATCCGGGCGATAGATCTCCAGCTGTACGTTCATCCGCTGGGCGGCGGTCTGCGCACCCTCCGCGATGTTTTCCCAATAATGCCCTTCGCCTTCGGAAAGGATCAACGCGACCCTTGCCGTCTGCTCTTTTCGATTGCATCCACTCAGGGGAAGGAAGAGCAGCAGCACCACCAGCATCAGGGCCGATGCTTGGGGAATGTGATGGTGACGCATGTCCTCTCTTCCACCTCACTTTCGATGGTCAGCCCATAATCGCTCCCGTAAAGGAGCTTGATGCGCCGGTTGGTGTTGCGCAAACCGATCCCGTAGCGGGATTTTTTGACCATGATGTTGCTGTCGTCACGCAGCATCTCCTGCAATTTTTTGAGTTTCTCCGGCGGAATGCCCAAACCGTCATCCTCAACGGACAGCACAATGTTATATCCTTCCTGCCGCGCGCGCACGATCAGCGTGCAGCCCGGCATATCGCTCATGCCGTGCTTTAGGGAATTTTCGATCAGCGGCTGCAAGATGATCTTGGGGCAGGGCAGGTCCTTGATGCTCTCGTCCATATAGAGCTCGTATTTGAATCTCTTCTTATACCGCACCTGTTGAATGGTGAGATAGTTGCGGGCATAATCCATCTCCTGCTCCACGGTCAGGAAATAATCGCCGTTGTTGATGGAAAGGCGGAACAGCTTGGCCAGCGCCTGCACCATCTCGATGGCCTCCGGCGTGCGGCCCGTTTCCATCACTCGAACGATGGAATCGAGCGTGTTGTAGAGAAAATGGGGATTGATCTGCTCCTGAAGTGCGCCGATCTCCATGCGCCGCAACTGCTCCTGACGATCCACCGTCTCCTGCATGAGTCCCCGGATTCTGCGCAGCATGACGTTATAGGAATGCGCCAGCGAAGCGTATTCAGCAAAGCCCTCTTCGGGCAGACTCATGCGGTTGTCATCCAGATTGCGCTCGATGCGCTGCATGCTCACCTGAATATCGGTCAGCGGCTGCACGATGCGCATCGACAGCCACAGCGCCACCAGCAGCACGCCCGCCGTCAGCGCGATGACCACCCAGGTCACGCGGGAGATGAATGCGGTCGAATATTTCGCTACGTCATCAGATGTGACGGAGGCGGTCAGCTTCCAATTCGTGCCCTCGATGGTTTGGGCCAGCACCATGCTCTGGTCCTCGCTCTGCGTATCCTCGCTTAAGATGTTTTCCTCGGAGATCAACTCCAGCGACATCAGCTTCTGTTCAGGATGATAGATGATGTTTCCGCTATCATCCAATATATAGAGATAACCGGTATCCCCCAGCGTCACGCTGCGGCAGATGTCCTCCAACGGCTCCAGACGCATATCCGCCATCAGGATGCCGGTATGGGGAAGATCGTCCTGCCAATAGCGCACCTTGCGTGTGACCGACACCACCCAGGGATATTCGCCCGGATAAAGGTTCTGCACATGCGGCCGGGAAAACACCGTCTCCCCCAAATCCGCTGTGCGCGCCTGATTGAACCAGTCCATTGAGGTCAGGCGACAGGTCTTCTTGCTCTCTGCGCTGGGCAAACCGAGCACGGGATTGCCATATTCATCGAGCAGCAGCAGCGCCGAAAGATTCTCCATCGCACCGGCGGACAAGCGTAGACTGCTGTCGAATTGCCGGCTGTCCGCGCTGCCGCGATCCTCCATCCCGTCGGCGACCTCGCGCAACACATCCTCGACCTGCCCAATCGAGTCCGACAGACGTTTGGATACTTGATCCATCGCCTGCAAGGTATTGCTCATGCCCAACTGGCTGAACATGGTCGTGGCGGTGGTGGAATAAATCACGCAGACTATCACCATCACCATCAGCGCCACGCCTACCATGCACAGCGGCATCACCAGCCGGATGGAAGGGCGCCATTTCATCCGGTTGTCCCCCTCTGTATGCGGAACTCCTTAGGCGACAGGCCGCAGCGCTGCTTAAAGCAATAGCTGAAATAGCTCGCGTCGCCAAAGCCGGTCTCTTCGGCAATCTGATAGATTTTCTGGTTGCTTTCCGCCAGAAGCGACTGCGCCTTTTCGATGCGCAAATCAAGCAGATACTGCAAAAAGCTGGTGCCGGTTTCGCGCTTAAACAGCAGCGAAAACTGCGTCTGGCTCACGCCGAAGGTCTGGCAGAGCGATTCGAGCGACAGCTCCTTGTCCGGGTAGTTCTGCCGGACGTACTGCACCGCCCGCGCGATCATCTCCGATCCACTGGTGGCAACCTCTTGACGGACGCTGTCCGCAACAAACAGCGTCAAGGCGCAGAGCTGATCCATTCCGGCAGAAAGCTCCGCCGGTTGGAACACCAACTCCGCCCGGAAAGCGGAAAACGCCTGCGTAATGTCCACGCCGGACCTCCCCGCCGCATCCAGGATCGCCGAAAGCAGCTGGATCATCATCATTTGGCGGGAGGTCGGGCCGATTTCGTCGTGCGCAATGCGCTGCGCCAACTCGGCATAAAAGGCGGTGATCTCCTCCTTCTGCCCACTGCGGCACAACGCCGTGACGCGGCGAATACACTCGCCCAGCTCCGCATCCATCACCTGCGCTTCGGCATCGTTCTTCTTCGCGGCATAGACGCGCCCCTGTCCGCCGATGAGCCGTTTATCCAGCGCCGCCAACGCGTTCTGATATCCTTCACCCAGGTTCATATATCCGGTGATCTCTGCGGAAATTCCCGCCGTCGCCGTCAGGTGGAGATAGTGCCGCAGCGACTGGATTGCGTCGTCGCAGACCGACAGCGCCGCGTCCTGCCGGCCCGGCAGCAGCAGAATGAACTGCCCGCGGTAGGAAACATACTCTCCGCTGTGCCGCTTGAGCACTTCGTCGAGCACCTCCTGCACCGAGGCGTCGAGCAGGGCGGGCTGGCTGTCAAAATCACGGCGCAGCACTTCGAGGTTTTCCTCGCTGCGCTCCAGCGAGAGCACCGATACGCACAGCGGAAATTCAAGCAGGTCCTCCGCCAACTGAGGCCGCGCGCACAGTGCGTGGGTGTCCCCGCCGGAAGCGCCCATGATATATTCCAATATGGCGGCGCGGCGGGCCAGCTGAGCGTCCTGTGCGGCTTTTTCCCGCAGGTGCTCCAGGTCCACGCGCTGGCGCGCCTGCTCGTCCAACTGCTCCTTGACGCGGCGCAGCACCTTCATGATGCCCTGCGCCGAAAGCGGTTTGAGCAGATAATCCAGCACCTGGCGCTGCAGCGCCTGCTTGACATAGATAAAATCGTCGTAACCGGACAGCACGATGTATTTCATGGTGGGATACATCTCCTGCAGGCGGGAGATCATTTCCATGCCATCCATATAGGGCATATGCACGTCGGTGAACACCACATCCGGTTGAAACTGCCCCGCCTTTTCGATGGCGTCGATGGCGCCGGTTGCCTGCGCGCACAGCGTAAAGCCGCAGCTTTCAAAGTCCACGGTCGCCTCGATGCCCTCGCGCACCTCGTCTTCGTCGTCCACCAGCATCAGCTTGTACATCGCGCCGCCTCCTCCCTTTCCGCCGCCCGTGTCTGTCAGATTCTACGGCTGCAAATCTCCCGTCCGTTCATGGTTTTGATGGTGAACAGCCCGTCCTCATAGGTCATATAGCTGTGCTCGTTGTTCTCCTTTGGGATGGAAGTCGAGCCGGGATTGATATAGAGATTGTCGTTGCCAAAGGGCGTAAAGGCCTGCACATGGGTGTGCCCATGGATGAGCAAATCACCGCGATTGAGCGGCGGCGGGTTCTGTGTATTGAACAGATGACCATGGGTAACAAACGCCATGCGTCCGTTTAAGAACAGCACCATCGAATCCGACAGGATCGGAAACTCCAGCACCATCTGATCGACCTCCGCATCGCAGTTGCCGCGCACGCAGAGGAAGCGCTCCTTCATGCCGTTGAGGATCGAAATGACTTCCTTGGGATTGTATTCCGCGGGCAGATCGTTGCGCGGGCCGTGGTAGAGCAAATCGCCCAGCAGCACGATGCGCTCAGGCGCCTCTCGCCGGTCAATCTCCGGCAGCATCCGCGCATAATAGGCCGAACCGTGTATATCCGAAGCAAAAACCAGTTTCATGCTTTCGTCTCTTCCTTTCAAAACACGATGTAATCTCTTTTTATCATACCATAAACACACCCTTGCACGCAATGAAAAACCTCGCTTCTCCCCCAAGCGCCTTTCTGTTATACTGTTGATAAAAAAGGAGGAATGGCCTTCATGTACCAGCAGGACACCATTTTGCGACAGATCGAGATGCTGACGCAAGCACTGGCGCGCATTTTCTTTCGAAAAGAAAAAGTGGTCTACGAGTTCCCTGAGCAGGAGACCGGCTATTCAGACGATGACGTTTGGTACGCGCGGATCTTACGCCTGCTGGCTTCGAGCGAGATCAACGCCGCGGAGGATGCTCTCTTTGACGGCTTTGACGCCTCATCCGTCCGGCTGCGCGCTGCGTTGGACTTCTATTCGCGCCTGAATCTCTTGAGTGACGAAGCGCTTGCCCATGCGAACTTCAGCCGGGAGGAGATCACACAGGGATTGGACGACATCGCGGCGCGCTGCGGCGTTGAATTCCGCGATCAGATTTGAATTTCGCCTTGTCAGCAGCGCTTCACGGGCAGTATAATAAAGGCAACCCTTATGCGCAAAACCACTTTCAAAAAACAGGGGGGTACAGAACATGTCGATTCCCATGAAGACCATTCCGGGCTATTACAATGAGCGTCCGGGCATCCAAGTCGGCACCAAGATGGAGGGCGAAATCACGCTGGGCAAGGACGGCCGCTACAACTTTGATGAGCAGGGCGTCCGCTTTCTCAAGCAGATGGGCGTGGATTGGGTCATGGTCTCCGACGTGCCGGAGCACAACGCCAAGACCTACAAGGCTGTGCGCGAGCAGCTCGAAGAGCGCGGACTCAAGATTTATCGCCTGCAAAACTATCAGCTGCACAATATGTCGGCCGTGACGCTGGGACTTCCCGATCGCGACCGCATGATCGATCGCTACCTGCAATACATCTCCGATCTGGGCGAAGCGGGCATCCATTACGCAACCTACGCCCACATGGGCAACGGCATCTGGCGCGGCAATATCCGGCGCGAGGTGCGTGGCGGTGCAACAGCAGGCGGTTTGGATCTGGAAGCGCCCAACAAGTCCATCGCTTTCGGCGATTTTGAGTGGCCGCTGTCCCACGGCCGCGTGTTCGGCGAAGACGAAATCTGGGAAAACTACGAATATTTTATCAAGAAGGTCAAACCCGTGGCGGAGAGCGCCGGGGTTTATATCGGCATCCATCCGGATGATCCGCCGGTCTACACCATGGCTGGCGTGCCGCGCTGCATCTTCGGCAACTTTGAAGGCTACAAGCGCGCGCTGGAAATCGCAGACAGCCCCAACATCGGCGTATGCCTGTGCGTTGGCTGCTGGCTGGAGGGCGGCGACCTGATGGGCTGCACACCGGTAGAGTTCATCAAATATCTGGCGGAGCGCAAGAAGCTCTTCAAGCTCCACGTCCGCAACGTCACCCAGCCGCTGTACGCGCCGGGCGGCTTTAACGAGACTTTCCCCGATGCGGGATATTACAACCTGACGGATGTCATCGAAGCGCTAGACGAAGTGAACTTCGACGGCTGCATTATGAACGATCACCTGATCGACATGGTGGGCGGGCACTATACCTGCGAAGCGTTCTTCACCTCCTATCTCAAGGGTCTGGTGGACGCGGTGCAGAATCATCACAACTTCTGATCCGAAAGGAGTGCATCTTTCATGCGCATCCTCTTTATCGGCAACAGCCATACCTATTTCAACGACATGCCTCATCTTTGCGCCGAGCTGCTGCGCGCGGCGGGCAAGGACGTAGAAGTGACGATGCTCACGCGCGGCGGCGAAACGCTGCATGGGCATATTCTCAGCGAACAGACGCGATTTAACATACTCTTCGGGCATTACGACTGGGTAATTCTCCAGGAAGCGACCGGCGATTTTCCCTCCAAAGCGCAATACATGGCCGATGTGACCGTGCTCAAGGGCTGGTGCGACGAGGTAGGCAGCCGCGCTGCGCTCTACATGAACTTTGAGTCGCCTAAAGGCACGCCGCCCCTGGCTCCGCTGCGCGACGCGGTATGCGAAGCGGGGAGTCTGCTGCATCTGCCCGTTGCGCGCGCAGGCGAAGCCTTCGCTCGCGCCGAAGCGGAATGCCCGGAGATCGACCGTTATTTCACCGACCGCCACCATGCGTCGCCCGCCGGTTCCTACCTCATCGCGCTGATGATCGCCAAAGACGTTTTCGGCGTGGACCCGAAAGGGCTGCCCGATCTCTCCCTGCCCCCGGAAACGGCGGCCAAGCTGCGCCGTATCGCCGCCGAGCTTTGATTTTCCGTTTACCCGAACGCCCGGAAATTCTTTTTCGGGCGTTCTTATTCGTTCTGCATAGGTTACAGGAGGTTTTTGTTATGCAGCATCCATGCCGCATCACCGTGCTCGATACCAAAGTGTTCCCCGAATACCAGCAGCAGTATCTGGCCGATCCGAAATCCGGCCCCTGTCCCTTTTTCAAAAAGGGCGACGTTTTTTTGCTAAAACGCACCCCGGAGCGGGACGATTTTTATCACCTGATGAACGGCAGATTCTGCGGGGAAGCCTGGGACGCGATCAGCCGCTATGTCTACACCGCGCTGCAAGGCGGCTCCATCATGCACAACTGGACCAACGACGAGCGCATGATGATCGCCTGCTGCAACGACGGCACCCGCCCCGTCATCTTCAAGATTGAGCGCATCGACCTGCCGGAAACGGAGGAAGAGCGGTTATGGCTGGAAAAGCAGAATTTCAAAAACACCGCGCAGAGCGCCTATACCGGCTGAATGCGTGCAAATAAAAAGGAGGCTCTCCATGGAACTTTCCAACGGTGTATCCATCCCCGCCATCGGGTTGGGCGTCTATAAAATGCAGGCGGGCAGCGAAATGAACGCTGCCGTAAAGGCCGCGTATCGGGCGGGTTATCGCCTGTTCGACACGGCGCAGATGTATGGCAATGAAGCCGCGCTGGGCGAAGCACTGCGCGATGCGGGCATCCCTCGCGAGGATGTATTCCTCATCAGCAAGATCAACAACGACAGTCAGTGGTACGCCCCCGCGCTGGCAAGTATTCGGGAGACGCTGCGCAAGATGCAAACACCGTATCTCGACTCCTTCCTGATCCACTGGCCGGGGCAAAACCCGGAGCGCACACTGGATACCTGGCGCGCGCTGGAAACCGCATACCGCGAAGGGCTGGTGCGCAGCATCGGCGTATCGAATTTCGAAATACCGCACCTCAGGCATCTGCTGGATCACTGCGAAATCCCGCCGATGATCGACCAGATCGAGCACACCCCGCTGCTGCATGATGATGCGCTGCTGAACTTCCTGCGGGAACACGGCATCCGCGCGATGGCCTGGGCGCCGCTGATGCGCGGCCGCTTTGGTGAGGATATCCCGAGAATAGCGGAAAAATACGGCAAAACCCCGGCGCAGATTCTGCTGCGCTGGAATATCCAGCAGGGAATCATCCCCATCCCTAAATCAAAGAACCCGGCGCGCCTTGTCGAAAACATCGACGTATTCGACTTTGAGCTTGCGGAAGAGGACATGACCGCGCTCAATGTCATGAACTGCGGCAAGCGTACCAGCCACGACCCGCTCACCTTCGACTTCTAAAAAAGCACAAAAACAGTCACCGTCCAGCATGAACCGCAAGGGGAACTGTCCGGACAACGCAGTGATAGAGAATTTCTTCGGGCTGCTCAAAAGTGAGTTGCTGTATTTGCAGGAGTTTCGGTCTATGAAGCATTTCAAACTGGAACTCGTTGAATATCCGGATGACTACAACAACCGCAGG
>OIWT01000875.1_pt1 | contig 39735 bp, 37 predicted proteins | sample 1587701 | NCBI WGS metagenome assembly OIWT01 (sample SAMEA3888904, study PRJEB22519) | human gut metagenome | biome: human gut; feature: human-associated habitat; material: faeces | place: Denmark | collected 2009 | reverse complement strand
ACAAGGTGGAGGCGAAAGGCAAAGACCGTGACGAGATAGGCTTCTTCGCCAAGTTTGTGCTTTGTTCCAACAACGAGCACCTGCCCGTCATCATTGACGCAGGGGAGACACGCTATTGGGTGCGGAAGATTGTGCCGTTACAGAATGACGATACCGACTTCCTGCAAAAGCTGAAAGCGGAGATACCCGCATTTCTCCATTTCCTGCAACACAGACGGTTGTCCACTGAAAAGGAAAGCCGCATGTGGTTCAACCCGAAACTGCTAGAGACGGAAGCCCTGCGGAAGATAATCCGAAGCAACCGCAACCGGTTGGAGATAGAGATGGCGGAACTGTTGCTTGACATCATGGCGAACATGAATGTGGAGTCTGTTTCTTTTTGCCTCAATGACATCACCCCGTTGCTTGTCTGTTCGCAGGTCAAGGTGGAGAAGTCGCAGGTACGGAAAGTGGTGCAGGAGTGCTGGAAGCTGACACCTGCATCCAATTCGCTTTCCTACACCACCTATGAATACGCCTACAACCGTGAGTGCCGCTATTCACCCGTCAAACGGATAGGACGCTACTATACGGCAAGCAAGGCACAGTTGGAAACACTCTGATATTTTGATGAAATGATGAAAGCATATATAAACTTAAAGAATTACAGCTACTTACATGTTCATCAAACCCTCAACAAAAGGATTTGGCTGATGAAAAGAGAAGGGAAGCACAACGCCATTCATCACTTTTCTTTTGGCGAGCGGTTTGATGAAAAGATGTTGAGAGTGCATCCGTCTGGTGGTCAATGGGCTATGTTATTCATTCAGCAATTCATCGGATTTTCACCCCTCAACAAGTCCGCAGGGAAAGCAGCAGTGGTAAACACCGCCATCCGCAGGCTGGTCGGACGGACTTCCATCCTGCCGACCGAAAAGTGAAAGCCCTCATTGCTGGCGAAAAAAAAGGCATCCGACAGCCGCCGACACCGCCGCAGGCTTTTGGGGAACAAAAAGCCATAGCTCATTAGGGCGTTTTCTTCACGCACCGCTTCGCCCATGCTAAAAACACCCCAATGAGCCAACGGGGTTACACCCCTCTGGACACCCCTGTTTGCCCCGTGCGGCACGACCGCAGGCGGACGGATACCGACAAACAAGTTTGTAGAACCTAAAAAAAAACAAGAAACGAACATGGGATACATAAGCATCCAAATTAACAAGGCGAAAGGGTCGGCTGACACGGGCGCATCCGACCACATCGAACGCAAGACTATGCCAAAGAACGCCGACCCGACACGCACCCACCTCAACCGTGAACTGGTGGAGTTTCCCGACGGCGTGGCAGACCGTACCGAGGCGATAAGCCACCGCATCCGCACGGCTGGCATCAGGCGGAAGATAACGCCCGACCAAGTACGGGCAATCCGCATCGTGCTTTCGGGCACGCACGAGGACATGATAAGAGTGCAGGACGAGGGCAGACTGGACGAATGGTGCGATGACAACCTGCAATGGCTGCAACGCACGTTCGGAAAGGAGAACACCGTTTCGGCAGTGCTGCACATGGACGAGCACACGCCGCACATCCATGCCACGGTCGTGCCGATAGTGACGGGCGAGCGCAGGAAAGCGAGGAAGAAGCAGACGGAGGGCAAGCGCACCTACCGCAAGAAAGCCAATGCCGTCCGCCTGTGCGCCGATGACCTGCTGACCCGTGAGAAGCTGGTAGCCTACCACGACAGTTACGCAAAGGCAATGGCGAAATACGGCTTGCAGCGTGGCATACGGGGTTCGGAAGCACGGCATACCACCACCGCCCAATACTACCGTGACCTGAAACGGCAAACGGGAGAGCTTGAAGCCAACGTGCAACAACTACAAACCGAACAGCGGCAAGCGGAACGGCAGCTTGACGAAGTGCGAAAGGAAATCAAGTCGGAGAAGCTGGAAGCCGCCAAGACCGAAGCGAAGACGGCACTTGTGGCAAAGGTCGGTTCTCTTTTGGGCAGCGGCAAGCTGAAAGAACTGGAAGCCGACAACCGCACCCTGCAAGGTGAGGTTGCTGCCCGTGATGAAAGCATCGAACTGTTGCAACGGCAAATGCAGCGGCAGCAGGAGGAACATCAACGGCAGCTTATGGAACTGCAAGCCAAGCACCGCAGGGAATTGTCGGACAAGGAAGCGGAACACCAAAAGAAAGTGTCATTCTTGAAATCCATTATCCAAAAAGCCCAAAAGTGGTTTCCGCTGTTCCAAGAACTGGTGTACATGGAGAAGTTCTGCCTTAAAGTCGGCTTCAACGAGCGGCAGACCGCCACGCTCATCAGCGGCAAGCCGCTGTTCTACGAGGGCGAACTCTATTCGGAGGAATACAAGCGGAAGTTCACGACCGAAAGGGCTGGCTTCCAAGTGGTAAAAGACCCGAAAGACAGGTCTAAACTTGCACTTGCCATAAACGGGCAACCGATTGGCGAATGGTTCAGAGAGCAGTTTGGCAGACTGTTCTCATCCGTTAAAAAGACGGTTGAGCCGCTTAGGAGAGGCAAGGGCATGAGGTTATAAACAATGGGCAACGGGAGGATAGCAAGTTTGTGTTTTGGGCAGACCAAAACTATTTTATAAGTTCCAATGAGATTGTATCGTTTTTAATTAAAAATTGGCTCACAAGTATTTGATAGTCATAGAATAATTGTAAATTTGCACAATAAGGATATAAACATGGAAAGAACAGATTTCATTGAAAATAGAGCCGATGTTATCAAAAACATATATACTCTTTACTCTTATCTCGGAAGTAATTCGGAAGAAGAAAGGGATTGGGCATTGAACAGATTTAAACAAGGCAAATGGTATATAGTTGAACCATTTGGTAATATGTTGTTTTTTGCTCCAAGCCGTTTTGTCGGGTATAAAAACAATGATATAGCCAAGCATACAGAAAATCATGGAGATGGAACACAAACTAATGAATATTTTCGTAGGAACAGATTGTATAAAATATCAGAGGATGAGTTTTTGAGTAAGCAATTCAAGAATTTTATGCTTTCAATTGGTATTGACAAAGAATCTGCTCAGTTTTTTATCCCTTATAATCAGGAAATATCAGACTTGCAATCTAGCCACAAATGTTATTTCATTTGTCCTACCCATTGCAGTGGACAGAAAGAAGATGCATGGAAAAATTTTTTTGAGAAAAGAATCATGGCGATAGGATGGAATAATACAGATTATTCTAACTACACTTTGGAAGAAATATCAAAAGAATATGTGGATGATGCTAAGGCCATTACGGCTTTTACTTTAGTAAAGCAAATTAAAGAGGGGGATATTATCTGTTGCACGAATAACGCATACGGACTTTGGGGCATAGGAATAGCGACATCTTCTTACCGATTCAAAGAAAATATCCATAAAGCAGGAGTTGATGATGATGGTGAGGAAGCTTATTACTCCCATTATATTAATGTTGCATGGATTTGTTTTAAAGAGCAAGGGTTTATACCTACGTCCGACTTGCATATTCATGCTCCAGAAAAAATGTGGCAGCCCTATGGTACACTGACACAAAAAGATATACCACAATATATTACTGATTATATACTAAAGGCAAATCATACAAATATGGAAACAACAAATAGGTGCAATGAATATATAGCTTTATTGGAGGCAAATAAGAATCTTATTCTGACTGGTGCGCCAGGCACAGGAAAAACTTATTTGGCACGTGAGATTGTTATAGCTATGGGAGCGGAATATGAGTTCGTGCAGTTTCACCCGTCATATGATTATACGGACTTTGTAGAGGGATTGAGACCGACTCCTCCCGATGGCAAAGGCAATATAGGTTTTGAAAGGAAAGATGGGGTGTTTAAAAAATTCTGTAAAAGAGCGATAAATATAGAGGGAAAGCGACATCAAGCATCAATACTTGAAGAACATTATGTGCCAAGTGATATAATAAAAAGCAATAATAATCAGTCTTTGTTTAAAATTATATATCGCTCAATTGTAGATGATATCAAAAAAGGAAAGATTACGAAGACCAAATGGGGAAATACTAAACCTTATGATTTGCAGATAAAAGATGGTAGAATTTTCGCTGAAAATAAATCTGAAGAAGAAAGGGGATTTGAAGAAGAAGATATAGAGGAAATGTATGACTATTGGCTAAATCAGGGAATATACAATACTAGCAATTGGGGGAGAAAAGATCTTTGGAATGTAATAAAGGAAATTGTCAGGAGACCAACAAGTTCAGACTATGTTGTATATGGCTGGATTTTACAAGAATTGCTTTCAAGAACCAAACAATTAATTGATGAGGATTGGAAAACAAAATCCATACAAGAACAATCTTTTAGTAATTTGAATGTACAATCATTACAACCGATATACACATCTTCATCTACTCCTTCTTCTACTAAAAAAGATGAATTAAAATTTTATGTTTTTATTATTGATGAAATCAATCGTGGCGAAATCTCCAAGATATTCGGAGAACTATTCTTCAGTATCGACCCCGGCTATAGAGGTAAAAGTGGACGGGTTAAAACACAATATCAAAACATGATAACCGATGAGCATGACCCGTTCTATGAAGGCTTTTATGTTCCGGAAAACGTCTATATCATCGGGACAATGAATGATATTGACCGGAGTGTGGAAAGTATGGATTTCGCCATGCGCCGCCGCTTTGCATGGAAAGAAATAAAGGCAAACGAGAATACCGGTATGCTGGATAGCTTTGGAGAATTGAAGGATGAAATCGTAAGCAAGATGAATCGCCTAAACAATGCCATTTGGAACGAAGAAACCAATGAAGGCATTGAAGGGCTTAGCGCGGCTTATCATATTGGAGGGGCATACTTCAAGAAACTGGAACTATATGACTATGAAAATAATTTGCCGGAAGCTTATCAGCAACTATGGGAAAACCATTTGCGGGGCGTGCTTTTTGAATACCTAAGAGGTTCATTCAATGCGGCAGAAAACTTGAAAAAGTTGGAAGAAGTTTATTATTCGGAAGACATACACGAATGATGGAGTGGAAAGACAATAGCGAACACCTTCTGACGGAGAATGTGGAAAGGTTGTTGCCTTTTGCCAATACTTCGGTTTCTTCCTTGGTGGATGATAAAGGAAAGTCTCTGCTCGTTTTTCCTTTGTCCTTTCAAGAGTGTGAAGACTGCATAGGTAAGCAACACTTGTTTGACATTGCGCCCAAAGGGAACAGCTATGTGGTGAAAACAGGCAATTTAGCCGGATTTATTGGCCTGAATGATATGTACATAACCATCCGCTCACGATTTGGAACGGAGAACGGTGATGACTATTTCCTGCATTATATGTTGGAAAAAGTCTTATCCGTCAATCTGTTCAACCTGAAGCATACAGCCATAGACGAACAAGTATTTGATTTCCTGCTGCATCTGTTTCCCTATTTCCTGAATAAAGCGTTGGTGCAAGGTCTTTATAAGGAATATCGGCGAAACGAATACAACGACTGCAATCTGAGAGGCACGATTGACATCAGCCGACATATCAAGTGCAACATGCCTTTCAACGGGCGTGTGGCATACCGTACAAGAGAGTTCAGTTATGATAACCATGTGACCCAACTGATACGTCATACAGTGGAATATATCCGCACTAAACGGTTGGGTGAAATGGTTTTGCACACAAACGTAGATACGCAAGAGAGTGTTTCTCAAATAGTTTCGGCCACCTCAATGTATCAGAAACAAGACAGACAACAGGTAATTAAAAGCAATTTGAGACCTATTGTTCACCCCTACTATACACAATATGTACCTTTACAGAAGCTTTGCTTGAAAATACTAAGGCATGAACAATTAAGATACGGACAAAATCAGGATGAAATTTATGGTATTCTGTTCGATGTATCATGGCTTTGGGAAGAGTATTTAAACACATTGCTTGTTCCGCTAGGATTCAAGCATCCTGATAACAGGCAAAAAAACGGAGGTATCTGGTTGGGATATAGCCTGGGAGAGAATAAGAAAAGAAACGCTTTTTTACGCTATCCCGACTTTTATGACAAAGAAAGAAGCATTATCTTGGATGCCAAATACAAGAGCCTGATTGATTATGTTGCCGATGTAAACCAAATCATTACCTACCTGTATCGAATGAAAGAGCGTATCGGTATGTTCGTTCACCCGACAACGGGTAAAAATGGACTGAAATCATATAGCTTGCGAGGGTATGGCGATGATAGCGATGCCCGTCTGATTGAATATCAGTTTCATATTCCAACAGAAGTTTCAAGTTATGAAGATTTTGAATGGAATATAAGGCTTTCTGAAATAGCGTTAAAAGAGCAAATAGAAATTTTCCATTCTCTTTTGTAGCTCGTTTTTTGAGATTTCAGAAGATTATACTAATTTTGCATCCACAAGAGTTACCTAAACAAGCAAAGCGATGCAGACTACGGCAATTAGGACGGTTGCCTACTCATTACTCGAAAACGAGGCAATTCTTCTAACTCTCTTGATTTCAAATAGGTATATCCTTTTTGCAGAATTATGCAATATTTAGACGCAGATGACGCGGAAGACACGGATTAATTTTATTGTAAAATACTAAAACACTGAGTCTTATAATTTATGAATCTGCGCCCGTCCGCGGCATCCGCGTCTGAAAAGCAACCGGATAGATTCATTTAATTCTCGCGACTACTTATCAAAATAAGAAATTACCTGTTTACCCAGTTTTCCAATTTAATCTCCGGAATGCGGACGAAGTGCTTTTCGTTTTCGCTGACCAAAATAAGTCCGTTGGCAATGGCTGTGGCACCTATCAGCAGGTCGAAGTCATCAATCATGTTTCCACGTTTGCGCAGATAAGCTTTCAAACGCACGAAGTCCATGATACAGCCTGATATGGAAATAACCTCCAAATCCGTGCAAAACGATAATACTTCCTCCCTGTTTTCATCAGGAGCATTGCTGCATTCCGCTCCATAGAGCAACTCTATGACCGTGATTTCCGAGATACAGAAATTCTTCCATTCCACCTGTAGAAGCTATTCATATACGTCTTTCCTGCCACGCAACAAGTGGATGCAGATATTGCTGTCCAATAAATACTTACACGATCCCATATCTTTCAATCTATGTTTAACGGTTGTCTGATGCCCGAACGTGCGTCCCGCATATCTTTGATGATTTCATCTGCACTCCGGCTGTCTTTCCACTTGCCAAAATGTTTGTCAAGCATTTCTTTCGTTGCAGTCTCTTCGCGTGTCTCTTCCAGCAGCTTTTCCGCCAGCCAACGCTTGTTGCTTGTGCTGAGTGAAAGGGAGTGGATGAACGACAAAAGGCTGTCCATATCCAGAGAAACATTAGCATTCATGGTCCTATCCTCCTGTTTTGATTTGATTATAAGCATACAGCAAAGATAAGGCATTCCGCCTAAAAATCCAATCCTCTATGTAGAGAGGAAAAGAAATATGTGGGATGCAGTCCGTCGGAATATGCGAGAAAACAAGAAAAGTAGCAATAAACTTCTTGCCGATTATTCTTAATTTGAAAGACAAACATGATCTCCATATCTCACTCTTTTAAGGCCTGACCAACGGAAATACACATTATTAATATTCCCTATCAAATCCATATTCTTTTGTCATTTTTCGATTAGTTCGATGATTTATTGTAGTTTTGTAACTTCAATTAAGCATACACTTTAAATATTGATATAGCTAACTAGTTATGAGAAAGAAACTATTAATCGCAATGTGGAGTGGACTAATCGTCATCACATTAGCGATAGGAGTCATATTTTTTGCCATATCCAAAGGCTGGATTGGCTACATGCCACCCGTAGAAGAGCTGGAAAACCCGATAAACAAGTTTGCCTCGGAAATCATCACAGCCGATGGGAAAATGCTAGGAACTTACTCCTACAGCAAGGACAACCGTGTCTTCGTGGGCTATGACGAGCTGTCGCCCAACCTGATTCATGCGCTCATCGACACGGAAGACATCCGTTTCCAGGAACACTCCGGCATCGATGCACGGGCTTTGTTCCGAGCCATCATCAAGCGGGGCATCCTCATGCAGGCCAGCGCCGGAGGCGGAAGCACCATCACCCAGCAGCTGGCCAAACAGCTGTATTCCGATGTGGCAGAAAACACGATGCAGCGTCTCCTGCAAAAACCCATCGAATGGGTCATCGCTGTCAACTTGGAACGTTTCTACACGAAAGAAGAGATTCTGACCCTCTATCTCAACTACTTTGACTTCCTGAACAATGCCGTGGGCATCAAGACGGCATCCAACACTTATTTTTCCAAAGAGCCGAAGGACCTGAAAGTGGAAGAAGCGGCCACGCTGGTCGGCATGTGCAAGAACCCGTCATACTTCAATCCTGTACGCCATAACGAACGTGCGCGCGGACGCCGCAATGTGGTCATCGACCAGATGTGCAAAGCCGGACACCTGACCAGACACGAGGCCGACTCGCTGAAAGCCTTGCCTCTGAAACTTCGCTACCGCCGCGTGGACCACAAGGAAGGACGGGGCACTTACTTCCGTGAATACCTGCGCCGGATGATGACGGCCAAAAAACCGGTGCTCAGTGAATACCGGGGCTGGCAGATGCAGCAATACTACGAAGACTCGCTGGCCTGGGAGACCAACCCGCTCTACGGATGGTGCAACAAGAACAAGAAGAAAGATGGCAGCTATTACAACCTCTACACCGACGGACTGAAAATCTACACGACCATCGACTCACGCATGCAGCGCTATGCCGAAGAGGCCGTGCAGGAACATGTGGCCATGTACCTGCAACCGCAGTTCTTCAAGGAAAAGCGAGGACGCAAGACAGCTCCCTACACCAACCAAATCTCAAGCGAGGATGTCAACAAAATCCTGGAACGCGCCATGAAACAAAGCGACCGCTACCGCATCATGAAGAAAGCCGGATATAGCGACGACGACATCCTGAAAGCCTTCCACCAGAAACAGGAAATGACCGTCTTCTCCTATCAGGGCGACATAGACACCCTGATGACGCCGATGGACTCCATACGTTATTACAAACACTTCCTGCGTGTAGGTTTCATGTCCATGGACCCGCACACGGGCTATGTGAAAGCCTATGTGGGCGGACCGAATTACACCCACTTCCAATATGACATGGCCATGGTGGGCCGCCGGCAAATCGGTTCGACAATCAAACCATTCCTATATACACTTGCCATGGAAAACGGATTCTCGCCCTGTGACGAAACCCGCAACGTGGAACAAACCCTGGTCACTGAAACCGGAGAAACCTGGACACCGCGCAACTCCTCCCGCAAACGATACGGAGAAATGGTCACGCTGAAATGGGGATTGGCCAACTCCAACAACTGGATTTCCGCCTACCTGATGAGCAAACTGAACCCGTATGCCCTCGTCCGACTGATACACAACTTCGGTGTGCTCAACAAAGACATCCAGCCGACCCCGTCGCTCTGCCTCGGACCGTGTGAAATCTCCGTAGGAGAAATGGTGAGCGCCTACACCGCATTTGCCAATAAAGGCATCCGCACAGCACCGGTGTTTGTCAACCGCATCGAGGACAGCGACGGCAATGTGCTGGCCGAGTTCTCCCCCGTCATGCAGGAAGTGATCAGTGAATCCAGCGCCTACAAGATGCTCATCATGCTCCGTGCCGTCATCAACGAAGGCACCGGTGGACGTGTGCGCTTCCGCTACGGCATAACGGCCGACATGGGAGGAAAGACCGGTACGACCAACAACAACTCCGACGGTTGGTTCATGGGATTCACTCCTTCGCTGGTCTCCGGTGTATGGGTCGGCGGCGAAGACCGCGACATCCATTTCGACACGATGTACTACGGACAGGGAGCCTCCATGGCACTGCCTGTCTGGGCTCTCTACATGAACAAGGTCTTTGCAGACAAGAGCCTAGGCTATTCGCAAGATGAAAAGTTCGAGATTCCCGAAGGCTTTGACCCCTGTGCAGGCATGGACACCGGCATGGAACATGTGCCCACGAGCACGGACGGACTGGACAGCTTGTTTGAGGAGTAAGACAGACTTCCGTCATTTTTATAGTATCTTTGCACGACCAATTACTAAAATAACTATGTTTCATAAGAAAAGAAACCGGTGGCACCTCATCAAAGGACAAGAACCCACCGAAATGGACAAGAAAATCTTATTCTACCAAAATAAAGGCCACCTCGTGCCGACACGCGAACTGATTAAGACACCCGAACAGATCGAAGGCATCCGCAAGAGCGGCATCGTCAACACCGGCGTCCTGGACTTGGTGGCAAGTGAAATCCATGCAGGCATGAGCACAGCCGACATCGACAAGCTGGTCTACGACTATACCGTCGCCCACAATGCCATCCCGGCGTGCCTGGGCTATGAGGGTTTTCCGAAGAGTTGCTGCGTCTCCATCAATGAAGTGGTCTGCCACGGCATCCCCAATGAATGTGAAATCCTGGAAGAAGGCGACATTGTCAACGTCGACTGTACGACCATCCTCGACGGCTACTACGCCGACGCTTCGCGCATGTTCATCATCGGGCAGACGACCCCTGAAAAAGAAAAACTTGTACGAGTCGCCAAAGAATGCCTCGAAATCGGCATGCAGACAGCCAAGCCGTACAGCTTCGTCGGCGACCTCGGCAACGCCATAGCCAAACATGCACACAAAAACGGGTTCTCAGTCGTCCGCGACCTCTGCGGACATGGCGTCGGCCTGCAATTCCACGAAGAACCCAATGTCGAACACTACGGGAAAAAAGGCACAGGCATGCTGCTTGTCCCCGGCATGGTCTTCACCATCGAACCCATGATCAACATGGGCACATGGGAAGTCTTCATCGACGAAGAAGACGGATGGACCGTAGTCACAGAAGACGAGTTGCCTTCAGCCCAATGGGAGCACACATTCGTCATGACTGACCACGGTTTGGAAATTTTGACATACTAAATTCCCGTAAATAAATCGAAAAATATTATTTTTGCGAAGATTAGCGAGATATTATGGATACAATTATATTAGGCATAGAATCATCTTGTGACGACACCTCGGCCGCAGTCATCAAAAATGGCATTCTGCTATCAAATGTCGTGGCAAGTCAAGCAGTCCACGAAGCATACGGAGGAGTCGTGCCGGAACTGGCCTCACGCGCCCATCAGCAAAACATCGTTCCGGTCGTGCATGAAGCATTAAAACGTGCCCATGTCACCAAAGAGCAACTCAGCGCCATAGCCTTCACCCGCGGCCCCGGTCTGATGGGGTCACTGCTTGTGGGCGTTTCGTTTGCAAAAGGCTTCGCTCGCGCATTGGGCATCCCGATGATTGATGTCAATCACCTGCAAGCCCATGTGCTGGCCCACTTCATCAAAGATACGGCAGACGACATGGCACAACCCAAACTCCCCTTCCTGTGCCTGCTGGTGTCGGGAGGCAACTCACAAATCATCCTGGTCAAATCTTACAACGACATGGAAGTCTTGGGACAAACCATCGACGATGCGGCAGGCGAAGCCATCGACAAATGTTCCAAAGTGATGGGACTCGGTTATCCAGGAGGACCCATCATCGACCGCCTGGCCCGTCAAGGCAACCCCAAAGCCTTCACATTCAGCAAACCCCACATCCCGGGTTATGATTACAGCTTTAGCGGACTGAAAACATCATTCCTCTATTCATTGCGCGACTGGCTCAAGGACGACCCGGATTTCATCGAACATCACAAGGAAGACCTGGCAGCCTCACTGGAAGCCACCATCGTGGACATCCTGATGAGCAAACTCCATAAAGTAGCCAAAGACCTGAACATCAAAGAAGTTGCCGTGGCAGGCGGCGTATCGGCAAACACAGGACTAAGAAACGCCTTTCATGACTATGCAAAACGGTATAACTGGAACATCTACATCCCTAAATTCAGTTATACGACAGACAATGCAGCCATGATTGCCATAACCGGATATTTTAAATATTTAGATAAAGATTTTTGTACCATTGACAAACCGGCTTACTCACGAGTTGGTTTATAAAAAAAATGTAAGGCCATGTCATTAGAAACGAAGTTTATAAGTCGAGAAATTAATGATTTGATGTGGAAAAACGGTTCCACTCTGTCTACAGCAGAAAGCTGCACAGCCGGCAATGTTGCCGCAGCCATCACTTCCGTTCCCGGTAGTTCGCAATTTTACAAAGGTGGAGTAGTCGGCTATTCCAATGAAGTAAAGGAAAACATGCTGCACGTAAGTCATGAGACACTGGAGACTTACGGAGCAGTCAGTGAGGAAACCATCACTGAAATGATCAAAGGAGCGATGAACACGCTTAAAACAGACTTCGCTGTCGCCACTTCAGGCATTGCAGGTCCCGGTGGAGGCACTTCTGAAAAACCCGTCGGACTTATCTGGGTGGCAGCCGGCAACAAACACAAAGTCATCACCCAAAAGCTGGAAGGAGACTATGGTCGAGAGATCAACATCGCTCGGGCAACCCAAGCCGCATTGGCTTTATTACTAACTTTAATTCGCGAAGACGAAAATAACGACTAACATAAAGTGTACTTTTTAAGCGAATTGCTTGTTTATTAGGAATAAATGCCTTAATTTTGCACGCTGTTTGAGATAAACATAAAAAGAAACTATAAAAATAAGATAGCAATGTCAAAAATTTGTCAAATTACCGGAAAGAAAGCCATGATTGGCAACAATGTTTCACACTCAAAGAGAAGAACTAAACGTACTTTTGATGTGAACTTGTTTACTAAAAAATTCTACTATGTAGAACAAGACTGCTGGATTAGCTTGAACATTTGTGCTGCTGGTCTTCGTCTTATTAATAAGAAAGGTTTGGATGCCGCTTTGAACGAAGCTGTAGCCAAAGGTTATTGTGATTGGAAAACCATTAAAGTAATCGGCTAAAATTAAGGGAGATCTAAGATTATGGCAAAGAAAGCAAAAGGTAATAGAGTACAGGTCATCCTCGAATGTACAGAACACAAAGCTAGTGGAATGCCGGGAACTTCTCGCTACATCACTACGAAAAACAGAAAAAACACACCTGAAAGATTGGAACTGAAGAAATACAACCCGATCTTGAAGAGAGTAACAGTTCACAAAGAAATTAAATAATAGAACCCTATGGCAAAGAAAACAGTAGCAACCTTACAAACAGGTAAAGAAGGACGTTCTTACACCAAAGTTATCAAAATGGTGAAATCGCCGAAAACCGGTGCTTACATTTTTGATGAACAAATGGTTCCGAACGAAAAAGTTCAAGATTTCTTCAAGAAATAAAAGAATCATTCTCCCTTTTTACTATAAGAACCCCTGACACAAGTTCAAGATAGTTATCACAGAGGGACAACTTCATAAAATAATACCCGCCTCATTCAGAGACGGGTATTGTTTTTTTTATGAACATCCGCATTCTACCCAATGCCATGTAGGGGCAGGGGTTGCCTGCTCGAAAACATCCACGTGGATGCATACGGGCGGGCTAACCCCGCCCCTACATGAGATGTTTGCGGATATTCATTTACAATAAAACTTGTAGGGACGCTCGGTCGGAGCGTCCGGGAGATGCCTTTGCGTGCAAGGCTTAGCCGTTCTGGACGGCATGCGGACGCTCCGACCGAGCGTCCCTACAAATTGGGTTGGAGGTTTGCCGACATCATGCCTCTGTGTCTCCGTATGCGACATTCTCACTCTCCAAACAACCGCTTGGCTTCCTCATAACTGTCAAGCGAACCAATGTCATAACGCTTGCCGGGCATTACCCAGGCATACATGGGGACACGTTCACACAGGTAATGAGCCAGATTGCCCGGGGCATCTTTCCCGCAACCGTGATTCTGGCAGTCCCTGATGAGTGGCAAGTCGTCTTTCTTGTACAAATAAAAAGGAGGCACTGCCCAATGGGACACGGGATGCTCCGGCTTCTCCTGCATCTCCAGCACACGCATCTCGGCATCCACGGCTATCACTCCCGTGCGTTGCAGACGGACCAATTCCGGCTCTTCATGACACATGATGAGCGATGCGTTCTTCTCCTTGAAATATTCGACAAAACCACACAGCGAGAAGTCGAGGATGTTGTCGGCGGCTATTACCAGCAAATCGTCGTCAAGGCGACAACGGTCGATGGCCAGCAAAAGATCGCACACCGCACCCAGACGGGTCTCATTTGTCATTGTCCCGTCATCCAGGACACGGACAGGCTTCGTTAACTGCATGGTCGATACCCACTGTTCGAAATGCCCGACAAACTTATGATTGGTCACAATGATGTGCTCGTCTATCTCAGCTATCGGATCTATGTCGGACATCAACCGACCAAGAATCGTGCTGCCGCCTACACGCAACAGCGGTTTCGGAAAGTTCTCGGTCAAAGGGTAAAGCCGGGTAGCATAACCGGCTGCTATTACTACATTTTTCATTTTGTCTGTCTTTCTATTTCCTTTATAATAAGTAAATGTTCATAGTTGGTTTATACCATGGGGCATTCATTCTTTCGACGCGGATGACGCGGAAAACGCGGATTATTTTTTGTCATGATAATGAACATTTCCGAATCTTTCGAATTATAAATCAGCGTTATCAGCGTCATCCGCGTCAAAGAAATTGCCGCATATTCAACACCGTTGCACCCCTCTCCCACTTTACAGGAAATCGGAGCCGTTGCTGGGATGGCAAAAGAAAATTTCCATCGTCTCCCGATATTGCGGAAAGCGTTTCAGGTATTCTTCGCGCACATGACGCTCGATGGATTCTCTTTTCTCCGGGTCGACCAGCGCGATGCACGCACCTTTGAAACCCGCTCCGCTGAAACGACCGCCATAAATGCCGTCCGTCTCACGCATAATCTCATACAGTGCTATCAGTTCCGGAGACCCGCATTCGTAGTTGTGGATGGAGCTTTCACAACTCTCGAATATCAACTGCCCGAATGCATGGATGTCGCCACGCGTCCAGGCTTCCACGCCGGCCTGCACACGGTCGCACTCTGTGAAGAAATGGCGGGCACGACGGGCAAAGCGTTCCGGCATGACCGACTCGTGGCGCAAAAACTCATCTTCTGTCACATCACGCAGCCTGGTGTGCTCCAGTTCCTTCAAAGCGCGGTTCTCGTAAGCTTCCACAATCCAGGCTGCCGTTTTACATTCTGACACACGCAAATTGTAGTCCGTTCCTGTCAGCTTGCGGGTCACGCCGCTGAAGAACACGCCGATTTCAAAGGGCAAAGCCTGCGAACCGTCACCAAAGGGAAGCAACTTATATTCAGATGTCAAGGTATCCATGTAAAGCAGCTTGTCCGATTCACAGAGCACCACGCATGCCTGGTCCAGGATACCGTTGCGCAGCCCCACATATTCACGTTCTGCCTCCGATGCATAATGGATGACCTGCATCTTGTCCAGCTCCAGATGGTTCACTTTGGCCAGTGCCATCACGAACCCGCAAAGCAGGGCAGCCGACGAAGAGACCCCACCGATGGGCATCGACCCCTGCACCACACCCTTCACGCCACTCTTCAGCGAGAAGTCCTGCTGCAAGGCCCAGGTCGCCCCACGCAGGTAATCACCCCAGTTATTCTGCTTCTCTTCCACAGGACGCTGCACATTGAAGGTCGTCAAACCCTCGAAAGACAGCGAACACATTTCCACCTTGCCCGTATCCGTGGCGGAAAACAGAAACTCAATGCCCTTGTCAAAGGCAAAACCGGTCACCAGCCCGTGCTGATGGTCCACGTGTGCCCCCAACGGACAGATGCGGTAAGGAGAAAACAGACGGTACAATGCGTCGCCCCTGCCGAAAAACGTGCGATAGGCTTGAAATAAAGATTCCATAATCATACAAAGATATAATTTATTTTTTTATTAAGTAAGTCGCAAGAATTAAACCCAAATTGGTCATTAGACCGCTCAAAGATTCTTTTTCCTAATAAAGCAAAGCTCTTCGGGCATCTTGCCCACTTCTGCCGGCGTCTTGCTTCCCAGCTTACCTTGACGTAGCCCGCTACGCCTTCAGTAAGCCGAAAAGCAACTCGCAAGACATAAATGGACAATCTACCCAAAGTCTAATGACCTATTTGGGTTTAAACCACGGTTGTGGGAAGGATGCTCCAGGCAACTTGGCTCACTATCTGTGCGAACGTGCCCCGATGCATGCTTGGGTGATGCAGGGCAAATGCCATGACATAGGTTCGCTGAATATTATAGGGAAGCACAACGATTGTTTGGTGAATGATACAGAGTCCTAAAACTAAAAAAGAGTGATACCTGTGGATATGGAATAACTTACGTGATGAGAAAATATATACTATCTGTAAATCAGTTTATTGGGAAGTGCTTTAACTGTTGATAGTATTTTTTATTTGATTATAATGCCGGTAAAGAAAGAATAAACATGAGTTTATCTATCTTTACCGGAAATTTTATATTAAAGAGCACCCGCATTTGATTGATTGGATGAAATGCATGATTTTATTTTATCTGAATTGATGATTTGCGGCATTCACATTAAAGAATAAAAAGATAATTATCGTACGATTATGAAGAAGCGATTACATTGCATGATGCTTGTAGTCATCCTTTCCGCAGGTAGTTGCTGGGCTCAACGTATTGCACTGAAGACCAATTTGCTTTATTGGGCTGCCCTGACTCCCAATGTAGAGCTTGAAGCCCGGTTGACCCCTAAATTGACGGCCGATGTAAGTGTGGCAGGGAGTGTGACATCTATCAAGGATTATAAATTGCATTTTGCAGGAGTAGAACCAGAATTGCGTTATTGGTTGGAGCGTCCTATGGCACGTCATTTTGTAGGTATTGCAGGCTTGTTTACAAACTATCATTTTCAATTCGAAGAAAAGCGTCATCATGGTGATGCCGTGGGAGCTGGTTGCGTTTATGGATATGCTTTTGTGCTGAGCAGGCGATGGAATTTGGAAACCAGTGTAGGAGTGGGGATGGTGCATTTCAGAGAAAAGAATTATCGAAATGAGCAACCCGAAAAGGCCAATCATACAGGTTGGGCGATAGTGCCTATGCGAGTGGGAGTGACTTTATCATATATCTTATAAGACGGGCGTAGCTATCAGGATTCCGAAATAAACATTTATAAAGGATGTCTATCCGGAATTTGTGAAATAGGTTGTGTTCTTAAATGTTATCGTATAAGAATGAGATTACAAAATAAATGGTTCTGGGTTGCCCTTGCGTGTATGGGTACGACAGTGGCGACAGCTCAGACGTATCGTATCAATGGATATGTGCTTGATGACGCAGGCAATTTGCCGAATGCAAACATTAAAGAGGTGGGAGGACGCTGGCTTGGCGTAACAGACATGCAGGGGCATTTCGATATGCGTACAGATGCCGATTCTGTGGAGTTTTCCTACATAGGCTATCAAAGTCAGCGTATAGCTTCCTCGCAAGGAAAGAATGTTATCATACAGTTGCTTCCTAATGCGGTCGTGGAAGAGGTGACGGTAAGTGCGCGTTATGTGAACGAAAGTATTGGTAAAGTGCCGCCTAAGGTACAGGGTAACTTGATGCCTTATGAATTGCCTATCACGCTTCCCAAAAGACTGTTTCGCGGAAATTATCGTTTTATTTTCCAACCCGTACTGGAAAATGTGAGTACAGGAAAAGCTGTACGGATGAAACCTTTGGTACTTGATGGTAAAAAGTATAACTGGACACAGCGACGGATGTATGACGGTCATTTGGAACATGACCCTTTATCTCCTTATATTGTTGTGGCTGACAAGCACGTGACAGATTCGAGCCGTATCGGTTTGGTCTATCGTGATACCGTGTTCGTAGAGCATCCCAAAGATGTGTTTGCGCTGAACATTTATAAGTCCTATGAAGACTACAGTCGAGTGCGGAAGATGGATTCGTTGCCGGATTATATTCGTGGATCAATCAATCCGCTTAAATTCCTGAAAGTGTCTATGTCTCCACAAGTGATAACGGATTCTAATTATTTTCCGCGACCGAACCGTCAATTCATGGACACGGAAGGGAACATAAACCTGCGTTATCTTATTGGGCAAAGTAGATTGAATTTGAATGATTCGGTTAATTTGGCTGAAATGGGACGTCTGGAGGAAGAATTGAAGATGCTTGATGGGGAAGACGGTGTCACGTTACAATCTTTTAGTATCACGGGTATAGCTTCGCCTGATGGTGGTTATGAACGTAACCTGGCGTTAGCCAGGGAGCGGATGCGTGTAGCATTGGATTATATCGTAAGTCGGCTAAGCCCGCAGACTCGTGCTTTGATAGAGGTGCATTCCAATGCAGAAGTTGCTCCATGGGACAGTCTGCTTCCTGCTCTCCGTCGCGATGGACATGACAGCATAGCTTCCCGGATGGAAACCATCTTGAGACAATATCCTTCGGACTACTATAAGCAGTGGAAAGGTATCCAGGCACTCGATGGTTATAAGTCGCTCATCGCTGAAGTCTATTTGCCCCGTCTGCGTACGGCGCGCTATAAATATACCTATTCAATCTATCGGAACCGAACCGTCCCGGAGATAAGGCGCTTGTATGCCGAAGGTAAAAAATTGTCAGAGTTTGAATTTTGGCGATTGTATCGTGCGGAAATGGACGTAAGGCAGAAAGAAGCTATTTGTCGCAAGGCATTGGCTGAGTATCCAAATTTCATGATGGCAGCCAATGATTTGGCTGTACTTTTGATACGTCGTGGAGCTGCTGATGATACATTGTTAGAACGTTTTGTTTCTTATAAGGGAGATGTGCCGGTGGCAGTAAAGATCAATCATATTATAGCACTGTTGGAAGCGCAACGCTATGCTGATGCCTATGCCGTGGCTAATAGTCCAATGCGCAAGACACCGGAAACACGGCTTATTTGTGCTTTTGTCAATGCCATGAACGGAGCTATGACAGCAGAGGACAAGGCACTCATAGAACAGACTGATGTGCTCAACAAGGTGCTCATTAAGCTGGATGAAGGAGATAATAAGACGGCTCTTTCTTCTATTATTGGGATGGAGAATCTGGATGCGCGGGGCTATTATGTCAAAGCTATCTGCTGCAACCGCAGCAATCTGTCTACCATGGCTTGTGAGAGCCTGAAAAAGGCGCTGGAGCTTGATCCCAAGTTGGAGAATGTGGCTCGTGGAGATGCAGATGTATATGAAATATATCAAAGGATTAAAGATGGAAATGAATAAATACATGCTATATAGTGTCTGTCTGCTTGCTATGCTGGGACAAGGACGCGAGTTAATGGCTCAGACTGAAGCAACAGGCGATTCGCTTGTACGTCAGCGAAAATATGAAGACGCGTTTGATTATTTATTGCAGAAACCTCTGAAGAATGAGACTTTTTCCAACAAAAAGTTGGGAGATCACCTTTTTCTGATGGGAGGGGTCGGGCTGAACTGGCTCAATGTGGACGGAGCTTCTCCTTCCCCGCAGGCATCATTGATGATGGGAGATTGGTTGACTCCGGTCCACGGTGTGCGGGTCGGTGCAAAGGCCGGATGGATGCATTATGGTGCAGGGAAGAATAAATATATAGGTGCAGAGTTAGATTATTTGTTGAATCTGACAGCTTTGCAGCAGGCAGACTATTCATTGCAGCGACCATTTGAACTTTCGGCTTTGTTGGGAATAGAAGCTGTCTATGCTCGAAAGTCGGGTGTTTCTCGATGGGGGAGCGGGGTGCATACAGGCTTGTTGGGGACGCTTCGATTGTCGAACTTGACTTCTGTGTTTTTAGAACCCCGAGTTACCTTTTATTCAAATGGAGTAACCCCTTTGGGTGAGCCCTCTTGGCGCAATTACAAATTGGCAGGCAGCGTAAATGTAGGATTGTCTTATCGTTTGCTTTCAGGAGATGTTCGTGGAAAAGACAAATATTCTCAGCGGAGTGGAGATGACAATATGTTTTTATCTGTTGGTGTCGGGACGGGAGCTGTGGTACGAAGACCTTTGAGGGCCACGTTCGAGAATCTGGGTCTGACAGGAAGTGTGGCGATAGGCAAGGAGGTCAATGCTTATTCGGCTTTTCGAGGCAAGTTGCGTTTAGGATATTATCCGGTGAGTGAAAGTCCGAAATTGAAAGAAGCTGCCGTACAGGTGGACTACCTGTTTAATTTGACGAATTTGATGGGAGGTTATCACGACGGACGGAAATTCTGGCTGAACGGAGTTGCCGGAGTGGAACTTGCTGCTTCAAAATGGGTGAATACGGAGCTGTCACCGGGTATTGGAGCTGGGATGCAGATGAATTTTCGGATTGGGCGGCAAAGTAGTTTCTATGTAGAGCCACGCGTAGCCCTCTATGGAGGGGATTTTGAACCGGCACGAAATTCGTTTCGCAAGTTTGATTTGCTATCTACGCTGGAAGCCGGATTCACATTCTATCGTCGTGAGAAAACAGACGGTCGTGTAGGTAATGGCTTGTTTGAGAACAAGTCATTCTGGGACAATTTGTTTGTGCAAGGTGCTTTGGGACTATCTTCTGCGGCTGCATCTGAAGTGTTTCGCCATCCGTCGGATTATGCAGAGCCGATGGTGTACGTGGGCATTGGCAAGTGGTTGAACGCTTGTTCCGGATTGCGTTTAGTTGCAGAAGTTCGTAAGTATAAGTCTTATCCGGCAGACAACCGGAAAAATTTGGCCAGTGCGGGAATTGACTATCTGTTTAACTTCACAAATTTCATGGGAGGATATGACCCGGAACGGCGTTTTGAATTGATTGGAGTTGCTGGAGCTCGCTTGGGAGCAAAGAGCGAACAGCGTCATCTTTACCCTGGTGTTAATGTCGGGGTGCAGGGATTGTATCACCTGAATGCGATGGCTGGAATTTTTGTAGAGCCTTCATTGCAGGCTTATTCGTCTGATTTGGTGGATGCCGGCATCCATGTCGGAGGGATGGGCTTTTTGGGAAATGTAGCCGTCGGCATCAATCTGCGTATGCGGGGATATGATGTAAGGCAGAATCGTGCGTTGTATAAAAAGGATGCCGACGCTCGTCATCGTTTCGTGTATGCCGCTTTGGGCCCATCGGTGCAAATTCGGAACCTTCATCAGTTTTATTTCGATGCAAGAGCCGGTTATGGACAATGGTACGATGCGTTTGCAGCTTGGCGGGTCGGTGTAAATTGGACAAATCGTAAGCATTTCAGTCGTTGGAGTGCAGACCTTGATTGGTTATTGGACCTTTCGACGTTGGCTTATGGCTATGACAATGACCGGATTGTGAGTGTTCATGCTTTCTCTGGAGTCGGATTAGGGTATTTAGATGAACGACAGCGTACTTCATTTTCACCAGACTTGCATGTCGGAGGGCAGTTGCGTGTAAGATTGTCGCCGAAACTCGATTTGTTTGCAGAACCGTGCCTGACTGGGCGTTTTATAACGGTGAAGACTGCCGGAAAACATGTTGCGCCTCATTTTTCGACACAGTTTGGCATTTCCTATAATTTAACCCAAATCGGTCATTAGACCGCTCAAATGTTCTTTTTTCTAACTAAAGTAAAGCTCTTCGGTTATCTTGCCCACTTCTGCCAGCGTCTTGCTCCCCGCCTTGCCTCGACGTAGCCCGCTACGCCTTCTGCAAGTCGAAAAGCAATACGCAAGACATGAGTGGACAATCTACCCAAAGTCTAATGACCGATTTGGGTTTAACCCAAATCGGGGATTAGTCTTTGTTTTTTAGCTTCATCCGCAAGATTGGGAATGGGCTTCCTTGGTCATCCAGTTCGTTGCGCCGGAATGTCTCGAATCCGAGATGACGGTAAAAGCCTGCTGCCCGGGTGTTTTGTTCGTTTACGTCGACAAGTGTGACTTTGTATCGGTTGACGGCAAGACGGACGAATCGTTTGCCCCAGCCCTGTCCGAAGCAGGAAGGGGAGAGGAAGAGCATCTCGATTTTCTGTCCCTGGATGCCGATGAATCCGATGGGAGAGTCGTTGTCATAAGCGACGAGCAAGGTTTCTACTTTTTTTAAGGCCATTTTCACCCAAGGTGTGAGATGATGGATGTCTGTGTCTGTCAGAAAATCATGAGAGGCGCGGACAGATGCGTCCCACACTTGGAGCAGCCGGTCGATGAGGGCATCAGTTCTTCGCTCCTGGGCGATAGACTGAATCCGTTCGAGCTGTCTCCATTCGTTAGCCGTGATTTGCATGAAGTGTTCGGTGCGTAGGTCTCCCAATGGGGATTGTTTGCCGGTTTCTGTGTGGTGATACGTCAGTCCGCATTTTTCCATCACACGGCGTGACTGGTTGTTTCCGTCATAGTAGCCGCACCATACTCTCGACAAGGACAGGTCGGTAAAACAGCGTCTCAGCAGGCAGCGTACAGCTTCGGGTATTAGCCCTTGCCCCCAATATGGTCTGCCAATCCAATAACCAATTTCCGCTTCATTTTCTTGTATCGCAGTGCTGTGCAGGCTGTCATGGAACATGATGCCTGCACTTCCCACGGGTTCGCCTGTAGTTTTTAAAATTACGGCATAGGTTTCGGGGGCGGAAAAAACAGTGCGTATCACGTCGAGGCTGTGTCCCACGGAAGTATGTGAGGGCCATCCGGCCATGAAGCCGATGGTGGGGTCTTTGGCATAGTTATAGAGACTTTGTGCGTCAGCCTCTTGCCAGGGACGGAGGATGAGGCGGATGGTTTCTAGTCGGTTGTTCATTGTTGCTGTATTTTTAAATGTTTCTAGCCCTAAAGTCCGTGGATGGGCGGAGTCCAGGGTAAGCGAGCTTCGAGTCTATGGCCAGGTCGGACGCCCTTAATGCCGGGTTCGTTTGCCTTAGGACGGGTACGTTGAGAGGGGATTTTCCCAATTAGTCAATGATTTCGAAGCGCACAAGCATGGAATAATGTTTCTTGATGGTACGGAAGTCGTCAAATGCTGCCACATCGGACGACATTACGTTGCTTTGCGAAAATAAAAGTGCGTTGCCGCTTTCTTTTTCTTCGATGCGTATCACGTCTCCTAGTCTTTTGCCCAATGCCGCAACCAGGTAAGAGGCTTTTTCGCGTGCTGCTTTCAGGGCTTCGATTTTTCCCTTTTGGTGATATTGCAAGATGTCTTTGTTTTCCAATTTTCCTATATGCATGGTGTTGACGCCTTTTGTGTCTATGTGTTCGATGATTTTATCGATTTGATTGAAATCCGTCAGTGTGATGTCGAACTTCTTGGATACCAAGTAGTCTTGACCTTGTCTTCTCCAATAGTCGCCTATTTCCTGTGTGCGGACAGCATCTTGGGGAATGCCGGCTTGGACGAGGGCCTTTCGCAGGCTCTGTTCGATTTTCGGTAAGGCTACTTTCGTGTGATAGTCTTCAGGTTTGGAGTGGACGTCAAATTCTTCTTCAAAGTATTCCCGAATTTCGATGATATAATGAATCTTGTCGGGGACGATTTCTATTTCCGATGTTCCCGTCACTTCGATGTATCGTTCGTTTGTCTGGGCTTGCAGCGAAAGTGTTGCCACGGCGGCTAATGCCAATAAGAGAGCTTTGATCTTCATGGTGTCAGTTATCTGGTTTGTTTTGAAAGTAGATGTTGCAAAAATACGAATTCCATGTTACATACATCTTATCCACGGTCTTATATCTTTTCTGTTAAAAAGAAATCATGAAAGAAGAACCTGCCACCAACGTATGCATCCATTCTCCACTCTTTTTGCTGTGTGATGGCATCAGGTCATAGTCCAAAAACAGCTTCATGCCATAATGTTCCGTCGCACGGAAAGTCAGTGAGACACCACTTCCGACACAGAATCCGTCACGTCGGGGGACGGTCATGTCGCTGAGTTGCCATTGGGGATAGTGGACATAGCCGCCCAACAACTTGCTGCCTATCAAGAAGCGGGAAGACAACGGATAAGAGAAGTAACTGCCTCCGCATACAGATATTGCGTCAAAGGTGTTGGCCTCAGCTTTTTCATTGTTGACAATGACGGATGTGCTGGAAGCTGTGAAGCGTCCTCCTAGTCCCACATAAGGGTTGAGAAACCAGGCTCCTTCTATGCCGGCCGTACTGCCGGACGATGTGCTGAATTCATGTTGCTCGTCGATGTCATAACCACTTAAAGGGATGTTGAAGCCTACATACAGGCTGAGGAATGACGGTTTGTCCCACCGGTCGAATGTGGCGTAGTCGGTAAAGTGCTTGATGCCTTTTTCTTTGAAGATAAGGTCTGCCAAGTAATATCCCGTCTCTGTGGACAAGATACCGATGCCGGCTCCTGTCAGCACGTCGCTCAGCCAATGTTTGTTGTTTGCCATGCGCATCAATCCCGTGGCTGTGGCCACAGAATAGGCGCCGATGCCTATCCAGGGACTTTTGTGTCCATATTCCTTGGTCAGCATGGTGGCGGTCATGAAGGCCGTGGCGGTGTGTCCGGAAGGGAAGGAGTGGCTGTTCGAGCCGTCGGGGCGCGTCACGTGGGTGGTCTGTTTGAGCGTATTGACGACGCTGCCCATCAATAAGGCGGAAAATGCGTCTGACGCCAGCATGCGTCCCCATGAGCTGCGGCTTTCCACGCCGCCTATCTTCATCCCGAGCATCACAGCGGCCGGCAGATATTGCAGATAGTCGTCAGCATGGTGTCTAAACTGTGGCAGGTAGTCATTCCGGAGGCTGCGGAAATGGTCATCTTCACTTTTGACGAGAAGTCCTCCCGCCACTAGTGGCACTCCGATGTAAGTCATGCGGAATGCCTGCGAGGATGCGAGCCGGTCGATGAATTTTTCTTTTCCATGCTGGAGATGTATGCTGTCGTTTTGCGCGGTCAATGACAGTGCCACACATAGGGAACACGAAAAAGTCAAAAAGCGATGCCATTTCATTTTAGTGTTGTTTTAAAGTGTTGAACTTCCAGGTTATGCCGATGTAGAACACACGGGTGTTCATCTTTTGTTCCAAACGCTGCTGTAACTGGGGCGTGTTGATAGTATATACGTTCCTGAACATGCCTTCGCGCCTGCCTTGTGCCAGCAATGAGGGCGACTGGCGTCGATTTGGTCGTAAAACAAGTTGCCGTTCAGGTTGAGGCTTGCCCACTTGCCGATGTCGGCATTCAGGATTTGCGACCGTGAATGTCTCCGAGCAATCGGTCTCATATCCGATGAAACTGTATGTCACATAATATTGTCCTGTGTCGACCGGCGAAAACGAGAACCGGCCTTTTGCGTCGCTGACGCTTCCTGTGACAAACACGCTGTCTGCCGCCCGAAACAAGGTGACGTCGGCAAATTCTATCGGCCGCAGACGTTCATCGGTGATAAGCCCGGTTACTTCGTTGTCTTTTGTATCCGCTCCGTGCAGGAGCTGCCAGCAGAAGCAGCTTAGCATGATAACCCAAATCCTTTTTGTCATACATTGAATGCTTAAGGCAGGGCAAAGGTAGGGAGCGAGTTTGTGGATATTTTGAATAAAGAGTCATTTTCCCTGAGATTTATGGGACAATTTAGATTGGGTAAGGATGAATATGCAGGGCACAATCATAGTAGTCCGCCTGAGCGCATCTTATATTCTTTCGGCGTGCATCCCACTTGCTTTTTGAAGAAGCGAAGGAAATGTTGCGGATACTGGAAGCCCAGCATTTCTGCGATTTGCTTCGTGTTCAGGTTCGCATTGAGAATCGCTTCCTTGGCCATATCCGTGATTTGGGATTGGATACGCTCTTGTGCGCTTTTGCCTGTGGTCGACTTGATTAAGTCTCCGAAATAGTTAGGCGAGAGGCATATCTGCTCTGCAAAATATTTCACGGTCGGCAAGCCGTAGCGTTTTGCCGCGCCGGAGTCCCAATATCCGTTCAGCAACTGTTCGAAGCGGGTGAGGACATCGTTGTTCAATTCTTCGCGGGTGACGAATTGGCGTTCGTAAAAACGCATGCAGTAATTGAGCAACACTTCGATGTTTGAGACAAACAGTTGGCGGGAAAACTTGTCAATCGGGTGTTCCAATTCCTGTTGGATATTGTCCATGTAGGTTTGGATAATGGCACATTCATCCGACGACAAGTGCAACGCTTCGTTGGAAGCATAAGAAAAGAATGTGAACTGTTTCATTTTCTGAGCCAATGTCGTGCCATGCAAAAGGTCCGGGTGGAACATCAGCCCGACGGCTTCAGGCACAGGGCCGCCCGGCATGCGATAGACTCCGATGGTTTGCCCGGGAGCCAGGCAGATGACTGTCCCGTCGTCAAAGTCATAGCTGGTTTTGCCATAGTCCATTGTGATTCCGACTGTTTTCACCAGATACAGTGCATAGAAGCCGAAGGTCATTTTGTGCGTCGGCTGGTTCTCGGAGCGATTGAAATGAATGATGCCGACCTGCGGGTGCTTGGTTTTCACTCCGAAAAACTGGTTGTATTGCTGGATGGTGTCTGCGGTTATGATGTCCATGGTCTTATGTCGTTTGGATTGCAAATATAGCGTTTCCCCTTGTATTTTGGACATCAAGATGTTGCATGTCTGTAATTCGGGTATATTTCTCCGTTATGCGGGTAGTCGGGATTGCAGGCAGAGCGACTACTTTTGTGTCAGAATTTAATTTATAGTGCTACATAATTATGAAACGTACAGTAATTACAATGATTGCCAGTTTGTTTGTGGCCGGAACGACGGCCGTAGCCCAGTCCAATCCCATGCCGGGGAAAGACGGGAATAAATATATCCCATACGAGGAACGTACGGGCAATGAGTCCATCGTCTATTTCACACGCAATCTGAGTCCGGAGGGCCTTATCAAGGCATACGAACAAGTGAGTGAAAACATCGAAGGAAATGTCGGAGTGAAGTTGCACACCGGCGAACAGAACGGGCCGAACATCATCCCGCGCGAATGGGTGAAAGCACTGCTTCAAAAAGACCTGCCGAAGGCCAAGATTGTGGAAACCAACACCTATTATGAGGGCGACCGGTATACGACGGAGCAACATCGCAAGACTTTGGAAGTGAACGGATGGACATTCTGCCCCGTGGACATCATGGACGAGGAAGACACCCTCACACTGCCTGTCCGAGGCGGCAAGTGGTTTGAGAAAATGTCCGTGGGAAGCCATTTGGCAAACTACAATTCCCTTGTCGTGCTGACCCACTTCAAAGGGCATACGCAGGGTGGTTTCGGCGGCAGCAACAAGAACATCGGCATCGGCTGCGCTGACGGCCGCATCGGCAAGGCTTGGATACACACCACGCCGGGGCAGGACAACCAGTGGGACATCGCCAAGGAAGAGTTTATGGAGCGTATGACCGAATCCACGAAGTCTGTCATCGACCATTTCGGCAAACACATTACCTACGTGAATGTCATGCGCAACATGTCTGTGTCGTGCGACTGTGAAGGGGTGAATGCCGCTCCCGTCGTAACTCCCAATGTCGGTATTCTGTCTTCCACCGACATTCTTGCCCTCGACCAGGCCTGCGTGGATTTGATATACGCCATGACCGAAGCGGAACACCATGATTTGGTCGAACGTATCGAGACACGCCACGGATTGCGCCAGCTGTCCTACATGAAAGAGTTGGGCATGGGCAACAACCGTTACATCCTCATCGACTTGGATAACGGAGGAAAGCGCATCACTGTCGCTGAAGCCGTAAAGGGACTTAAACCATTTATACAGGAATAATCATAAAAGTATCGCTATATGAAGCTAAAGACAATCCTCACCGCAGGCCTGTTGGCTTTCAGTGCGGCCGGCTTGGCACAGAACGACCGGACGACGAAGTTTGAGATGGAAAAGCTGGAGCTCACACAGGAGTGGGACAAGGTGTTCCCGCAGAGCGACAAGGTGGACCACAGCAAGATCACCTTCCACAACCGGTATGGCATCACGCTCGCCGCCGACCTGTACAAACCCAAGAACGCGACAGGCAAGCTCCCGGCCATAGCAGTCAGTGGCCCGTTTGGGGCAGTAAAGGAGCAGGCATCGGGACTTTACGCGCAAATATTGGCTGAGCGCGGTTTTCTGACCATTGCCTTTGACCCCTCATTTACCGGAGAAAGCGGCGGGCAACCCCGCAGTGTGGCCTCGCCGGACATCAACACGGAAGATTTCAGTGCAGCGGTGGACTATCTGGCCACCCGCGATGATGTAGACCCGGAGCGCATCTGCATACTCGGTATCTGTGGTTTTGGCGGCTTTGCCATCAACGCGGCGGCTATGGACACGCGCATCAAGGCGACGGTGGCTTCCACGATGTATGACAACTGTCGGGGGACGGCCAACGGCTACTTCGATGCCAACGACAATGCCGACGCCCGCTACGAAATGCGTAAGCAACTGAATGCCCAGCGGACGGAAGATTATCGCAACGGTATGTACAAGCGCACGGTGATGAATCCCAAGCCTGCTGACGACGCACCCCAATTCATGAAAGACTACTATGACTATTACAAGACTCGGCGCGGCTTCCATCCCCGTTCCATCAACTCCGGTCTGGGCTGGAACGTGACATCCTCGCTTTCGCTCGTTAATATGCCTATCCTGGCTTACAGCGATGAAATCCGCAGTGCCGTATTGGTGGTGCATGGAGAAAAAGCGCATTCGCGCTATTTCGGCGAGGATGCTTTCAAGAAACTGAAGGGTGACAACAAGGAATTGTTCATCGTGCCGGGAGCGAGTCATACCGATTTATATGACAATCTGGAGAAAATCCCTTTCGACAAAATCGAACAGTTCTATCGGGAATATTTGAAATGACAGTTCCTGGTTGTAAAGCACCGTTTGTATGAGACAATGGATTCAATATGCAGTGATGTCTGCCATCCTCTTTTCGAGCTGGGGACTGATGGCTTGTTCGGACGACGACCCGGTTTTGCCGGACGCGGAAGTTCCCGTGCAGCCGGGTTCCGGAAGCGACGGCAGTGAGGATGGCAGCAGTGAAGAAACTCCTATGGGCAGAGACATTACGATTAGAATAGGTGATACGTCCTTCAGCGCAACGCTGGCGGACAATGATGCGGCACGGGCCTTTGCAGCCCTGCTTCCCCTGACGATGCAGATGAGTGAATTGAACGGCAACGAAAAGTATTATTATCTGGACGACAGCCTGCCTACGGAGACTTACCGTCCGGGAACAATTCAGGCCGGCGACCTGATGCTCTACGGTTCGTCGTGTGTCGTCCTTTTCTATGAGACCTTTTCTTCCGGTTACAATTACACACGGTTGGGACGGATAGACGATCCCGAAGGATTGGATGAGGCTGTCGGAAGCGGGGATGTCGAGGTGCGGCTTGAGATGCGGACGACATCGGAGTGAAAAGGAAGGAGGTTAACCCCAAAGTCTAATGAACCGATTGGGGTTGAAGGGGCGGCAGCCTGGCCTTCCTTTCCGTCCGTGCACGGAGTCCTATCCGTCCTCGGCTACCCTTCTTTCCGTGGTCGGGCGGTGTTAAGGGCTGCCGGACACAAGGCTGTGACGGGACAGGAACGGCCTCAATCATCCGGCCGCGAACGGCGCGAGAGTGCTGATTGTGGATAATCTATCTTCGTTTTAGGGAAAAGGGCTGTGTTTCCGGCGTGATTTCTTCCGGCTTATGAGAGCCTCTTTCTGACTTTTTCCCTAATTTTGTTGCCTTGTCATGAACGTATCCAGAGTCTGCCTCACAGATTTATATTTGTGGGAATACAGCCGTTCATGTGGTGCGAATTTAAAAAGGAAAAAAGATGAAACCGGATAGAATAGAAATACGTGGTGCAAGGGTACACAATCTGAAAGCCATCGATGTGGACATCCCGTTGAACAAGATAGTTGGAGTGGCCGGCGTGTCCGGTTCGGGGAAGTCGTCGCTGGCGCTCGGCGTGGTTTATGCCGAAGGTTCACGGCGCTATCTGGAGGCCTTGTCGACCTACACCCGTCGGCGCATTTCGCAAGCTCCCAAGGCTGATGTGGACGACATCCTCTATGTGCCGGCGGCCATAGCCTTGCGTCAGCGGCCGGGTGTCCCGGGCATACGTAGCACGTTCGGGACAGGGTCTGAGTTGCTCAACAGCCTGCGTCTGATGTTTTCCCGTTTGGCGAGCCATCGCTGCCCCAATGGACACTATTGCAAGCCGACACTTCGCGTGGCAGCAGGCAAAGATATTGTATGCCCCGAGTGCGGGGCACATTTTTTTGCACCTTCGGCCGAAGACTTGTCGTTCAATGGAGGCGGGGCTTGCAAGAAATGCGGTGGCATAGGTACCGTGATGACAGTCGACGAGTCGACACTCGTGCCGGACGAGTCACTGACCATTGACCAGGGAGCGGTCGCGCCCTGGAACTCACTGATGTGGGCCTTGATGGTGGATGTTTGCCGTGCCATGGGAGTGCGCACGGATGTTCCTTTCAAGGATTTGACTCCGGAAGAAAAAGACATCGTCTATCATGGGCCGGCTGTGAAGAAACACATTATATATAAGAGTAAGTCGTCGGAAGTGTCGGCCGAGATGGATTTCACCTATTATAATGCAGTTTATACCGTGGAAAACGCGTTGTCGAAGGTCAAGGACGATAAAGGCATGAAGCGTGTCGAAAAGTTCTTGAAGAAGGACCTCTGTCCGGATTGCCACGGCACACGGCTTAATGGTGAGGCGCTCGCTCCCCTTGTCTGTGGCATCAATCTGGCCCAGGCATGTGAGATGACGCTGCGTCAGCTCGACGAGTGGGTGAGGGGTATTCCGGCATGGCTTCCGGAAGAGATGCGCCCGATGTGTGAGAGCATCAGCCAGTCTTACTTCGACACGTCCCGCCGTTTGCTTGAACTGGGCTTGTCTTACCTTAGCCTCGACCGGGCAGGTTCTACTCTTTCCACGGGAGAGCGTCAGCGTATGCAGCTGGCCCGATGTGTCCGAAATCGTACAACAGGAGTCATCTATGTGTTGGATGAGCCTTCGATTGGGTTGCATCCTGCCAACATCAAGGGGTTGGTCGGTGTCATGGAAGATCTGGCAGCTGACGGCAACTCCGTTTTGTTGGTTGACCATGATGCGCAGATACTTCGTTGCGCAGATTGGCTTATCGAGCTTGGGCCGCAGGCCGGAGCCAGGGGTGGCCAGATCATCGCACAAGGCACCGTCCGGGAGATAGAAGACAATCCAAATTCGATGATTGGGCCGTTTTTGCTTGCACCGGATGCCAACCAGGTTCGCCGGCGAACTTTGCCGGAAGACATGTTTGCCGAGGGGGTAATAGAGATGCAGACGACTCAGATTCACACGGTGCGCCCGTTGACTCTACGTATTCCTAAAGGGCGCATGGTCGCCATAACGGGTGTGTCCGGTTCAGGCAAGACGACGACAATCCTCGAGAGCCTCGTGCCGGCCCTTCAGGCCCGGATACGCGGGGCGAAGCTTCCGGACCATGTGACTGGCCTGGTCGCTGAGGGCATTCGGAATGTGAAGCTGATAGATTCAACCCCTATCGGGGCAAATGTCCGCTCCACGGTGGCCACGTATGCCAATGTGCATGACGATTTGCGCAAGCTGTTTGCCCAGACCCCTTCGGCGAAAGCTGCCGGGGTGAAGGCCGGAGATTTCTCATACAATACAGGCTCGTTGCGCTGTCCGGTGTGTGATGGCACGGGAGTGGTCAGCCTGGATGTGCAGTTCCTGCCGGATGTGGACATACCATGTCCGGAATGCCACGGAGCCCGTTATGCACAGCGGGCGGAAAATTTCCGTTTCGAGTCGGCTGAAGGGCTTGGTTATTCGATGGCGGACTTGATGAAGATGGATGTGTCTGAAGCCGAAAGCGTGTTGAAGCGTCATAAAGTGTTGAAGTCACGCCTTGAGGCTCTAAACCGCATAGGGTTGGGGTATATCACGCTTGGCGAGGCCACTACAAGCCTTTCGGGCGGGGAAGCCCAACGACTGAAACTGGCGATGGAAATGGAAAACCGGCAAGATGACAGTATTTTCATCTTTGACGAACCCACGATAGGGCTACATCCGTTGGACACCCAGACTCTTATCAGCGTATTTCAGCAGTTGCTTGATTTGGGAGCGACTGTTGTCGTCATAGAACATGACCTTGACGTGATAGCCAACAGTGATTATGTGATAGACCTCGGTCCTGGTGGAGGCGAGGAGGGAGGCACGATTGTTGCACAGGGCACTCCTGAAGAAGTGGCCTCCAATCCGATGAGTGTGACGGGCAGGTTTTTTAAGAAATAAGGGCGTCGGGGCGCTATATGGGATACTTTCTGCGAAACATTGAGGAATGAACGTTAATGCCATTTTTGCATGTTTATTTTTTCTAAAAATAGTTCTTTTAGATTGGGGCGACACTTGAATTTTTTCCTATCTTTGGGCTCGCAAAAAAGAAAATTGATTTATTAACAACAAAAGAATGCTTATGTCACAACTAATAGGACATATTTCGCAGGTCATTGGTCCGGTGATCGATGTCTTTTTCGAAGGGAAGGACATTGATGCCGAATTGCGTTTACCGCGCATCCATGACGCTTTGGAGATCAAACGTCCTGATGGACGAATTCTGGTCGCTGAAGTTCAGCAGCACATAGGTGAAGACACTGTGCGCACGGTAGCAATGGACAGTACGGCCGGTTTGCGAAGAGGTATGGAAGTTGTCTCCACAGGGCAACCTATTACAATGCCGGTAGGCGATCAGGTGAAAGGACGTATGATGAATGTTACCGGCAATGCCATTGACGGCATGAAGGAGTTGGACCGTAAGGGTGCTTATCCGATTCACCGTGAACCTCCTAAGTTTGAGGATTTGTCAACCAGCCGTGAGGTGCTCTACACGGGTATCAAGGTGATTGACTTGCTCGAGCCTTATGCCAAAGGTGGTAAAATCGGTTTGTTCGGAGGTGCTGGTGTGGGCAAGACCGTGTTGATCATGGAGCTGATTAACAACATTGCCAAAGGCCATAACGGTTTCTCTGTGTTTGCCGGCGTTGGTGAGCGTACTCGTGAAGGTAATGACTTGCTTCGAGAGATGATCGAATCCGGTGTAATCCGCTACGGAAAGGAATTCGAAGAAGGCATGGAGAAAGGCGAGTGGGATCTTTCCAAAGTAGATTTTGACGAACTGAACAAGTCGCAAGCGACGCTTGTGTATGGCCAGATGAATGAGCCTCCCGGTGCACGTTCTTCTGTCGCTTTGTCCGGTTTGACGATTGCAGAGTCTTTCCGTGACCAAGGTGGCAAAGATGGAAAGTCGAGTGACATTTTGTTCTTTATTGACAATATTTTCCGTTTTACACAAGCCGGTTCTGAGGTGTCAGCCTTGTTGGGACGTATGCCTTCTGCAGTGGGGTATCAGCCGACATTGGCCACGGAAATGGGACAGATGCAGGAGCGTATTACTTCTACGAAGAACGGTTCAATCACTTCTGTACAAGCTGTGTATGTGCCGGCCGATGACTTGACGGACCCTGCTCCGGCAACGACATTTACTCACTTGGATGCGACGACGGTGTTGAATCGTAAGATTACAGAGCTTGGTATTTATCCGGCTGTTGACCCCTTGGATTCGACATCTCGTATTCTGGACCCGCTAGTTGTAGGCGAAGACCATTATAATACAGCTCAGCGTGTAAAGCAAATTTTGCAGCGTAACAAGGAGTTGCAGGATATTATTTCCATCTTGGGTATGGATGAGCTGTCAGAAGAAGATCGTATCACGGTAAATCGTGCACGTCGCGTGCAGCGTTTCTTGTCGCAGCCATTTACGGTAGCAGAGAAATTTACAGGAGTACCGGGCGTGATGGTTCCTATCGAAGATACAATCAAAGGATTTAAGATGATTCTGGATGGCGAGGTAGACCATTTGCCGGAACAAGCATTCTTGAATGTCGGAACGATCGAAGAAGCCATAGAGAAGGGTAATCGCTTGTTAGCTGCTGCAAAACAAAATAACGATTGATTATGGAAACGAAAGGCTTGAATTTAGTGATTGTATCACCGGAAAAGACCTTGTTTAAAGGCTCTGTGTCTGACGCGACCTTCCCAGGAACGCAGGGTGTGTTTATGGTATTGCCGCAACACGCGCCTTTACTGTCATCTTTGGAAAAAGGGGTGATAAAATATACCACGTCAGAGGGTGAGCAGTCGCTGGAGATTACAGGAGGTTTCGTGGAAGTAAAAAAGAATCAAGTATCGGTTTGTGTAGAACAATGAAAGGAACTGAAATGGATATGCTGACTAAAGTCAAGAGGAAGTTTATTCTATTTTTGACTTTACTGATGTTGGTTCTCGGATGGGGCGGGGCTGAGCTCTTTCAGCTCTTCTTTGCGGAGTACTATTCACCTTATTATCCATTGATTCCCGTGTTCTTTTATGTGTTTGGATTCATTTTTATCTATTTGTTTGAATACATGCACAAGCATATGCCCGGTAAGTCTCTGATGGTGTATGTCATTGATAAAGGAGCGAAGTTGCTGGTCGGACTGATTTTTCTGGTCTTGTACGCCATGCTGATAGGTTTTCAGACGAAAGCTTATTTATGGACTTTCCTCATTTACTATGTCATATACATGATATTTGAAAGTTGTTTTTTCCTTCGTTTTGAGATGGAAATGAAAAATAAGAAAAAATGAGAATATTACGCTATTTAGGATTGTTTCTGCTTGTATTTGCATTGGGATTTGTTCCTATGCATGCAAATGGGAACGAGGCTGCAGAAGGAAAAGGCACGGTCGACGTGCAGGAAATTGTATTCGGACATATCCGCGATTCGTACGAATGGCATTTGTTCTCCTTTCAAGGTAAGCATGTGTCCATTCCACTTCCTGTGATTGTCCACAGTGCAACCACTGGATGGCATGCATTTTCATCTTCACACCTGACTCATGGCGGCGAATATGAAGGTTTTTATATAGCTACCGAAGGCAGTTATGCCGGCAAAGTTGTGGAGAAGGATGCTCAGGGGAATGAAGTAAGGCCTTTGGATATTTCCATCACGAAGACAGCTCTTTCGTTGATGATTAACAGTGCTTTGCTGTTGATTATCATGCTGGGGGTAGCACGTTGGTATAAGAATCGCAAGCCGAGTTCGGAAGCTCCGAAAGGTTTTGTCGGTTTTATGGAAATGTTTGTGATGATGATCCATGATGATGTAATTGTTAGCTGTGTGGGTAAGGATTACAAGCGCTTTGCTCCCTATCTGTTGACGGCTTTCTTTTTTATCTTCATAAACAACTTGATGGGCTTGGTTCCCATTTTTCCGGGCGGCGGAAATGTGACAGGCAACATTGCCATTACGCTGTTTTTGGCGTTGATGACTTTTTTGGCTGTCAATATCTTTGGTACAAAAGCCTATTGGAAGGATATCTTTTGGCCGGAGGTGCCGACGTGGTTGAAAGTGCCCGTGCCGTTCATGCCTGTCATTGAGTTGTTCGGTGTCTTCACAAAGCCCTTTGCGTTGACAGTCCGTCTGTTTGCAAATATAATGGCCGGTCATGCCATTATACTCTCGCTGGTGTCCATCATCTTTATCACAGCATCCTTGGGCGCCGTGCTGAGCACATCCATGACCATTATTTCGGTGCTGTTCTCCATCTTCATGTCTTTGCTCGAAATCTTGGTAGCATTCATCCAAGCATACGTGTTCACCATGCTTTCGGCTGTGTTTATCGGCTTGGCAAGGATTCACCATGAAGAACATGCCTGAAAAGAATAACAAATAAAGAAATAAGAGAATTAAAATTAGTAATAAACTTAAAAACTGAAAATTATGTTGTCTTTAATTATGTTACAAGCTGCAGCTGCAGGTCTTTCACAGTTAGGTGCCGCAATTGGCGCAGGTTTGGCTGCAATTGGTGCCGGTATTGGTATTGGTAAAATTGGTGGTTCTGCAATGGAAGCCATTGGTCGCCAACCTGAAGCATCCGGCGATATTCGTATGAGCATGATTATTATTGGCGCCTTGGTTGAAGGTGTAGCATTGTTTGCTGTTATCATTTGTCTGTTGGCTCTCTACGCGTAATTCAAAATCGAGGCTTAGTTTATGGAACTACTTACACCAGATTTCGGTACTTTCTTTTGGATGCTGGTGTCTTTCATAATCGTCTTGGTTATATTGGCGAAGTCCGGTTTTCCGGCCTTGGTGAACATGGTCAACGAACGGAAGCAATATATCGACGATTCTTTGAAATCGGCACGGGAAGCCAATGAGAAATTATCGCATATCAAAGAAGAAAGTGAATCCATTTTGGTTGAAGCCCGCAAAGAGCAAGCCCGAATTCTGAAGGAAGCGATGGATACTCGCAATAAAATCGTCAATGAAGCGAAAGACAAAGCAAAAGCAGAAGGTGGACGTTTGTTAGAAGAAGCGCGTAAACAAATTCAGAAAGAAAAGGATGATGCCATCCGCGATATCCGCAAACAAGTGGCTGAGTTGTCAGTCGAAGTGGCTGAAAAGGTGCTCCGCAAACAACTCTCTAGCGAGGTGGAACAAAATGGAATGATCGAACGCATGCTCGATGAAGTTTCCGATTCTAAAAAATAATAAGTTATGAACACAGGAGTAATCTCTAAACGCTACGCAAAAGCTTTGTATGAGTTTGCCGAAGGAAGCAAAAAGAAGGAACAGGTCTATCACGAGATGTCTCTGATAGCCAATAGCTACTTGCAGGTTCCTGATTTGCGTAAAGCGCTGGATAATCCTTTGCTGTCGACGGATGCTAAGATTGACCTGCTGTGTAATGCTGCTGGAGGAAACGTTAGTGATGAGTTGAAACGTTTCTTTTCATTGGTCTTGAAAGAGCATCGGGAGAAATTCATGCAGTTCATGGCTTGTTCGTACATCGACCTATACAGACGGGAAAACAACATCCTTATCGGTAGGCTGATTACTGCGACTCCGGTCAATAAGGGAATCGAAGACCGCATGAGAATGGTAATAGAAAAAACTACTCATGGGACTGTCGAATTCGAAACGGAAGTGGAACCCTCTATTCAAGGTGGATTCATCTTGGATATTGATTTCAATCGATTGGATGCGAGTGTTGCAACTCAATTCAAGAGGATTCGTCGACAGTTTATGGAGAAGAATAGAAGAATTGTATAATTAAACAAGAAAACATGTCTGAAAATATAAAACCCAGCGAAGTTTCCAGCGTTTTGCTTGAGCAACTGAAGGGCATCGACACCAGCCTTCATTTTGAAGAGGTGGGTACGGTGCTTCAAGTGAGTGATGGTGTGGTACGTATCTATGGATTGCGTAACGCAGAAGCGGAAGAGTTGCTTGAGTTCGAAAACGGTGTGAAAGCTATCGTGATGAACTTGGAGGAAGACAATGTTGGTGCTGTGTTGTTAGGACCTACCGATAAAATCAAAGAAGGTATGGTCGTGAAACGCATGGGACGTATTGCTTCCATCTTGGTGAGCGAAAACATGTTGGGACGTGTCATAAATCCGTTGGGCGAACCGCTAGATGGTGAAGGCGAGATTGGTGGAGATACGGTGGAGATGCCGTTGGAGCGCAAGTCGCCGGGTGTGATCTACCGTCAACCGGTCAGCGAACCGTTGCAAACGGGTCTGAAGGCAGTGGACTCCATGATTCCTATCGGACGCGGCCAGCGTGAGTTGATTATCGGCGACCGCCAGACGGGTAAAACGGCCATTGCCATCGACACGATTATCAACCAACGTGCCAACTACGAGGCCGGTAAGCCGGTGTATTGCATCTACGTGGCTATCGGACAAAAGGGTTCGACTGTGGCCAACATTGTGAACGTGTTGAAGGAAAAAGGTGCTATGCCCTACACGGTGGTGGTTTCCGCTACAGCTGCTGACCCTGCCGCATTGCAGTATTTTGCTCCGTTTGCCGGGGCGGCTATCGGTGAATATTTCCGTGACACGGGCCGTCATGCTTTGGTCGTCTATGATGACTTGTCCAAGCAGGCCGTGGCCTATCGTGAGGTGTCTTTGATTCTGCGTCGTCCGTCAGGACGTGAAGCATATCCGGGCGATATATTCTACTTGCATTCACGTTTGTTGGAGCGTGCGGCCAAGATTATCCAGCAACAAGAGGTGGCAGAACAGATGAACGATTTGCCTGCCAGCTTGAAGGGACGTGTGAAAGGCGGTGGCTCGTTGACAGCACTTCCGATCATCGAGACACAGGCCGGTGACGTTTCGGCCTATATCCCGACAAACGTGATTTCGATTACTGACGGTCAGATTTTCTTGGAGACAGACCTTTTCAACCAAGGTTTCCGTCCTGCCATCAACGCCGGTATCTCCGTGTCGCGTGTCGGTGGTAGTGCACAGATTAAAGCGATGAAGAAAGTGGCCGGTACGTTGAAAATCGACCAAGCACAATATCGTGAATTGGAAGCTTTCTCCCAGTTCAGTAGTGATGTCGATGCAGTGACCGCAATGGCGCTTGACCGCGGACGTAAGAACAACCAGTTGTTGATTCAGCCGCAATATTCACCGATGCCCGTCGCAGAGCAGATTGCAATTCTTTATTGCGGTACGAAAGGCTTGATGAAGGATATCGAAGTGAGTCAGGTACATGAATTCCAGGATTCTTTCTTGGAAACACTGCGTGCCATGCATCAAAAAGACGTGCTTGATGTGTTGGCTACAGGAGTTATCAATGACGATGTAACAAAGATTATCGCAGAGGTTGCAGCAGCTACTTGCATGAAACTAAAAAAATAATAAGCCATGGCGTCACTAAAGGAAATAAAAGGAAGAATAAGTTCTGTGCAGAGCACATTGAAGATTACTTCGGCGATGAAACTCGTTGCATCGACCAAGTTGCGCCGTGCCCAGACAGCGATTGAGAATATGCTTCCTTACGACCGACAGCTAGGGGCCATCTTGCACAACTTCCTTTCAAGTGGTGTGACGGTGGAGTCTCCTTTCACAGAGGAGCGTCCGATAGAGCGGGTAGCCGTAGTTGTGGTTGCTTCCAATTCGAGTCTATGTGGCGGATTTAATAGTAATGTTATTAGAAAAGCCAACAACGTGTTGGAGGGGTACGCCAAACTTGGGAAAGAGAATCTTCTGGTTTATCCGGTCGGACGTAAGGTGGTTCAGTCACTGAACAAGCACTATGCATTGACGGAAACCTACAAGATGATAGGTGATAAACCGGCTTATAAAGATGCCTCTGCCTTGGCTGAACATCTGATGGAGCTCTTTCTGAACAAAGAGATCGACCGAGTGGAACTCGTCTATACGCACTATAAATCGACGTCTACCCAGGTGGTCATGCATGAGACTTTCTTGCCATTGGCCTTGGAGGCTGAAGACGGAAAGTCAGAGGCTACGTCGGATTATATTGTCGAACCTTCGCCTGAAGAGTTGGTGATGCGTTTGTTGCCAAAGGCTTTACGGATGAAGATTTATACAGTGCTACTCGATTCGAATGCTTCAGAACATGCTGCACGTACGGTGGCTATGCAACAGGCGACGGATAATGCCAATGAACTCTTACAAGAGCTGAACTTGATGTACAACAAGGGACGTCAACAAGCGATTACCAATGAGTTGCTTGACATTATCGGTGGTTCTATGAAATAATCAGTTTATGATAATATCGAAAAGGGAGTGTACCCACATGGAGGTGCACTCCCTTTTTATGTCCCGCCCGGCGTTCAAATGTATTTACATCATGTTGCATCCTGCGGTCTTTTCTAGAATGGCCATCGGCGAACGGAGTTAAGTCCGTCACTGAATTTTGACAGACAATAGGGATGTTAGTCAGCCATTTACCCCAAATCGGTCATTAGAAAATCGGGCTTTCATTTTGCGTGAAATACGTCATGAT
>OIWT01000872.1_pt1 | contig 39798 bp, 37 predicted proteins | sample 1587701 | NCBI WGS metagenome assembly OIWT01 (sample SAMEA3888904, study PRJEB22519) | human gut metagenome | biome: human gut; feature: human-associated habitat; material: faeces | place: Denmark | collected 2009 | reverse complement strand
CCCGAAATTTTCGGGCGACCGCGCGTTTTTATTGTCGGACATTTATTTTGTATGACGGGCATATTTACTCAAATAAGATAAAACCCGCTCGTTTGCGGAACGCAAATCGAGTTTTTTGCACGCGGCTGTATAACTTTTCCCATTTTCAAAAAGTCTGCCTATCGAATATTCGAGCGATTCGGGCGTGAGTTTATCTTCGGTTAGTACGGAAATTATTCCTTTTTTCTTGAAATACGCGGCATTTTCCACCTGATCTCCGCGGGAATTTCCTTTCGGCAGGGGGATAGCGAGCGTCGGGATACCGAGCGCGATGAGTTCGAATAACGTGTTTGCCCCCGCGCGCGAAACGCATACGTCCGCTATGGCGTAAGCCTCGCCCATATTCTCGCAAAATTCCGCGCAGTATACGTTTTTGATTTTAACGTGGCTTGATTTCCCCTTTCCGGCGAGCCACAAAACGTTGTATTTTTCGGCGAGATTTTCAATACAACCTTCGGTCGAGTTGTTGATTGCCGCGCTTCCCTGACTTCCGCCCGTTATCAGAATAGTTCGTTTTTTATCGTCGAATCCGTATTTTTTGAACAATCTGCCTTTTTCTCTCGGCTTGAACAGATTTTTGTCGAGCGGAATCCCGGTATATTCCGCTTTCGCTATGTTTTCCGCAGTCGGCGGAAAACCCGTGAGAAGTTTTGCGGAATATCTCAAAGCGATTTTATTCGCAAGCCCTATCGATAAGTCGGATTCGTGCGAAACAACGGGTATCCCGAGTTTATGCGCCGCGATTACCACGGGCAGGGCGACGTAGCCGCCCTTTGAAAAAACGACGTCGGGTTTCAGATTTTTCAAAATCCCTTTTGCGGCGGCAATCGCCTTTAAAAGTTTTATCGGGATCAGCGCGTTTTTCGGCGTTAATCTTCGTTCGAGTTTCACGGTCGGCGCGTAAAAAAACGTTACGCCGTGTTTTTCGGCGAGTTTGCTTTCGATTTTATCTTTATCGCCGACGTAATAAATCTCGTCGAACGATTTTTTAAGGTCGGGTAAAAGCGCGAAACAGGGTATGCAATGCCCCGCCGTTCCGCCTCCCGTCAGAATAATGACGCTCATTCGTGTTTTCCTATACTCATAGTATGAACGCTTTGAAAAAAAAGATTATAAATGACTTGTAAATAGTTGAAAATTAGTTTACAATATAAATAAGGCAGTTTTCGGGGTGCGTCCTTAAAGCGGCTGGCATAGGAGATGAAATGGCGTATATAATCGCGATAGACGAGGGAACGACGAGTACCCGCGCAATCCTTTATGATTTAACGAAAAACAAAATAGTCGCGCAGAAGTCGTCGCGGATAAAACAGTTTTATCCGCAAGCGGGCTTCGTTGAGGAAAACGCTTCCGAAATTTACGCGGAAACGCTTGCTTCGCTCGTGGAAATTCTGGAATTGTGCGATGACGCGAGCGAGGTTAAGGGGATAGGTATAACCAACCAACGCGAAACGGTCGTCGCATGGGATAAAAGAACCGGTAAGCCGCTTTATAACGCGATCGTGTGGCAGTGCCGCCGCACCGCGGAATTTATGAACGCGATAGCGAAAACCCACGGCGATTTTATCCGAAAAAAAACCGGACTTGTTTGCGACGCGTATTTTTCGGCGAGCAAGATGAAGTGGCTGCTTGATAATGTTCCGGAGATAAAGGCGAAATCGGAATCCGGCGATCTGTGTTTCGGCACGGTCGATAGTTTTCTCGCTTACAAACTTACCGGCGGAAAAGCGTTCGTAACCGACGTCACAAACGCTTCGAGAACGATGCTTTGCAATCTCGGAAGCGCTTCGTGGGACGACGACCTTCTCGATCTTTTCGGCGTGGATAAGCGATCGCTGCCGAAGATTGTTATGTCCGACGCGCGCGTGGGCGAATTTGAATATAACGGTTTGAAAATCCCTATCTGCGGAATGGCGGGCGATCAGCAAGCCGCGCTTATCGGGCAGGGTTGCCTTAATGCAGGCGACAGCAAAATCACTTACGGCACGGGGTTGTTTATGCTTTATAACACGGGCTATAAGTCGATTATCTCGCAAAACGGGCTTGTAACGACAATAGGATACGGAATCGGCGGAAGGATTGTTTACGCGTTTGAAGGGAGCGTTTTCAATGCCGGGAGCGCGGTTCAATGGCTGAGGGACAATCTCGGATTTTTCAGAAAATCCGCCGACAGCGAGTCTTTGGCGAAAGAAGCGGAATCGACGGACGGTGTTTACGTTGTGCCTGCGTTCACGGGGCTTGGCGCGCCGTACTGGAATCCCGACGCGCGCGGAATTATCGTGGGGCTAACTCGCGCGACGACGAAGGCGCACATAACCCGCGCCACGCTGGAGGCGATGGCTTATTCCGCGCGCGACCTTGTGAGCGTTATGGAAAAGGAAAGCGGCAGCAAACTTTCCGAACTCAAATGCGACGGCGGCGCGTCCGCGAACGATTTTTTAATGAATTTTCAGGCGAACGTCGTCGGCGTTTGCGTGAACAGACCGAAGGAAAAAGAGAGTACCGCGCTTGGGGCGGCGTTCCTTTGCGCGATAGGTCTGGGGCTGATTCGTCCCGAAGATATCCTTTCGCTCAGGGGTTGCGAAAAACTCTTTGAACCCGAAAACGATCGGGAAAAATACGATAAATTATATAAAGGCTGGCAAAAAGCCGTTGAGAGGTGTTTATTATGACTGAAAAAACGTTTGTTTCTTACGACGGAAAGGAAATCGGTTACAGAGAATGGAAGCCGGAAAACCCGACCGGGCTTGTGCAGATCGCGCACGGAATGGCTGAAAGCACGGTGAGATACGACGATTTTGCGGAGTATTTAAAAGGGCGCGGTTTTCTCGTGTTCGGCGACGACCATCGCGGACACGGGCTTACCGATCCCGGCAAAACGGGTTATTGCGAGGGCGAAATGTTCGAGGATACGCTCAAAGATATGGCAACGCTCACGAAAATTTACAAAGAAGAATACCCCGATCTCCCGTTTTTCATTTTCGGGCATAGTTACGGGTCGTTTTTGACTCAGGCGTATATCGAACGCTATCCCGATAACGCTTGCGGCGCGGTTTTGTGCGGGAGCGCGTATCTTCACAACGCTTCGTCGTTCTTCGCTAACGTCGTCGCGTCCGCGAATTGCCTTTTCGGAAAGAAAAATCGTCCCGCAAAACTCATCGAAAAACTTTCTTTCGGGATTTATAACAAAAAATGCGCGGAAGGTACTTTCATTTCGTCGATTCTCGAGGAATGCGATAAATACGCCGAATGTCCGGATTGTAATTTTACGTTGTCTTATGCGTTTTATAAGTCGTTTTTCGGTAATTTATCCAAGAATTATAAGAAAAAATACTATAAAAACGTAAATACGGATATGCCGCTTCTGATAATTGCGGGTAAGGACGATCCCGTCGGCGGTTACGGCAAACTCATCGACAAACTTTATGATTTTTATAAGCATAAAGTCGGAGTGGAAAAGGTGGAAAAAGTGCTTTATCCGGGCGTCCGCCACGAACTTTTAAACGACACTTCGAGAGAGGACGCTTATAAAAAAATCGGCGATTTCATCGAGACAGCGTTTGCCGTGGAGCAGGGCGCAACGCGATGAGCGGTGTTGAAAACGTTTCGGGCGGCAGAGTTTTTTCGCCGACCGAGCGGATAACTATGCCTGCTTACGTCCGCGAAATTATCGACAGATTAAATTCCCGCGGGTTTTCCGCTTATGCCGTCGGCGGCGCGGTGCGTGATTGCGCGCTCGGTCTTTCCCCCGACGATTGGGACGTGGCTTCGTCCGCTCTCCCCGAAGAAATCGAATCGACGTTTTCCGATTTCCGCGTTATCGAAACAGGCATAAAACACGGCACGGTGAGCGTTGTAGCGGGCGGCAATGCGGTCGAGATAACGACTTTCAGAAAAGAAAGCGGTTATTCGGATAACAGACACCCGGACGCGGTTGAATTCGTAGGCGATATCGCGGAGGATTTAAGGCGAAGGGATTTCACCGTAAATTCGCTTGCTTACAATGAAAAAGACGGTTTAATCGACTTATACGGCGGCTTATCCGATATCCAAAACAAAATAATACGCGCGGTCGGCAATCCGGAAGAGAGATTTTCCGAGGATTCGCTCAGAATTCTGAGGGCGGTGAGATTTTCGTCGAAACTCGGATTTTCGATAGAAAAGCAGACTCTCGCCGCAGCCGAAAAACTGAAAAGCGGACTGAAAAACGTTTCCGCAGAGAGAATTTTTTCGGAACTCATCAAAACTCTTTGCGGCAAGGACGTTTTTAACGCGCTTATGAATTACCGCGAAATAATTGCGGAAATCGTTCCCGAAATCCGCCCTTGTTTCGATTTCGACCAACACAGCAAGTGGCATTTGTACGACGTTTACGAGCATATCGTCCGTTCGGTTGCGGCAATCGCGCCCGAGCCTGCGCTAAGAATGACCATGTTTCTTCACGACATAGCAAAGCCCGCCGCGTTCTTCATGCGGGACGGCGAAGGGCATTTTTACGGGCATGCCGAAATGTCTGCGGTGATTGCCGAAAAGATTCTGAAAAGGTTGAAAGCCCCCGTCGCGTTCAGAGAAAAAGTGCTTTTTTTGATAAAAAGACACGACGCTCCCTTCCCCGAAAGCAATTTCAAACTGAAAAAAATGCTCGGAGAATCAGGCGAAGAAGCGTTTTTTGATCTCGTTAAAGTGAAAAATGCGGACAACAAGGCTCAGGGGACGGACGTCGTCGTTGCCGAGAGCGAGAAAACTGCAAAAATCACTGAAAAAGTTCAAAAAATAATCGAAAGAGGAGAGTGTTATTCGCTAAAAATGCTTAACGTTTCCGGCGACGAACTCGCGTCGATAGGTTTTAAAGGCAAGGAAATCGGCGAGGAACTGAACGTTTTGTTGAACGTGTGCATGGAAACGCCTTCGCTAAACGAGAACGAGCGGCTGAAAGAACTTGCCGAAAAACATTTCGCCCGCTTTAACAAACGGTCGCGAGAGCGTTTATCTTAATCTGATTAAACTGCAAAAGTCGCGCTATAAGTTCTTTAACCGCGATTTTTATAAAAATTATAATGAACGAAATACTTGAAAGCAAAATAAAAATGTTGCCGACGTCGCCCGGGGTTTACGTTATGCTCGACAAAACGGGAACGATAATTTACGTCGGCAAAGCGAAAATTCTGAAAAACAGAGTAAAGCAATATTTTTACTCCACGAAAAAGCCCGAGAAGGTTGCGGCTATGGTGAGCAATATCGCCGATTTCTATTACATTATAACGGAATCCGAAATCGACGCTCTTTCGCTTGAAAACAACCTTATCAAAAAACATAAACCGCGATACAACATTCTCTTAAAAGACGACAAAACGTATCCTTATATAAAAGTCAATCTCAAAGAGAATTTTCCGTCGTTCGCGATAACGCGGAAGATAAAGCGTGACGGCGCGAGATATTTCGGTCCGTATATGGGCGGCGTGAACGTTAAGGACACGCTCGAAATCATCAACACCGCTTATTCGATAAGGTCATGCTCGACGGTAATCGACGAAAACAAACCGAAGCGCGAGTGCCTTAACTATCACATAGGGAAGTGCCTTGCGCCCTGCGCGGGAAAATGTTCAAAGAAAGATTACGACGAGAGAGTGCGCGGCGCGCTCGATTTCCTTTCCGGCGACGACGACAAGGTTGAAAAAGTGCTGAAAGAGCGAATGGCGAAATGCTCTGAGATCGAAGAGTTCGAGTTGGCTCTGTCTTACAGGGAAAAACTTAAAATGCTCGACAAGATAAAACTCAGGAGAATCACCGCGCTCAACAGATTCGTCAACGCGGACGTAATCGCGGTCGCGTCCAACGGAGTTTACAGCGCGATAAACGCTTTATTCGTCAGAAGCGGAAGAATGCAGGGCGGCAAAAACTTCGCCTCGACCGACGCGGAAGAAACGAACGGCGAAAGGCTTTCGGCGTTCATCGCTCAGTATTACGTTTCGGGGGTGGAGATTCCCGACGAGATAATGCTTTCCGAGCCGATCGACGATGCGGAAATCCTTGCGGAGTATTTTAAAAAGACGTTTTCGAAAACCGTGCGGATTTACGTTCCGGAACGCGGCGACAAGAAAAAACTCGTCGTTATGGCGACGGAAAACGCCGAAGACTACCTCGAAAAAGAGGTGGACAGAATCAGGCATAAAGACGATATGACGACTGCGGCCTGCATGAAAATGAAGAAGTTGTTGTCGCTCAAAAACGAGCCGAAACGCATCGAGTGTTATGATATTTCGCATATCAGCGGCGTGGATAAAGTCGGGTCGATGGTCGTTTTTGAAAACGGCGAAGCGGCGAAGGAGGAATACAGACGTTTCCGCATAAAAACCGTGGAAGGTTCGGACGACTTTGCGTGCTTGCAGGAAGTTCTCGCAAGGCGGCTCGCCAAACTCGGAACGGAAGAAGAGGAGAAATTCAAAAAGCCCGACCTTATCGTCATCGACGGCGGCAAAGGGCAACTGTCCTCCGTCAGGGAAACGTTCGAGGCGATGGGCGCCTTCGATATCGACCTTATTTCGCTCGCGAAAAAGGAAGAGGAAATTTTCACGCTTTACTCGCCCGAGCCGATCGTTTTGCCGAGAAGAGATTACGTTCTGCGGCTTTTGCAAAGGCTCAGGGACGAGGCGCACAGATTTGCGATAACCTATCATCGCCGCGCCCACGAAAAGACGAATCTTCAGTCCGAACTCAAAAATATCGAGGGAATCGGCGCGAAGAAGCGGAAGGCTCTTTTAGATAAATTCGGCAGCCCGGAAAACGTGAGAAGAGCGACGAAAGAAGAACTTATGAGCGTACCCGGCATAGGCGAAAAACACGCCGAAGCCGTTTTGAAATATTTTTCGGACAAAACACAAAAAGGAGAAAATCAATGAAACCGACAAAAGTAAACACGGAAGTGATAAAAATAAGCGTGAGCGAGTTTGCGCGCGCGCTCGATCTCGAAGTTGTTTTCGGGGGCAGGGGCGAAGTGCCTTTGCAGTCGATAAGCGTTTCGCGTCCCGGACTTCAACTTTCGGGATATCTGAAACATTTCGATTCGACGAGAATTCAGGTTCTCGGTCACGCGGAATACGAGTATATGCGCGAACTGAACAGGGAAAAACGCCTCACGATGATCGACGCGCTTTTCGGGAAAAACATTCCCTGTCTTATCATCGCGCGTGGGCTTGAATTTACCGCCGACACGCTCGAAGCGGCGAAGAAATATAATTGTCCGCTTTTCAGATCGTCTAAGATAACGACGGTTCTTATAAACGATATAACCATTTACCAGAGCGAACTTTTAGCGCCTACGGAAGTTATGCACGGCGTTCTGGTGGACGTTTTCGGCGTGGGAATACTGATAACGGGCAAGTCCGGCGTGGGAAAGAGCGAAATCGCGCTCGAACTCGTCAACCGCGGGCATCGTCTTATCGCGGACGATTCGGTAATCATCAAGAACATCAACGATCAACTTGTTGGCAAATCTCCCGAAAAAATCCGTTATTATATGGAAATAAGAGGAATCGGCATAATCAATATTCAGAGAATGTTCGGTCCCGGTTCGGTTCGGCCGGAAAAAGGCGTGGACATAATCGCCGAGTTGTCGCCGTGGGAGCAGGGCAAAAATTACGACAGAATAGGCATAAACGAAGTTTATGAAGATATTCTGGACATAAAGATTCAGAAAGTAACCATTCCGGTAACGCCCGGAAGAAATATCCCCATCGTTCTCGAAACCGCAGCGAGGAAATTCCGCTTGAAGCAGGAAGGCTACGATCCCGCTTCCGACCTTATGGAAAGCGTATTCGGGCAAACCGTAGAATAATCGTCGCGGGTTTGAAAATATTTACGCAAACGTTTCGCGCCGCCCCGAAAAATTTTCAGGGCGCCGCGTTCGTTTATGAAATATGCTATTTTCCGTTTGAAGTAATTTTCACGTTATCAATAAGCCGCCCCGCGAAATCGATTGCGGCATATTCCGCGCGGTTGCCGTAAAGCAAAAGGATTTCGTTATCCGCTCTGAAATGCGGCGGCGGTAAAGCTGCGGAAAAATCGCCTATGAAAGCCTTTAATTCTTCTGCGCGCGGGCGGATTTTCGGCGTTAAAAAATCGGAAACGTCTTTTCCCAGCCGCAGTTCTTCAAAAAACGCGTAAGGCAGGAGTTTTTCCGGCAGTTCGTACGGTTCTTTGCCGCGGCAGATGTCGGCTTTGGCAAGTTTCACGCCGTCGCGGAAAGTCCAGACGGACGTTACGGTGTGGCGCAGAATATCGTTTAACGTTCCGGAGAGAATTACCGTTTCGTTTTCGGCTTTGTAGCCGTCGCACTCTCGTTTTAAAACGTTGCGTATGCCGTTGCCGTTCAAAATCCCGTTCGTTATTTCAAATCCGAAAACCGCCGTTTTTTTGTCCGACAAAAACGCGACGAGATAACCTTTTCCGTCGATAAATGCCTTTTCGAGGTTGAGCGTTGAGGGGGAAAACGGGACGTTTTCGATTACTTTGTCTTTTCCTCGTCCGACGCTCAGTTTAACTCCGTTTTCGGTGAAAACGCGAACTTCAACCGAATAATCGGGAAATTCGATCGTTTTGAAAAACAGTTCCTTAAAATCCGAAACAACCTGCCTCGTAAACTTCGGGATAATTAAAAAACCGCCGTATAGGTCGATTATCCGCGTATTTTCATCGTCATCGACGAGTTTGCCGTTCCAGACGAAGCACGACTGATTATATCCGCGGCAGAGCGGAACAAACTCGAACAGCCCTTTTTCGTCCGGCAAAACGGAATAATTTTCGCTTGCCACGCCGAGATATTCTCCGTTCAGTTTCACCGCGCACGGAATCGTAGATAAGAAATACAGATACATACACTATATTTTATTATCGATAGCCGCGCAATATGAATTGCAAATCGCGGCGCGCCTTGACGGCGCCGCGTTAATTGACGTCGTCGGGGCGTTGATTGTCGTCGGGTGTTAATTGTCGTCGGGCGTTAATTTGTCGTCGGGTGTTAATTGTCGTCGGGTGTTAATTATCGTTGGTGCGTTAATTGTCGTCGGGATTTTTATCCGTCTTTTCGGGCAAATCGTCGAAAAGAGCGTTGCGTTCGGGGTGAGTTATCGCGCCGAGAACGTTTTCTTTGATTTTTTTATTGTCCTTTTCCAGAGTTTTCAAAAGATTTTTAATATATTGTCTTTTGGTGTGCTTGTCGGCAGGGCAGGGGTTGTGAATGATGGGTTTATCCTTTGCGAACGACGCGATTTCTTTTTCGCGGATGTAAATCATCGGGCGGATGACCGTAAGCCCCTTTCTGTCGAGTTTCGTCATGGGGGAGAAGGTGGAAAGCCTGCTTTCGTAAAACAACGATAAAAACAGCGTTTCGATAAGGTCGTCCGCATGATGACCGAGAGCGACTTTGTTGCATCCGTGCGCCACGGCGGAATTATTCAGAGCGCCGCGCCGCATATTAGCGCAAAGACTGCACGGGTTAGGCTCTTTTCTTATATCGAAAACGATTTCGCCTATATGCGTGGGTTCGATAAAATATTCCACATCGAGTTCTCTGCAAAGATCTTTGACGGCGTTGACCTCGTGTTCGTCCGGCCCCAGCCCCATATCCACGGAGATTGCCACGACCTCGTATTTTTGGGGCAGAAAACGCCTCATCGTGGCGAGAATATAAAGCAAAGTCACGCTGTCCTTTCCGCCCGAAAGCCCCACGGCGATTTTATCTCCGTCCTCTATCATTCCGTAATCTTCCGCGGCTCTTCTCGCCTTGGAAAGCAATTTCTGAAGTTCCATATTCTCTCCGTTTGACATAATTTCGTTACGGTGATATAATATTATAAAATAAGGAAAAAAACAAGCGTTTTATCGGAGTTTTATGGCAGAATCTTTAGGACGGTTTTTACTCGGAATTTTCGGCGGAAACGAATATGTCGCCACGCTTTTCGTTTCGATGTTTCCGCTTATAGAATTAAAAGGAGCGATACCCATCGGAACGGGGCTTTTCGGGCTTAATTTGTGGGTGACGGCGGGCGTGGCGTATCTCGGTTCTACGCTGATTTCGATCGTCGAATTTTTCATTCTTCTGCCCGTGTTCGCCCTTCTCAAAAAAATCGGGTTCATAAGGAAACTCGTTGAAAAGGTGGAGGCGATTTTTAAAAACAAAGCCGCCGAAATCGCGAAAAAAACCGACGGTTCGACGGAATCCGAAGCGAAAAAAATAATGATGATCAGTCTTTTCGTGTTCGTCGCCGTTCCGTTCCCAGTGACTGGCGTGTGGACGGGTACGGCTATCGCGGTGTTTCTCGGGCTGAAATTCAGGGAGTCCGTTCTCCCGATTGCGGGCGGAAACCTTATAGCCGGCGCGATTATAACGCTTCTCACGTTGTTTTTCAAAGATTACGTGGATATCATCATTTACGTTCTTTTCGCGATCGCGATAGCAATGCTCGTCGTGTTTATCGTAAAAGTCGTCAGGACCAAACCCGCGGACAGGGAAAATACGCGAAAATAATTTCGATTTGCTGTTGACAAAACCTCGGATCGGTAGTAAAATATCAGCATAGGGAGATTTGCAGAAGGAGAACATACGTATGGAAGAAAAGAAGAGGTTTTACATCGCGCTCAGCAGACAGTTCGGTTCGGGCGGAGCGGAAACCGCGTCGAAACTCGCGGTGAAACTCGGAATAAAGTGTTACGACAAAACGCTCGCAGAAATGACTTCGGTCGTCACCGGGTACGATAAACACATAGTGCTTTCCGCGGAGGACAGAGCGACAAACGCTTTCTGGTATAACGGATTTCTCGGCGGGGAATCGCTTTCCCTTTACGATAAAGTTTTCATAGGACAGTCGAACGTCATTAAAAAACTTGCGGACAAAAACTCGTGCGTGTTCGTCGGGCGTTGCGCTCAGTCGGTTCTCAAGGATTACGACAACGTTATCCGCGTGTTTGTTTGCGCGCCTATGTCGCAGAGAATCGCGAGGGTATCCGCAGGTTACGGCATAACCCCGCTCGAAGCGCAGAAGACGATTAAAAAGAACGATAAAGCGCGCGCCGCGTATTATAAAAAATACGGTTCGATGGTGTAGGGCGCAGTCGAAAATTACGACCTCGTCATCAACACGCGTATCGGCACGACGAAAGCGGCGACTATCATCGCCGATTACGTAAGCGAAATAATCGATAAATAACGAAACTGCCGATAAATACAAAGCCCCTCGCCGAGGGGTTTTTATTATGCCAGACAAAAATAATACGAACCTTGCAAAAACGCAGCTATTTACGCGCTTTTTTGCAAATTCTCGGACGATGTACGTACAGTACTACCGTTCTCGCCTTTGCAACAAATCATCGAAAATATCGGCGTTTTGGCGGGTTCTAACGCAATCGCCTGTGGCTACGCGGTTTATATTTCATCGTTTTATAATTTAACGGCGGTCGTATTCCTTTACAAACAACGAAAAAAATGATAAAATAAGCGAGAAACAAGTATTATTTTGCGGAGGATGTTATGGAAATCGGAGAATTGTTCACGTTAACGGTTAAAAAAATGAAAAGGCTCGATTTTATAAGCGATTTCATTCGCCGAAAAACCTCCGAGAAAAATAAACTTTCGGAAGAAGTCGCCGTTTATCGCAAGAAAAACGGGAAGATCAAAAACAACGAGTACGATATCTATATTTATCAGTTGAACGCGAAAATATCCGAGATTGAAAAATCTGTGGAGAAGTGCAAAATCGAGGCGAAGGCTCTGCGCGGAGAAATTTCCGAAGGGCTTCGGGAGTGCTACGCCAAATCGCCCGACGCCGATTTTCTTAAGAGAACGGAACGCGCTTACAAGCACGTTTACGGCGATAAGAGTTTTCTTCTCGGTTACGGCGAAGCGGGCGGGATTTTCGGCGAAACGAAAATCGTCGGCGCGGTTGTCACTCACGATAAGTCCAAGCGTTGCGCCGTGAAGGAATGCGTCAGCGCGGGCGAAAAAAATCAGGCGGGCAGAATAACGTCCAAACCCCGCATAATCGTCTGGGATTACGATAAGTCCAAACCCGAAGGCGAATTCAGACCCGAGGACGATTCGTTCAAAGCCGAACTCAAAAAGAGAAAGAAGTCTGAACTCAGCCGTTACACGGCAGAAGTTTTCACGAAACCTCTCGTATGGTCTGCAATCGTCGTCGCGCTCGTCGTTTCGGCGTTGTTTGCGTTATGCGTCGTTTCGGGGTTGACCGAAAACGTCGTAAGCGAGCGGTTTGTTTCTTTGTTTGCGGTGTTCGCCGTCGTTTCGTCGGCGTTCGCGGCAGTGGCGGCGGCTAAGGCTGTTCCGTCGTCGTTTATAGACGGCGCGGGTGTTGCGGCGTTCGTGTTTTCGCTTTGTTCGGGAGCGGTTTACGCCGTCGTCGAGCCGATAATGATCGCGTTTTTGCCGGCGTATACGTTCGTTTTGTCGGTGGTTATATTCATTCTCAGGTTCTGCCTGAGAAAGAAAGTCAAAACGGGCGTGAACATTCTCTGTTACGTTGCAATCGGCGGCGGAGTTTTCCTTGCCGTTCTTCTTGACGGGATGGTTAAAAATCCGGCCTCTCTTTCTCTTTACGAAACGATTGCCGCGGCGGCGGTTTACTTCTCCGTTCTGGCGTTCGGCCTCACGGGCGTGATTTATTCCCTCGCGAAGAGAAGGGGCAAACTTGCGGCTTGCGGTTATTACGCGGCTGTGTTTTCGAGGTCATTTTCCTTCGTTGTCGCGCTTCTGACGAGCGGCGCATATAATATCGGCTCGATAATTTCTTTTTCGGTTGCCGTGGTCACCATCATTCTGTGCGTTATTAAGAGGATAAGAGATGAAATATAAGGCTTTGATAAGCGACTTTGACGGAACGCTTTTTTCGTCCGACGGGCGGATTCCGAATGAAAATACGGAGGCGATAGGCGAGTTCGTCGCAAGCGGCGGAAAGTTCGCTTTATGCACGGGAAGAATGACGGCGTCGGCAATCCGTATGCTCGAAAAATTCCCGTTTAATCAACTTATAGCCGCATATAACGGTTGCGAAGTGTGGGATAACGTAAACAAAAAGACGTTGTTTTCCACGGGTATTCAAACGGAACTCGCGCGTAAGATTATCGAGTTCGCTCACGAAGGAAAACTGCTTTCTTTCGTCTATTGCGGCGAGGAAGTATTCACGGAAGAAGTCACGGAGTTTTCCGCGTTTTACGCCGATACCTGCAAAGTTAAAGTAAACGCCGTCGGCGACCTCGGGGAGTTTGTAAAGAACAACAAAATCGTCACGCCGAAGGTTATGCTGGCGGGTTATTCCGACCGGATAGAAACGTCTTTGAAAAAATCGCTCGAAATTTTCGGCAAGGATTGCGAAATCGCCGAGTCCTATAAGGGAATGCTCGATTTTATGCCGAAAGGTTGCGACAAAGGGCTTGCGGTTAAAGCCCTCGCCGATATATGGGGAATAAAACCCGAGGAATGCGTTGCGACGGGCGACGAACTCAACGACGCGCCTATGCTTAAAGCCGCGGGGCTCGGCGTTGCGATGAAAAACGGCAGAGAAGAGTTGAAAGCGATCGCCGACGCCGTTACCGACGCGGACAACGACCATGGCGGAGTGGGTGAAACGATAAGGAGGTATTGTCTGTGAGAATAAGGCTTAACGAGGACAAAGAAGTGGTGAAAACCGTTGCGGAAGGGCTTGTCGCAAAGGGCGGTTACTGTCCCTGCCGCGTGGGAAAACGCCCTGAATATAAATGTATGTGCGAGGAATTCCGCGCGCAGTTAAAAGACCCTTCGTTTGAAGGGTATTGCCATTGCGGCTTGTTTTACGCCGTGAAAAACGATTGAAACCGGCTTGTTTTACGCCGTAAAAAACGATTAAAATCGACTTGGCTTACGCCGTAAAAACGATTAAAACCGGCTTGTTTTACGCCGTAAAAACGATTGAAACCGGCTTGCCGGGAACTGAAATCGAAGCAAACCGAAAATAATGAATCACGACGGAAGAGAACGCTTAATCGCGCTTTTCTTCCTTTTTTTTCGCCGTCCTCTTCTTTTTTTGTATCGGGGGAACGTCCGCTTTAAGATTTTCGTGCCGCTCCATGAACGCCTGCATCTTCGCGTTCATCATATATTGCGGTTGCGCGCCGAAATCGGGATCGCGCAGGTTTTCGTTTTCCTTTTTGCCGGTCTGCGGGCGGGCAGAGCGGGTTTCGGTTGAATTGTCAAACGTTTTTCCGCCGGAGGACGGCGTCGTGATTTTGTCGATAAGATCGAAAAGACCTATTTTTTCCATTTTCTCACTCCTTTTTTTAATTTTATATAAAAAAATGTCCGATAAATATTTGATTATTTAACAAAAATAGTATATAATTAGAAAGCGTATACGAGCGTAGACGTGGCGGCCGCGCGGTCGCTCACGATATCTTATGCTTCACGAAACAAAGATATGTCGGAGGCTTCGTTCCGAAGATTCGCGTCGGCGACGAACCCTAACGGCAAAGGAGAAAATTTATGGGCAAAAAAATTGTTTGCTTGATAGCGGTTTTATGTATGGCTTTGGGCTTTACCGCTTGTTCGGGCAACACACTCGCAAACGGAGATAAGGGAACCGATATGAAAGGCGGTTTCGTTGCTTCCACAAACGGTTACGTATATTTTATCAACGGCGTCGAGAGTTACTCCACGACTTATAAAACGGGGAAAGTTACGAAAGGCGCTCTTATGAGAGTGAAAAAAGACAAACTTACGGCAGGTGACGCCGCATACGAAACGGTCGTTTCCAAACTTATCGTTTCCGACGATAAAACCGCGGGTTTCTACATCAACGGAGAATACGTTTATTACGCCGTTCCGTCCACCGAGAACAACAAAAAAGGCGAAACGAAGAACGACCAGCTTCTTTTCTTCAGAACGAAACTCGACGCTTCCGAAACTTCCGCAAAAATCGCGGATAAAGATTTCTCGCACGACGCAAAGTTCAGATTCATCGCTTCGGGCGACAGCGTTTACCTTGCGGTTTACAGCACGAACCTTTACGTTTACGACGCGATATCCGGCAAGGAAGTTTTCAACACCGAAAGCACCACTTACGCCGACAAGGGTAACGATGCGAAGAGAGGCTCGGTTAAGGAAGTTATGTTCGACGAAGATAACGCCGCCTCCTGTATTTATTACACTTACAACCCCATCGACGTCAAACGTTGGCAGGACGACGAAAACGCCACCGCAGAAAGTTATTACGATATTTACAAAGTAACTTTGGACGGAGGAAAAGCAACCGAGAAGAAGGTTGTTTCCGGCGTCGGTATCGTTAACGACGAAACCGTCACGGGCGAACTTATCGGTCTTACGTTCGATCTTTTAAGACATAAAAACGGCAAACTTTATTACACCGAAACGACTCTTAACACGGCTATCGGCTCGGTTAAATACAACGTCCTTACCGATGCGGACGACAAGACGGAAACTCTTACGTACGCAACGACCAAGACGACCGCCGCTTTCGCGGATACCGTTCTGTTCTACAACGAAGGCGAAAACCTCGTAACTATTTACGTCGATTCTTCGCTCGGCCTTGTCAAATTCGATTATAAGAAAGCCGCCGACACGACTTCGGGATCGGACTTCGGCGTGATTGCCGTTTCCGACGAGAAAGCGCTCAAAACCGCAACGCTTAAATTCATCTCGCATGAAGGCGACGTCGATTTCCTCTATTATACGAATTCCGACGGCAACTATTATAAAATAAATCTCACCGCGCTTTTAAAAGGCGAAAAAGCCGAGGCTCTGAGAATAAACACCCTTTCGCTCAACACTTCCTGGTACACTCCCGAAGTCGTGAATGCGAACGGTAAATATTTCTTCCTTTGCGTATATTCCGATTCCGCCTATAAGTCTTACGTTTACGCGATCGATATGGCAGAAATCGCAAACGGAGTTAAAGCGGTTAAAGAAGAAAAGGGCGACGATTTTGCCGAAAGCGATTATTATACTTACAACAAGAAGAAAGACGAAGATAAAGTGAAAATCGGAACGCGTCTCGGCGTTATGTCCGAAAAGGACGCCGAAACCGAAAGTTCCACGGCGAAATAATTCAACGTACCACCGCGGGGTTGTCTTAACGGCAACCCCGTAACTATATAGAACGCCGGGAATGATTTTAAACGCCTGCGGCAGAGCAATAATATAAAAAGGTTAAAGGAGATAAATGTTACAGGTAAGCGGAGTAAGTCTGCAATTCGGCAGCAGGAAGTTATTTGAGGACGTGAACATAAAGTTCACCAAAGGAAACTGTTACGGAATTATCGGCGCGAACGGCGCGGGCAAATCCACTTTTTTAAAGATTCTTTCGGGCGAACTCGACACGCAGAAAGGAGAAGTAATACTCGATAAAAACGAGCGTATGTCCGTTTTAAAACAGGATCAGAACGCTTATAACGACGAAACCGTTTTAAGAACGGTTATGCTCGGGCATAAAAGACTCGTGGAAGTCATGGACGAAAAGGACGCGTTATACGCAAAAGAGGACTTTACCGACGAGGACGGAATAAAAGCCGGCGAACTCGAAACGGAGTTTGCGGAACTCGGCGGCTGGGACGCGGAAAGCGACGCGGAAAAACTTCTCAACGCGCTTGAAATTCCCGCAGAGCATTTTTACGCGCCTATGGGCGAACTCGACGGCAAGGAGAAAGTCAAAATTCTTCTCGCGCAGGCCCTTTTCGGCAACCCGGACGTGCTTATTCTCGACGAGCCGACCAACAACCTCGACATAAAAACCACGGAATGGCTCGAGAACTTTCTCATCGACTTCGAGAATACTATTATTATAGTATCGCACAACAGATATTTCCTCAACAAGGTCTGCACTTATATCTGCGACGTCGATTTCGGGAAGATAAACGTTTATTTCGGAAACTACGATTTCTGGTATAAAACGAGCCAACTCATCGCAAGGCAGCAGAGGGAGCAGAACAAAAAAGCGGAACAGCGCGCCAAGGAATTGAAGGAATTTATCGCGAGGTTCTCTGCGAACGCCTCAAAGTCCAAGCAAGCCACCGCGAGAAAAAAGGAACTTGAAAACCTTACGATAAACGATATCAAGGTTTCTTCGAGAAAATATCCTTACATCAATTTCAAATACGACAGGGAAATCGGCAACGATATTCTTTTCGTCGAAAATCTTACCAAGGAAGGGTATTTCGAAAACCTTTCGTTCACGGTCAACCGTGACGAAAAAATCGGTATCGTCGGCAAAAACAGCAAGGCGATAACGATGCTTTACGATATTTTAACGGGTAACGAAACGGCTACGAGCGGCTATTTTAAATGGGGCAAAACGATTATTCCTACCTATTTGCCGCAGAATAACGACAGATATTTCGTCGGGTGCGATCTCAATCTTGTAGACTGGCTTTCGAGATTTTCTTACGACCACTACGAGGAATTCGTGAGAGGATGGCTCGGCAGAATGCTTTTCTCCGGCGAGGAATCGCAAAAGAAAGCGTCCGTTATTTCCGGCGGCGAAAGGGTCAGATGTATGCTTGCGAAGATGATGCTCGAGGGCGGTAACTTTATGATCCTCGATGAGCCTACCAACCATCTCGACCTCGAATCGATCACTTCTTTGAACGACGGGCTCGAAAACTTCAAAGGTTGCGTTCTTATGACCAGTCAGGACCGCGAACTTATGAACACCGTCTGCAATCGCATTATCGAAATCGACGGCGGAAAGGTTTATGACAGACCGGTTAATTACGACGCTTATCTCGAAGAGAGAGTTATTAAATAATTCCGTTCGTCCGTGGCCGGTATTGGTTTTGTCCGACGCGGAACAATCTTAAAAAATGCCTCTATAAGCCGATTATCAGGCAAAAAACGATTATCGGCTGAAAAACAGAAAAGGAGAATATATAATGAAAACTATTCTGGTTGCCGGCGGCGCGGGATATATTGGTTCCCACACCACTATAGAACTCATTGAAAACGGTTACGACGTAGTCATCGCGGATAACCTTTACAACAGTAAGGAAGAAGCGGTGAGAAGAGTGGAAAAAATTATCGGCAGAAGCGTGAAGTTTTACAAGGCGGACGTCTGCGATAAGGATGCCATGCGTAAAATTTTCAAGGAAAACGATATTTCCGCCGTCATAAATTTCGCAGGTTATAAAGCCGTGGGCGAATCGGTCCATAAACCCGTGGAATATTACGAAAACAACATAGGCGGAATGCTTGCGCTTATCGACGTTATGAGAGAATTCAACTGCAAAAATCTCGTATTTTCGTCGTCCGCAACGGTCTACGGAAATCCGCACACCGTTCCGATTACCGAAGATTTCCCCCTTTCCACGACTAATCCTTACGGTTCGACCAAACTTTTCATAGAGTATATTCTGAAAGACGTGGCGAAAGCCGACCCCGATTTCAATATAGCGATTCTTCGTTATTTCAATCCTATCGGCGCGCACCCGTCGGGGCTTATCGGCGAAGATCCGAACGGAATCCCGAACAATCTTTGCCCTTATATTACTAAAGTCGCCGTCGGAAAACTCAAAGAAGTTCACGTGTTCGGTAACGATTATCCCACGAGGGACGGTACGGGCGTGAGAGATTACATTCACGTTGTGGACCTTGCGAAAGGTCACGTGCTTGCCGTAGATAAACTCTTTAAAAAACCGGGACTTTTCATCGTCAATCTCGGCACGGGCAAGGGGTACAGCGTCCTCGAGATGATAAAGGCGTTTTCCAAAGCCCTCGGCAGAGATATTCCTTACGTCATCGACCCGAGAAGACCGGGCGATATTCCCGAATGTTACGCCGATCCGTCGCTTGCGTATAAACTCATCGGGTTCAAAGCCGAAAAGACGCTCGACGATATGAGCAAAGACGCCTTGAATTGGCAGATGAAAAACCCCGACGGATATCCCGATTGATTTATTGCCACACAGCCTTTCCTGCGGGGAAGGCTTTTTGATTGATGAAAATGAACAAACTTAAAGAAATTCTGAAGAATATATTTTTGCCGAGGAATCTCACCTGTTCGTGTTGCGGAAGAGAGAGTTTCACGGGCGGGATTTTATGCGAAAAATGTCTTGAAAAAACGCAGAGAAACGATGGGTATATCTGCGAGCATTGCGGAGTTAAAACGCTTTTGCCCGAGGTTTACTGCGATCGTTGCAGAAACAAACTCACGTCTTTCGATAAGGCGAGGAGCGTTTATCTTTACGGAGAAGTCACCGCAATGCTCGTTCAGAAACTGAAATACGGCGGCGAAAAATATCTCGCGGAAGAATTCGCGAAAGAAATTTATAAACTTTTCGTTTCGTCCGTTACTCACGCCGACGGAATAGTCTGCGTGCCTATGAGCGAAAAGAGGGAGAAATCAAGAGGGTATAATCAAAGTAAACTCATCGCGGAAAAGGTTGCGGAACTTTCGGGCGCGCCCTTTCTCGACGTGACCGTGAAGAAGAAAGAAACGGAATCTCAGGTCGGCAAAACTTATAAAGAGAGGCGCAGGAATCTCGACGGTAGTTTCGGCGTTAAAAACAAATCGCTCGTCAAAGATAAGAGAATAGTCATCGTTGACGACGTTTCCACAACCGGCACGACGGCGGACGTTCTCGCCGCCGCGTTGAAAAACGCGGGCGCGGCGGAAGTGTTTGCGTTGACTTACGCCTCGGTCGAAAAGAAAACCGACGTTTCGCAAGGCTTCGGCGACGAAGAATCGCTCGCGGAGCGTGACAATGAGGATAACGTCCCGTCGGATTCCGTAACAATGTGATTTGGATAAAAACAACCGATTAATCGACTTATAGCCGCATCTTTATTTAAAAAAGCGATTTCGGGCGGCTGTCCGTAGCAAAAACCGGGAATATAAACGACAATAAAAAATGTGGTAAAAATATGAAAAATAGAGGATTTTTAACGAAATCCCTTTCAAATATATTGTAAATTTAAATTAAATATAGTAAAATATTCAAGATAACAATTAACCGTGATTTGCGGCGCGAGCCGCCGGACGGTAGCGGAGAGTTAGGAGATATATAGGAATATATGGGACTTATCAGTTACATTCTTAGCAGCGATTCCAGAAGGAGTCTGAAGAAAATCGACTCGCAGGCGGATAAAATTCTTGCGCTTGCGCCGAAATACGAGGGGATGACGGACGCCGAATTAAAGAACCAGACCGACGTTTTGAAAGGTCGGCTTAAAAACGGCGAAACGCTCGACCAGATTATGTACGACGCGTTCGCCGTCGTGAGAGAAGCGGCGTACAGGGTTCTGCACATGCGTCATTACAAAGTTCAGTTAATGGGCGGTATATGCGTGCATCAGGGCAGAGTTGCGGAGTTGAAAACAGGCGAAGGTAAAACCCTTATGGCAACGCTTCCCGCTTACCTCAACGCGCTCGGCGAAAAGGGAGTGCATATCGTTACGGTCAACGATTATCTTGCAAAACGTGACGCGGAATGGATGGGTAAGGTTTACAGATTTCTGGGGCTGACCGTCGGCGTGAACGTTCACGATATGACGGACGACCAGAAACGCGCCGCTTATAACTGCGACATTACTTACGGTACAAACAACGAGTTCGGTTTCGACTATCTGAGAGATAACCTCAAAGTGAGACTCGCGGACATGGTTCAGAGAGAACTCAACTTCGCCATCGTCGACGAAGTGGATTCCATTCTTATCGACGAAGCGAGAACGCCCCTTATCATTTCCGGCAGAGGCGAAAAATCGTCCGACCTTTACGTTGAATGTAACCGTTTCGTCAAAACGCTCAAGGCGGACGAAGATTACGTTGTTGACGTTGAAGATAAATCGGTTCAGATAACCGAGCAGGGCGCGAGAAAAGCCGAGAGGTTCTTCGGTATCGAAAATCTTGCCGATATCGAAAACGGCGATCTCAACCACCACATTCAGCAGGCGTTGAAGGCGCATTTCATTTTCAAAAGAGATTCGGACTACCTCGTTTCGGACGGCGAAATCATAATCGTCGACGAATTTACCGGTCGTCTGATGATAGGCAGAAGATATTCCGAAGGCTTGCACCAGGCTATCGAAGCGAAAGAAAACGTCACGATCAGAAACGAAAACAAAACTTACGCGACGATAACGTTCCAGAACTATTTCCGTCTGTATCACAAACTTTCGGGTATGACGGGTACGGCGAAAACGGAAGAGGAAGAATTCAGAACTATTTACGGACTTGACGTTCTCGAAATCCCCACAAACAAACCCGTGCAGAGAATCGATATGCCCGACGTTATTTACTCCACGGAAAAGGGGAAAATCAAGGCTATCGTCAACACCATAATCGAGTGTCACGAAAAAGGACAACCCGTCCTCGTCGGTACGGTAACGGTTGAAAAATCGGAAGAGATTTCGAGATGGCTTCTTAAAAACAAAGTCAAGCACAACATTCTTAACGCGAAGAACCACAAAAAGGAAGCGGAAATTATCGCTCAGGCAGGTAAGAAAGGCGCGGTTACGATCGCCACGAACATGGCGGGCCGCGGAACGGATATCCTTCTCGGCGGTAACCCCGAATATCTTGCCAAGCAGGCTCTCGTAAAAGAAGGCGTTACGGACGACCTTATCGAACTCGCCACCTCTTACGTTCAGGACGTTTCCGACGAAGTTAAGGCTGTAAGACAGAAATATAACGAACTTTACGAAGATTTCAAAAAGGAAACCGACAAGGAAAAAGAAGAAGTCATCGCGCTCGGCGGCTTGTTTATTCTCGGCACGGAAAGGCACGAATCCAGACGTATCGATAACCAGTTGCGCGGTCGAAGCGGCCGTCAGGGCGATCCCGGTTGCTCGCTGTTCTTCATTTCTCTCGAGGACGACCTCGCGAAACGCTTCGGCGGAGAAAGACTTAAAGCGATATATAATACGTTCAAGGTTGAAGAGGATACGCCGCTTCAGTCCAAAATGCTTTCCCGTTCCATAGAGAACGCGCAGAGAATGATCGAGGGCAGAAACTTCGGCATAAGAAAGCATATTATTCAGTACGACGACGTTATGAATATTCAGAGGACGGTTATGTACGGCGAAAGGATGAAGGTGCTTAAGGGCGAGGACGTTCATCAGGACGTACTGAATCTTATCCCGGATTTCGTGACGCAGATTATTACGCAGAACGCGAACAAGAATCAGTCGCCCTCGACGTGGGACGAGGAAAAACTCAACAAGGCTCTCGAGGACAGAGCGTTGCCTAAGGATACCGCTTACGTCACCCGCGAGATGCTCGAAAACTGGGATTATGACTATCTCGTTTCGCAGATTATAAACAAGGTTATCGAGTGTTACGAAAAGAAGATCGAAGAATACAGGGAAGAAGGCATCGATTACAACGAATTCGAAAGGTTTATTTTCCTTAAAGTCGTCGATAACAAGTGGATAGACCACATCGACGCGATGGACAGATTGAAACGCGGAATTTCGCTCAGAGGTTACGCGAACGAAGATCCCGTTATTGCGTATAAAAAGGAAGGTCTTGAAATGTTCGAGGAAATGACCGCAAGTATTCAGGAAGAAGTCGTAGCGTTGCTTCTTAAGTCGGAAATAAGAAAAGTTCCGCAGAAAGAAGAAAAGAAAGATCTCGTCGAGAACGGCGGAAGCCGGGGCGTGACTTCAAACGAACCCGTAGTCAGAGCGAAAACCGTCGGCAGAAACGATCCGTGTCCTTGCGGGAGCGGATTGAAGTTTAAAAATTGCTGCGGCAGAAATCAGCAATAATTTAAACGCGTTTTAAATTGAACACGTTTTAAATTGAACACGGTTTTAAATCGAACACGGTTTTAAATTGAACACGTTTTAAAATCGGGCGTTGCGATGCCCGACAAACAATCGATATTAATCGCGACAAGCCGGGAATTTCCCCGGCTTGTTTTTTATTTGTAGTTATATAAAAATCGGTGATAATCGACTTATAGATAGGCTTTTACGGTGTGATTATGCGCGTGTTACGACGGAAATTACCGAAAAGACGCCTTTTCGGCAATTAGCGATAAGGAATACAGCGCATAGGGTTTTCATAAAGTCGGTTGTGAATTTTTACGACTCGAAAAGATTTTTTTCACCAAATTTTTTAGTTTTTTTCCGTTTAAAAAAAACGGATATTGTTGATTTTGAAACGAAAATATGCTAAAATAATATAAAAGTGCTTTCGTTTTAATTCCGTGGAAACATACGGAGAAAGCGAACGAAAACACCGGTGACGACGAATAGAATCCCTAGGCATTGCATTCGTCATCACTAATTACCGAAAAGGCGCCTTTTTCGCCATTTTCCGCAACCGTTCGGGCGCAGTACGCCAAGTACAGCAACCCTCACGTTCGCAAAAAATCATCAAAAAATGCGCTCTTTTCGGTGCGAAGCATTTTTGCGGATGAGAAACCGACCGCATTGCGGCTCGTTTAGGCAAGGCAAACGCCCGAAGTTGTACTTGCCGTACTACGAGCGGCGTTTAACGCCGCATAAATCGGTTTATCACCGCAAAAATAACTAGTGATAAGGAATGCAATGCCTAAGGAGAAATAGTTTGTTTAAGGTCTTTTACGGAAAACTTAAAGAATCGCTTGTTTCGGTGCTGCCTGTGGCGTTGCTCGTAACGGTGCTGAACTTTACGCCGCTGATAAGCCTCACCGCGAGGGAAATAGTCGTTTTCATTATTTCGGCGGTTATGCTCGTCATAGGTATGGCTTTTTTCAACCTCGGCGCTGACATCGCGATGACGCCTATGGGCGACCATATCGGCGCGGGACTTACCAGGTCAAAAAAAGTAGAGATTCTTATCGCCGTATGTTTTGTTATGGGTGTTTTCATCACCATTGCCGAGCCGGATCTTACGGTTCTCGCGACTCAGGTAAAAGATAAGATAGATCCCGTTTTGCTGACCGTTACGGTCGGCGTGGGCGTAGGGCTTTTCCTCGTCATCTCCGTCGTGAGAATGATTAAAGGGACGCCGCTTTCCCATATTCTTATCTTCTTTTATATGTGTCTTTTCGCGTTCGGCTCGTTGCTCGTTATCGGTAACGAAGAGTTTCTCGCTCTCGCGTTCGATTCCGGCGGCGTTACGACGGGACCTATAACCGTTCCCTTCATAATGGCTCTCGGCGTGGGTATCGCAGGCACTCTCGGCGGAAAAAAATCGAGCGAAAACAGTTTCGGTCTGGTTGCGCTGTGTTCCATAGGTCCTATGCTTGCCGTTATGATTCTCGGCATATTCTCCAAGGGCGACATGGTTTACGAAATTCCCGATTATTCCATCGCCGCGGATTTCGGCGGCGCGCTTTTGTCCGCGCTGCTCACCGTATCCAAAGAGGTCGGAATTGCGATCGGGCTTATCGTTGGATTTTTCATCGCGCTTGATCTGATTTTTCTTAAACTGCCGCTCAAAAAACTCAAAATAATCGGCGGCGGCGTTATTTACACGTTTATAGGGCTTTTGATTTTCCTTACGGCGGCGCAGATAGGCTTTATGCCGATAGGATATAAAATAGGTTGCGAACTTGCCGCGGGCGATAATTTCGTCCTCGTAATCGTCGGATTCGTTCTCGGCGCGCTCGTCGTTATGGCGGAGCCTGCGGTTCACGTTCTTACAAAACAGGTCGACGAAATCACTTCGGGCGGAATAACCAAACGTTCGATGCTTATCGCGCTTTGCCTCGGCGTGGGAATATCCATAGGTCTTTCGATGCTGAGGATTGTTCTCGGATTCAATATTTTATATTATCTCGTGCCGGGTTATCTCGTTTCGATAGGGCTTGCGTTCTTCGTTCCGGGCATTTACACGGCTATCGCGTTCGACTCCGGCGGCGTCGCGAGCGGACCGTTGACTTCGAGTTTCATTCTTCCGCTGGCAATCGGCGCGTGTTACACGTTGTCCGGGGCGTCGAAAGTTTTAACCGACGCGTTCGGGATAGTCGCCATGGTTGCGATGACTCCGCTTATCACGATTCAACTTCTCGGTTTCAAAGCCGTGATACAAAAGAAGATCAGAAAGAGCATTGCGATGAAACGTATTCTGAGTTACGACGACGAATACATTATTAATTTCGACGTGTAAAAGCGGGGCGGGATATGAAAGATAAATTAAAAAACAAAGTTGCGGAAGTGCGAGCCGAAATAAGTCAGAAACAGGAAAGCAGGATACCTAAAGCGCCTGCCAACCTCGTTCTGATCGTTACCATCGTGAACAGAAACAAAGCCGATTTCTATATGGATTTCATGCAGTCGTTCGAGATCAATATGCAAACGGCGGTCGGCGCGCACGGCACGGAAATAACGGACGCGGGCAAATACTCGGGTTCGGCTTACACGGAAAAGGCTGTGCTTATCGGCGTTGCGAGAGAGGACAGAAAAAAGGATGTTCTCGAGGCTTTGCAGGATAAGTTCGATACCGTTCGCGGCGGGGGCGGAATTGCGTATTCCGTGCCGCTTACAAGCGTTATCGGAGTTGCGATTTACGGATTTTTAAGTAATCAGTTGAGGTGACGGAAATGACGGAATTTAAACACGAAGTGATTTTATGTATCATAAACAGCGGCTTTTCGGACGCGGTTATGGACGCGGCGCGCGAACTCGGCGCGGGCGGCGGAACGGTTATCAACGCAAGGGGAACGGCTGCTCCCGAAGCGGAAAAGTTGTTCAACATTACCATTCAGCCCGAAAAAGAGATCGTTATGATTGTCGTCAAAAAGGAAATCAAGGACGACGTTCTGCGCGCTCTTTATAAAAAGGTCGGGCTTGAAACGCCGGGGCAGGGCATTGCTTTCAGTTTGCCTGTTACCGACGTTGCCGGAATCAAAGATTGATGTTTACAAATGAAACGCCCCGCGGTTGCTTGTGGCAACCGCGGGGCGTATTACGTGTTGTTTAGTTTCAGGTTGTGTCGTTCGGTTTATTCCGCCGTAACGTTAACCTTGATTTTTGCGGAAACGTCCGGGAGGAATTTTATTTCCACCGTATAGACGCCCGGCGTTTTGATCGGTTCTTTCAGAACGATTTTCTTCTTGTCGATTTCGTGACCTGATTCGGAAAGCCTTTCCGCAATCTCTTTAGAAGTCACGCTGCCGAAAATTTTTCCGTTTTCTCCGCATTTAACGGCGCACTTAACTTCGGAATCCTTGATTTTTGCGGCGAGTTCTTTCCATTTTTTGATTTCCTCGGCTTTGTGGAATTCTTCCGCTTTGAGTTTATTTTTGACGGCGTTCACTTCCGTACTCGTTGCTTCGATGGCTAATTTTTTCTTTAAAAGACAGTTTCTTGCGTAACCGTCGCTCACTTCGACAACGTCGTTCTTTTTGCCCGTACCTTTAACGTCTGCAAGTAAAATAACTTTCATTGTTCGAGCCTCCTCGATATTCTTTTCTATTATATTAGCACTTTTCGCGATAAAAATCAACCTTATTCCTGCTTATTCCCGCCGCATATTATTTTAATCACAAAAAAAGGTTGCGAACTATGCCGCAACCTTTTAATATCCGCAATTCTTCCGGGCGATTATTTAAGTTGTTTGAAACCGTCCGATTGTTTCGGTTTTACTGCGGACGGGGATATCCCGACTTCCACGTTGTCGGTATCGCGCGGGGAAAGCGCGGGAATGGGATGCTCCGAAACCTGAAAACGGTAATCCTTTCCGTGTTTTTTGACGTAGTCGGTAATGACTTTGTGCGAAGGATTTTCCCTTATCGGCGAATTGAAATTCGCGTTATAGACGAAATACCTATCATCCTCCGGAAGCGCGTCTATAGGTCGATAATCGGCAAGTTTTCCGGTGTATTGAACGATTGAATCGAGGATTGAACGGACGTAATCGACGTTCTCTTTAAGTTCGAGCGGCTCGGGGAATTCCGGCTTCGGGATAACGTCCGTATAGTCTTTTTTGTCGTATTTTTTCAGCAGTCCCACTGCCGCGTGCAGGTGCGAAAGTTCGTTTTCAAACTGGTATTCCCAGATTTTTTTCATTCGCTCGTCGGTTTCGGTCATATAATTCGACCAGTAGACGTAACACTCGACGTATTCGTGCATAAGCGTACATTCGAACGGATCGCAATTCGGGTCGATGAGCGAACCGTATTGAGTTACGTGTTCTTCTTCCACGAGGCAGATTTCTTCGTAAAGCCGCTTGCCGCCTTCCGTTTTGTAATGCGCGCCGACGTTCATATAGAAATTCATCGTTTGCTGTTCTGCGGCGGTTATTATCATCGTGTTAAGGACGGTCTGAATGTTGTTTTTCTTCGCGGAAATGCAGTCCTTAACGTTGTCGTAAGGGTGGCGATGGTGGGCGACGGTCGGACGACCGGGCATAATTTCGGTGTATTTTCCCACAAGTTTTTCGGCGTGAATTCCGTAGTCCGCGTCGAGAAGATCGGCGTATCTGTATAAGTGGTCGAAGTCTTCCAGAAGGGCGAAATCCAACGCTTTTTTAACGTTGAAATTCTTTTCTCGCTTAGCCATGCCGGCGGTGAGGTCAACGGCGAGTTGCTCGTAAGCGATGGTCGTTTCGAGAATCGATTCGTCGGCGGGCTTCAACTGCGCGAGATACTGTTGCTGCTGTTTTTCCAGAAAGCGGACGAGCGAAATTTTCCTTTTCAGGTCGAGGTCATCCGTGTGGCGCAACATCTGATGAGAGTGCCAGTTGGCTTCGTATTCCGCGCCGCACGCGAGAATGATTCTCGTTTTCGTGTACGGACTCGTTTCGTTTTTGTCGTACTGCTTAGGGTAAAGTTTTTCGATAGAAGAGAGATATTCTTCCGGTTTCTTTGCTTTTTCTTTGAACGGATTCATAACAATTAACTCCTTTTTTCGTTCTTTTCGGGCGTTTGCCGTTTTGATTTTTGCCAAAAGAATTTAATTTTATACAATATTTCCGAGCCTGCCGTATTAAATTGACACAACTTGTCCGAAATGCTATAATCTGCCTATGAAATATGCTGTTATAACGGACGTCCATTCAAACGTTTTCGCGCTTGAAGCCGCCTTGAAAAAGATCGACGAATTGCGTCCGGATAAAATAATCTGCCTCGGCGATATCGTGGGGAACGGGTTTTATCCCGAAGAAACCGTTTCGCTTCTTCGCGCGCGGAAAGACGTGGCTTGCGTTAAGGGTAATCACGATATCTTCGTCACGATGGATTTGAAAAACTTTTCCCGGAGCGACACGCGGCTGAAAAATTTCCGCTGGCAACAAAAGGCGTTAAGTTCCGCTTCGCGTAATTTTTTGAAAGAACTTCCGATGACGTTGCGTTTTTCGGACGGCGCGTTTTCCGTCGTCGCGTTTCATTATCCGATGACGCCCAAGGGCAGATTCAAGGATATGAAATATCTCCCGTCGAACGACGATCTGCGTCGGCTTTTCGGCGATCAGCAAGGCGATATTTTTCTGTTCGGTCATGAGCATACCGGTTCGCTGGACTTTCTCGACGGAAAATACTATCTCAATTTCGGCACGCTCGGAAACTTTTTCGAAAAGGACAAAGCAAGGTTCGGGCTTCTCGAAATAAACGGCGATAAAGTAGCCTATAAGTTGATTAACGCCGAATATGATGACTCAACGGCTCGCATATCGACGGAAAAACTCAACAAAATATTGAACGATAATTAAATAATTAAGGAAATGTAAAATGAGCGCAGAATTGTTACAAGGAACGAAAATATGGCTCGGCGACGTTAACGCCGTCGACTCTTACGTTGATTTCAAAGGCGTTTTCTCCATGGCGGGAAAGGGAAAACGGGGGAAGAAAGTTCTTCTCAGAATCTCCTGCGACAGCAATTATTCCGCTTATATCAACGGCAAATTGGTCGGGTTCGCGCAGTGCGCCGATTATCCGCATTACAGAAATTACGACGAAATCGACGTGACCGGTTTTTGCCGCAAGGACAAAAACGTTTTCACCGCGACGGTGTGGCATTACGGCGTTGACAGTCAGACCTACGTGAACGCGGACGCGTATCTTCTTTTCGATATCGTCTGCGACGGCGAAACGCTGCTGAAAAGCGACAAGACAATCGGCGCGAGAGTGAACGCGCGCTATCTCAACGGCTACGCGAAGATGATCACGCCCCAACTCGGGATAAGTTTTTTGTATAACGCAAACGTAAAATGCGGCGGGTTTGAATCGAGTGAAGAGCATGGATTCGGCGAAGCGCATAAAAGAGAGCGCGGAATCTGCAAAATGAAAGCGCGCGGCGCGAAAGCCGAAGTTAAAAAAACGAAAGGCGGTTATCTCGTCGATTTCAAAAAGGAAACCGTCGGGTTTCTGACGTTTGATTTCAAAAGCGAAACCGAACAGAAAATAACCGTTTCTTACGGCGAAAGACTTTTGCCCGACGGCAACGTGCAGAGGTTTCTCGAGGGGAGGGATTTCAGCGCGGAGTACGTTGCGAAAAAAGGCGAAAACCGTTACGTAAACACGTTCCGCAGGATTGCCGGCAGATATCTTTTCGTGGAAACCGAAAATCCGATCGATTGGGGTTATATCGGCGTTCGCGAGGTGTATTATCCTATTGACGAAATCCGCAGAAAATTCGCCGATCCCCTTTTGCAGAAGATTTACGACGTTTCCGTTTACACCGTCAGATGTTGTATGCACGAGCATTACGAGGATTGCCCTTGGAGAGAGCAGGCTTTTTACGCCATGGACAGTCGCAATCAGATGCTCTGCAATTATTACACGTACAAAAAGACGATTTATCAGCGCGAAAATCTCGTTCTGATGAGCAAGGGGCTCAGAGAGGACGGGCTTCTGAGTCTGTGCTTCCCCGCCGGCGTCGATTATCCCATTCCGTTCTTTTCGCTTGCTTATATCATGCAGACGTATGAGTACGTCAGATATACCGGAGATAAAACGTTGCTTGACGAAACCGGCGAAACGCTCGATAAAATCATGAGCGTGTTTTTGTCGAGAATCGACGATAATCGACTTATAGCCCAACTTCCCGCGCCTTATTGGAACTTTTACGAGTGGGCGGAGGACAGCGCGAACGCCGATCAGCTGAGCAAAGCCCCGCGAGATCATCTGCCGAAAGTTTACGATCTGACGCTTAACTGTATGTTTATTTACGCGGCGAAAATATATAACGAACTCAGGGGCAAAAACATTGAAACGGATGGTATGAAAAAGGCTGCCCGCGAAACGCTTTACGTTCCCGGAAAGGACGCTTTCAGGCTCAGCAACCTTTCCGAAAAAATGTCCGTTCTGGGCAATTCGCTTGCGGTTCTTGCGGGCGTCGGCGACGAAAAAACGGTTGACGCGATCGTTCGCGGCGACGGAATGATCCCCGTAACTCTTTCGATGAATGCGTTTAAGTACGACTCGCTTCTGCTTTTCGGCGACAAATATAAGCAATACATTATCGACGACATAAAAACGAAATACAAAAAAATGCTCGACGACGGCGCGACTACGTTCTGGGAAACGGAACTCGGCGCGGACGATTTCGGCGGGGCGGGGAGCTTGTGTCACGGCTGGTCGGCGATTCCGATTTACTACCTGAGCGTTCTTGCCAAAAACAAAATCGTCGGATAAAATTCCGCTCAGGTTGCAATTGCCTGCTGATAAAAATTTACACAATCGTTATATCTGACATAATCGATTAACCGCTCCGGGAGGACTGAAAGTCTTTCCGGAGTTTTTTCACGCTTTAATTTCACTTCTTTTTTCACGTTTTAATTTCACTTCTTTTTTCGCGTTTTAATTTCACTTCTTTTTCGCGTCGTTATTTTACTTCTTTTTTTCCGTCGTTATTTTATTTCGGAAAACTGCGACATATAATAAAGCAGGATAATGAAACGGGATTATACTCCTTATGAAACTCATCGGAAAAATCGTCGCCTTTTTAACGTGCGCGGCGGCAATAATTTCCACGTCGTTTGTGGCGTACCCCGCAACCTCGGGGAAAACTGAAGCCCCCGTCGTCCCGGGAGAATATAAAACGGCGCTTACGCTCTGGCATATCGATTCGTTCGAAGGCGGAGTCGGTTCGAGAGCCGATTTTTTAAGTTCGTCGCTCAGCGGAATGCGTGACGACGGAATAGTCGTTCTCGTCAAAACCCATACGACGGAGAGTATGAACGAAGCGATTTTCAAAGGCGAGTTGCCAGACCTTGTTTCGCTCGGTCCGGGTTGCGGAACTGCGATGAAATTTGCGAGGGAAATGCCTTTCGCGTCGTTTGCCGGCAGCGAAAAGGGAGGGAGATATTACGCCGCGCCCTGGTGTTTCGGCGGTTATTATCTTATTGCAAAAACCGATGATAATCGACTTATAGAGGGGTTTAAAGAGAGTAATCAAGACAAGATAGTCGAAAAAATCATCGTTTCGCAAGGCGAAAATACGTTGCCGACGCTCGCTTTAAAAGTCGCCGGGGTGACTGCAAAATCCGCGGAGTATTATCCGCCTTACGACGCTTACGCGGAATTTATCGGAAGGAAAAACGTTGTTTTGCTCGGTACGCAAAGGGATCTGAAACGCCTTGAAAAACGCGGAGTCGGATTTTCCGCCGTTCCGTTGCAGGGTTTTTGCGACCTCGCGCAGTATATCGCGATAACGACTAAGTCCGACGAGAAATTCTCGTTCTGCCTTAAAGCGGTCGAGCGCCTGCTCGGCGAACAAACGCAGGAAAAACTCGGCAGAATCGGAATGATGCGAACGGACGGGAAGGCGGACGACGGCGATTTTTTCGGTTATGATTTTTTCAAAAACGAGTTCGCGGGCAGCGTTTTTTTAAGCGGCGAAATAATACGTTCCGCGCAGGCGGAACTGAAAAACAGCGAATCGGACCTTAAAATTTCCGAAAACGTCAAAAACGGTCTAAAACGCTTGTAATAATGGATAAAATATAGTAAAATAGGAGTAGCGAAATGTCATATTGCGCTTTGATAAAAGAAATTTCCGGGCAGTGCGGGGTCCGCTTCGAATTAAATTACCCGGCAGGACTTAAAACCACTTACGGAACGGGCGGAAACGCGGACGGCGCGTTCTTCCCGGAAACCGCGGAACAGGCAAAAAAACTCGTCGGACTTCTTCGCGGGGCGGCCGTGCCGTACGTTTATCTCGGCGCAGGGTCGAACGTTCTCGTTTCGGATGAGGGTTTTTCGGGCGCGGTTATTTATTCCTGCGGCTTCAAAGGTCTGTCCGTCGGCGGAAAAACCATCGTTGCGGGCGCGGGAGAGGAACTCAAAGACCTTATAAAAGCGGCGTTATATTCTTCGCTCGGCGGGCTTGAGTTTTTAAGCGGAATTCCGGCAACGGTCGGCGGGGCGATCGCGCAGAATGCGGGCTGTTTCGGCAAAAATATCGGCGATTACGTTTCTTACGTAGTCACGGCGGAGGGGATTTATCCGCAAAAGGATTGCGGTTTCGATTACAGAACCAGCGTTTTCAAAACGAGAAAAGAACTTATAGTTTCGGCGTGTTTCAATCTCGAAAACGTCGAATTCGACGAATCGCAGGAGAAAATCGACAAATTTCTCAAACTCCGCGCAAAAAAGAACCCGGGCGGGAGATCGTGTGGTTGCGTTTTTAAAAACGACGGTTATTTTGCCGGGAAAATCATAGAGCAGGCGGGACTGAAAGGTCTTGCCGTCGGCGGGGCGCGGGTTTCCGAAAAACACGCCAACTTCATCGTCGCGGACAAAAACGCGACGAGCGGCGATATCGCCGGGCTGATTAACAGGATAAAAAAAGAAGTGAAGGAACGGATCGGGGCAGATCTTTCCGAAGAACTCGAATACATAGGAACATACAATGATCGACAATGAAGAAAAATTGAAAATATGCTACGATCTGCATACGCACACCACGTACAGTCACGGCAAGGGGAGTATTTTCGAGAACGCGGCAAGCGCAAAGGAAAAGGGGCTTAAAGGGATAGCGATAACCGATCACGGATTTTCGCATCCGGCTTTCGGTATGCGCCGTAAATATCTGGATAAAATGCGCGCGGAATGCGCCGCCGCTTCGGAGCAATACGGAGTAGACGTCCTTCTGGGGATAGAGTCCAACCTTCGCGGAGAGGAAGGCACGATAGACGTCAAGCCGTCCGACTACGAAAAACTCGACGTAATTCTCGCCGGCGTGCATCGGTTTATTTATTATAACAGTTTCAAGGACCTCGCCTGGCTTTGGTGGGCGAATATTTTCGACAGCGTTTTTCACAAAGAACCGTCGGACAGGCTCGTCAGATTCAATACGAATTGTTACGTAAACGCGATAAAAAACAATCCTGTCGACGTTATAACTCACGTCGGTTATCTTTGTTTTTGCGACCCGGTAGAGGTTGCCAAGGCCGCCGCGGATTACGGCACTTATATCGAAATAAACACCAAAAAGACTCATCTGACGGACGATCAGTGGCGTAAAGTAATCGAAACGGGCGTTAAGTTCGTCGTGGACAGCGACGCGCACTCTGTGGACAGAATAGGCGACAATAAATTATTCCTCGAAACTGCGGAAAGAGTGAACTTTCCGCTCGACAGGATAATGAATATCGACGGAAGAATTCCCGAACTGCGTTTCAGCCGATACAAGAAAGAACACGGAATCGGCTGAAAAGCGAAACGCCGAAAAAACGAATCGCCTTAAAAAGCGAAACGTTGCAAAAAAAGCGTAAAGACGCAACGAAGAAGATAAAATGTCTAAACACAATTTTTCCGAAAAACTGAAAGCGGAACTTCTGAACGTAAAATTTAAAAACGCTGCGGAGAAAAGGGCTTGCCTTTCCGCTTACGTCCGCTCGTCCGGCACGATATGTTCCGAGGGCGGCGCGGTCGGTTTCGAACTCAATCCCGCGGGCGAAGCGGAAAAGAATTTTTTCGTTTCGATTATCCGTTCGCTTTATAACTTCGAACCGCAGACGATAACTTCGGTCAGACGCGGAAAAATCACGCTTAAAGTTCTCGGCGGCAAGAGCGCGGAAATCCTCCTCGATCTCGGCATAATCGAAAAAGACGAAGAAGGAATCGCGTTGAAACTCGGTATAGACGAAAATCAGGTTACCGACGGCACGAGGGGCGCGTATTTGAGAGGTTTGTTTTTAGGCTCGGGGAGCGTTACCGTTCCCAACGCCGAAAGGACAAGCACCACGGGTTATCATCTCGAATTCGTTTTCGCCAACTACCAGACTGCCACGGATTTGTGCGAAGTCCTTTCCGAGGCGTATCTGATGCCGAGGCTTACGGACAGAAAGGAAACTTACGTCGTTTACTTCAAAACGATAGACGAAATTTCCGATCTTATGGCGATAATGGGCGCGGCGAAAGCCGTTCTCGACCTGTCGGAAATTGCCGTGGAAAAAGATATGAACAACGATATGAACAGAAAAATAAACTGCGAAATGTCGAATATGGTCAAACAGATGGACGCGTCGGTTAAGCAGATCCGCGCGATTAACAGAATAAGCGAAACGAAGGGGCTTAATTCGCTGCCGCTCCCGCTGAAACAGGTTGCGGAGGCAAGGCTTAAAAACAATAAAAGCACGTTGTCGGAACTTGCGGAAATTCTCGGAATTTCAAAGAGTTGTCTTAACCACAGGCTGAGAAAAATCGTCGAGATATCCGAAGAATTATAAGAGACGGAACGCCGGCTGAACCCGTGCGGAACCGAAAAACAAACAGATAAACAATCGAAGGTGAACGAATATGAAAAAAATTATTTTGACGGGCGACCGCCCGACGGGCAGGCTTCACGTGGGGCATTACGTCGGCTCGCTCTCGGAGAGAGTGAAAGTGCAGAATAACGGCGGCTACGACGATATGTACGTTATGATAGCCGACGCGCAGGCGTTGACCGACAACGCGGAAAATCCCGAAAAAGTCAGGCAGAACATCATCGAGGTTGCTCTCGATTATCTTTCCTGCGGGCTTTCTCCGGACAAGGTGAATATGTTCATTCAGTCGCAGGTTCCCGAACTTTGCGAACTTTCGTTTTACTATATGAATCTCGTCACCGTTTCGCGTTTGCAGAGAAACCCGACCGTTAAAAGCGAAATCCAGATGCGTAACTTTGAAACGAGCATCCCCGTCGGTTTTTTCACTTATCCCATAAGTCAGGCGGCGGATATAACGGCGTTCAAAGCAAATATCGTTCCCGTGGGAGAGGACCAACTCCCGATGATCGAACAAACCAAAGAAATCGTGCGCAAGTTCAACTCCGTTTACGGCGAAACGCTCGTCGAACCGGAGGCTGTTCTGCCGCAGAGAAAGGCTTGCCTTCGTCTGCCGGGAACGGACGGAAAAGCGAAGATGAGCAAATCGCTCGGCAATTGCATTTACCTTGCGGACAGCGCGGATGACGTAAAAAAGAAAATAATGAGCATGTACACCGATCCCGACCATATCAAAGTTACCGATCCCGGTAAACTCGAGGGCAACGCGGTGTTCACTTATCTCGACGCTTTCGCCACGGACGAGCATTTCAAGGCGTTTTTGCCCGATTACGCTAATCTCGATGAATTGAAGGCTCATTACACGAGGGGCGGCTTGGGCGATATGAAAGTCAAGAGATTTCTCAACGACGTTCTCCAGTCAATCCTCGAACCGATCAGAGAGAGAAGAAAAATTTACGAAAAGGATATCCCGGCCGTTTATGAAATTCTCCGTCGCGGCAGCGAAAAAGCGGAGCGCGCGGCGGCGGTTACTCTTGCGGAAGTAAAGTCCGCTATGAAGATCGATTATTTTTCGGACGAAGAACTTATAAAAGTTCAGCAGGAAAAATATTCGGTATAATATGCTGAAAGTTATGTCGGACGAAAATTTTCGTCCGACTATCGTCTTATATAAGGGTTTTCGTTGTTTAATGCGATTTTTCCGCCGTGGCGGCGGTTAAAAAGGCAATTTAAAAAACAATGTGAAATCCTTTTTTTTATTAAAAATCGATTGACATAGCGAAATCGATAATTTATACTTGAAGAACAAAACGTCGCATTTTTCAAATCCACGCGGCGTTGAACGGAGATAAGGTATGCGCAGAATCAAAAAACGTAATCTCAACACTATAAAGATAAAACGCGACGCTTACGTCGGAAACGTTAAGGACGAAGAAGAAGTAATAGTCGAGGAAACCGTCGATATAACTCCCGAAAGAGTTACCATGGAAGAAAAAACGGAACCCGTTTGCGCAGACGTTGCGGCAGACGTTGAAAACTCCGTCGAAGAAGCCGAAACCGAAGCCGAAGCGGCCGAAGAAAAAGCGGAAGCCGATGTTGCCGAGGAAACCGTAGCGGAAGAAATCGGAGAGGCTGACGTTGCCGAAGAGGTTGAGGTCGCCGAAGAAACCGCGCCTGTCGAAGAGGTTGAGGTCGCCGAAAAAACCGCGCCTGCCGAAGAGGTTGAGGTCGCCGAAGAAACCGCGCCTGCCGAAGAGGTTGAGGTCGCCGAAGAAACCGCGCCTGTCGAAGAGGTCGAATCCGTCGAAGAGCCTGTAGAAGAAGAGGCTGAATCGGTAGAAGAGCCTGCCGCCGAAGAGATTGCGGAAGAAACGGCAGAGCCTGCGGAAGAAGTCGTCGAAGATACCGTTACGATAACTCCCGACGAAGTGGTTTTCGATGAAGAAGAAAAACCCGTAGCCGAGTCCGAAGAGGCAGACGTTGAAGAATCCGTTCTGGAAAGCGAAGCGGGCGAATCCGCTGAAGAACCCGCAGAAGAGGAAGTCGTCGAAGATACCGTTACGATAACTCCCGACGAAGTGGTTTTCGATGAGGAAGAAAAACCCGTAGCCGAGTCCGAAGAAACTGACGTCGAGGAAGCCGTTCTGGAGGCGGAAGCCGAAGAAACCGAAACCGCGGAAGCGGCGGAAGGCACGGCCGATGCAGTCGAAGAAGTAACCGAAGAGGTTGAAGAGGTTCCGCTCGAAGCGAGCGAAGAAGAATCGGAAGAAATTCTCGACGAAGAAGGTAGCCTTGACGGAACGGAAGAAGAGGTGAAAGAATTAGCGCAAGCCGAAGAAACGGAAGTCGGGGAAGTCGAAGAAACGGCTGAAGAAGTCGAAACAGAGGAAGTCGAAGAACCCGAAGCGGAAGCGGTCGAAGAAACGGCAACCGAAGAAACGGAAACCGCCGAAGAGGAAAAACCGGCTGAAAAAACCGAAAAAGAGGTCTTCAAACTTACGACGCCCGCAAATCAGGACGATATACTTTCCAGAATTTGCGTCAAGCGCGGCAGAAAACTGATTTACAGACCAAACGAAATCATTTTCAATTGCACGGCGGCGGTTACGGGAACGGATAAAAACAACGAAGAAGGCATAAAAATAAAGAGTATTCTCGACGAGGAAATTAAGCAGGGCGTAAAACTCGGATACATAGATAAATACGACGGACTTAAAATGAGCGAGATAAAAGAAGAATACGAAAACGACGTCGTTTACGAATACGCGGAACAGGAGTTCAAACGCGTAGGTCTTGTTCTCGACGGCGAAAAGGTCAAAGTTTACGTTTACGACTGGGATATGAAGGCGTTGCACCACATCGGTTTCGTCGATCAGGCAAACGTCGCGGACCTTAAGCCTTATCTCGAAGACAAAGAAAAATACAGTTTCGACGTCTGCGGGCTTATCACGGGCGGCAAGTTCAGAAAAGTTATCAAAGACGAAGCGACGGGAAAAGTTACCGTCGAAAAAGGTAACGACGGCAAACTCGGCGTGGAACTCGATATCTCGGTTATAAACAGAAAAGATTAATAATAAATTTACGGATAAAATGCAGTCTGCGAAAGCAAACTGCATTTTTTAATATGATTGCGAAAGCAAACTGCATTTTTAAATATGATTTTATTTAATCGGACCGTCAATCTTCCAGCCCGAGAAGATAATCCGAGGTTACGCCGAAAAATTTGGCGATAGAAATCACATAGGAGATCTTCGGCTCGTTCACGCCGTTTTCCCAGTTAGAGATAGCGGCGTCGGTAGTATTTATTTCTTTGGCAAGTTGTTTCATCGACAGTTTTTTATCCAGCCGCAATTCCCTCAGCCTTTGTGAAAATATATCCATAAAAACTATTATACTAAGAAGACTTAGTAAAGTGCTTGACATTAAGAAATCTTAGTGATAATATTTAAGCCGAGAATAGTTTAAAGGTAAATTGTGCGGAGGATATGGAGAAAGATTTATTTGAAGAAGTTGCTCGCGCGGCGGGATGCGAGTACATTTCGGATATGAAACTTAAAGCATATAACAACCGGGCTAAAAAAATTCTCGCCGAGTCGATTGTTTACAAGGATTATTCGCTCAGGGATCTGAGCGGGATTTATAAGTACGTTTACGGCGTAACCGTGGATTTTAAGAATTACGGCGACGTTGAAGCGGCTTTCCAAGTTACGAAATAAAGTATTCAGATAAAAAAGACCTGTTTTTGCAGGTCTTTTTTTCATATGTCGCCGACGGGATTTTCGGTTTCAATCGTCACTCGTTTTTGCCCTCTGTTGTATTGTCGGGATTTCGATAAACGTGATTTTCCACATAGGCAATCATACGGTTATACAGTACAACGTAAAACAGTACGGCAAGTAAACCGCCGACGGCGCCCAGAATCGGAAACATATCATTGCCGCGTGTTTTCAACGTCAGCCATACCATAATACCAATCCACGCTATGGCGCACAAAACAATCGTTGCAATATGTTCGCGCAGCCACTTTTTTTTAAAAAACGTAATTTTTTCTTTCAATGTAAAAGTGCTATTGTTTAGCGCGGTAACGAGATTATCGTCGGCGGCTTTCTTGAAATCTTTCGCGTCAAGCAGTTCTCCGGTTATCAGTTCGTTGATAGTTACGCCGAATTCTTTTGAGAGTAACGACAGCATTTCAACGTCGGGCATATAGTTCCCGTTTTCCCAACGCGAAACGGTTTTATTCGTCACGCCGAGTTTCTCTCCGAGTTGCTCCTGCGTCATACCTTTATCTTTACGCAAAGCGGCAATGAATTTTCCTATTTTTATCTGGTCCATCTGTTTCACCTCTGAAGGGATTATATCATATTTTTCGTAAAAACGATTCCCCACAAACAGCGAATGCGTTACCCACAAACAGCGAAATGTAATTCATAAGAGCAAGTGCCGATACAAAATTCAGTTTTTGAATGGAATTTTTTCGAGTTTCAGAAGGTTTGCTTTGTTCTTTATGCCGCCGCCGTAACCGGTTATCGCGCCGTGCGCGCCGAGCACTCTGTGGCAGGGAATGATTATACATATCGGGTTCGCGCCGACCGCGCCGCCAACCGCCCGGGCGGACATTCTTTTTATGCCGCGTTCTTTGGCGATTATCGTTGCAATCTCGCCGTAAGTCATCGTTTTTCCGTAAGGAATTTCCATCATTATTCCGGAAACCCTTTTTTGAAAAGGCGAAAGCGCGGATACGCATAAGTCGGGCGTGAAAGAGGGAATTTCGCCGCCGAAATATTCGTCCAGCCATTCTTTGGTTTTGTCGAAAACGGGGAGGGAAGTTTCGTTTTCCGGCAGGGAAAATTTCCGCATATCTTCCGAACCCGTGAAAAGAAGCCCGGTGAGTTTCTCTCCGTCCGAAATCATAACCATATCGTCGAATCCGTCGCTCGTTGCATAATTCTGTCTGTAAATCATCTGTCTGTAAATCATACGTTGCACCTTAATTTTTATAAAACTAAACGGCGTCCTTAAAAGGACGCCGCCGGGTTAAGCAGATTAAATTACGCTCTTTCGACTTTATTGCTCTTAAGGCAACGAGCGCAAACGTATTCAGAAGTAACGACGCCGTCGTTTACAACTC
>OIWT01000862.1_pt1 | contig 40193 bp, 43 predicted proteins | sample 1587701 | NCBI WGS metagenome assembly OIWT01 (sample SAMEA3888904, study PRJEB22519) | human gut metagenome | biome: human gut; feature: human-associated habitat; material: faeces | place: Denmark | collected 2009 | reverse complement strand
AAGTATGATTAACACTATTATTGTTACAACTAATGCTATTAGTGTTATACCTTTTGTATTTCTTTTCATTATTATTTTTTTCTCTTTATTTAAGTTTTTCCTTTCACTTTTTTCTTGTTTTTCCATTTTACTTTATCCTCCTTTGTATATTTCACGTTTACATTTATTTTCTGCTTTTTCTTTTGTTTTATTCTTTTTATTTATACAAATTATGCAATTCAACTTTTAGGCATAAAATTATATCATTCTATACCTTTCAATAATTTCTTTCTAAAACTTAAATAATATTTTTCAATGTACAATTTTATGTTTATAAGTTGTTACATTCTTTAACAAAATTATTTTAACAATACTTTACTTGTTAGTCAATACTTTTTGGATTAAAAAAAAATAAAGTACAAGTGAAAATTAAAAAGCAAAATTATTAACTAAAATAGGTTAATAATTTTGCTTTTTTCTATTTTATTCTCTCATATGTTACATACTCATAATCAAAAGGATTAGCTTCATTTTTTATTCCTTTTTCTTTTTCGACAATTTTCCATTCATCTTTACTTATTTCTGGAAAACAAACATCTCCATCAAATTCTTCATTAATGTGTGTTATATACATTTTTCTTGCATATGGCATTAGCAGTTTATATATTGTAGCTCCACCTATCACAAAGTTTTCTTCTTCAGAATTAATATATTTATCTAACATAGAAATATCTTCTAATATTTCTACATTTTCATTTTCTACATTCATTTCCATATCATTGCATAATATTACATGTTTTCTATTTGGTAATACTCTACCTAATGATTCAAAAGTTCTTCTTCCCATTATTATTGTATGTCCTGTAGTTAAAGATTTGAATCTTTTTAAATCTTCTGGTAAATGCCAAATTAATTTATTATCTTTTCCTATTACATTATTTTTTGCTACTGCTACTATAATACTTAACATTTTATTATCCTCCGAACGTTAGGAACGGTCCATTTCGTTCCGAAATTAGAACATAAGGGACGCTCCTATTATTTTATTCTTTCTTTATAACATTTTAAAAAGGATTGTCCCCCCATGTTCCGATTTCGGAACGAAATGGACCGTCCCTTGTGTTAAATTGCAACTGGAATTTTTCCAAGTTTTATATCTTTGTTATACTCATATCCTTCTATTTCAAAATCTTCTACTTTGAAATCATAGAAATTTTTAGTTGGATTTTTTATAACTAATTTTGGCTGTACATCCATACTTTCTGCTTCTATTAATTTTTCTATTAATGGAACATGTCTATCATATATATGACAGTCTCCTATATTGTGTGTTAAAGTTCCTACTTCTAAACCTGCTACTTGTGCAAACATGCAAAGAAGTGCTGCATATTGCATAGTATTCCAACCATTAGCTGCAAGCATATCTTGTGAACGTTGATTTAGTATTAAGTGAAGTTTTCCTCCTTTAACTAACCATTGTGTTCCATATGCACATGGTTCTAGATTCATATCTTTTAAATCTTCATGGTTGAATATATTTGTCATTATTCTTCTGCTTGCTGGATCATGATTTAGTAGATATAATACATAATCTACTTGGTCCATTTCTTTTATTCCTTCTTTTGTTTTAAATTGATATTTTTTAGCCATTTGATAGCCATAAGCTTTTCCTATTGACCCATCTTCGTCTGCCCATTGGTCCCAAATGTGTGAATTCAAATCATTTACATTATTAGATTTTTTTTGCCAAATCCATAATATTTCGTCTATTGCTCTTTTTACTGTTTGTGAATTATTTCTTAATGTTATCATAGGAAATTCTTTTCCTACATCATATACATTAGTTACTCCAACTAATGATATATAGTTTGCTTCTTCTCCATCTTCCCATCTAGTTCTAACTCCTGTTCCTTTAGATGAATATCCTTCTTTTATTATTTTCTTACATGTTTCTATAAAGTGTTTATCTGCCTGTGTCATAATAAAACCTCCTTATATTGCTACATTTATTTTTCCAAATATATCATAAGCATATTTTTTTGTAAAGAATTTTTTATTTAATTATTTTTCGTTTTTAGAAATGATTAATAGAAATATTTTTATGTATAATTGATTTTATTATTATTAATTTATTTTCTTCTTGGATTTCATAAAAGATTAAAAAATTTTTGTGAATTATAAAACGTTCTTTTCTGTTTTTATAAATTTTACCTATGTATGGAAATACTTTTAGATTATTAATTTTTGAATTTATATTGTATAGAAAATTTTGTGAAGCTATTGGATTTAATAATTTTAATTGAATATAAAGATATATACTTATTATATTAAAATTTGCATTTTCAGACTTTATAATTTTATATATGTTTAATACTCCTTATGAAATTGTTTATAAACTCTAAAGATTCTTCTTCAGTATAAATTTTTCCATTTTTTATATCTTCATCTGCTTTCGCTAATTCTCTATCAATTATTTCCATTTCTTCTTGTGTAAATTCCATTCTATTACCTCCTTATATAATATATTATTATTCTACTTTCATTCTTATTTTATGTCAATGTTTATTTGTGTTTTTATCAAAAAACTTTTCGACAAATTTTGCAAATATAAAAAACAAAAATAAGAATTTCTATGCAGTTTTTTACTACATAAAAATTCTTATTTTCTTAAAATCATTTTAGTTATACCAAACGATTTAATGCTTTTGCAGCTCCTAATGTACAATTAGCTTTAGGACATGTATAATCCGGAAATTGACATCTCGGCTTTTCTGCATATTGTAATAAGTAATTATACACCCTTTGGTTTGTTTCTTTTGTGTTTTGCAAGTATTTTGCTAATGTCTCACAAGTCTGCATTGTGATTTCGAGCTGTGCGCAGCCGCATAACCTTTCCTTACATTTAAGTATGAAGTTTTCAGCTGTTCCTCTCTCGTTTACCAGTACCATTCTTCCTTGAGGATAAAATTGTCCAAGAGATCTAATATCTTCAAGCCAACTTTTTTCTAGTTTTGTACCTTTAATAATAGGTGGTACAAAGTATTTTTCCTCTTTTAAGGAAGAATCTACAATTTCATAGTTTAATGTTCTGTGTCTTTGTGCCTGGGCAAGCTGTGCAAATGAAGCCCAGTAAGTTGTGCAATAGTTTTCTCCCCATTCGTCCTGTCTTTCAATATCTGTAAAAAGTGAAAGACTTCGATTTTTAGAATCTGGACTTATTCCTTCAACCTTAAATTCCTCGTGAAGACTTACAAACTCTTCCAAGCATGGCTTAAGGTTCTTGTTAAATTCCGAATTAGGAGCTTTTACGACAAAATCTTCCATCATATGAAGCACATAGCTAAATTGTTCAAATGTAATGGAATGTCCCATAACAGTTGCTGGTGTAAACACCGAAATCATATATCGTGCATTTTCTTGAGCAAGTTTTTTAGTTTGAACTTCTGTAATGTTAGGGTATACTTCATGAATTCTTTCTTTTAAAATTTCAATCCATTTTTCATAAAGTACTTTTTCCTCTTCTGAAGGCTGCATCTTCGTATATCTTGCAGACTTTTCTGAAGTGGCATACACTTTTTCATTGTTTAACACCATCGCTATAATCTTAGGTATTTCTTCAAAAACAAAGTTATACCTAGGGTGGTCAAACACACTATGGTGTTTTGAACTCATATTTCCATTTGCCCGTTTTAATGTTTTTTCTTCAGGTTCGCCAAAGATTTCATCTACGGTTTCCGGCATATAACAAATTCCTGCTTCTTTGCCAGAAAACAATATTGCTTCTTCTATCGGCATTACATAGCCGACTTTTGTTGATGCTACTACTCTTGTTTTCATACTTTTCTCTCCTTTTCAATATAATTATATTGTTTAAAGTTACCAAAAATTATGAAAGTAGTATATCATCATTATGTAAATTTTTCAATACTTTTTTTGTTTTTATTCTTTATTTCTCCCATTTTGGCACATATTCTTCTTCATGTTCTCCAAGTTCTTGCATATAACCATTTTTGAAATCTAACAAGTAAAAATAATTTTCTATTTCTTTATATTCTCTTTTAGTTAATTTTCTGTTTATCAATTCATCTTCTTTTGCTTTGTATGTAGGAAAATATTGTGCCATTACATCTATATATATTTCTTCTGGAATGTTTTCTTTTATCCATTTTAGAACATTTTTGCTATTTTGAATATGGTTTGGAAGCACTAAATGTCTTATCATTACCCCTTTTTTTATCATTCCATCTTCATCAAATATTGGCTCTCCTACTTGGTTTATCATTTCTAATATTGCTTTACTTGCAATTTCAAAATAATTTGGTGCTTTTGAATATTTTACAGCTATTTCATTTGAATAATATTTTAAGTCAGGTAAATATACATCTATATAGCCTTTTAAAGCTTTTATTGTTTCTACATTTTCATACCCATTTGAATTATATATTATAGGAATATTTAATCCATTTTTTCTTGCAATTTTAATCGCTTCTATTATTTGGTATACATACATAGTTGGTGTTACCAAGTTTATGTTATGAACTCCCGCTTCTTGCTGTTTTATCATAATACTTGCAAGCTCTTCTATTGTGATTTCATGTCCTTTTCCTAACTGGCTTATTTCATAATTTTGGCAAAATTTGCATGACAAATTACAATTAGAAAAAAATATTGTTCCAGAACCATTCATTCCACTTATACATGGTTCTTCGTACATATGTGTTGATACTAATGCAATTTTTATTTTGTCATTACATTTACATCTTCCTGATTTTCCTTCTAACCTATTTACTTTACATTTATGTGGGCATACATTACATTCTATTAATTGCTCTAACATTTTTACCTCTCTTAATACTTTTTCTTTTTTATTATTGGATATTTTAACATATTTTTTTATTTTTTTATAGTTTTTTATTATTTTTATGTTATAATTGTTAAAGTTTTAAGGAGTGATTTTTTTATGGCATTTTTTGAAAAAGATTTTTATTTAACTATTAGAGATATAGATAAAAATACTGATATAACAAATAAAGCTATTTTAGCTTTTTTTGAAGATATTGGTGGATGTCAGTCAGATATGGCTGGATTTGGTTTAAAAGATATAGAAAAAACAAAGTTAAGTTGGGTTTTACTTAATTGGAAGTTTAAAGTTATTAAAAGAATAAAATATGATGGTAGAATGTTTAAAGTTAGAACATGGTCAAGAGGAATTAAAAGAGCTTCTTGTTTTCGTGATTATGAAATTTATAACGCAGATAACGAATTATGTGTAGTTGGCTCTTCTAAATGGACTTTAATTCATTTAGAAAATGGACTTATGAAATTGAATGAAGATATTCTTAACAAGTATGTTTCAGATAGCAAATGTGTATTTGGTGATAACTTTGATTTTAAGAGATTAAGAGAGCCAGAAAATTCTTCTCTTGTTTATAACTATACTGTTAGTAGACGAGATATTGATATTAATAACCATATGCACAATTTATATTATTTAGATTTAGCTTATGAATGCCTACCAAAAGAAGTATATGAAAATAATACTTTTAATAATGTAGAAATCATGTATAAATTTGGTTCTTTTTTAGGTGATAATCTAAAATGCTTTTACTCAAATGCTGATGACGGTCATTATATTGTAATTAAAAGTGAAGATGAAAAAACTCTTCATTCTATTATTAAATTATATTAAAAAAATAGACATTTTATTGTCTATTTTTCTTTTTCATATTCCGTTAAATATTGTATTGCTTTTTTATATTCATCTGATTTTAGGTCTATGTACCCTAAATAATATTCTAACATGTTTTCTAATAAACTACATCTTTCTATTTTATATTTTCCTTTACTATCATTTTTTAATATTGTATATTTAGGTGTCATATATTTTAATTGTTTCATAAATACTTCTTTATTCTCTGTATTTGGAAATATTCTTTTTTTGCCAGACCTTTTATCATGTGCTGCTGGTCCATTTGCTCTTGACAATTCCTCCCTATATATAGATCTTAGTTGAAGTTCAAACGTATATTCTGGATGATCTATATAGCAAAACTTTAAATGGTCTGCTATATATCCATTTCTTTTTGTTTTTTGTTTATATCCTGCTGGTAAAATTCTAATATTCATTTTTTCTAATAATTTTTTATTTTTCATTAAATAGTTAGCAAAATCTTTTTCTAATTGTATACAACATAAATCATCATATTTTTTTCTTTCTTTATCATCTTTTGATTGTTTTCTTTTCTCTACTAGTTGCTTTAGTCTTTGACTTTCTACTTGTATTTCGTCTGGAACGTTAGCAATTACTATTTTAAACGCTCTTAAATCTTTTGCTTTTAAATATTCCATTGGTTTATGTAACTTTTCTCTTTCTTCTTCTGAGCTTTCCATTTGGTTTATACATTCCCAATGTAACAAGTTGCTTTCTGGTCTTTTGGTTTTTTTAGCTATTTCTTCTCCATAACATTCTTCTATTTTATATGCTATTTTTTCTTTTCCTTGTCTTTCTAAGTTTATCTTTGCCACTCTTAAACATGCCGTTTTCATATTATCGCTTATTTCTTTTAATTGTATTAGCTCTTCTATTTGTTTAAAGTCTTTTATATTTCCTATAAATATATTATATATTTCATTTTCAACTTTTTCGTTCTTTGCTTGAGATTCTCTCTCTATTTTATTTATGACTAAATTATACAATCTTTTCTTTTCTTCACCCGATATTCCTTCAATAGCATATAATTTGCATAATCTTTCTATCTCTAATTTATCTATTTTTTCTTTTAAACTTTTCTCTGATTTTTCTCTTCCTCTAGGCGGTTCTATTTTTACTTGAGGATATTTGTTTTTAAACAAGTTAACTATTTGTAAAAAAGTGTTTTCTACTCTTTTTTTATATTCTTCATTATGCATCAAACCTAATTGATATTCATAAGATTGCTGAGTTGTCGACTTTGTTACTTTATAGCTATCTCTTATATTGGTTAACATTTTATTTTTTCACTCTCCTTATTTTTAGCCAATCTCTATTATATAATATTTATTCTAAAAAGTCCATACTTATAACTTAATTTATTTACATAATTTTCGACATAATTCTACTTTTTATCACATTTGTTTCTTCATTTACATATTATATACTATATTAATTATGAAGGAGGTTACTTAAATGTATCGTTGTAGATATAGAAATTGTTGTCAACAAAAAAATTATGATAACGATATAATAGAAACTGCTTGTAATAATTACGGAGTTACTGCTGATTACTATACTCAAAAAGACAGTGATTCTTGTGATTGTGGTTTTGAACAAGGCGAATCTGTTTTTCCTCAAAACCCTTTACTTGCTCAAAGTTATGTTCCTATTCAAACAATGGATAAGACTTTTGTTCCATGCGTTGGTTTAAAAATGGGAACTATTTTCCCAGAACTTGTTAGTCCATATGTACCTGGTCAATCAGTCGAGGAAAATGCTTTTATAAAAGCTATGAATACTATTGGAGAGGGGTGTAATAAATGTTAGAAAAAGAAGATATAAACTGTGGTTGTGGATGTTCTCAAACATGTCCTACTTCAAGAACTCCTGTATATTCATTTGAATTTACTAATATTAAACCTGAAGAAGATTGCGAAGAAAAACAAGAAACTAGAGAGGAAATGCTTCAAAAAATTCGTTGCTTAGATTTTGCATGTGTTGAACTTGCTCAATATTTAGATACTCACGTAGATGATAAAAAAGCTCTTTGTCTTCATAGAGAATATTGCACTAAACTTCGTGAACTAAAAGATATGTATCAAAAGGTTTATGGCCCTCTTAATATTTATTTTCCATGTAATAAATGGAGATGGCTTGAAGAACCATGGCCTTCGTTTATTTTGGGAGTAACTACTTATCTACAATTTTTTAATTTATATAATAAGAAAAACTAGAGAAAAAATGTGAAATTTTTATAATTTTTTTGAAAAAATTTTTTGCATATTGTTTAAGCAGAAAAATATTTAAAATAAAGGATTGGACAAGTTGGTTTTCTATAGTTTAAGACACCGTTGAAAAAACTGTGGCTTAAACGTGAAAAAATGATGCGAGATAATTTTTATTTTAAGATAGAAAAATAATTTAAATTATTTCAAAAACAAAATAAAAATGAAAAAAGTAGAATAAAGTTTAAATGATTAAATGTGAAGTGAGAGTCTACAATTGACTCTCACTTCATTATAGCTTTATTCGTCAAATTTAAAATTTGAATTAAAATAAATTAGATTCTATATTTCAGCACTATAAACTTCTTCATTATGCTTATCTTTAACAACAAGATGTATATTATTGTTTTCTGTAAGCTTGGCATAAAATTTACATCCTTCTTTTTTCAGAATTTGAATTACCATATTCATTACGTCGTCTACGTCTTCGTAACTTTCATAATGGAAGTAAACTTGCTTATAATCTGTGTTACATAAACATTGCTTTATTGCAACTTCAAATTTTTGTTCCTTTTCTTCTCTTAGTTTATCATCTCCCTTAAAAATAAGAAAATAGAATATAAAATAAACAAAAATTGTTCCTGTAACACAGCCTATAGCCCAACAATATACTGCAAAGTCTCCCACAGGTTTTGAAACTAATCCTTTTATAAAAATACAAATGAAATATATTGCACTTATTATTAAGGATATTTAATTTGCCTGTTTTGAGTTTATTTTCTTTTTATTCCGATTAGCCATAAAAATTCCTCCATTTGGTCAATAGACCCTCATTTTGCATTGTTAATAGTTACTATATATTAAACTCCATAAGTTGCATATAGGAGATTATAAAAATTAAATTATGTGAATTATATCACGATTCTGCTAGAAAGTAAAGAAAAAGGAAAGAAGTCCGTCGAAACGAACTCCTTGCTTTACTTTTTCTCTTATTCATCACCATCAATAAATCCATCACCAGTATGGTCTACTGGTGGAGCAAAGTATGACTGATAAATAATTCTAGCATCTTCACTACTTGCTTTAGATAAACTATTTTCAAGTGCTTCTAGTTTTCCTTCTGACTCAATCCGTCTTTTTCTTTCAATTGAGCGATCAACTAAAAGATATGCAATGACTAACATAAGGATTATTGCAATAAGTGTTCCTGCTAATATAGCTCCCATATTATCTTCCTCCATAACTAATTAGTTTTTGAGTTACTTGCATTTATGAAACTTTTATGAGACATTATTTTATTGTTTTCAATACCTTCAGCAATATCTCGTTCAAGTTTCAACAAAGATTCTGGACTAGCTCTTCTTGATTTAGGTACTTTTGTAATTTTCGCGCCTGTACCTGCTCTTTCGAGCTCTCTTAACATAATTTTATTATAATCTTTTGACATATATTTTCCTCCTTCAATATTAATTGAGATGTTTATTAGTTTCTTTATGCTTAACTCCTTAAGGAGATTATTAAATTAAAACTGTTAAAATTTTACCATATTTCCGCGAAAATTTCAACTGAAACTCTTGATTTAGTAAATAAAAAAGTGTATAATGAATATACTAATATTGATAAATTAATTTATCAAATAAACTAGGTTAGCACAAACCTTTGATTAAATTCATAAACAAGTGTAATTTAAACATTAGGTTAGATATGAGCCTTTAGGATGAAAAATCCTATAAACGAATATCCTGTTGAACATTAGGTTAGAAACGAGCCTTTAGTTATACTATAAACGAGTTTCCAGAAAAATTATGGGGGATACTAAAAAGTATCCCCTATCTTTGTAAACGGAGGGATACATGAAAAATAACAAGAAATTAAAAATAAAAAAATTAAATTTTTATATTATCGATGACAATTACATAGAATATTTAAGTCAATTTGATAAACATATTGCTTATAATAAAAATGAAAAAAGACCTTATATTGGAGTTGTTCTTATAGTAGAAGAACATTATTATTTTGCACCATTATTTTCTCCTAAACAAAAGCATAAAACTTATAAAGATAATTTAACTTTCTTTAAAATTATAAATGAGAAAACAAAAAATGATTTAGGAATTATAAGATTTTCAGATATGATTCCAGTACCACAAGAAAGTGTATATCTATTAGATATAAAAAATAAAAGCTATGGATATAAAAGATTACTTTCTGAACAATATTCTTATATAAATAAGCCAGATAACAAACAAAAAATTATTGATAAAGCAGAAAAAATTTATAATATAGTAACTAATGATAAAAAGAGTAAAGTATCAAAATTTTATAAAGATTTAAGTTGTAATTTTAAATTATTAGAAGAAAAATGTATAGAATATCATGACTAAAATGTAATAAACACAAATCGCATTTTTTCCTAAATCTGTGTTACCATCAAAATTTATTAAAAGTCATTGACATTAATAAAAAATGAAACTATAATGCAAACAAATAGATTTATAGAAAAATCTATAGAACAATCATGCATAAAAATTGTAAACACTTTTTGAACTATTACTCTACCTTTTTGGGTAGAGTTTTTACATTACAAAAAATCAAAATCTACTTTTTTAAGTAGATTTTTTATTTTGTTCTTAATATATATTAATAGAGGTGGCTTTGATGGTAGAAAAAATAAAAGAAACATATACTAAAGATGGAAAAGACTTAACAGAGCTAATACAAGAGTGGATAAATGAAAATACGTCAATTTTATATTGTAATTATGAAGAAAAAAATATAAAATATCAATGTAGATAAGTAGTTATTAAAGATAACTCTAAGACAAGGAGGTAATAATGCAAGAGTTATATAATAACTATTTTAACATATTAGATGACAGAATATGGAAAGTCGCAATATATGCTAGATTATCCCGTGAAGATGAAAAAGATGAGAAATATAAAGGTCAATCTGAAAGTATTGAAAATCAAATTAAATACTTAAAATCTATAGTTACTACAAAAGGTTGGCTTTTAGTTGATATTTACAAAGATGATGGCTATACAGGAACTAATTTTGATAGACCAGATTTTAAGAGAATGCTAGATGACATAGATAATGGAAAAATTAATCTTGTAATAACAAAAGATTTATCAAGGCTAGGAAGAGATTACATAGAAACAGGAATGTATATTGAAAAAATATTTCCATCAAAGAATATTAGATATATTGCAGTAAATGATAATGTAGATACATTTGATAAAAGAAATTCAAATAATGATATGACACCATTTAAAGCAGTAATAAATGATATGTATGCAAAAGACACTTCAAACAAAGTAAGGTCTACTATACTGACAAAAGCTATAGCAGGAGAATGTATAAAAGCATTTTTGCCATATGGTTATAAAAAAGACAAGACTAATAAAAATAAAATATTAGTAGATGAAAATGTAGCAGAAAATGTAAAGCTAATATTTAATTTATATAAGTCTGGAAAATCTAAAACAGAAATTGCTAAAAAATTAAATGAATTAGAAATTCCAACACCTCTAAAATATAAACAGGAAACTACAAACTATTACAATCCCAATTCAAATGCAACTTATAAATGGAATAGCACAGTTATAAACAAAATACTAAGAAACCCTATTTATGTAGGAGATTTAGTTCAATTACAATATAACAAAGTAAATTATAAAATAAAAAAAATTACGAAAATTCCTAAAGAAGAACAAATTGTTATTTCGAATAATCATGAAGCAATTATAGATAGAAATACATTCAACATTGTTCAAGAAATGCTTAATAAACAGACTAATGAATGGAATTATTCTAATAGAAAAAAACATTTATTAACAGGATTAGTTTTTTGTAAATGTGGCAGTAGAATTACATATAACAAAAATCATGGAAAATTTTTTAGATGTGTTTGTTCCAGCTATAAAAAATATGGAAGTGAGTTTTGCTCTAATATTCATTTAAAAGAAGCGGAACTTTTAGAAATGGTTTCAAGCTCATTAAAGAAAAATATAAATATATATTTAAATTTAAAAGACTTAAAGTATCCTGTAATAGTAGTAAAAGATAATAAAACCCAAGAATTAGCAAAATTATCTAAAAAGAAGGACGAAATTAATAAAACTATTGCTAATTTATATGAAGATAAGATATCTTCTACTATTTCGTTAGAAACATTTAAAGTTCTAATAAAAAAATACGAAAAGCAAAAAAAAGAATTAGATATGAAAATATCAGCAATTCCCAAAAACAAAGAATGTGTGCAAGATTCAAAATTAACTTCTAAAGAATTAGAAGAAACAATAAAACAATTATTAAAGTTTGATACTATAAATGAAGAAAATAAAAGCTTAGTTTTCAAATTAATAGATAAAATTATAATAGATGATGATAAAATTACTATAAAATATAAATTTAATAATTTAGAGTTATAATTCCCCCAACATGAACCAAGGGTGGCCTTGGGAAAGGGGGAATTTTTAATGTGGACTTATAATAAGGTATTACAATATCCAATAAATATAAAATGTCCAAATCCTAGACTTGCTAAATATATAATTTCTCAATATGGTGGACCTGATGGAGAGCTTGCTGCTTCTCTTCGTTATTTATCTCAAAGATTTGGCATGCCAGATCAAAATGCAAAAGCAATCTTAAATGATATAGGTACAGAAGAATTAGCTCACTTAGAAATGGTTGGAACTATAGTACACCAATTAACTGATGGCGTTTGTCCAGAAGAATTGGAAAAAGCTGGTCTTGGTGCATATTATACAGATCATGGAGTAGATGTATATCCTCAATCTGCTGCAGGTACACCTTGGACAGCAAGCTATATTGCTTGTAAAGGTGATGCTATTGCTAACCTTCAAGAAGATTTAGCTGCAGAACAAAAAGCAAGAGCAACTTATGAAAAATTAATTGACCTTTGTAAGGATGACCCAGATGTTATTGACCCTCTTCGTTTCTTACGTCAAAGAGAAGTTAACCACTTCCAAAGATTTGGTGAAGCTTTACGTGGAGTTCAAGATAAACTTGCTGAAAAGAAATTTTATATGGCTAATTGTACTAAGAAAATGTGCGATAATAACTAATTTCTATCAAAAATCGAGTAAACCCCAAAAGGTCCAGGTTATTTTGGGGTTATTATATTTTTTCACATATTAATTTTCTTACTCTCTGTTGCTACCCCAAAATAACCTGGACCTTTTGGGGTTTACTTTTTAATCCATTTAGGGAATATCCTGATAAAATATTACTATCAAAAGAGTAAGTTATATTCTTTTCTTCTCTGTCTCTTTTTAAACTTAATTCAATTAGTTTATCAATTAATTTTGGATATTCTAATTTAGTTTCTCTCCATAAATGGAAAGATAACGACCCTGGTATTGTATTTACTTCATTTACATATATTGTTTTAGTATCTTCATCTATCATAAAATCTATACGAATAACTCCTGAGCATCCCAATATTTTAAACGTTTTTAAAGCTAATTCTTGTATAGTTTTTTTCTCCTCTTCAGTAATATCTGCTGGCAATTTTAATACTCCCGCATTCATTGATTTATTATCTCCAATTTTTTTGCCACCAGATATATATTTATCATTAAAACTTAATATTTCATCATTTTTTACTGGTTCTTCACATTCCGATGCTTGTGCATGTTCATAATCTCCTATTACTGAACAGTTAACTTCTTTTAAATTTTTTATTGCCTTTTCAATAAGTATTTTCTTTGAATAATTAAAAGCTTCTTCTATAGCTTCATTCAATTCTTCTTTATTTTTTGCTATTTGTATTCCTACACTAGAGCCTAAATTAACTGGTTTTACTATTACTGGATATTCAAAACTTTCTTCTACTTCTCCTATTATATTTTCTAAATTTTCATTATATTCTTTTAAAGTAAATAATTTACAATCTAAAACTGGAATATTGTTTTCTTTTAATAAACATTTGCAAACATATTTATCCATTCCACATGCAGAAGAAATAACATCACTTCCTACATATGGTATATTAAACATTTTTAAATATCCTTGTAATGTACCATCTTCTACATTAGTTCCATGAACAATTGGAAATGCAATATCAATATAATCATATATACTATTTTCCAATATTTTTTTATCACATTTTAACAATACTGCTTTATCGTCTTTTTGTGCTAATGTAACTTGTATACTATCATTAAGCAATTTTTCAATATCTTTATATTTAGTAATGTCTCCTATAAATTTACCACAATACATTTTATTATCTTTAGCTATGTATATAGGAATAACATCATATTTATTTTTATCCATGTTTTCAATGGCTTGAATTGCAGTTATTATAGATACTTCATGTTCTACACTTCTTCCTCCAAAAAATACACCTATTTTTATTTTCATAATTATCAAATCCTTTCTATATATTATAATTATCTGGTAAGTCATTTTCCAATAAGACTACTTTTTTATCATTTATATTTATTTTTGAAATAATTGAAATTGCTTCTTGAGGAGTTTTCACGTTAAATATTTTATCTTTATCAAATTTTTTAAAATTAATTCCATTTAAAATATATTGTGCTGATTTACTATTTACTAAAAATATATAATCACAAATATTAGTCATATATTTGCCTAATTCAAAATTATATTTTTCCTCATTCTTACCCAATTCTATCAATCCGGGGTGTTACTACTATTTTATTTCCTTCAAATTCTAATAATGTGTCTAATGCTGATTTAAAACTTATAGGATTTGAATTATATGAATCATCTATTATAGTAATTTTTCCATTTAAAATTGGTTTAAGTCTATGTTCTACACTTTCAATTTCTCGTACAGCACGTATCATTTTATTTAAAGGAACTTCTAAATAGTCTGCCACACTTATTGCTGCTGTTATATTTATAACATTATGTTTTCCTATAAGTTTTGTTTTAAAGTTTATTTCTTCTTTTGTTTTTTTGTATAGTGTTGTAAAAGATATTCCCTTTGAGGATGATTTTAAATTATAACTGTTATAATCTAGCTTTTCATTATTAATACCATATGTTACAAGTTTTCCTTTTATTTGTTCTTTTTCAAGATATTCATTACTATAATTTAAAAATGTTACTCCTCCATTTTCTGCAACGCTATTTGCTAATTCTAATTTTGTCTTTATTATGTTATCAATTGTTTTAAAACTTTCTAGGTGTTGTGGTCCTATTGCAGTTATAATTCCAATTTTAGGTTTTACTATATCACATATTTCTTTTATATCTCCAATATTTGTTGCTCCCATCTCGCATATAAAAACTTGATGAATAGGTTTTAAGTTTTCCCTTATAGTCCTTACTACCCCCATAGTTGTATTATAGTTTTTTGGTGTTGTTAACACTTCATATTTTGAAGATAATATCTTCGTTAAAAAGTTTTTAACACTTGTTTTTCCATAACTTCCTGTAACTCCTATTACTATTAAATTTGGCATATCTCTTATTATCTTTTTAGCTTGATTTATATAATACTTCTTTCCTAAATATTCTATTGGCGAATTTATAAAATTTGCTATTAACACTATAATAGGAGATATAATCGTCAATATATACAATTTTATTAGAATTACATTTTGATTGATATTTAATATTAGAAATATTAGTATTAATAATATTTCTGTCACAAACATTCTTTTTACTCTATTTGTTAGTTTAAGACTTATTTTTGCTTTCTTTTTTGGGAAATTATAAAAAATTAAAACAGCTAATAGTAAGATTGATAATATATAAGCTACATTATTATTAAAAATTAATATTAATGTTGGTAATGTTATTTCTAATATTTGTTTTATAATTTTTATATAATTATTTTTCATCCAATGTATTTGTTTCTTATAAAAATATGAATTTAATTGGAACATATGCATGTAATAAAATAATAAAATTAATAAATTTATCACATATTCAGCTATGATAATATTTTTCATTAATTACCTCCTTGTAAAAATACACTTATTATTTTATTTACATATGCAGGTCTTTCTAAAAAAACATAATGTGAACAATTTTCTACTTTTATAAGTCCTGCATCTGGTATGAGCTTTTCCATAGTTTCGCCATCAGATATAGGTGTGGCTGTATCATTTTCTCCCCATATTAATAAAGTAGGAACATTTATTTTTTGTAAATATTGTTTTACATCTTCATTTATTAGTTGTACTATATTTTTCTTCATTATAGGACTCGCATTTCTGTAATCTTCAGAGCCAAAGCTATTCTTTATTTTATCTATCAAATTAGGAAAAGCTTTCTTTATTGGTTTTATTTCTATAAATTTTTTACATATTTTATAGGTTTTTATCCTTATCTTTTGATTCAATGTTTTTTCATGTACTATTCCAGCACTTCCAATTAATATTATTTTACCAACTTTGAAATTCAAATTTTCTTTGCTCATCATTTTTATTATTATTCTTCCACCATTAGAATGACCAATTAAATCTACTTCTTTTATGTTTTGATTTTTTAAAAATTGAATAACAAATTCTACATAATTGTCTAAATTCCAACTTGCATTAGGTTCTTCAGATTCTCCAAATCCTGGCATATCTAGACAATATACAGTAGAATAAGTTGAAATACTATTAATTATTGACATATATGTATTAATGGTTGTTCCCCAACCTGGAAGAATTAAAACTACCTTTCCATTTCCTTTTTTTATATAATTTATGCTTAAATTATTTATAATAGTTTTTATTTGAATCACTCTCCTATTTTTCCTATCTTTGCATTATTTTCAATATAAATTATTTTACTTTTTTACATTTTTAAATTCAACTCACGTAAATTCACGTTTTGTTTTTATGTTTCACGGTTATTTCACAATTAAATTTGACTATATTCTCTTTTTATAATATAATTATATAAAAAGAAAGGAACTCTTATGTCTCAAAAAAAATTTATAAAATTAAATACAAATGATAATTATCTCTCTTTAGGAAATGTTTTTAGAATTATAAAAGAAGAATCAAATACTACTAATGTTTTTTTGCAAGCAGATTTGTTCTCTATTATTTTTAATACTTATACTATTGCAGATAGTACTGTAAACAACTATTGTACTGGTCTTAGAGCAATAAACCCTAAATACAAAAATTATTTTAATGAAATGAAAAATAATTTTGAACAAGATAAAAATATTTTTGTTTTGACTATTGGCAAAATATTAGAATTAATAGATTTTGAAGAAGTTAATATTAACACTATTACTATAGAACAGATAAATAATAATCTAAAATTAAAGCATATCTGTAATAAATTATATACTATAAGTAAAAATGATTCTGATGTAAGTATTCGTTTATCTAATGAATTATATAAATATTTAGAAAATTGTGATTTATATAATTTTCTAATTCAAGTCTTATTTTATGTAGTTTTAGAAAAAAAACAACCTATATTTATTAACGAACAATTAAATGACATAATCGAAAAAAATATTTATGATACAAATATTTCTGTTAATGATATTCAAGAATTCATTAAAATTCAATTAAATTCTGGAATTTGGTCTATACGAGGTGTTAAAGAATTAGCAAAGAAAAACAATCCTTTTGCTTGTTTTGAAATTGCCTCTATGGAATTTCATGGAATAGCTACTGGAAAAGTAAGATATGAAGAAGCTTACAAATACTATAAAATTGCTGCAGAGCATAATCATCCTGTGGCTAATTGGGCAATAGGTTATTTATATTATAAAGGTTTTATAGGAAATAAATCTAAAAGGGATATGTATTTAGCATTTAAATATTTTAATAAAGCAAGAAAATTAAGATGTTCTAATGCATTCAATAGTTTAGGTTTAATTATTCTAAATGGTAGTTTTCCTCACGTAAAGTATGATAAAATTAAAGCTATTCAAATGTTTGAAAAAGCTATATCTTTAGGGAATATTTATGCATATAATAATTTAGGTAAACTATATGAAGATGAAAAAGACTATCAAAAAGCTTTTGACTATTACCTTTTTGCTGCTGAACTTGGTGAAAGCTGGGCAGCTAATAAAATAGGTGAATTTTATAGAAAAGGTATTGCAAAAGGAAAAGATTTAGAAAAAGCATTTTATTATTACACTATTTCAAGTGATAGTTTAAAATTCACTTTATGTCCATGGTCAAAATATAATTTAGCAAAATATTTTTATAAAGACGGAATTTTAGAGATTAATATAAACCAAAATATTAGCAAAGCTATTGAGTTGCTTGAAGATATTTCTGATGACTTAGTTGAAGCTTCTATTGAATTACTTTATATTTATTATGAACTTTATTTAAAAAATAATAAAAAGAATAAATGTTATTTAGATAAAATTAATTTTTATAAAGAGAAATGTGAAAAATTTGACACTTATGATAATAAATTAAAATCTGATATTGAAGATAAGTTAAAACAAATTTACACTAAAACAGCACCTTTAGATATATTATAAGAAAAAGAGAGTGAACAATTGAATTCTATTGAACACTCTCTTATTTTTCTTAATTTTTTATTTTTCAATCACTTCTTGAACATTCATGTCAAGTATAAAATCAAACAGAATGTCTAATTCTATAAGCTTCTCTTCCGGATTTTTTAAAAACTTACTTAAAGGTTCTAATTTTTCGATATATGGAGTATTAAATGTCTTGTGCGTAGTTCCTTTATGACATGTATCTAACGCTTTTTCAATCTTTCTATTAGAAAAGATTTCATGATATTCTCCGTTTACTTCATATACAAGAAAATACCACTTTAAACACCTAGGACCTAATCCCGAACCATCATCATAGCTCGAAACAATACCGGTTGTTGCTACTTTAACTTTTTCAACCTCCATTGTCTTAACTTCTAATGTTTCATTGTCTTCCTTCCGTTTTTTGTTTTTGAAAATTCCCATTTTTTTCCTCCTAACAATTGTTTTTTTGGATATTTACTACTTTACTATTTTTATTGTAGTTCGCATAGTTACGAATAATATAAATAGTATATCATTCTTTTATGTTGATTTCAATATCTGTATCTAAAAATGTAATAAGTAATCATTAGTCACTATTATATTTTTTTCAAATACAAAAAGCAGACAATAGGTCAGTTATTGTCTGCTCATGTTTTTAGCAACTCGGTTCATCGTATGCAATAAATTTTTTTATTTTTCCTACATGCATAAATAATTTTCCATGCTCGTATACACTTGATGTATAATAATCATGTATACTACTGCCTTGAACTCTGTAGCAATTTCTTGATAAATTTTGGAGTTTATCTTTAAAACTTTCGATAATCTCCTGTTTAGAATATTTGAATTCCACATTTGGTTTAAATTCTTCATACCATTCATCTTTTGGAACAACTCCTATGCACGAATCGAAAACATATTCTTTGCCTCTATACTTGAACTCGACCCAACCATGAGAGTAACCTCCATTTCCCCAAATAAAATCTCCAGAAATACAAATATCTCCTCTCATAAGATAATCATTATTATTTAAACCAATAATAGCATATCCGCTATAATAACAACAATCTCGATATCTATAAGCTAAGTATTCTTCAAATGTTTCTATTCCTTTGTAATTACACCTATCTACAAAGATTTTTTTCATCCGTCGGCTGAAATACCAATTTGCCATCATTAATTCTAATTTTTTTAACATAAGTAGCACCTCCATAGCTATCCGACGTGTGAATTATCTGACCTTTCACAAAAAGTTTACTTTTTTATTTTACCATATTTTACATAAAATAGCAATATTAATCCAATTTTTCAAATAAATAAGTATTTTATTCATTTTCATCCATCTATATTATATGCTTTTAGGTAACAAAAAAACAATCAGATTTTATTTTCTGATTGTTTTCATATTTATCTGTTCTATTAATTCGAACAGAAACGTCGTTGGTGCGGATGAGAGGACTTGAACCCCCACCCTTTCGGACTAGATCCTAAGTCTAGCGCGTCTGCCAGTTTCGCCACATCCGCATTTCCTATCGACATTATTTATATTAGCACATTTTGCTCTTTATTGTCAATAGGTATTCTTAATTTTTTTGCTTTTATTTTATTCTAAATTTCCTTAAATATTTTTAAAATTTCCAAATAAAACAGCTTTAAAATGACCCCAAAAATACCTGGACCTTTTGGGGGTGTTTTTTATTTCATTACTTCACTCATTACTTTTGCTAAATATTTCATACTCCCTAAGCATTGTTCCATAGTGTTTCCTGTCGCACCAACTTCAATTATGCATGCTGCTTTTGTTAAATGTTGATTATATCTACTATTTCTTAATATTATTGGTTTAAATAAACCTGGGTACAATTCATTTGCTTTTTCTTGTACCTTTATTGCAAATTTTAGATTTTGATTCCAATTTGGATGTTCTAGCCCTCCTCCATCTGTTCCTATTACAAACATTAATTGAGCAACTTCCTCTTCTCCTATTTTTACTTTTGGACTGTATGAATAATCTCCTATTGCATCACGATGTAGGTCTATTACTACATCTGTATTTGTATTTTGACTTAAAATATCTTTTACTGTAGTTAAAGATCTCCCATATGACCCACTATATGCGGGGTAATCATGATATGTTGTATTATGTAATACTTTATAACCATAGCTATTTAGTTGGTTTGTAAGTTCTGTTCCTACTTTTACTACATTATAATTTAAGTCTGTAGTTCTATATGTTCCTGTTTGTTCATAATTATATTTTTCGGTAGGTGTATAACTTTCACATGTGTGTGTATGAAATATTATTATATTACTGCTGTTTACTGTTATATCTGGGTTTAACATTTCTTGTGTTAAATTATATGAAGTCTCATTTTTTACTTGTACACCGTTATATGAATTGGTAAATTTAGTTGGAACGTTATTTTCTATAATTTGAGTTGAAAGGCCTGTTTGAGCTTGTTCTATTTGTTCATTTTGCACATTTGATTGATCATTATTTTCTTTATTCTTGCTTTCTTCTTTCGGTTTTGTTTGACTTATCATATTTAATTGCATATTTACTATTATATTTAATGGATTTATTTTTTCTCTTTGCTCTTCTTCACTATTATTAGAATTAACTTGTTTTATTGCTGGTATATTATCATCTATACAACTAATTAATTTTTCTTTTTCTATATTGTTAATAATTTTATCTGTTCCTTTAGAAATTGGTATAAAAAATTTGGTTATAAAAAATAGTATTAAAGCTACAGCTACTATTTTTAATATCCATTTTATAACATCTTTTCCTTTTATAACTAACATTCTTTTTCCCCTTGTACAAACCTATTATATATTAGTATATGCTTGTACTTAGGAATTTATGCTAACAGAATTAGATATTTCAATCATATACAAAAAAAGTATATATATTCCAAATAATATATATACTTTTTTTAAATATTGTTATTTAATTTTCTTAATTACTTCTTCTATTTTTAGAGTTTCTTGCTCTCCTGTTTGCATATTTTTTAAAGTAACTGTATTATTTGCTATTTCATCTTCTCCTATTACTATAACATATGGAATATCAAGTTTATCTGCATATTTGAATTTAGCTTTTATTTTTTTGTTTTCTAAATAAACTTCTGCGTTTATATTCTCGTTTCTTAATTCTGTTGCTACTTCTAATGCCTTTGAATTATCTTCTACCATTGAAACTACTAAGACTTTTGCGATTGAATTTTTCTCTTCTTTTAGTGCATTTAGTTCATTTAATTTATAAAATAATCTTGTTAATCCTATAGAGATTCCTACTCCAGGTAATTTTTTATCTGTATAATATTCTGCTAAATTATCATATCTTCCACCTGAACATACACTTCCTAATTCACGATATTCATTTAAAAATGTTTCATAAACTGTTCCTGTGTAATAGTCTAAACCTCTTGCTATTGTTAAGTCTACTTTAAAGTTAGAATCTGGAACACCAAAGGCTTTAACATATTTTACAACTTGTTTTAGTTCTTCTAAACCTTCATTAAATATTTCATTAGTATAATTTAATTTTTCTAATGAATTTATTTTTTCTTCAGTTGTTCCGTCAATTTCAATAAAGTTTATTATAGCATTTATTTGGTTTTCGCTTAATTCTAAATCTTTTAAGCATTCTATAACGTTTTCTTTGCCTATTTTTTCAATTTTATCTATTATACGCATAATATCTACAGATTTTTCTTCTAAATCTAGCTCCTTGAATAGACCAGATAATAATTTACGATTGTTTATGCATATTGTAAAATCTTCAAATCCTAAATCTTTAATTGTACTATATATTACAGCTGGCATTTCAGCATCATTTATTATGCTTAATTCTCCATCACCTATAATATCTATGTCACATTGATAAAATTCACGGAATCTTCCTTTTTGAGGTCTTTCTCCACGATATACTTTCCCTATTTGATATCTTCTAAAAGGAAAGCTTAAATCGTTATAATATTCAGTTACATATTTTGCAAGTGGTACTGTTAAATCGAAACGAAGTGCCAAATCATTGTCTCCTTTTTGGAAACGATAGATTTGTTTTTCTGTTTCTCCTCCAGCTTTTGCTAAAAGTACATCTGACATTTCTATTATTGGTGTATCTATTGGTAAAAAGCCAAATTTTTCATATGATTTTCGTATTTTTTCTTTCATTTTATTAAATAGAATTTGCTCTTTGGGTAGCAGTTCCATAAAGCCTGGCAATGTTCTTGGTTCTATTTTACTCATTTTATTTCCTCCTATTAAAACTAAACTATTAGGGACGGGCCTTTTTAGTTTAGTTATATATTTTCTATTTTTTACCTATTTGATTACTTACTAAACTAAAAAGGCCCGTCCCTAATAGTTTAGCTTTAATCTAATCTTGGTTTTAGTTCTAAGTATATTGGTTCTTCTTCTCTTATTGTTGTCATTCTTCCATGACCTGGATATACTATTGTGTCATCCGGAAGTATTGTTAGTTTTTTGGTTATTGATTCTATTATATCTGGAAAACTGCTTGTTGGCAAGTCTGTTCTTCCCCATGTTCCTTTAAATAATGTATCTCCTGAAAATAATAAAGCTTCTTTTTCGCAGTATAAACATGTTCCTCCTTTTGTGTGCCCTGGTGTATGAATTACTTTAAATTCTAGATTTCCTAAATGGATTATATCTCCTTCATCTACTCTTGAATCTGCTTCTAATTCTATATCTGCCATTCCTATGTAATAAGTTAGGCTTATTTCAGGATTATACAATCCTTCCGCATCGTCTCTATGAATTAATACTTTTCCACCTTTTTTTGCTTTTACTTCTAATATTGCTCCAAAATGGTCTCCATGACAATGTGTTAAATATATATATTTTAACTTGTCTATTCCTAATGTATCTAGCATATCTATAATTTTATCTGCTTCTCCACCCGGATCTATAACCATTGTTTCTCTGCTTTCTTCATCTTCTACTATATAGCAATTTGTTGGCTCTCCTAATGCCGTATTTACTTTTAATCTTTTTAATATCATTTGTTTTTCCTTCTTTTTAAATATATTTGTATTAAATCTGGATCATTTTGATTCTCTGGTAATTTATCAATATCAAAGAATTTCATATTTTTAGACTCATTGTCCCATTTTAATTCTCCTGAATATTTTTTTATGCAATATAAAACTGTATTATTAATTACCACATCTCCATTTGGATAATCATTTCTTCTAGATTCTCCTGAAACTATATCTACTAGTTCTAAATCTTCCTCTTTTACATCTAAATTAGTTTCTTCTTTTATTTCTCTAATAATAGTATCTTGAAATCTTTCTCCTAATTCTTGACAACCACCAGGAAGTCCCCATTTATCTCTATCTGCTCTACTTTGTAATAAAATTTGATTTTTACTATTTAATATAATAGCAGCTGCACCATCTTGTAACAAAACAAATCTGTGCTTTAGTTCTCCCATACATAATCTAGTAAATACGGGATATCCTATAATATTGCTTAATTCAATTATTTCATCAGAAGATAATTTTTCTATTATTTTCTTCAATTCATCATAAGACATATTTCTTTGTTCTTGTAAAGATAAATTTCTAATTTTATTTAGTATTTCTTTATTATTCATGCCTACTATTCTCTTCTTTCTTCTAAAACAAATCAAAAACGAGTAGTACTAGGCATTGAAAGCTGAAAAAACGGAGGCGTACGTTTTGTACGTCGAGTATTTTTCAAGTTTTCAATAACGAAGTAATACGAAGTTTTTCATTTGTTTTACCTATTTTTTACGTTTAACTTCATACACACTATCAACTTTTCTAATTGCCTTTAATACATTATTTAATTGTTCTAAATCTTCTACTTCTATTGTTATATCTGTTATTGCAATCCTTTCTTTATTTGCTCTACAGTTTACCGCAACTAGTTTTGTTTTTGTAGTACTTATTTGAGAAATTATGTCTGCAAGTAATCCGCTTCTATCATTTGCAAATATTTCAATGTCTACATTATATGCCGCTTCTTTTTCTGTGTACCAATATACATCTATCATTCTGCTTTCTTCATCTAAAAATAAATCTTTTAAATTTTTACAGTCTGCTCTATGAACTGATACTCCTCTTCCTCTTGTTATATATCCTACTATATTATCTCCTGGTACAGGATTACAACATTTTGAAAGTTTTACTAAGCAATTATCTATTCCTTTTACCACTACACCAGATTTTGAAGGTTTTGCTGTATTTTTTTCTTTGCTTAATTCTTCTAATTTTTGTTCAACATTTTCTTCTTTATGTACTTTTCTATATTCTTCTAGTATTCTTGCTATTACTTTTCCGGAAGTTATTGCTCCAAATCCTACTGATGCATACATATCTTCTATGGAGTTAAATTTATATCTATTTAATGCTCCTTGTATAAATTCTTGCTTAAATAAATCATCATAACTCATTCCTATACGTTTTATTTCTTTTTCTATTAAGTCTTTTCCTTTTACTATGTTTTCTTCTCTTTGGTTTTTCTTAAACCATGCGTTGATTTTATTTTTTGCTGTAGAACTTTTTATAAATTTAAGCCAGTCTCTACTTGGTCCTTTTGCATTATCTGATGTAATTATTTCTATTATGTCTCCATTATGTAATTTTGTTATTATTGGCATCATTTTACTATTTATTTTACATCCTGTCATATGATGACCTATTTCAGCATGTATGCTATATGCATAATCTATTGGCGTACTACCACTTGGAAGTACTTTTATATCTCCTTTTGGAGTAAATACATATACTTCATCTTCAAATAATTCTGTCTTTAATGTATTTAAAAATTCTTGTGGGTCTTGCATATCTTTTTGCCACTCTAATGTTTCACGAAGCCATGCTAACTTGTCCTCTGAAACTTTTACATTTGCCTTTTTCCCTCTTGCAAAGCTTGCCTCTTTGTAAGCCCAGTGTGCAGCAATTCCGTATTCTGCAATTCTATGCATATCCCAAGTACGAATTTGTACTTCAAATGGTGTTCCTTTTTCTCCAATTAATGTTGTGTGTAATGATTGGTACATGTTTGGTTTTGGAACTGCAATATAGTCTTTAAATCTTCCTGGCATTGGATTATATAGTTCATGCACTACACCTAATGCTGCATAACAATCTTTTACTGAATTTACAATTATACGAAGTGCAAATAAATCATATATTTGGTCTAAAGTGATATTGTCCCTTTTCATTTTTCTATAAATACTATATAAGTGTTTTGCACGTCCTGTAATTTCTGCTTCTATTTTTTGTTTTTTTAGTTCTTGTTTTATTTGTTCTTCTATTTTGTCTATAAATTGTAAACGTTCTTCTCTTTTTCTATCTATTCCTTCTACTATTTCTCTATATTCTTCTGGATATAAATATTTAAAAGATAAATCTTCTAATTCCCATTTTAAAGAATATATACCAAGTCTATTTGCAAGTGGTGCATATAAATCCATTGTTTCTTTTGCATTTGCTATTTGTCTATCTCTTGATAAATATTTTAATGTTCTCATATTATGAAGCCTATCTGAAAGTTTTATCATTATAACACGTATATCTTTTCCCATTGCTAGGAACATTTTTCTGTAATTCTCAACTTGTGCTTCTTCTACAGATTCATAATTTAATTTGCTAAGTTTTGTTACACCATCTACCATTTCTGCAATTTCTATTCCAAACTCATTTATTAAGTCTTGATGTGTAACTTCTGTGTCTTCTACAACATCATGAAGAAGCGCAGCACAAATAGTTGCATCGTCTAATTCCAATTCTGCTAATGTATAAGCAACTTGAATTGGATGAATTATGTATGGCTCTCCTGATTTTCTTAATTGATCACCATGATTTTCTTTTGCATAGTTGTATGCTTTCATTATAAGTTTTATATCTGATTTTTTGTTATTCTTTTTCATTTTATTTACAATATCTTCTATTGTATATTGTACTTTTGCTTCTTGCATTGCATTCACTTCCTTTTATTGACTTTCTTATATAACTTTGATATACTCTTTTATGTAACTCGTTAACATACGTTTTATATAAAGGAGATAGTATATGAAAATTTTCATTATTATTATTTGTTTAATTTTAGCTATGTTGTCAGGTTATTTACTTCATAGCACTATAGCTACTTTAAAAGAAGAAGAATTCATTTTTACTAGATATTTTCTTAACGTTTTACCATCAAATGTAATTAAATGTATCTCTTTGAGCTTAGCATTTTTTGCAATGGCTACATTTCTTTTAATTGTTACTATTTAACTTTATTGTAGACATCTCTCTTTAGAGGTGTCTTTTTTAATATGATTTTCTTAAGTCTTTCAAATTAATTTGTACACTTTCTCTTCCATTAAATCTATTTATTTCAAGTGAACCAACCACATCCACTTTATCTCCAATTTGATATTCTTCTGCTAAATGTCCTAAATTAAATCCTATTGAATCCACAATAAAATGATTATCTTGTAGTGTTAGTTTTATATGTTTACCTTCTGACAAAGTTCTTATCGATTGTATTTTCAAGTTTTTATACATAAATAATGGCATTTTATTTGCTTCACCAAATGGCTCTAACATGTTTAACTCTTCTACTGCTTTTATATTAATATCTTCAAGCGTTATTTCTTCATCAATTTTAATAATAGGTATTATATCACATATATTGCTATTTTGTGCATATTTTTCAAATTCTTCTTTAAATTTTTCAAAATTTTCTTTTTTTAGGCTAACTCCTACTGCCATAGCATGTCCGCCAAATTTTTCTAAATATGTATTACAATTCATTAATGCTTCATGTAAGTCGAACCCTGGAATGCTTCTTCCCGAACCCTTTCCTGTATCTTCTTCAAAACAAATTAATATACTTGGTTTAAAATATAAATCTGTTATTTTCGATGCAACTATTCCTATAACTCCATGATGCCATCCTTCTTTTCCTAAAACTAGTACTTGCTTATTTTCTTGACTTTCTACTTGTTCTACTGCTTGCTTAAAAATTTCTTTTTCTATTTCTTGTCTTTCTTTATTATATTCATTCAATTTTAGAGCAATAGAATATGCCTCTTCCTTGCTTTTTGTCATAAATAATTTTAAAGCTACTTCTGCTTCACCTATTCTTCCACATGCATTTATTCTAGGTGCTAAGCCAAATGAAATTGTTGTAGAATCTATCTTTGAATACCCGTGACACTTCTAATAAAGTTTTTAATCCTATATTTTTTGTTACTTCAACTAGTTTTAATCCAAGTTTTGCTATAACTCTATTTTCATCTACTAATGGCACTATATCTGATATTGTACCTATACAAACAATATCTAAATATTTTAAATATTCTTTTTCTTCTAATTCTAATCTTTGAGATATTGCCTGAATTAGTTTAAAGCTAACTCCCACTCCAGCTAATTCTCTAAAAGGATATGTATTATCTTTTCTTTTTGCGTCTACTACTGCTATTGCATTAGGTAAATTTTCTCCTACTTCGTGGTGGTCTGTTACAATAACTTTTAATCCTAAAGAATTTGCATAATCTACTTCTTCTATCCCTGAAATTCCACAATCTACTGTAATTATTAAATTTACACCATCATCTGCTATTTTCTTTATTGCTTCTTTGTTTAGTCCGTATCCCTCATTTAATCTATTTGGTATATAATGTGAAACATTTGCTTTTCTTTCAATTAAAAAGCTTTTTAATACTGTAATACTTGTAATTCCGTCTACATCATAATCTCCATAAATTAATATTTTTTCATTATTATTAATTGCTTCTATTATTCTATTTACAGCCAATTCCATATCTGGCATTAAGTATGGATTATGAAAATCGTGTCTCGTTGGTTTTAAAAATAAATCAATATCTTCTTTTTTTATTAAATTTCTATTAACTAAAATTTTAGCAAGTAAATTTCTTATTCCATATTCATTTTCAATTTTTTCCACATTTTTAATTTTTGCATTATCTAATTCTATACATTCCCATTTTTTATTCATCTTCCTACTTTTTTCCTTTTTTACACTTTTGCACTATTTTATAACATTTTTACTTATTTTTAAAGTCTTTTTTTAAATTTTAAGGACGGGTCCTAAATTTTTAAACCCGTCCCTAAAATTTAAAATTAGATTTTTAATACTCCACCAATTGTTCTATTCATTGCATCTTCTCCCATTTCTTTACTAGATACAATTGATGCTCCACCTGCTATAACTACTATGTCGCCTTCTTGTACATAACCTTTCATTTTTGCTTCTTCTATTCCTGCTGAGATTACATCATTTGGTTTTGTTTTTTCTTTTACTAATATTGGTGTCGTATTCCAAGAAAGTGATAATTGCCTATATGTTTTTTCGTTGCTTGTTAGTGCATATATCGGACAGCTTGGTAAGAAACTTGCTACCATTCTTGGTGTATTTCCTGTTTCTGTATATGCAAATATTGCTTTTGCTTTCATTTCCATTGCTGTTGATGTAACACTATGACTTAAATTAAATTCATAGTTCATATCTGTTAAATCATGCTCTCTTCTGGTAAATCTTTTCCAATATTTTATATTTTGTTCTACTGCAGTTGCTATTTCATTCATTGTCTCTACACATTTTACAGGGTATTTTCCCATTGCACTTTCACCAGATAGCATTATTGCTCCTGTTACGTCAAATATTGCATTTGCAACGTCACTAATTTCTGCTCTTGTAGGATTTGGATTTTCTGTCATAGAGTCTAACATTTGTGTTGCTGTTATTACCATTTTTCCTGCATCATTACACTTTTGAATGAATTTTTTTTGCATAATTGGTACTTCATAATATGGTATCTCTACTCCTAAATCTCCACGTGCTACCATTATTCCATCACTTAATTCTATAATTTCATCTAAATTGTCTATTCCTTCTTGATTTTCTATTTTTGAAATTATTTGTATGTTTTTTCCACCATTTTCATCTAATACTTTTCTTATTGATTTTACATCTTCTGCACTTCTTACAAATGATGCTGCTATAAAGTCAAAATCTGCCATACATCCATCTTTTAAATCTTGAATATCTTTTTCTTTTAATGATGGTAAGTTAACATGTGTTCCTGGTAAATTAATGCTTTTTCTATTTCCAAGCATTCCACCATTTGTTACTTTACATACAACATCTTTTCCTTTTATTTCTATAACTTTTAGCTCTATTTTTCCATCATCTATTAGTATTTGTGTTCCAATTTCTATATCTTTATATAAGTCTTTATATGTTACACTTACTTTTTCATTATTACCAACAATATCTTCATTTACAAGTGTAAATATATCATCTGCTTTTAAATTTACAGGCATTTGTTCTAATACCCCTGTTCTTATCTCTGGACCTTGTGTATCTAGTAATAAAGCAACAGGCATGTTCAATTCTTCTCTTGCTTTTTTAATATTTTCTATATACACCTTTTGATCTTCATAATTTCCATGTGAAAAATTAATTCTTGCAACATTCATTCCTGCTAATATTAATTTTTTTAATGTTTCTACTTCTTTTGTAGCTGGTCCTATTGTACATACTATTTTTGTTTTTCTCATAAACTTTTTTTCCTCCTAAAATCTTTTTATATCATTATCATACACATTATATCATTAAAATATTTTTACTTCAATAGTAAATTTTAGGGACATGCTTAAAAAATTAAATTTTTAAGTCCGTCCCTAAAATTTAAAAAGTTTTTTATTTTACTATCCATTTTACTAAATTTAAATTTTCGCTATCTAAAAGCATTTCATGTTTTGGCATAACTCTGAATGTGTAACCATAGTCTCCACCTGTTGTTAATTCTATTTTTGCTTTATATTTATATTCTCTTTCATCTTCATTTTGTTCAACTAATTCCATTGGAATTACAGCTATTTTTTCTACAATTCCATTTTCTCTTATTTTTCCATAATATACTTGTGCTTCTACATTTTCTTTATTAATATTTGTTGGAAGTTTTACTTTGCAAGAAACTTCTATATTGTTTCCTGCGTCTATAGAAATATTATCTAAGTTATTTTCTTCTTCAATTATAATATTATCCCAATTTCTATATAATTCTTCTTTAAAACTATTGTAACTTGCAACCTCTTCTAAACTTTCATAATGTTCATGATATAAATTAGCAAGTGGCATATAAAGCTTATTTGTATAATCTACAAGCATTCTTGCTGTGCTATATCTTCCACCAGTAGATATTATAGAATTCTTCATATACTTCATCCAATCTGCTGATATTCCTTTTTCATCTTTATTATAATATGTTGGTATTATTTTGTTTTCTAATGTTTGGTAAATGCTTTCACTATCACAATTATCTTGTATTTCATAACTTTCATATTCCGCATTTGTTCCTATTGCCCAACCATTTTGTTGATTGTATCCTTCTGCCCACCATCCATCTAATATACTAAAGTTTACAACTCCATTTACAGATGCTTTTTGTCCGCTCGTTCCAGATGCTTCCATTGGACGTCTTGGTGTATTAAGCCATACATCAACTCCGCTAATTAAGTATCTTGATAATTCCATATTATAGTTTTCTAATAAGAATATTTTTCCTTTAAATTGTGGTTTCATTGATATTTCATGTATATATCTTATTAAATCTTGCCCTTCTTTATCTGCTGGATGTGCTTTTCCTGCAATTATTATTTGAACTGGTTTATTAACATCATTTACTATTTGTGTTATTCTTTCTAAATCTCTAAATAATAATGTTGCTCTTTTGTATGTTGCAAATCTTCTTGCAAAACCTATTGTTAGTGCATTTGGATTTAATTTTGAAGTAATTTCATTTATTTCTTCATAACGATAACCGCTTCTTTTTAATCTTTCAGTTATATTTTGTTTTGCAACTTCCATTAATTTTTGTTTTCTTATCATATGTTCATTCCATAATTTTTCATTTGGAATTTCTTCTATTTGTTTCCATGTTTCATTTTGATATATGTGGTCTTGCCAATATGGTATTAAATACTCGTTGTACAATTTTTTTAAGTTTGGAGCAAGCCATGAGCATGTATGTATACCATTTGTTACATATGTAATTGGTGATTCATCTGCTGCTATTTCTGGCCAAACATTATTAAATAACTCTCTAGATACTGCTCCATGAAGTTTGCTAACTCCATTCTTTTTTCCTGCAACTTTTAATGCTAAAATTCCCATATTAAAACCTGCATTTGGACTTGGATCTGGTTCCATTCCCATTGCTAAAAATTCTTCTTTAGATATTCCTAATCTATCCCAATAATCTTTAAAGTATTTTTCTACTAATTCTAGTGGGAATATATCATTTCCTGCTGGAACCGGTGTGTGTGTTGTAAATACAGTTTGAGAAGATACTATATCTCTCGCCATAGCAAAAGATACTTGTTTTTCTTTCATAACATTTTTTATTAATTCTATAATTAAAAATGATGAGTGTCCTTCATTCATATGATATACTGTTGGTTTTAAGCCTAATTCTTTTAATAACCTTACTCCTGCCATACCAAGAACTATTTCTTGAGATATTCTCATTTCTTGGTCTCCACCATATAAAGTTGTTGTTATATTTCTATATTCTTCATTATTTTCTTCTATGTCTGAATCCATTAAATACAAATTAACTCTTCCAACTTCTATTTTCCAAACCTTTAAATATAATCTTCTTTTTGGAAATTTAACATATATTATTAAGTCTTTTCCTTCTGCATCTTTTACAGGTTTTATTGGAAGTGTATTTAAGTCATTTTTTCTGTATTCTGTTTCTTGAGCACCATATCCATTTATTTTTTGATGGAAATATCCGTTTTTATATAATAATCCTATTGCAACTAGAGGTATACCTAAATCGCTTGCTGATTTTAAGTGATCTCCTGATAAAATTCCTAGTCCTCCAGAATATATAGACAATATTTGATCTAATCCATATTCTGCTGAAAAATATGCTATTAGGTCTTCCTTATTTTCTGGATAATTTCTAGAAAACCATGTAGATTTACTATTTATATATTCTTCAAAATTTTCTGCTACTTTATCATATTCTTTTAAAAATTCTGTATTTTCTGAAGCTTGTTCTAATTTTTCTTGTGATACTTGTCTTAGGAATTTAACAGGATTTTTTCCTACTGTTTCCCATAAATCCCTATCTATTTTTTTAAATAATCTTAAATATTCTGTATTCCAAGACCACCATAAATTATTAGATATTTTCTCTAATTTGTTAATTCTTTTTGGTAGTTGAGGATTAACAGTTATCTTATTAAATACATACATTTTATTTATTTTTCCTCCTTTGTAAATTACGAACTTTATCTTTTAGTTTTTTCTTTTTTATTATCTATTAACTTTATTTATTTGTCAAACGTTTTTAATCATTTTATAAAATTTCTTTTCGACTATATTCTTCTGGTTTTAGTCCAACTCTACTTCTCATATAATCTAATAATAACACAAACCCAGCCGTAAATATACAGCCTATTATAATTAGTGTATATGCTGTTGGTATAATTTCTAATATATAAGATGCTCCAAAAACAAGTATTGATGCAATTGCATTCTCTATAATATTATTTGCTGTTGAAATTTTTACTCTTTTTTCACTATTTGTAAAATTATTAAAATATTGTTTTATTAAAGTATAATAAGGTCCTTTCATGATATATTGTACAACAGATAACGCCAAAATTAATACTATTAATACATTTGTATTAAAATTACTTAACAATGTAACTCCCATTAGTAAGCAAGAAATTGCCATTGGTAATGATAGAAAAGTTAGCGTTTTATTTCTGTATTTTTTATGAATTTTACCTTGATTTTTTGTAGCTATTCCTGTAATAATTCCAAGTACTGCAAATATAATTCCAAAGTATTGTTCAGGCATTCCTATTTCTATTAAAACTGTATTTCTTAAATTTTGTAAAATTTTTAATAATGCTATAAAAATAGCATTAAATAGTAATAAGCATTTTAATCTTTTTGATTTTAATATATTTCTAAATGAGTTTCTTATATTTTTGATTTCTTCTTTTATTTGCATTCTTCCTTTTTCTTTTTGTAATTCTTCAAATTTTGTAGACATTACAAATGAAAATAATAATATAATAAAGCATATTAACATTGGTATATATGGATTTATTACAAATAAAAATCCTGATAATATAGATGAAATTGCATCTATGTAATAATATCTAGACGTTGCTTTTCCATCAATTTTAGCAAATTGTATTCCTCTTTTTTCTCCATGTTCTAATGAATCATATAACATATCACTTTCACATGTAGCTTTGGTTACATATGAAAATGCACATAGTAATTGTGATAACAACAGCATAGCAAAACTTTTAGAAAACATTATTATTAAAATATGTATTGTCAAAATAAAATTTGCTATTATTAGGCTTCTTCTTTTTCCTACTTTTTGTATAATTAATGTAGATGGTATTTGAGTTAAAAATTTAAACAAAATATAGAACGCATCAAATTGCAAGACTTGCGCAGGTGTAATTTTCTTTTCTATTGTTAGGAATAAATATATTATTGCATAATAAAATAATAGATCCCATGAAAAAATTTTATATATCTTATATATCTTTATATTGTTTTTTTTCTTTTCTTGTAATTTTATTTCTTCTTTTGTAATTTCTTTTGTTTCTTGTAATGTTTCCATTATTTTCTCCTATTTTATTTTTTTGTATTATACCAAATCTCTTTTTTTAGTGCAACTTTTTTTCATTATATTCCCTACATTTTTGTTCTAACAATTTAAAATTGCAACATAACTCTTTAAAAAACAAATAATCAACATGTTTCGTATTTTCTAATACTTCAAATATATTATTTACTTTTTTAATTATTTCCTTTTGAACATTTTTAGAACGTAAATATCTTATTTCAGACATATAATAGGTCTTATATTGTAAATCATTAATATTAGCCACATGTGCATCTTTCATATTAACTGGTATCATATTATTTAACAAAAGTTTTGCTATTGTTTTATTTTCATTTTTTATATTAATTGTTAATTTTGAATTTGTTTTTTTATGAATTTTACTTGTAAATGGAATATAGTAATCTATTCCTTCCTTATTTATTAATATTCCATAAAACTTTCTATTATCTTTTAAACTAACTCTTGTATCAAACTTCGACAAATACTTTTTGTATTCATTTGATATATCATACATTTTTAATCTATTATTTTTTATTTTAATCACTTTTCCTCCTAAAAAATAAAAGAAGGCTATTATACTTAATGTATAATAGCCCCTATATCTTAAATTGTCCACTAAAGCAGGACCTCTCTCATTTTTGATTGTCTACTAAGGCAAGACCTCTCCTATTGTAAATTGTCCACTAAAGCAGGACCTCTCTCATTTTTTGATGTTTAATATTAACATCTATTTTAGTATATTTATTATAATATATAATATTCTCAATTTCAAGTATTTTACATAAATTTCCTTTTGTTTCTAAAATTCTTCTAATATGTCTTGCATACATGTTATACATTTTGCTCCTTGCTTTATTAATTCATTTGTTCCTTCTGAGTTCTTGTTTGTTATATTTCCGTGGAATTGCAAATACATTTTTTCCTTGTTCTAAAGCAAAATCTACTGTTGTCATTGTTCCACTTTTCTTTTTTGCTTCTATTACTATAATGCCATTTGAAAGTCCACTTATAATACGATTTCTAGCTGGAAAATTCATTTTCTCTGGTCTTGTTCCAAGTGGATATTCACTTACTATACATCCTCCATTGTTTATTATTTCGTCTACTAAATTTTTATTTTCAGAAGGATATATTATATCTAATGAACTCCCTATGATTGCAATTGTTTTTCCTTTATTTTTCAAAGTTTCTCTATGACAAATGCTATCAATTCCTCTTGCCAAGCCGCTTATAGTTAGTATATCATTTTTTACTATTCCTCTCGTAACAGCTTTAGCTACTTCTTCTCCATATTCTGAATTCTGCCTACATCCTATTACAGCTAGAGAAAAGCTATTTAATATTTCTACATTTCCTTTTATATATAAACTAATTGGTTTATCATATATTTGTTTTAATTTTTCTGGATAATTCTTATCATCTATGTTTATTAATTCAATATTTTCTTTTTGCATTGTATTCATCATATTTTCTAGTCCTATTTTATACTTTGGATTTAATATTTCTTTTGCTATTTTTTCACCAATACCATCTATGCTCATTAATTCTTTATGTTTTAAATTCCAAATTTCTTCTATTTTATATTTTTTTAATAGTTCTTGTTTTTTTATGCTTCCTAGATTTTTTATTCTAGAAAACCATATCCAATATTTTGTTTTTTCCATTTTTTCTCCTTTTTTCATATATTTTTTATTTGTTATTTTTAGGAGAAAAATATAAAATTTTCAAAAAAGCGCATTGAAAGTAAGTGAGTTAGAAATTATTAAGAAATTTGTGGAAAGAGTTCATTTTCCAAATGGAAGGGTGCCACAAATTTCGCTTATAATTTCTACGCTACTTAGCTTGAACGAGCATTTTTTTTAAATTTCTATATTTTTCTCCTTTAAAACTTCTATAATAAAAAACCAGAATTAAGATTTTGTACGCAGTGTAAACAGCTACAAAATCTAATTTCTGCCATATTTATCTTCTACAGAAAGTTATCATACCATGATAACTTTCCTAGAATATAAAAAAGAACTTAGTAAAAACTAAGCCCTCTGTATTTTTATAATTATTTTTCTTCTAAGTATTTAGCTGCAATTACAACATTGTGAAGTAACATTGCAATTGTCATAGGTCCAACTCCACCTGGAACTGGTGTTATGTATGATGCTTTTTTACTTACATTTTCAAAATCCACATCACCAACTAAACCTGTTTCTAATCTATTAATTCCAACATCTATAACAACTGCCCCCTCTTTTACCATATCAGCTGTTACAAATTTTGGTTTTCCTATTGCAGAAATTAATATATCTGCATTTTTTGTTATTTCTTCTATATTCTTTGTTTTAGAATGGCAAATAGTAACTGTAGCATCCGCATTTAATAAACATTGTGCTAAAGGTTTTCCCACTATATTGCTTCTTCCTAATATAACAACATTTGCACCACTTAAATTTATATTATATTCTTCTAGCATTTTCATAACACCATGTGGAGTACAAGATATAAATGTTTGTCTCTTTAACGTTAGTCTTCCTATATTTATTGGGTGAAAACCATCTACATCTTTTCTAAAATCTATAGTTTCAAATGCTGTGTATATATCTAATGGCTTTGGAATTGGACTTTGAAGCAGTATTCCATGTATGTCATTTCTTTTATTTAAGTTTTCTATTACTTTTAGTAATTCTTCCATTGAACATGTTTCATCTAATAAGAATTCCTCATATTCAATTCCTACTTCATTACATGCTTTACTTTTATTTCTAACATAAACTTTTGATGCTGGATCTTGTCCAACCATTATAACTGCAAGTTTTGGAAATATCTTCTTCTTTTTCAATTCTTCTACTTCTACTTTTACTTGTTCTCTTATCTTTTTTGAAAGTTCTTTTCCATTTATAATTGTTGCCATATATTCTCCTTTTATTTTTTTGTATTATATATTAGCTTTTTTGGTTTTACAATAGATTTTTATAAACTTTAATATTTTATTCCTATGTAGCTTGGAAGAATTATTTCTTCCAAGTTCGTATAAACCTTCTGTAATTAGCATTTTCTCTTACAACATATTAACATTATAATTCTTATTATTATTAATACTCCAAATAAAACTGCTAAAACAACAAATGCACCTAATCCTAATACTTCAAATATCGCTGTTTGTGCTCCTATTATAACTCCAATTACAAAAGTAAATAATAATCCTAATATAAAAACTATTATATCAATACAACATCTTTTTGATTTTTTACAACAATTATCTTCTTCAAACATACTATTCACCTCCATAATAGTACATATAAGATACTATTAATATATAATATGCTCTTTTTCTACTTTTTTCTACTATTTTTCTTCTTTAAATTTTATATTTTTATCAATTTGCATTTTACCGGCTCTTGTAATGGCCTCATAACCATATTTTTCTTTAATGTTATCTAATACTGAATCTATTTTCTTTTGTTTTTCATTTTCTATGTTTTCAAATAAAGAAATCTGTCTTTCTTCTTTTTCTACAAGACCGCTTACACTTACTCCTATTAATCTTATTGGAGTATTATTATAAATTTCTGTTAATAGTTTTTTAGCCTCTTTTCCAATAATTTTAGTACTATCTGTTGCAAAATCCAACTTTCTTTGATGTGAAAAAACTTTAAATTCATTAGTTTTTATTTGTATATTTACAACATTTGCAAACATTTCTTGATTTCTTAGCCTATAGCTTACTTGTTCTACTAAAGCAAGTAAAACTTCTTCTATTTTTTCTATATTATTGTAATCATATGGAAGTGTTATAGAATTTCCTATATTTTTTGGCTTTTCTTTTATATAGTTTACTTCTTCATTATCTATTCCATTACTATATTCCCATATCATTTTGCCATATTTGCCAAAATTTTTTATTAGCAATTTTTCATCACTTTTAGCTAAGTCTCCGATAGTTTTTATTCCCATTTTTTGAAGTTTTGGTAGGCTTCTTCTACCTACCATAAAAAGCTCTGATACTGGAAGTATCCACATTTTAGTCTCTATTTCTTCTTGATATAATGTATGAACTTTGTTAGGTTTTTCAAAATCTGATGCCATTTTTGCTAAAAGCTTATTGGGTGCTACACCTATATTTACAGTAAAACCTAATTCTTCCCTTGCTCTTTTACTTATTTCATATGCTATATCTATTAATTTTCTTGGCTTTGGAATATAACCTGTTAAATCTAAAAAACATTCATCTATTGAATAACGTTCTATTTTATCTGTATATTCCAATAATAAATTATATAATGCATTTGAATATTTTCTATACACATTAAAATCTGATTGAAAAATTTGTATATTAGGACATTTTTTACGTGCAAAAAATATTGGTTCACCTGTTTGAATTCCAAATTGTTTTGCAATATTACTTTTAGCTAAAACTATTCCTTTCCTTTGTGCTTCGTCTCCACCTATAATAGCCGGTATAGTTCTTATATCTAAAGTTTCCCCATTTTTTAATTTTTCTACTGCTGTCCAAGATAAAAATGCATTATTTACATCTACATGTAATATTTCTCTTTCCATATTTAACACCTATGGTTATTATAAAACATATGTTTTTGTATTGTCAAGAAAAATCGTTCGTCAAATTTCATCATTTTATTACTTTTTATTTACAATTTTATTATTTTGCTATAAAATACTAATATACATTAATTTTAGAAAGGCATGAGTTTTATATGGAAAAGTTTATATCAAAAAGTGAACAGGATACAATTGATTTTGCAAAAAATTTTGCAAAGAATTTAAAAAAAGGTGATATTATAGTTTTAACTGGTGAACTTGGCTCTCGGAAAAACTAAATTTACTCAAGGCGTGCTTACTTATTTCGGTCTTGAGAAAGAAATTTCTAGCCCTACTTTTACTATTGTTAACGAATACCATAAAGACGATGTAAATATATATCATTTTGATGTTTATCGTTTAGAAGATACTGACGAATTCTACGCTATGGGTGGAGAAGAATATTTTGAAAATGGTATTTGTATTATTGAATGGGGTGAACAAATTGAAGAGATTTTACCAAAAGGATATACTAAAATAACTTTTTCTAAATCTGAAAAAAATGAAAATTATAGAGAATTAAAAATCGAGAAATTTTAAAATTTCTCGATTTTTAATAACAAGTAAACTAAATTTTTTCCTTTACTCTTTCTTATAGTAATTTTTAGACACTTTATAAATTAAAACACCCATCCTATCAATTTAGTTTCAAAAGAAATGTCCTTACTATCCTAATTTTGTTATAAAAAGAACTGTCCCTTTATTTCTCTATATATAAAGTATTGGTCTAAATGCAAGGTAATTGTATCTATACATTGATGTTTCAGCTTCACGATCGTGTACACAATAATTTTTAGAAGAATAATTTCCACCCCTATTATTGCAAGGATGAGCAATCGGGCTAGAAAGATTAGTATTAGTATATGTAGAATATTCTGTTGTCCATTCATAAGTATTTGATGCCATATCATTTATTTTACATACTTCATCTCCATTTGTTCCTGTATTTACTAGATTTTCTAAATTTTTAGAATATTGATATGAATAATCTGTATCTTCTGAAAAATTTTGAATATATACTATCGCTGTATCCCATGCATAACTATTTATTAAATCTGTTGTTGCTGTAGTATATATATCATAACATGCTGTTGCTGCATTTAATTGTGTTACATTATTCCATAATGTTCCTTCTGTTGATGGATTCGCTCCATAAGTATCATCTGCAGTATTTGATACTTTTGAATTTGCTTTTCCATCTGTTCCATAACTTGCTTCGTAACGTGCTATATAATATCCTCCGTTTGTTTTTACACTATCTATAAAACTCTTTATTCCTTCATATGTTCCATCTTGCTTTTGTTTTCCTCTTGATGTTGTATTTAAGCCATCTAAACCTTTACTTGCAATTCCTTGTCTATATGTTGTTAATTCTTTATAATATTTACTAAAGTATTGTATTGTTACTTCTTCTTGTGTATAATTTTCAGCATTTTGTTTTAATATCGGTGTCCCTTTTGTAAGTAATGTTGTTCCATCTTCTGCTTTATCATATCTTCCATCTGCAAATGTATATCTTCCAAGTGTAATATTTACAGATGTTCCATCGCT
>OIWT01000861.1_pt1 | contig 40209 bp, 31 predicted proteins | sample 1587701 | NCBI WGS metagenome assembly OIWT01 (sample SAMEA3888904, study PRJEB22519) | human gut metagenome | biome: human gut; feature: human-associated habitat; material: faeces | place: Denmark | collected 2009 | reverse complement strand
AGCCTGTTCGGGACTTTCACCCTATAGATTCTGCTCATGCTGGGCGCACAACAATAAAGCCGCCCGGAAGGGCGGACCTTTTCCCAAATGGATCCTCCGACCGCCATCGGTGCGGTCGGCACTTCTTCTACGAAATGCCAGTATAAGGGATATGCCGCAAAGATGGGAAACGGACGAGACCTCTTGCGGTTGCGATATGTAGGGCATCCGGTCTTCGACGGGATCCCCAGAAGACTACGATCTGAATATGGGATGCTGGCACATCATAGAAGACGTATCGGCGATACGCAACGGAAGGTCGCGATCCCGATATCGTCTCCACAACACTTGCGAAAGATGAACGACGTCGGGAGGATCATCTGTCCGTTATCTCCTCTATCCTCTCCTCGAACTCCAGATAGACGTCCTTCAGTTTCTCCTTCATCTCGTCGGTGGCATCCCAGAGACCTCTTTCCATGGCCTCGTCCAGTCTCCTCAGCATGTCCACCATCGCATAGGGGTTCTCGTCCTTTATCCACTCGCGGGTCTCTTCGTCGAGGATGAAACGTTCGGCGAGGTCGTCGTACATCCAGTCGTCCACTATGTCGGACGTGCCCGACCACCCCAATGTGAAATCGAACAGTTTGGATAGTTCCTTCGCACCGGCGAAACCGTGCTTCTTCAGACCGTCCAGCCATTTCGGGTTGTCCACCTTGCTGCGGTATACGAACCGGATCTCCTCGCCTGCGGTCCTCAGCCTCAGGTTCTGCATGTCGGACGAATCGCCCATGTAGGACACCGGTTTCTTCCCCCTGATCCCCTCCACGGCCGCGTTGAATCCTCCGAGGGAATCCATGTCGTCGTCCATGTCCAACATGTCGACCGCCCTGGAGTTGTGGTTCTTGACGGTCACGTCCATCTCCCCGAGCCTCTTCCTGAACAGGTCGGGTCTAGCCTCCCCCTGGAGACCCTTGCCGTAGACATAGCACCCATGCTTCACGTAGACCTCGGCCAGATCCCCGACCGTCTCCCAGGCCCCGGTCTCGATGACGTCGCTTATCCCGCATCCGTACTGGCCGGGGGCGTCGCCGAATATACGTACGGATGCGGCCCTGCGGGCCTCGTCCGCCGGGACCCCGGAGGCTATGGCCTCCACGACGTCCCTCCTGAGGTCGGCCGCCAGATAGTTCGACTCGTCGTCCTCGTCCAGGGAAGATATGGTCTGGACGCCGCGGTCTATCATCTCCACCAGATTAGGGAAGGTGTCCCTGAACAGACCGCTGATCCTCAGCGTCACGTCGATCCTGGGTCTTTTCAATTCGGAGAGCGGGATGACCTCCAGGTCCTTCACCCTGCCTCCGTAGTCCGCCCATACCGGACGGAGACCCATCAGCCGGAAGATGTAGGAGACGTCGTCGCCCCCGGTCTTCATGGTATCGGTGGCCCAGAGGACGATCCCCACGGTCCTCGGATACGTCCCGTTGTCCTTCACGTAACGTTCCACCATCTGCTCCGCCATCTTGGAGCCTATCTCCCAGCTGGAATGCCACGGGATCCCGTCCGGGTCTATGGAATAGAAGTTCCTCCCCGTGGGGAGGATCTGCGCCCTCCCCCTGTTGGGACAGCCGGAGGGACCGGGCGGGACGAACCTCCCGTCGAGGGCCAGAAGGACGTTGCCTATCTCGTCCCCCATGCGGCGCAGGGCCCCTATCAGGTCCCCGCAGACGAACGACACCACCTTCTCCAGATCGGGACTGCCTCCGCAGAACATCCCCTTAGAAAGTGCCAGACATTCCCCGGGAGAGAAATCCTCCGCCTGCATCGCCTCGATGAGGCGGAATGATTCGCCGTCCACGGTATCGGACGCCTCCCCTTTGAGCAGCCCGTCGGGAAGGACCCCCGACGGGTCCTTCAGAAGGTCCTCCATGTCCCAGCCGTGGATGTCGGCTATCGACTCCCTCAGGGAGGGGACGTCTCCGTTGGCGTATCTGACGAGGGTGTACACCGTCTCCGCCATCCTCTTGCCTTCCGGGACCTCCCCCAGTATGTGGAGGCCGTCTTTTATCATGGCGTCCTTGATCTCAAGGACGTAGTCGTAGAGAGCATCCACCCTCTCCTCTATCTCCTCCAGGGAGGAGTCCTTCGACAGTCCCGCCTCATCCAATATGTTCAGTCTGGCACATATGTCCATGACCTTCTCCGCTATAGACGGGATCTTATCCCTCTGGTCGTACTCCTTGGCCTTGAGGAAGACCTGTACGGCGTTCTCCAGTTCGTTGATCGCGTCGTACCCGCCGGAGCGGACCATGGCCGGGATCATATGCGTGGTTATGACTGCGTAACTCCTCCTCTTGGCCTGCATCCCCTCCCCCGGATTGTCTATGATGTACGGATTGACGTTGGGGATGTTTCCCAGGATTATGTCCGGATCGCATTCGCCGGAAAGACCCGCGCTCTTGCCGGGAAGCCATTCGAGCGTCCCGTGGGTACCGACATGTACGACGGCATCGGCCTTCCAGACGTCACGCAGCCACCTGTAGAACCCCAGATACTGGTGGGGCGGGGCCGTCCAGGCGTCGTGGTATGCCTGGGACGTGGTCTTCCCCCTGTCCGGCTGGAACCCTATGAAGACGTTGCCGTCCATTATGCCCGGCAGGAGCTGTCTCCCGTCCAGCACGTGGATGTCCCCCGGAGGGTCGCCCCATCCTTCGACCATCCTCCTCTGTGCGCTTTCCGCTATCTCCCGGAACCATTCCTCGTATCTTTCGGCAGGGACCGTGTCCACCGCGGCCTCGCGTATCTGGACGTCGGACTTCCAGCCATCGTCGTTGGTGACTCCGTCGAGGAGGCGGGTGACGAGTTCCTTCCCGTCCTTGGGAAGCCATTCCAGACTGTATCCGTGCTCCTTCATGCGGTGGAGCATGTCGGAGACGCTCTGGAGGGTATCGAGACCGTACCCTCCTCCCGCAAGGTCCTGCCTCGGAGGATACATGTATATGAGGACCGCGACCTTCTTTTTATCTTCTGGCACATGGCGGAGCGATGCCCATCTGAAGGCGGTGTCGGCCACCATGCGGCACCTCTCCGGGATCGGCATGGTCCTGTAGGCCCCGTCGGGACAGACGACGGCGCCGCAGACCGGTACGGTGTCTATCTGCCCGTCGTACTCGGGATTCACCACGCTCATGGCTATGTCCGCGGACGTGAGACCGAACGGACTCTCCTCCCACTTCTTCGGGTCCCCGTAGAGGGTGACGGCCTGGATCACCGGCACATCGAGCCTCTCGAAGAAGTTGTCCCCGCATACCTGCGTCCCGTTACCTGGGTCTGCGAGGAGGGTCTGGGCGAAACCCATGGTGTTGACGACGCAGTCGACCACGGGCCTCCCGTCCCTTATCAGATATCCGTCCACTATGCCGCGGATACCTATGGAACCCACCAGGTCCCTGACCGACGAGATCATGAATATCGCCACCGCCTCGGCCCCCCTCTCCTCTATGTCGTGGCAGAGCTCGTCCACCATGGCGGTGTTGTGGACGAGGAAATACTTCTGGTGGAAGAACACGGCTATGACCGGCAATCCCTTCCTCCCGACCTTGCCGATGCCTTCCTCCAGAGGGACGTATCCCTCCCCCGGCACGTATATCCCCTGGGCCGGAGGCATGACCGGTTCCGGGACCTCCACATCGGCCCCGGCGAAAGTCTTCAGGGCCCATAGGACCACGGCCTTCTGGTTATCGTCGCCGCCGGCCTCCTCCAACTTCCTGAGGGTCAGGAAGTCGTCGTCCCCCTGTCTGAAGAGACGGCGGTACTCCGCGGTGGTCTCCGGTTCGGAACAAACGAGCAGGGCGGAGCAATCCGAATGTTCCAGCGTCTCCTCCAACTCACGGAAGTGGCGGAAATAGGACACGTCGCCGTGGACGCATATCAGCATGAAATCACAGGTGCGGACCTCGTCCAGGAATTCCCCGAGACGCTCCAGGTCCCCGTCCAGGGCGACGGCGTCGCCGCATATCAGATCGATGTCGTATTCCTCCGACAGCGCGGCCACCGCCGGTGCCAGTATGTGTCCGTCCTTGCTGCCGATTCCAATACCTGCGATCCTTAGCATGACTATCGGTTGGAATATAGTTCCAACACGATATTTTAATTATTGGATTATATATCCAACATAATATGCAGATGCGCATCGTCATACTATCGCTCCAGACGGCGGACGCCAAGACCATGGCCGGACCCGCCGAAAAACTCAGGGAACTCGGAATAGAACCCGACGTATATGCCATAAACTCGGACGATGCGGACGACGACATCCTAGTCTACCAGGAACTGGTGAGGCGTACCCGCCTCGCGGACCTCGTTTATCTGCGCTGCATGTCCGACACCAACCGTTTCAAGAGGTACGACAAGTACGAGAAGGTCCTGGAGGAATGCAAAGGATACGTCCTCGTCTTCAGCGGGAACGCCGAGGTCACGATGATGAAGAGGGCCCTCTTCAAAGGGTCCGACGAGGAGTTCGCACAGGTATCCCGCTACGCCGCATCACGCGGACCCGAGAACGACCTCGGGATGATGAAGTGGTTCGCCCGCCGTCTGGGTCTTTCCGATGCCGATCCGCCCGAACCGGTGGAGCAGAGGCGCGAGGGATATTACCACAAGGGCATGGACAGGGACATCTCCCGCGACGACTACCTGAAGACCCTCGATCCGGAGAAGATGACCGTGGGCATCCTGTTCGCCAGCAGCCTGTGGATATACGACAACCTGGAGGCCGTGGACGCCCTCGTCGAGGCCATCGAGAGAAGGGGGATGAACGCCCTCCCCGTGTTCTATTCCGCCACCTCCTACAAAAGGGACGGCGAACCCGGGACCAAGGAGACCTTCGAGACCTACTTCACTGACAAGGGGAAGACCATCCCGGACGTGGTCGTCGTCCACACGTCCTTCTCCGTGATGTACAACTCCCGCGACGACATGGGGGTAAGGATCTCCGATGCCGACAACTACTATCACACCCTCCTCGACGTCCCCATGCTGCACAGCATGAGCATCACCGGGGATTATGCAGATTTCGAGCAGGACAAGATCGGTCTCAACAAACACGAGATCTCCTCCTCCGTTGCGTTCCCGGAGATAGACGGGGACATCATAACCGTCCCCATCGCCTACACGCCGAAGAAAAGCGGTATGAAGAAGGCCGTCCCCATCCCCGACAGGATAGAGAGGCTGGTGGACCTCGCCTACAACTGGGCCAAGTTGAGATACATACCGGCATCGGAGAGGAGGGTCGCCATACTCCTGTGGCAGTCCCGTCCCAATTCCGGCGTCATCGGCAACGCCGCCGGCCTCGACTCGGTGGAGAGCATATCGGACCTCCTGAGACGGATGTCCGAATGCGGATACACCGTGGACAACGTCCCGGAGAACGGAAGACAGCTGGTGGAAGAGATCCTGGACGGGGTCACCAACGACCTCGACAGCATGTCCTCGGGGACCATGAGGGAGAAGGCCGTCGCCCTCGTACCGGAGAAGGATTATGAGAAGGACTTCCGCAAAATACCGGAATGGGACCAGGAGATGATGAGGAAGGACTGGGGCGATCCCCCCGGCGAGATATGCGTCGACGGCAGGGACGTCGTCATCCCCGGGATCCTGAAGGGAAACGTCTTCATCGGATACCAACCGCTGAGAGGGACGGCGGAGAAGATGGAACAGGACATCCACGACCCGACCCTCTTCGCCCAACACCAATATCTGGCATATTACAGGTGGATAAGGGACTCCTTCAAGGCGGACATGGTGATCCATGTGGGTACCCACGGGACCATAGAATGGCTGCCGGGGAAGAACGTGGGCATGTCCCAGAAGTGCGATCCCGACGTGGTCCTGGGAGGTCTCCCCAACATATATCCGTACATCGTCGACGACCCGGGGGAGGGGACCCAGTGCAAGAGGAGGATCGAGAGCGTCCTGATCGGACACATGCCCCCGTCCATGGCACGGGCCGGACAGTACGAGGAGATAGAGGAGGTGGAGGTACCCCTGCAGGAGTACTTCAAGCAGAAGAACTCCCCCGACGCGGAGCGCGTATCCGTACTGGTACGGGAGGTCTACGAGGCCGCAAAAGGACACAAGATGCTCAACGACCTCGGGATCACCGAGGAGAACGACCCCGGACCGGAGGGCTTCCTCCCCTACATAGTACCCCTGCACGAATACCTCTCGGAGGTCAAGGACGCCCTCGTGAGGTCGGACCTGCACGTCCTGGGACGCGTCCCGAAGGACACCCATTTCGACGAGACTGTCTACTCCCTCATGAGATTGGACAACGGAGGGGTCCGCAGTCTGAGGGACGCCTTCGCAGAGAACGAGGGCGTGGATATCCAGAAGGCGATCGGCGACCCTGCTGGAAGCCTTCCCTCCGGGGAACTGAACAGCGAGGCGGTGGACAGGGTGGACGCCGAACTCCAGGACTTCCTCGCCTGGGCGAGGGGGACCGGCTACGACGTCCCCGCCTGTCTTAAGAAGATAGAAGAGGCCCACGGCAGGGTGTCGGAAGACCTCCGTACATCCGTGGAATACATGTGCCAGACGGTGGTCCCCAACGTCCGCAGGATGTCCGACGAGATAGAGAACATCATGCATGGAATGGAGGGAGGCTACGTCCTTCCCGGACCCTCCGGCGCCCCTACAAGAGGGAATGCCGACATACTCCCGATGGGAAGGAACTACTACTCGCTAGATCCAGACACGGTCCCCAGCAAGGCGGCTTGGGAGATAGGCAGGAAGATGGCCAACCAGATGATAGAGAAATACACCGCCGAGAAGGGGGAGTTCCCCCGGGAGGTGGGTTTCATAATCTGGGCCACCGACACCATGAAGACCGGAGGTGACGACGTCGCCTACATACTGTGGCTCCTAGGGGTCAGACCGGTATGGTCCAAGGCGGGGGGACAGGTCGTGGACCTGGAGGTCGTCCCGCTGTCGGAACTCAAAAGACCCAGAGTGGACGTCTCTGTCAACATAACCGGTCTTTTCAGGGACACCTTCCCCAACCTGATAGATATGATAGACGACGCCGTGAAGCTCGTGGCATCGCTGGACGAGGGGGACGAGGACAACGCCCTCGCGGCCAACCTCAGGAAGGACATCGTCGAAGGTATCGCCGAAGGACTGACGCCCGACGAGGCCCGCCGGAGGAACTCCGTCCGCATATTCGGCGCCCCGCCCGGAGGATACGGCACAGGCGTCAACAAGGCCATAGAGGCTGGGTCGTGGAAGACCGTCCAGGACCTGGCCGACGTCTACATCGACTGGTGCAGCAACGGCTACGAGAAAGGCAACTACGGTCAGAAGATGCGGGACGAGTTCGTGAGGAGGTTCTCCAAGGTCGGGGTCACGGTCAAGAACATGCCGGACAGGGAGATCGACCTCCTGGACTGCGACGACGTATACGAGTATCTGGGAGGCATGAACGCATTCGTCCGGGCCTACGGGAGGAAGGACGCCATGACGTTCATGGGCGACGGCTCGGACCCCAAGAGGACCAAGATCCGCGACACGAAGGACGAGCTCCGCTTCACCTTCCGCTCCAAGGTCCTCAACCCCAAGTTCATCAACGGACTCAAGGAACACGGGTACAGAGGGGCGGCCGAGATGGCCAACCTTACCGAATACACCATGGCCTGGGGGGCCACCTCGGACGTGGCGGAGGATTGGATGTACGAAGGGCTGGCGGACAAGTTCCTCTTCGACAAGGATACGCAGGAATGGATGCAGGACGTCAACCCGTATGCGATGATGAACATCCTCAACCGCCTTCAGGAGGCCATAGAGCGCGGACTGTGGAAGGCGGACGATGAGTACCGTGAGAAGATAAAGGACCTCTTCATCAAGACCGAGGAAAGGATAGAGGAGATAACCGACAGATGATGTCCGATCGGAATGGCGGATCTCATCGCCGGAGGTCCGGGACCGGGAATGGACGGTCGCGGCATACGCCGATGCGGTCACCTGCCCCTTTCCTCTTCCTCCCTTTCCTTCATGTACTTCTCGTAATACTCCTCCGAAGGCGAGGACCTCATTACCAACACCGCGAAGATTATGGTGACGAGGGTCAGGGTGCTGCTGACGAAATACAACGCCATGACCAGGGAGTCGGAGTCCTTCAGGAAGACGTACACGGCTATGGCCACGGCCAAAAATGCGATATAGATCAGAGCTGCGGCGACCGTCAGCTTCTTCCGGCGTTTCTCGGACCTTTCGGACATCGGTATCGGGGGAGTATAGTAAATTGGAGTATATATCCAATTTCCAGACCCTCCGTCTTCACCTCTTCTCCCATGCCTCGTCGGAGACATCCTCGGGCTCCCTCCTCTTGGGAAGGTAGACGAGGATGTAGTATGCGAATCCCGCCGATATCATGAGGAACAGGAGTGCGAAAGCGGACATGCCCGCCGCAAGGGAGTCGCCGTCCTTCAGCATGATGTACCCGGCGACGAATGCGATGAAGAATACGACATACACCGCCAATGCGGCCATGTAGACCTTCTTACTGTCGATCTCTTTTCCACCGTTCACTGGAATCCCCGTCTCCCGCATGGCAAAAGGAATTAAAGGAGATTGTCTATTGGAGTAATCATCCAAATGATATAGGGCTGACAATATGACGGAAGAACCCCTCGTTTTCCCATTCACCAGAATAGTAGGTCAAGAGAATATGAAACGCGCCCTGATGCTGAACGTCATCGATCCCGGGATCGGCGGCGTCCTCATCAAAGGAGAGAAGGGGACGGCCAAGTCCACGACCGTGAGGTCGATGAACGCCGTCCTGCCCTACAGGACCGTGGTGAAAGGATGCCCCTTCCGCTGCGAGTTCGGAAAGGAGGAGAGGTACTGCCCCTATTGCAGGGACAGGGTCTCGAAGGGGGAGGAACTGGAGCCCGCCGAGAGCAGGATGAGGGTCATCGACCTCCCTCTGTCCGCCACCGAGGACAGGGTCTCCGGGACATTGGATCTGGAGCACGTCCTCAAGACCGGCGAGAAGAAGTTCGAGCCGGGGGTCCTCGCTTCCGCCAACGGGAACATACTCTATGTCGACGAGGTCAACCTCCTGGACGACCACCTGGTGGACCTTCTTCTGGATTCCGCCGCCATGGGGACCAACTACGTCGAGAGGGAAGGCGTCTCGTTCTCCCACCCCGCGAAGTTCGTGCTCGTGGGCACCATGAACCCGGAGGAGGGGGACCTCAGACCCCAGCTCCTGGACAGGTTCGGACTCTCCCTGGACATCAAGGGGGAGAGGGACGTCAAGAAGAGGGCGGAGGTCGTCAAGAGAAGGGTCAGATACGACTCCGACCCGGAATCATACATCAAAGAATGCAAGGAGGAGCTCGACGAGACCTGCAGGAGGCTGACCGAGGCGAGGAGGATCCTGCCGGAGGTCGTCGCGGGGGACGACGTGGTGGACATGGTCGTCTCCGTCATGATCCATTTCGGAGTGGACGGACACAGGGCGGACATAACCCTCCTGAAGGCCGCCAAGGCCAATGCGGCCCTCGAAGGCCGTAAGAAGGTCACGAAGGACGACATCCGTGCGACCGCGGAACTGGTCCTCGCCCACCGCCTGAAGAGGCGTCCGTTCGAAGAGGCGGGTCTCGACCAAGAGGAGCTCGAGAAATGCCTGCAGGACCTGTGAACTCCCTTCCGTTCACCGCCGTAGTCGGGATGGACGACGCCAAGAGGGCCCTCGAATGCGCCCTCGTGAATCCGAACATCCGCACGGTGCTCCTCCGCGGAGGAGGCGGGACGGCGAAGACCGTGCTGGCCCGTGCGGCCGCGGGGATCACCGACAGGAAGGTCGTCAACTGCCCCCTGAACGTAACCGACGAGCAGCTGTTCGGCGGAATGGACATCGAGGAGGCCATGAAGACGGGGAGGCCCGCACTCCAGCCCGGCCTCCTTGCCAGGGCCGACGGGAACATACTCTACATAGACGACGTCAACCTGATGGACCGCGGCATGCTCGCCGGGGTCCTCGACGCCGTCCTCACCGGGACGGTCCATGTGGAGAGAGGGCCCGTATCCGCCGTATACCGGTGCAACACGACCCTCGTGGCCACGATGAATCCCGAAGACAGCGACCTCAGCGCCCACATGCTCGACAGATTCGACCTGTGCGCCTACGCCTCCGAATGCGATGCGGAACAGAGACACACCATCCTGACCCGTAACGCGGAGTTCTGCGACGACCCCGGCCGTTTCATGGACCTGTACGGGAAGGACGAGGAGGAAGAGAGGGTGAAGGTGGGGAGGGCATCCAAGATCCTCCCTCTCGTGACCATTTCCGACGAACTCGTATCCGTCATATCCGAACTGTGTGTCAAAGTCGGAGCCGACGGGGTCAGAGGGGACATCGCCATGGTGGAATGCGCCGAATCCCTCGCGGCGCTCAACGGACGCGACGAGGTCATGAGGAAGGATGTCGAAGAGGCCGCCGTCCTGTGCCTGCCCCACAGGAGGAACTACGACCAGCCTCCTCCGCCCCCGCAGCCCCCCGAACCTCCCGAGGAACCTCCGGAAGAGCCTCCGGACGATGAGGAGGAGGACAGGCAGGACCCTCCCCGCGACGACCCCGACGAAAGAAGGGACCCCCCGGAGGAGGAACATGAGGACGAAGAAGAAGAGAAGCCCCCGGAACCGCCCATGCAGGACATGCCCGACCTCGAGGAGATGATGTTCGAGATCGGCAGGCAGTTCCGCGTGATAGATTATCTCGATACGCGCGACAGGGTCCCCTCCCGGACGAAGACACGCAAGGGACGCAGGGCCATGGCCGTCAGCGCCGACGGGACCGGGAGATATGCACGCTCGAGGATACCCGACGGAAGGACGGAGGACATAGCGTTCGACGCCACCATAAGGGCGGCCGCCCCATATCAGAGGGTAAGGCACAGCGACGATGTAGCCCTCGTCATCGAGAAACAGGACATAAGGGAGAAGGTGCGTGAGAGGCGCAGCGGATGCACCCTGCTGTTCCTGGTGGATGCCAGCGGGTCGCTGGGTGTGAGGAAGAGGATGGCGACCGTCAAAGGTGCCATCCTGTCCATGCTCAGGGACAGTTATGTCAAAAGGGACCGGATAGGACTCATGGCGTTCCGCCGCGACTCCGCCGACATGATCCTCCCTCCGACCAAATCCGTGGAATACAGCTACAAGTGTCTGGAGGAACTCCCTACGGGCGGTAAGACGCCCCTGTCGGAAGCCCTCGTAAGGGTGGACGAGTACATGACCGCCTATGCGAGATGCCATGTCGGGGAGAGGTGCTTCGTCATCCTTGTCACCGACGGAAGGGCCAACGTCCCCCTCAGAGAGGGTGCGGACGCCAACGATGAGGTGCAGAAGATGGCCGAGGACATGAAGATTCCCGGGGTCAAGTGGATCGTGGTGGATGCCGGGATGGGATTCCCCCACTTCGACAACGCCCGGATGCTGGCGGAGAAGATGGGGGCCAGATATTTCAAGCTCGAGGACCTCGACGCCGATAGATTCGCAGAGGGAGTGAAGGCCGCCATAGACCCATGACCGGGTATGTTATGATGCCAGAAAATACCGTTGCAGGATGTTAAGTATTAATTGACAAACGATGGATATATCCCACATGGCACAATTCGCAGGCAGGGAAAAAGAACTGGAGGCCTTGGAGAGGCTGTATTCGGCGGACGGCCTCCGCACATGCTCCGTATACGGGAGGTCCCGCACGGGGACGTCGGGACTGGTAAGGGAGTTCTGCAAGGGAAAACCGGCCATCATCGTCCGCTTCCCGGAAGGGACCCTGCGCGAAATGCTCGAATCCATATGCGATCCCGTCACGAGATACACCTCGGAAGACATCCCCCTGCCCGCGGATTACGACGAGGCGTTCTCTGCGATAGGGGCCGCCTGCGGCGGGGATGGGACGGTCGTAGTGCTAGACGATGCCGCCAACGCCGACTCCCTGGAGTTCAGGAAGGCCCTCGGCAGATTCATAGACGGCCACATAAGGGACTCCGACAACATGCTGATCCTTTGCGGATCGCCGGAGAATGCCATGGTCTCCATGACCGAGCGCTCCCCTTTGAAAGACCGCATAAAGGACGCCGTGGTCCTCAGACCCCTCTCCTTCGCAGAATCCAGGGAACTGCACGGCAAGATGAAGGACCTGGACGCCTACAAGTGCCACCTTACCGTCGGAGGCATCCCCTTGTACCACCTCCTTATGAACAAGTCGGACTACGAGACCTGCGTCGAGAAATGCTTCCTCGGGACCTATCCCCGCCTGTGTGCCGAAGCGGAGAACATAGTCAGGAAGTCCTCCGTCCCCTACAGGTACTGTTCCGCGATCCTGTCCGAGATGGCCAAGGGATGCGGACGTCCCATCGACCTCGCCAACGACCAGGGGATATCCCGTCAGCTCTGCGAGGTATATCTGAAGAAGATGGAATCCGAAGGCATGATAGCCCGTGTGAACCCGATAGCCAATGCACCGAAGAAACCCGTATTCACGGTAAAGAACCCCTTGCTGGGATTCTACCATACGGTGATAAGGAACAACTCCGACATAGTCCTGGCGGACCGGACGGAATTCTCCGACATTGCTCCGGAGGCCGGCATGTTCCTGGAACTGAGGTTCCGCAGCATATGTTACGGCTATCTCAAGGAGAACTTCGACTGCAAGGCGGTGGGGGGATGGTGGATCGCCGGCGAGTCCACGAACAGCATCAACCTCGCGGCCGTGATAGAAAAGGACGGGTCCGAATACACCCTCGTATGCGACTGTAAGTTCAGAAAAGGGAAGATCGACACAGGGGCGCTGAAGAATCTGAAGAAAAGGGCCGAAGCGGTGGAAGCGGACGACAAGAGGCTCGCCATGTTCTCCGTCTCGGGATTCGACGGGGACCTCGTCAAAACGGCCGAGAAGGAAGGCATACTCCTGATCGGTCCCAAAGAACTTCTCAATTAATGTAAAAATAAATTTTCTAAATCATGTAAAGAGAGGTCGGAGGCCCCTTCCGGGGCCCCTTCCCCCTCAATCCTGCTTATCGGCGTTCTGCTTGAGGACCGTGGCGATGAACTCCTCGGTCTTACAGGAACCGAGGTCTCCCTTGTCCCTGCTCCTCACGGCGACGACGGTACCGTCCTCGCTCTCCTTCTCACCGATGACGAGCATGTACGGGACCCTCTGCAGCTGTGCCTCGCGGATCTTGTATCCGATCTTCTCGTCCCTCGCATCGTTCTCGACACGGATACCGGCGGCCATCAGCTGGGAGGTCACCTTGGCGGCATATTCCCTGCTCTTCTCGGAGACCGACAGCACCTTCACCTGCACGGGTGCGAGCCATACGGGGAACCTTCCCGCATAGTGCTCGATGAGGATACCCATGAACCTCTCGACAGAACCGAACACGACACGGTGGATCATGACGGGATGGTGCTTCTCCCCGTCCGCACCGACATACTCCAGATTGAACCTCTGGGGCATCTGGAAGTCGAGCTGGATGGTCCCGCACTGCCAGGTCCTTCCGATGGAGTCCTCCAGATGGAAGTCGATCTTGGGCCCGTAGAACGCCCCGTCCCCCTCGTTGACGACATAGGGGAGTCCGATGGCCTCGAGCGCATGGACCAGACCGTTGGTGGCGTTCTCCCAGTCCTCGTCGCTGCCCATGCTGTCCTCGGGACGGGTGGAGAGCTCGACATGGTACTTGAATCCGAACTGCTTGTACACCTTGTCGATGATACGGACGACGTTGGTGATCTCCGACTCGATCTGCTCGGGGGTCACGTAAAGATGGGAATCGTCCTGGGTGAAGCAGCGGACCCTGAACAGACCGTGCAGGGTACCGGACCTCTCGTGCCTGTGGACGATACCGAACTCGCCGAGCCTCAGCGGAAGGTCCCTGTAGGAACGGGACTCGCTGGCGAACACGATGGTGCTGCCAGGACAGTTCATCGGCTTGATGCAGTAGGGCTCGTCGTCGATGGTCGTGGTGTACATGTTGTCCTTGTAATGGTCCCAGTGGCCGGACATCTCCCACAGGTGCTTGTTGAGGATGAGCGGGGTGGAGATCTCCTTGTATCCCTCGGGGAAGTGTATCTCCCTCCAGTAGTTCAGGAGGATGTTCTTGAGGGTCATCCCGTTGGGGAGGAAGAACGGGAATCCGGGCCCCTCTTCGGAGAACATGAATATGCCGAGCTCCTTGCCGAGTCTCCTGTGGTCCCTTTTCTTGGCCTCCTCCAGCATGACGAGGTATTTCTCGAGGTCCTCCTTGCTCTCGAAGGCGGTACCGTAGATACGGGTGAGCATCTTGTTGTGCTCGTCACCCCTCCAGTACGCACCGGCGAGGGAGGTGAGTTTGAACGCCTTGCACTGTTTCGTGTAGAGGACGTGCGGTCCCGCACAGAGGTCGGTGAACTCCCCCTGTTTGTAGAAACTGATGACGGCATCCTCCGGGAGGTCCTTGATCAGCTGTACCTTGTAGTCCTCGTTCTTCTCCTCCATCAATTTGATGGCATCGGCACGGGACAGGGTGAAGGTCTCGAGCTTGAGGTTCTCCTTCACGATCTTCTTCATCTCGGCCTCGATCTTCTCGAGGTCGGCGTCGGTGAATCCCCCTTCCCTGTCCATGTCGTAGTAGAATCCGTCTGCTATCGAGGGCCCGATGGCGAGCTTCGTCTCCGGGTACAGTCTCTTCACGGCCTGCGCGAGGACATGGGAGGTTGTGTGTCTCAGAACAGAGAGACCGTCTTCGACTTCCTTCACGCTTCCGTCACTGAATAATGCTTTCATTTGGGTTTTCCCTTCCCGCCCATACAACAGGCGTTGGGCATGCTATCCCGCCTTTCCATATATTATTATCGAGAAGAAGAGGGATGGTCGGGAGACCGCCCTACAGGGGGAACACACCCTGGTAAAAAAAATAAGGCACATGGGGAAAAGCCCATGTGCCAGATGTCGGAAGTACCGACGCTCACGCATCCTGGAATATGTTGTCGACGGGGACCTCCTTCTGGTCCCCGGTCTTCATGTCCCTGAGGGTCACGCAGCCGTTCTCGAGCTCCTTCCTTCCGACTATCACGGCACATCTGGCACGTATGGAGTCGGCATACTTCAGGGCCTTGGCCATCTTCCTTCCCATGATGTCTATGTCGGCGCTCCTACCCTCGGCACGGAGACGGGATACGATCCCTGCGGCGTCTTTCCTGACATCCTCGGAGACGGGGATGACATAGGCGTCGATGCCCTTCTCCTCGTATACGATGCCCTCCTTCTCCATGGCCAACAGGATCCTGTCGAACCCGATGGCGAAACCGGTGGAGAAGACCTTCTCGCCGCCGAAGAGCTCGGAGAGGGTGTAGGATCCGCCGCCGCAGATCTGCTTCTCGGCTCCGAGGACCGGCGCTTCCGCCTCGAAGACCATGCCTGTATAGTAATCGAGACCCCTGACGACCCCGAGGTCGATCTCCAGGTCCCTGACCCCCATGACACCGAGTATGTCCACGAGCTCCTTGAGATAGGCACCCGCCTCTCCGGGGACTTTATCGAGGACCTCGACGCCGCCTACCGTCTCGGTAAGGTCGAAGAGGGCTTCCGCATCCTCGTCCTTCACTCCGATATCCCTGAGGATCGGTCTCGCCTCGTCGTACAATTTCTTGTCGAGTTTCTGAAGGACCTCCGCGGTCCTCTCCTTGGGAACACCGATGTCGGCGATCCTCTGCCTCAGGACGCCTATGTGACCGATGCGGATCTTATAGTTCCTGAGCCCGAGGGATTTGATCATCGATGCCGCCATGGCTATCGCCTCGGCATCGGTCTCGGGGGTGGCCGAGCCGATTATCTCGGCACCGAACTGGAAGAACTCCCTGTATCTGCCGGCCTGAGGCCTTTCGTACCTGAAGCACTGGCCGAAGTAGAACACCTTGATGGGTTTGGGGTAACTCCCCATGCCGTTCACGAACGCCCTTATGACTGGGGCCGTCATCTCCGGGCGGAGGGCGATATCCCTGTCTCCCTTGTCTTTGAAGTTGTAGAGCTCCTTCATGACCCCGGGGCCGGACCTGAGGATGAAGAGTTCCGCATCCTCGAAGATCGGGGTCTCGATCTCCCTGAACCCGAATCTATGAGCTACTCCTCTGAGAACATTCTCGTAGGACCTTCTCTTCTCAAGCTCGTCGGGCAGGAAATCCCTCGTTCCACGGGGACACTGTATCATACCACTACCGACAGTCGGGCTGTATTAAATTAATTGCGTCTCGGAAGTTGACCGGGGAAGGTGAGACGGATACCGATCGGAGCGGGGAGACGGTTCGTCGGATAAAGACTCGGAGCCACATCGGCCAGATGTTGCTGGCACATCCGATGAACACTGCGGATGTAGCACTGCATGTAATATCCGCCTTTTATTACAAATGAGCCTAGTGGATGCAGAATGCCGTTAGGCGGGGAGTCCGGTGCACCGAGACTTACCCTCTCAGCGTGCACCGGAACCATCCCGGCAGGAGGTGAGACGATCTTAATGATCCTCATTGAACGCAGGAAATGCGGCATCCGGGTCACGATCAAGACTCGCAGAGTCAAGATCGTGATACGCCTCCCATAAGGGAGGCATAAAACCCTGACCCGTACGGGTCCGGTCCCGCAAGGGACCGTTACCTATCGTCCACCTCTGAATATCAAAGGTCTTCAAAATATAAATATCCGGCAGATGACTCGAATTACAACATCTGGCACATATGAAGGATGGATGAAGGGGTGTTTTCCGACCTTACTGTCCGGGGATCATCGCAGGGGAATGCTTATGCATCATCCTGCCAACCTGGTCCCTGAGTTCCTTCGCCTTGGCCTCGGAGATATTGGCGGCGGCTGCCATGTCGGCGTCGCTACCGCCCTGCTCCATGACGTTCAAGGCCTTGTCCAGATCCAGATAGGTTATGCCCATCTCCGACTCGTCGGTCTGACCTTCCCAAAGACCGGCGGTGGGGACCTTCTCTATGATCTCGTCCGGGACCCCGACGACCTTCGCCATCTCCCATACCTGGGTCTTATAAAGGTTGTACATGGGCATGACATCCTCGGCCCCGTCGCCGAACTTGGTCATGTATCCCATCAGAAGTTCGGAACGGTTGGTGGTACCGATCACGAGATAATCCTCCTTCTTCGCCTTGTCGTAGAGGACTATCATCCTGCACCGGGCCATTATGTTGCCCTTCTCGAGCGGCGCCTCCTTCCCGGTGAGGAGCATACCGGAGAACGCATCCACGGCGGACTGGATGCTGATGGCCTTGTAACGTATGTTCCAGCTTTTGCACATCGCTTTCGTCTGGACGTAATCCTCCCCGGGTGTGACCGCCGTCGGCATGAACACACACAGCACGTTCTCACCTCCGAGGGCGTCCGCACAGAGCTTCGCCACGACGGCGGAGTCGACACCGCCGCTGATACCGACGACGGCACCTTTGGCATGCGCCTTCTCCACGGATTCCTTTATGAATGCAGTAAGAGAGTCGGCGTCCGCACGCGTTATCTTGTGAAGCTCCTTGAAGGCCATGCCCGGTCAATGGCATTATTTCTTAAAATATTGTTCCAAAACATCAGTATGCAAGGCCTCCCCGGAGGTTGCTGGGGATACGGATATAGCCAGACATGGAGGTGTGTAAAAAATGTCCCTGGATGCGGAAAAATGCGCATTGTTTTAATATCGAATACACGCTGATAGTTCCATGGGCATCAGGATCGCAATATGCCAGATCGCCGGCACCTCGGATCCGGAGGAGAACCTCAAACGCATAGAGGGGGCCATAATGCAGAACCAGGCGGACCTCTACGTCTTCCCGGAACTGTACCTGACCGGATACGGGAACTCGGAGTTCGACCCGGAAGACACCGTGATCGCCGAGAACAGGCTGCGCATAATCTGTAACAACATGGACGTGGCCGTTGCGGTCGGTGCCCCGATGCAATGGTACAACGGCATCACCGACTCCATGCTTTTCATAACACCTCTCGAGACCTACCGCTACGACAAGATGTACACCGCGAACTTCCCTCCCTATGACGAGAGCATGTTCGAAAGGGGACACAGCCCAGCCATGGTCGAATGGAAGGGCATGAGGATCGGACTCGAGATCTGCTACGACGTCATGTTCCCGGAGATCCACCGCTTCTACGCCACCTAGGGCGCGGACATGGTCATCGTCATATCGGCATCGTCGGACAGTTCGAAGGCGGCCATGGAGAGGATAGTCCCGGCCAGGTCCCTGGAGAACACCGTGTACACGATCTATTGCAACAACGTCGGACCGTTCCGCGACGGGGCCGAGTTCTTCGGAGGCTCCGCCCTCTACAGTCCTCTGGGCGACGAGATAGCCAAGGCGGGGAACGGGGAGGAAATCCTCATAACGTATGCGGACAAAGGTGTCGTCGAGCACGCCAGGACCGTCAGGCCCCAGCTGAGGGACCTGAGAGGAGATATCCGCTGGATACTCTGACCTCATGACAGGCTCTCTCGAAGATGTCCTGTTTTGTAGTAAAATATACAGTCTGGGACATGATGCCCTACATACATGGATCGCAAGGTCCATGATACGCTTCTGAAATGGAAATCATCTTCCGGAAGGGCATTGGTCTTGGAGGGACCGCGTCAGACCGGGAAGACCTTCATAATGAAGGAGTTCTCAAAATCATACCATTATTCCGTGTACATAGATCTTGAAGAGAACGAGGGGTTGAAAACCGTCTTCGAGCAGATGAACGATACTTCTGAGATCTACGAAAAACTCTCATACAACGGGATAAGATTCGACACCTCTTCCGGAGATCCGCTGTTCATCATAGACGGCATACAATCCTGTCCGCGTGCATTCTCCGCCCTGAAACCGTTGGCCGTCGACGGGAGATGCGACATGATCGCATCCGTATCGCCGCCGGGTGTCGAACCCTCCGAAGGGGATTTCCCGTCGCCCATGTGATATGTACAGATGGTCGAAATGGGACCGATGGATTTCGAGGAATTCCTTTGGGCGATGGGCATCGGAAAAGAACTCACCGCAAAGATCCGCCGATGGATCGATACCGGCTCGGAGATCGACGTGTCCATCGGATCGGCGCTTACAAGATACTTCAGAAAATTCATGACGGTCGGAGGAATGCCCGCGGCGGTACAGAAATACGTAGACACAAAGGACTGCAACGAAGTATGGGACGTACTCGCATCCATCTGCAACATCATCGAAAAAGATGCCTTAAGATACTCCGACAAAAAGGACAGGCTGAAGATACTGGCCTGCCTGGAATCGATACCTTCCCAACTTACAAGGGAGAACAAGACGTTCGTGTACAAAGACGTCGGAAAGCAGGCGGGACGGGAAGGAGGGAGTACGGGTCCTCCCTGGATTGGCTTCACAGGGCAGGTCTGATAAACCTGTGCTACAACCTGAGGGACCCTTGCGAACCATTTTCCCAGATGGAGCGTACGGATTCGTTCAAAGTGTATCTCAAAGATCCGGGAATACTGACATATATGCTGGGCAGGGAGACCGCATCGGCCATAGAGTCCGGAAACACGTATGTGAACGAGGGTGCGGTCGTGGAGAGCTGCATATCACAGGCCCTCGTATCCAACGGCTACAGGATCCACTTCTACAGCAAACCGAACGGTTCGCTGAAAATGGACTTCGTGATATCATACAAAGGACATCTTACCGCATTAGAGACGAGATCCGGAAAAACGAAGATATCCGGATCCCTGCTGATGCTGACCTCCGGGGACTACAAGGTGGAGAGGGGATCAAAATCGCAGACGGCCCTGTGGGTGCGGACGAACACGGGATACTCCATCTGCCGCTTTTCGCACCCTGCTTCTTCGACATCCCCCGCATAGAGACGGCCCCCTCCAGGACCCCGAGGAAGTGAACGAGGCCATACGGAGGATGTGACCGGTCCCTTTCCATGGATGCCGACATAAGGCGCGGTCCGCTGTTACGTCAGACATAGATGGATTATATATCCAATAAACGTCATTCTTCACATAATGTACAAATTGGCCGTCTATGGGAAGGGAGGTATCGGGAAATCCTCCATTTCATCCAACCTCTCCTACATCCTCTCCGAACGCGGCATGAAGGTCCTTCATGTCGGCTGCGATCCGAAACACGATTCCACGAGACTCCTTACGGGAGGGGTCCCCCAGAGGACGTTCATGGACTCCTTCTCCGGCAGAGGGGAGGGGGACGTCATCGAATCCGGGACGAACGGGATCTACTGCGTCGAATGCGGAGGGGCGGAACCCGGCATCGGGTGTGCCGGGAAAGGCATGGCGGCCATGCTGGATTATGTGGAGAAGAACACCCCCGATGACACGGACGTCCGCGTGTGCGACGTCCTGGGGGACGTCGTGTGCGGAGGATTCTCCGTACCGATGAGAAGGGACAACGTGGACGGCATCATCCTGGTCGTTTCGGAGGAGTTCATGTCCATCTACGCCGCCAACAACATCCTCCGCGGCATAAGGAACCTGAACGGCGGAAGATGCGTCCTGGGGATGGTCCTCAACAGCAGGGACCCCGAGGGCCGCTCCCGCGTGGAGGCCTTCTCCGAGGCCGCAGGCGTCAGGATACTGGGGGAGATCTCCCGCAGCGCGGTGTTCTCCAAGGCGGAAGGGGCCGGGAAGACCGTCTCGGAACTGTTCCCGGACAGTCCCGCATACAAACAGCTGGCACATATAGCGGACATGGTCTGCGACGCGGTCTCGGGAAGATTGGAGCCCCTCTCCGCCTCGCCCCTCTCGGACAAGGCCATGATGCAGATCGCGGCAGGACAGCCGGTCACCGACAGGGACCCTCCCGCCGTACGAACCGACTGCAGCTTCGACTCCTTCGACAGCGAGCGTGCCATCACGTACAAGGGGGACTATGTGATGCCGGCCTGCACCTCCCACGGTGCGGCGGAGGCCCTGCTGGCCATAGAGGACGCCGCCGTGGTCATGCACGGGGCCGACAACTGCGCGTTCCTGGACGAATACGCATGGACGAGGGAGTCGTATTGGCAGGGCTTCTCCAGCGGACGCAGGCGCACATGCAACCTCTACTCGTCGGGTCTGGACGGCAGGAAGGCCTTCGCGGGGGAGAGGGAGGCCCTCAAGGCCGCCATAACCGAGGCGGTGGAGGACGGGTTCCGTTACGTGTTCGTGGTCCCGACCTGCACCTCGGAGATCATCGGGGCCGACATAGACGGATGCATAGCCGACCTCGGGGACGTCGGTGCGAAGGTCGTAGGGGTCCCGGAGGACGACAGGTTCCTCGCCAGCAAGTTCGGGTGCTACTCGGGGGCGATGACCGCACTGTGCAGGATGATGGACTGGGACATGCCGGAGGTACCCGGAACGGTGTCGTTCCTGGGAATGACCCCGGGATATCTGGTCAGGAAGGAGAACAGGGAGTACGTGGACTCCCTCCTCTCCGCGTTCGGCCTCCGGAGGAACGGGGCGCTGGTCGACGTCGGGAGGATGGAGGACGTCCTCAAGGTCCCCTCGTCCCAGTACCTGGTACAGGTCCACAGGCATCCGATGAACGACAGGGCGGCCAAGGCCGTCGCCGGGAGAAGGAAGGTCCATTTGGTGGAGTCCATGGGCGGCATGAGGGGCGTACGCGAGTGGGTGGCGGCGTTCTCGGAGATGACCGGCCTCCGCGAGGCCGGATCCGTCTTCCTGGAAAAGGAGGAGAAGGCCTATTCCGAGGCCATATCTTCCCTGAGACCGAAGGCCGAAGGGAGGAAGGTCCTGTTCTACGTCCGCTCCGATGCAGACCTCGACTGGCACATAGACGTCCTGACGGACCTCGGGATGGAGGTGGCGGCCGTGGCCCACTGGCACAACAGATTCGTGGAACACAAAGGAAGGGAGAGCACATACACCGGGATACCCAGGATCGAGGGCGTGGACATCTGCGGCCTCCGGGAGGCAGCGGAGGATCTGGGTGTGGACCTCATAGTATCGGGGGATGCCCGCACGGGACGCACCGGTTACAGATGGGTCGGGACGTCCACGATGTACATCGGCCGGGAGGGGGCCCTCGACTGGGCCGAGAAGGTCGTCAGATGTCTGAGCATAAAACCCTGCGAAGACTGGTACGGGAGGGGGTCCGAATGAGACTCGGACCCGACGGGTTCCTCGGAGCCGTCCTGGCGGCCGAGGGATGCGGCGCCAAGGCCATGATCAACGGCCCCGGAGGGTGCCGTTCCAGGACCCTCAACCTGTGGAGGGAGCTCTCCATAGAGTACGGAGGGGAGGAGAGCGGCTGCTGCCGCTCCAAATACCTCAGCAGGCAGTCCCATCTCCCCTGCACCTATCTGAACTCGGACGACATGGTCCTGGGATCCGGGAACAAGATGACCGACGGTCTCCGCTCCGTCTCGTCGGCATCCTCGGAGGACATAGTGCTGATAGACACCCTCGGTGCATCCCTGCAGGTCGCGGACCGCGGGAAGGCCGTGAGGGATTCCGGGACCGAGGGGAGGACGGTGCTCTCCGATGACGACCTGTCGGCCCTTTCCATGGCGGAGGGGTTCGACAGGACCGTGTCCGCCCTTGTGGGGAACGCGGGCCTCGGAAAAGGGGAGAGGAAGGGACACGTCAGCATCCTGGGATACTCCCTCGCCGACAGCTGCTGGAACTACGGGAAGGAGAACATATCCCGTCTGCTGGCACTTATGGGGGTCGAGACGGATTCCTTCGTAGGGTGCGGATCGTCCAAGGCGGAGATCTCGTCTTCCGGGATGTCGGAGGCCGTCGTACTGCTCCACCCGGAGATGTCCGCGGAGACGTCGGAGGTCTACCGTTCCGCAGGATGCGGGACTGTCGTCCCGAGGAAGGGCGCACCCATAGGGTTCCCGGCGATACGCTCGTTCCTGGAGGATGTCGCCGATGCGACGGGGACCTCCCCCGACCGTGCCCTGGAGGCCGTGGACGCCGAGGAGGAGAGGATATTCCGCATCCTCCGCAACTGCGACAAGGACTCCCGTGCGTTCAGAGGACTCTGCTGTGCGCTGAAGGGCATGCCGTCCGACACGCTCCCCCTGATGGAGTGGATGTACGGCCTGTTCGGCATGGTTCCGTCCTCCGTGGAGAAGGCGTACTGCGGAGGATCGGTCTACGATGCAGAGATATCGCGCTTCCTGGAGGAGACGGACTGCTCCGGGGCCCTCGGCATGAAGGTCGGGGGAAGGGGCCTGGCGGCCGTCTTCACGGACGGACTCGGGGCGGAGGAGTACAAGGCCCTCCATCCGGAGGTGGCATGCATAGGCATATCCATGCCTTATGCGAGGAAAGGAGAGTTCATGGACAGGAGTCTGGTGGGCCTCGGCGGATGCAGATACCTGCTGGATTCGCTGATAAACGGGTGCGGGGAGTTCCGCTGCGGACAGCCGACCATGGCCGATTTCAGGTGACGTCCTCCCTGTCCAGCAGGGACCTCGACCTCCTCCTTCCCGTATTTGGTCTGGAAGTAGTCCCTCCTCTTCCGGTACTCGTCCAATACGGTGTCGTAGAAGTAGTTCCCGTCCATGATCAGGAGCTTCCCTCCGGGTTTCAGGAGTGATATCCACTCGCTCACGGCCCTCCCCGGATCGTGGAGGGTGAAGAGGACGTCCTTGGCCACCACCACGTCGTACTCGGATCCGTATTGGACATCTGACAAGAAAGGATGTTGCCGCATCCCTCGGACGCCATACTTCCTTTGAAATACCACCACCTCATTCCGCCACCTATGTTCGGCTCCAAGAAAGACCCCAACGAGCAGATCTTCAAGGACGCATGCAAGGCGTATAAGAAGGAGGATTACAACAAGGCGGCGGAACTCTTCTCCGACGCCGCCGCGCTGGGTCATGTAGGGGCCATGTCCGACCTCGGTCTGATGTACGCCCAGGGCAAGGGGGTGCCGCGGATCAAACAGGAGGCGGTCAAGTGGTGGGCCAAGGCCGCGGAGGGAGGCGAGGTGAAGGCCCAGCACAACCTCGCCACCGCATACGCCACCGGCGACGGCATCCAACAGTCGTATGAGGACGCCATCGTATGGTTCAGGAAATCGGCGGAACAGGGATACTACAAGAGCCAGTACAGCCTTTACAAGATATATTCGCAGGGACTCGGGGTCCAGAAGGACGAGGTCAAGGCGGCCGAATGGCTGATAAAGGCCGCGGAACAGATGTATCCCAAGGCGGAACTCGAACTCGGGAGACTGTATATCTCGGGGGACGGGGTCGAGGCGTCGGAGAAACTGGCCATCAAATACCTCAAAAGGGCGGCCCGCCACGGCGAAGAGAGCGCCGTGGAGGTCCTGAAGGACATCAGGGGCGATTGAACCCCTTCTCATCTCATGGCGGATATGCACTTCGATATGTCCGCCTGGTCGAGGTCCCCCATCTTCTGCACGAAGGCGTTCATCTCGATGCTGGCGGAAGACCTCACCCTTACGGCGGAGGGCTTTTCCAGACCGCATCTGAGAAGGTCTGTTATGACCACATCCTGCCCTCCCCTCAGCGACGACGGGATTATCTCGTAGACGGCATAACTCATGCCTCCCCTCTTGCCGACGAGGACGGGGCAGCGCTTCTTCCCTTCGGCGCCGAAAGGCGCATCCGCCAGCCAGACCTCCCACTGCTTCGGCGGGTTCCTCTTCGCGGGGCCTCCCCCGTTCGGCTTGTAGTTGATCTTCATGACGGCAGTATCTGCGTCCGACTAGTTAATCAATGGTATGCGGCCAAGTAACACTAATTTTAAAAGAATATTACTACATGATGTTCCAGATGAATCTCCGCATCGTCAACATCGCCCTCGGATCGATAGACCCTCACAGCATGGATTCCGCCGTCCTCAAGGTGTGCTCGGAAGGGAAATACGACATTGAAACACATTGTTACAGCTCTGCCTCCGTCGACGGGGACCCCTTGCTCTACAGGGAGGTGTGTGACATGTGCAGGTGCGCCGACATGGTCCTGGTCAGATGCGTGATGGGTCCGGAGAAATTCCGTCGCTTCGAAGCCCTGAAGAAGGTGCTCTCGGAATGCCCCGGATATGTATACATCCACTCGTCTGACCCGGACGTCAGGATGATGACCCGCAACCTGTTCAAAGGAAACGACGAGGACTTCGTGAGGATATCCCGGTATGTAGGCAACCGCGGAGAGGAGAATGAGGAGGGCATCATACGCTGGCTGACTGTGCGGGTCGGCGGTGACGGGGGGCGCATCCCGGATCCCGTGGTCCAAAGGACGGATGGGATATACCACCCGGATTTTCCCCGCGACGTGACGTTAAAGGAATATCTGGAACATGTGGATCCGTCCAGACCGACCGTGGGCATAGTGATCACCGCATCGTATTGGATATACCGCGACCTCGCCCATGTGGACGCATTGATCAGGGAAGTGGAGGGCCGGGGAATGAATGCCATCCCTGTGTTCTTCAACACCGGGAGCACGAGGGACCCTGCACGTCTGAGCACGGCCAAGGTGTTCTCGAAGTACCTCATGGACGGAGACAGGAGCAGGGTGGACGTGATAATCGCCAACTCCCCCTTCTCCCAGCTGGTGAATTCCAGGGGATCGCGCGGTATAAAGACTCCCGACGAGGAGAATTTCTACCACATACTCAACGACGTACCGGTACTCCAGGCCATGATGCTGACCTCCCGCTACGAGGACTACGAGGCGAGCAGGAGCACGGGGGACAAGACACATCTCATGACGCAGGCCGCATGGACGGAGATGGACGGACAGATCATAACGGTCCCGATATCAGAGGTCATCATGGATCCGGAGAGGGGGAAGAAGAATCTCCCCATACCCGACCGCATCGAAAACATCGTGGACACCGCTGAGTTCTGGGCCGGGATCAGACGTAAACCCCGCAGAGAAAGAAAGGTGGCCATCCTGCTCTACCAATACGGCGGGAACGGGACCATAGGCAGCGCCGCCGGGCTGAATGGCCTGGAGAGCGCGGTGAACATAGTAAGGGCCCTGTCGGAGGGAGGATACACCGTGGACCACGTCCCCCGGGACGGGAAGGAGTTGGCCGACGAACTCCTGGAAGGAGTGACCAACGACCTCTGTTGCATGTCTTCATCCGAAATAGAGTCCAAGGCGGCGGGCCTGATGTCGAAACATGAATATCTGGCACATTTTGGATCCATATCGGAATTCGACCGCAGACGCATGATCGATTCGTGGGGAGGACCTCCCGGGGAGGTGATGACGGACAAAGACCGGTGTATAATCCCCGGGATCGCCGACGGGAACGTGCTGATAAGCGTCCAGCCTGTGAGGTCATGGTCCGAACAGACCGACAGGATATACCATGACCCCGAACTGTTCCCGCCCCATCAATACCTGGCATTCTACAGATGGCTCCGCGACGACTTCAAGGCGGACGCCGTGATACACATAGGCACACACGGATCCCTGGAATGGCTTCCGGGGAAGAGCATAGGACTTTCGTCCAAATGCTGCCCCAGCTACATACAGGGCGGCATGATCAACATCTACCCGTATCTGGTGGACGACCCGGGCGAAGGCATACAGGCCAAACGTCGCTCGGAGGCCGTCCTGATAGGACACATGCCCCCCACCATGGGCCGGGCAGGGACGTATGACGAACTGGGAAGGGTCGAGGTCCCCCTCCAGGAATACTTCAGGATCTCATCGTCCAAAGACGGCGAGAGGAAGGACGCCCTCGTCCGGGAGATCCTCGAGGCCTGCAGGGACATCGATATGCTGGGAGACCTCGGGATCCCGGCCGACGTCTCCGCCGAGGATTTCAAGGAGAGACTGGGAGACGTCCATGAATACATAATGGAGATCAAGGACTCGCTCGTGAGGGACGGGATACATGTCCTCGGACGTATCCCCGAAGGCAGGCAGATGGACGAAATGATCTATTCCCTCACCCGTACGGCCAATGGGGACATCCCGTCGCTGAGGGACGGCGTAGCCGAATCCCTCGGAATAGATCTGGCACATGTATCAGAAGACCCCTGCGGGATATCGCCGTCCGGCCGTCTGAACTCGGAACTGGCCGACGAAGCGGATTCCTGTACCGAGGAGCTCTTGGAATCGTTCCGCGAAGCCGGATATGTGCGGGAAAAATGTCTGGACATCGCCCATGACAGGCTGGGGGACGTAGGACAGGGACTCTGCAGGACCATCTCCTACATCTGCGACAGATTGGTGGGGAACATCCGTCGCATGTCGGATGAGATCGGGAACCTCATGCACGCATTGGACGGGGGATACGTCCTGCCCGGACCTTCGGGGGCACCCACCAGAGGCGGGGCCGACATCCTGCCGATGGGTAGGAACTACTACAGCATCGACCCCGAAAGCATACCGACCCGCGCCGCCTGGGGGATCGGGAGGAAGATGGCGGACCAGATGATCGAAAGATTCGTCGCCGACAAGGGGACGTATCCACGCGAGGTAGGGTTCATCCTGTGGGCCACGGATACGATGAAGACGGACGGGGACGACATAGCCTACGTCCTGTGGCTTCTGGGGGTCCGTCCGGTATGGTCCCCCTCGTCGGGACAGGTCATAGACCTTGAGACTGTCCCCTTGGAGGAGTTGGGAAGACCCAGGGTGGACGTCACCGTCCGCATATCGGGGCTTTTCAGGGACGCCTACCCCAACCTGATAGATCTGGTCGACCGCGCGGTACGCATGGTGTCGTCCCTGGACGAGGATGACGAGGACAACGCTCTGGCAGCCAACCTCAGGAAGGACATAGTCGAGGGCATGGCATCCGGCATGAAGGAGGACGAGGTGAGGGCGAAGGCATCGGTAAGGATCTTCGGTTCCGCTCCCGGATGCTACGGCCCCGGCATAAACCAGGCGGTGGAATCCTCCGTCTGGCACAGTGTGCAGGACCTTGCCGACATATATGTGGCGTGGGGAAGCTACGCCTACGGCAAGGGGATGGAGGGCGTCCAATGCAAGGACCAGTTCGTCAGGAACTTCTCCCGCGTACAGGCCACGGTCAAAAACCTTCCCGACCGCGAGATAGACATGATCGACATGGACGACGTATACGGATATCTCGGCGGGATGAACGCGTTCGTCCGTGCCTACGGCCGCAAGGATGCCGTCACATACATGGGTGACAGTTCCGACACCGAGAAGACGGGGATCAGGAAGACCGCCGACGAGCTCAAATTCATATTCAGGAGGAAGGTCCTGAATCCGAAGTTCATAGAGGGCCTGAAAGCCCACGGTTTCAACGGGGTCCACGAGGTCTCGAAGATGACCGATTACATCTTCGGATGGGATGCGACTTCCGATATCGTCGAGAAATGGATGTACGACGGCCTGGCCGAGAAGTATCTCCTGGACGAGGACACGGCCGAATGGATGAAGGACGAGAACCCGTACGCCATGATGGACGTGGTCAGACGCCTGCAGGAGGCCATAGAGCGCGGACTTTGGAATGCCGACCAGGAAATGAAGGATAGGATCAAGGACCTGTATCTTTCACTCGAAGAGAGGATCGAGGAGATAGGCGACCGCTGATCACTCTTCGAAATCCACGGGATCCTCGACGATGTGGACGTAAAGGCCGTTCTTCCCTTCGACGATCTCGGAAGATACGCCGTAGACCGCCTTGATGCTGTCCTCGTCTATCGTCTCACAGGGAGGGCCGCTCCTGTATATCCTGCCGTCCTTCAGCATGACGACCTCGTCGCAGAAGTGCATGGCGAGGTTGAGGTCGTGCAGGGCGACGAGTGCTCCCGTCTCCCCTTTCTCCACGACCGTCCTCACCGTGCGAAGGGCAGCCATCTGGTTTCTCAGATCCAATGCGCTGGTGGGCTCGTCCAGGACGAAGTATTTCGGATTCTGGGTCAGTGCGCGGGCGATCACCACCTTCTGGATCTGTCCGCCCGAGAGGTCGTTCACATTACGGTCCATGAGGTCGAATATCCCCATGGCCTTTATCGCCTCGAATGCGGCCCTGAAATCGTCGTCGGAATAGGACCACGACACATAGGGGGCCCTGCCGATAAGGACGGCGTCAAGGACCTTCATGTAGTCCGACGGGATGTATTTCTGGGGAACATAACCCACGATCTTGGAGAATTCTTTCGGATCGGTGACAGATATGTCCTTGCCGTCTGCACACACCGTACCGGAATACGGCTTCATGATGTTGCAGACGGTCCTGATGAGGGTGGACTTCCCGCATCCGTTGGGGCCGAGGACGGAGACCATCCTGCCCTTCTCCACATCGATCGATATCCCCTTGAGGACCTCCTTGTCCCCGTACCTCTGCTCCAGATCCTTTATCTCCAGACTCACATCGCCACCTCCTTCTTCCTGCGGGTGACCATCCAGATGAAGAATATCCCTCCGACTATGTACATTATGACCCCTACCGGCAGCTCTGACGGCCGGATCACCATCCTGGCCACGATGTCCGAAACCAACAGGATGAACGCACCCATGAGACCGGAGGCTGGGAAGAGGTAACGGTTGTCGTTACCTATCAGCATGCGGGTGAGGTGCGGGGCGATGAGCCCGATGAACCCGATTATGCCTGTGAACGCTATGCAGACGGAGGTCACCAGCGTACTGATCAAAAGGAGGGACGACCTCAGACGGGCCACGTTTATACCGAGGCTCGTTGCGACCTCGTCCCCCGCAGACAGGACGTTGACGTCCACGGCCTTCGACTCTATGACCATGACGCAGACGACGACTATCGGTATCAGGAGGAAATCCACCCCCCAGGTGGCGTTCCACATCCCTCCCATGAGCCAGAGGGTGATCTCGCGGAGGGCGCTGTCGTCGGAGAAGTATTTGGCGGCGGTGACCCCGGCCTGGAAGAAATAACTGATTATGACACCTGTGAGTATGATGGTGGAACGCGATATGTCCCTGCGTTTGGAAAGCAGTATGACGAGGGATATGCTCCCGAGTCCGGCGAGGAACGCCAGGAACGCTATGAGGAGATTCTTTACGAAGAACTCGTGACCGAGGAGAAGGATGGACCCTGTGATCCCTCCCCCGAACACGATGGCCATGGATGCACCGAACGACGCGGCCGAGGACACCCCCAGGGTGAAGGGGCTGACCAAGGGGTTACGGAGGACGTTCTGCATCACTGCCCCCGCGATGGCGAGACTGAATCCGCACAGGATGCAGAGGACCGTCCTAGAGAGCCTGGCGTTCAGGATTATATCCGAATACCAGGCGTTATCCGGACCGGCTATCAGGGAGGGGGCCACCGCATGGCCGAAAACCTTCAGAGTGTCGGATAGCGGGATGTTCACCGCCCCGATGCTGACGGACACCACGACCGCGGCCGCCAGAAGGACCGCGGTTATGATGAGTAACAGGCGCTTCCTAGCCGAAGAGACCTCGTACACCCCTCTGAGGCGCTCTATGGATGCCTCCTCGGCCTTCCTTTCAGAAACATCCTGCTCCGTCGGATCCACCATCCCTCAGGCTGTGGGGAACTGGGTCATGATGTAGCCGTACTTCACATCGAACCCGTACTTGCTGTTGAAATCCTCCACGAGGGAGACGTAGTCCAATCCGGTGTCGATACCGAATGCCTCGGCTATGCAGACGTACCCCACATAATCGCGGGGACCGGACAGGACGTCCGTCTCGATGACGTATACGTTGCCGTTCTTTACGACATTGAAATCCCCTATGGAGAAGGACGACAGGGTCTTCACCCAGGTCTCGTAATCGGTGCTGGCACTGTTGCCGCTCACCCCTCTGATGAACACGTATCCGAGACTTCCCTTCTGGTCATAGTCGTATACCGCCTCCGCGGCAGGCTTGGAAGTGACGCCTGATCCGGGACTCACGCCCATGTCCGTAAGGGCAGGGTGTCCGTGTATGGATTCCACGATCTTCCCGAGCTGGGAGTTCTCGTTGTAATACGTACCCTGCTTGGAACTCATGCTGGTGAACAGCATAAGGAAGGAGGGGTCGCCGGGGAAATCCTTCGCCTTGTTCAGTACGGCGTCCCTGACATCGTTGTAGGTCTTGGAGTATCCTTCGTACTGTTTGTCTGCGGAATCGGAAACGAGGATCTTCAGGAGCTGCTTGACATCCTGCTGCATGGTCTCCCCGTAACAGTCGAGACGGAGGACCGTTATGCCGTAATTGTCCTTGAGGGCCTGTTCCGTCTCTTCGGAAAGGGATCTGGAGGACGACTGGGAGATCACGATCTTCGCCCCGGATTGTACGATCTTCTCTCCGCTCGGGGACTTGTAGTCGCCTATGTCCAGGACATCCCCGTAGATGTTGTCGAGAGAGGAGATGGTCATGGAATCGGCCGACACCACACGGTCCTCGACTCCGAGGATCTTGAAGAATTCGGCGGCATTGGTGTTTACAGTACAGATCTTCATCACAGGGGCCTGCACATCCACATTTTTCCCAAGACTGTCCGTGATGGTGACGGTCCTGGTCTCGACCTCATCATTATCTCCGTCACCGCCCAATACGATGACTGATGCACCTGCGATCGCAACTATCGCGACACATGCGATGGCGATCAACGTTCTGGAACTAGCCATACACGTTCATAGTAACACTCATATTTAATTTGTTATTATTTAATCGATATTTGATTTGAAAAAGTGTTATTGAAACAGATTATCATCCGTGTTATATATTATTATAAACTGAGACGGCATCCTCTCGACACATGGATGACGGCCGCGACAGGATGCTGGGTCTTATCCTGCACCATTTCCTGGATACTGTATATTCGCGCCCTGTGACCGATTTCAAGAGCGAATCGAAACGTTACGAGGCCCTCTCCTCCCTCGTCGGGGAAGACGCCGCAGAGACGTTCTCCCCCGGGGAGGGGGGCGGAAGGGAGTATCCGCGCGGATACCGCCTCAACGACGCGAAAGGCGTGACGGGGGCGCTCCCTCCGCGGATGCAGAACTATCAGGCGGTGAGGCGCATCCTGCAATCTCTATGCGAGAAGGGGGTGCTGGTCCGCTGCGGATCCAAGAACGCCCGCAACCGCGTCCTCTACCTCCCCGAAGAATCCACGGACGGGTGTCTGGCACTTGTGAGGACCCTGCCGCCACAGACAGGGCAGAACGGCCCCCTCTGCGCCTCCGCATACGCCCACATGGTCCTGGACCGCCAGCTCGTCCTGGACGTCCTGAGGAAGAACGGGGTGACGGTCACGGTGTCCCTTGAGAGCCCCGGGACCGGGACCTCGTATCCCATCAACTCCGCCCTCGTGGGCAGGTATCTCCGCGTGTACGAGGACCAAGGTCCGTTCATGGATTTCCAGGACCGCCTCATGCGCCTCTCCGATACACTGTCCCAGATGGACGAGGGGGAGGTCTTCCTCGCCCTCTATCCCGAGGCGAGGGAGGGGATGGTGGAGGGATGGTCCCTGCCCGACCGCACCGGCTGCAAGGAAGCCAACCTGGCATATCTGGAACATGTGATCGACGTCGTCGACTCCTTCCTGGGGGACATGCAGAGGATGGAGGATGCGGCCGGGGAGGACGGGCTGTCCTCCGTCCCCATGGAGGACCGTTTCTCCGTGGACCCGGGTAACCGTCTCCGCCGCGAGTCCTGGGCGTCCGGACTCCATCTGACCGATGCGGAGAGGGAGGCCCTGGTATCCCTGGGGTCCGATTGCGTCGCCTCCCATTACGGACAGCTCTCCGCCCGCGGGGAGGCCGTGAGGCCAGCCGAGTGCGAGGAGGAATCCTGGTACATCGGCAGATGGTTCGCCGACGGGTACCCCCAGTTCGTGGACGAGGAGATCGTCCTGCCGATCCTGGCCCTCATCACCCTGTCCCCCTCGGCGAGGAGGCGCTTCCTTCTGGAAGGGGAGGAGTGGAGCCGGGGATGCGACACCTTCGTATCCGATTCGAAGCATGTGAGGTGCCCCCTGCTGACGGAGCTCTTCCGTCTCGCCGCCGCGGACCTGCTGCAGGGGAGGGGGGACATAGGGGCGGACATCCCAGTGAGGTATGCCGCCTCGGGGAACGTCACCGTCGAAGGGAAGGGCTGCGACTCCCTGATGTCGTTCAAGCTGGAGGACGGGAGGGTCCTCGTATTCTACGGAGGACACAAGAACCGCCTGCCGGGGGACGCGGACGACAGGGTCCTGGCCGGCATATCGCCGTTGGTCGAGGGCATGAACGCACGGGTCGTCGGGAGAAAGGCGGGATGCCCTGCGCTGAGGCGCCTCATGGACGGGGCCTGCCGCTTCAGGGACTTCTCCGAGGAGAGGCTGTGGAGGGTCCTCTGCGGTATGGCCGAGGGGCACGGGACGGAGGAGGACTCATGACGTCCTGTCGACGAGGACCTCTATCTTCGGCTCGGGGAAGAGCCCCTCCGTGTCTATACGGGGGGAATACCTGACCCTCTCCGCATAGCCGAGCCTCTCCGCGACCGCCGACGCCTTCTTTATCTGTGCCTTCATGCCGCCGATGAAACGCTTGCTCTATACGGCCACCATCATGGCCTTCAGGACGTCCCAGCGGGAATATCCGCGCCCATGCACGTAAGGCGTGCCCATGAGCGCATCAGCGGCGGCGTCGGGATCGGTCTTGGAGCACCCGGGGGCGTTATCCCTGATCCACACCACCAGGTCCGCCATATCCTCCCCCATCTACGAGGTGCAGACCGAATCGAAATACTCCGTGGCCTTCGCGACCACGTCCGCGAGGTCCTCGCATCCCTCGCCCTCGAACAATACCGTATATGACAATTTGCGTCAGTCCCGTCGATATGCTCCTGTTTCGGGACCCTGCCGGAAGTCTCCTCCGGGGACGCGTCTCCGTACGCCCCCTATGCTCCCCTGGGCAGGACGCTGCGGACATGTTGGGATTCAGGATTTAAAAAACAGACTGCTGACATATGCAGGCCAGATATTCGAACTCCCGGAGACCGTCCCCACCCAGGAAAGAGAGCATAGAGGGGGACGGTCTCCGGACCCGCCTTGGCAGTGAAGTGCTCGGGCCGGTTCTTGTGAGGAGAGAGTCCACGGCAGGAGTAAATAGCCGTCTGAGGAGACCGATGATGCGTCCGCCCACACTATCCAGACTTAATCAACGGTCTTCCGCGATATTGGGATATATATCCAATATCATTTTTTCTACATAATCACATCGTATTTAATACATTTGAAGGATGGATTGGAAGAAAGAAAAAAGGATACAGGAAAACGATGGACGGCATACCTCCGGTCGGCCATCCTCCTCTTCGACACATATCGCCAGTGGCCTCCGGATACGGATCCCCGGTCGTCGGGAGTCCTCACCGTTCTTGAAAGGTACTGCGGAAGGCCGATAATCCGGAATGCATGTGTACACATGTCATCCGGAACGGCCGACCGCCTTCCTCAGATGTTCCGCCGTGTACGACCCCTCGAACTCCAGCAGGTCCGCGGGCGTCCCGCAGAACAGTACCCTGCCCCCGAGATTCCCTCCCTCGGGACCCATGTCGATGACCCAGTCCGCCTGGGATATCATCTCCAGCCTGTGCTCCACCACTATCACCGTGTTGCCGTCCGCCACCATCCCCCTGAACAGTGCCAGCAGATGCTTCACATCCTTGGAATGGAGACCGGTGGTGGGTTCGTCGAGTACGTAGGTCCTCCCCTTCCGCCCCAGCTCGGACGCCAGCTTCAGGCTCTGGTTCTCCCCTCCCGAGAGAGACGAGGTGTTCTGCCCGAGGGTCATGTACCCCATGCCCACGTCCACCAGGCACTGCAGGCCCTTCCTGATCTTCCTGTCGTCGGCGAAGAAGTCCATGGCCTGCTCGACCGTCAGACCGAGGACCTCCTCGATGTTCTTCCCCTTGTAGGTGTAGCCCAGGGCCTGGGGGTTGTATCTCCTTCCCTGACACTGCTCGCACAGGATGGCCACGGGGTCGGCGAAGGCGACGTCCGGGACGATCTCCCCCTTCCCCTTGCATACGGGACATCCGCCTTTGGAGTTGAAGCTGAACCACTCCGGCCCGACGCCGTTCTCCTTCCCGAAGAGCCTTCTGATCTCGTCCATGACACCCGTGTAGGTGGCGGGGGTGGAACGGGAGGAGACCCCTATGGGCTTCTGGTCGATGACTATGGCGTCCGGATACAGTTCGGAGAACCTCTGGACGACCAGGCTGCTCTTGCCGGAGCCGGCCACACCCGTCACGGCCGTGAGGACCCCTTTGGGGATGGTTACGTCCACGTGGCGGAGGTTGTGGAGGTTCACATCCTTCATCTCGAACCCCTCGGTCCACGGAAGGGGGTGCCGGTTGACGGATATCCCCTCCCGGAGGGATTCGGCGGTGTAGGTCCCGGCGTCCCTCAGCTCCGCCGGGGTGCCCTCGAAGACCACCTCCCCTCCGCGGGATCCGGCCAGGGGACCGATCTCTATCACGCGGTCGGCGAGCTCTATCATCGCACGGTTGTGCTCCACCACGAGGACGGTGTTGTGTTTGTCCCTCAGGTCCAGGAGGAGCCTCCCGATCCGGTCGGCATCCTCGGGGTGGAGCCCGGCGGTGGGCTCGTCGAAGATGTATGTTATGTTGGAGAGGCTGCTCCCGAGATGCCTCACCATCTTCAGCCTCTGGGCCTCCCCTCCCGACAGGGTGTCGGTCCTCCGGGAGAGGCTCAGGTACCCCAGACCCACGTCCACCATATGTTCCAGACATTCGGTTATCTGCCTGGAGATAGGGGTCCCCACCGGGTCGTCTATGTCCTCCAGGACGCCTATGAGGTCGGAGACCTGCATGTCGTAGAGGTCCTGGATGTTGTATCCGCCTATCCTCGATGCGAGGGCCTTGGGGTTCAGACCCGAACCCCCGCAGGAGGCGCAGGGACCGTCGATTACGAACCTCATGACCTCGTCCCTGATCTTCCTGCTCAGCTGGGATATGTCCCTCTTCAGATACAGCCTGTAGAATCTGGGGACCACCCCCTCGTAGTCCGTGTACTGTCCCAGCCCGGTGTTGTTGCTGACGTACATCATCTTGACCTTCTCGTCGGGGCCGTACTTGAGGTTCTTCCATTCCTCGGGGGTGTAGTCGCGGAGCTTCTTGGCGGGATCCAGGAGGGGACAGTGGTAATAGAGCCAACCCTGCCACGACCCGGTGGAGAACTGGGTGAAGAGGATGGCGTTCTCGTTGATGCTGCGGTCGACGTCGAACAGTCTCGACTCGTCCAGGACGAGCCTCCTCCCGAGACCGTTGCAGTCGGGACACATGCCCAGCGGATGATTGAAGGAGTAGCAGAGGGCGGCGGAGGGCCTGCCGACCCGGGAGAAGAGGAGCCTCATGAGGGGCGCTATGTCGGTGACGGTGCCTACGGTGGAACGGGAGTTGGCACCGACGACCTTCTGGTCGACGACGATGGACGGGGTCAGATTCCTGATGCGGTCGACGGCGGGACGCTCGTAGCGGGGCATCCTGTTCCTCAGGTACAGAGGATAGGAGGCCTGCCACTGACGGCTGCTCTCGACGGCGATGGTGTCGAAGGCGAGCGAGGACTTCCCGGAACCGGATACCCCGGCTATGACGACCAGCTTGTTCTTCGGGATGCTGAGACTCACGTTCTTGAGATTGTTCTCGCATGCGCCCGATATCTCGATCTCGTCCTTTTCCATAGTAGATGCACCTCGGAGGGATACAGCGTCCGCAGGATGGATATCGATGGTAATTTGTGAAGAATAACATGGCGCCGAGAGGGAGATTTGAACTCCCGAGGGAATACTCCCACAAGCTTTCCAGGCTTGCGTCTTACCGGGCTGGGCTATCTCGGCCGTTAGCCGTCGTATCTGATACTTGATTAAAAATGTTTGGTAGGATGAGGGCGGAAAAACGGCCTCAGAGGTCCATCTCTTCGAACAGAACCTTTGCCTTCTTGTTCTGGAGGCATACGCCGTAGAGGTATGTCTTCCCCTTGAGGCTGCGGCAGTATTCCCTTGTCCTGATCTGTCTGAGCCCCTCCTCCGCCATCTTTTCCAGGTCGCTGGGGTCGTCGCTCCTGCTCTTCTTGAGTTCGACGACGATGTTCGGGTATCTCGGATCGTTGCGGCGCATGATGATGTCGGCCCTGCCGTTGCCGGCCTCCCTCTCGATGCCCACGTCGTACCTTCCACACGGTCGGGACCCTGACTTACGGACCCATAGGCCCGTCCGATATCGGGGCCAGTATCCTCTCGGCGGCGACACCGCCGGAGGTGCAGAGACACCTCCCGCCCTCGGAGTCGGTGACCGAGTCGTACCTCTCCGGATACAGAGGCTCCCCGTCCATGCCGATGTGGAACCATCCCTTCCCGTCCCTGACGGCCGCGACGCCTTCGCGGTATCCCCTGACCTCGCGGAACCACCTGTTGTGGAGGAGGTCCCCGAAATCCGTCACGAAGGTGGCGCCGACCCCCTCGACGGCCACGGGGGCCACCCCGTCCCTGAAATCGCCCGCCCAGTCGTATGTCCGGCCGTACACCGGATAACCGTCGGCACGGACGTGGCGGAAATACCCGCGGGAGTCGACGAGGAGGCTCTTGCCGTCGCTCGGGGGGCCCGCCCACACGATGTCGCCGGGGGCGGAGAACCTCACCTCGGGGAGGGGACCTGAGGGCGGGAGGACGACCCTGCGGGGAGGGGATGCGGGGGAGATGTCCGCCGCGGGAAGGGGACCGGCATACGGGTGCTCCTCCCCCTCCCATACCACGTACATCTCCTTCCCCCGCCTGCACACCAGGATCCCGTCCAGATAGGATATCCACCGGTCGGAGGGGAACCTCCCGACGGTACCGCCTACGAGCTGGGCGACGAAGAGGTCGTGGCTGACGCAGAGCGTCAGCACGCCCTCCCGGGACAGGAAGGGGAGGATGACGTCCATCATCCTCCGGACGCACTCCTCCAAGGGGTGCCATCCCTCTATGGGACGGCCGGAGAGGTTCCCGAGGACGGCGGTGGTGCCCGGCTCCCGGTACACGTGACCGGCGTAGCCGTCGAGGTACAGGGCGGTGCCGTAGCCCCCGACCTCCTCCCTCCTCTCCACGGGGAGGTCCCTCCCGAGGCCTTCCGCGACGGAGACGCAGGTGGAGACGCAGCGGGAGACGGGACTGGAGGAGAGGGAGACGTCGTAGCCCTTCAAGAGGGTGCCGAGGATGCGGGCGTCCTCCCTCCCCCTGTCGGTGAGGTCGGTGACGCCGATGCCGTCGGAGTCCCTGAGGAAGTGGGCGGGGCGCTCCGCATGCCTGACGAAGGCGACGCAGGAGTCCCAGACGTGCTCCCCGAGGTCGGATGTCCAGCGGGGGGTCCCCGGAGGGGACGCCTCCTCCGGGACCCTATACACGGGCGAGAACGTCCCGTCCTCCGCGAGGACGCCGTAGACGCCGTCCCTGTCGATCACGTTCAAGCCTCCGGAGGACGTCTTTTCCATGGGGGAGGCTATGGGGAGGATGGCTTAAAGGGTGGTGCCGTCGGATGGGGAGGACTTCCCCATCCTCCTCCGCAGGCGGTCCTCCGTGTCGGAGATGGTCTCGAGGATCCCGTTGCAGACGGGGCACATGAAGATCCTCATCCCGCCGAAGCGGCCCGTCTCGAAGCATCCGACCGTGTTGTCCTCCACATACTTCTCCCTCAGGGCCCTCCGGTAGCCCTCCGGGTCGTCCTCGTAGTCCACCATGGAACGGAACCTCTCCGTGAGGGAGCGCATGCTGTCCGCATACTCGCCCACGGTCATCCCGTCGCCGAAGGCGGAGAAGAAGGCACCGAGGACGTCCCGCTCGTAGGCGGTGAGGGGGATCCCGTCCGCGTCGGCGGACCTGTACCGGTCGATGTCCCAGGCGGAGAACGTACGGAGGAACTCCCCGTCCATGAGGACGAAGAGGTAGTCCCTGTTCTCCAGGGCGAAGGAGATGTCGCGGGAGGCCCTGGCACATCCGTCCAGGAAGTCCCTCATGACCGCCTTCTCGCGCCCGGTGGGGACGGCCCGCGCATGTACGTCGGCCAGGAAGCGGAGGCGGCGGTCGGAGGCCATGATGCTGTCGAAGTCGGCCTCGGCGTTCCGCCTCACGAAGTCGTTGAACTGCTCCACGGTGCGGCCGCATACGTAGCACTCCATGCCCAGGGGGGAGAGGGGGCCCGTCTCCTCGCGCAGGTCGCGGAAGTACTCCTCGCGGACGGCTCTCCGGCGGCGGTCCATCTCCTCGGAGACGGCCTCCAGACGGCGGTATCCCTCGGGATCCCGCCCCCCGTCCTTGGACAGACGGGCCTTCATGCGGCCGTATTCCTTCTGCAGCTCGATGTCGTTCATCCGGGAGAGGTCTGCCTCATCCATGGAGACGTCTAGGGGGACGGGGATTTTAATGGATGCCCGCGTTGTATTTATAAACGGTATTTAAACAGTTTAAAAATACGGAGAGATCGTCAGAACCCTTGTCACAGTACGATGTAGTGGAGGATTATGTCCTCGTAACGTCCGTCCTTCGTGCGGAAACCGCCGGGGACGGTGCCCAGTTGGGAGAACCCCATCTTCCTGTAGAGGGCGAGCGCGGGGGCGTTGGTGGCCACGACGGCGTTGAACTGGATTATGCGGAACCCCTTCTCCCGGGCCGTCTCCTTGGAGTCGGCCACGAGGAGGCTCCCCACATGTCTCCCGCGGACGTCGGGACGGACGGCGTAGCTGCAGTTGGCGATGTGCCCGCAGCGGCCAACGTTGTTGGGGTGGAGGATGTAGAGCCCCAGGACCTCGCCGGTGTCGGTGTCGGCGGCGACGCCAGTGTACGACTGGGATTGGAAGAATTCTATAGCCCCGGGCACGGTGAGGGTCTCCTCCTGGGGGAAGGCGTCGCCTTCCTCGACGACGGAGTTCCAGACGGAGGCCGCCTGCTCCGCGTCGGAGGGACGGAAGGACCTTACTTCGATGGACATGATGTGACGGGGAGGAGGGAGGATGGCTTAAATGTAGCCTCGGCGGGAGGGGTGTTCGAGGACCTCGAGGGTGACGGAGAACCTGCACCCGCAGACGCATTGGTAGACCTCGACATGCGCCCCGTCCTCGTCCCGGCAGGACTTGAGGTCGGATGTGTCGCGGCCGCCGCAGAAGGGACAATCACAAATAACAACGCCAGTCATAAGCAGGCAAACGTGTTACAGAAATATAAAATAGCCTCTATGACGTTTTGAGTGGGCCAGCGTAAAACAGGCTGAATGTTTAT
>OIWT01000860.1_pt1 | contig 40218 bp, 39 predicted proteins | sample 1587701 | NCBI WGS metagenome assembly OIWT01 (sample SAMEA3888904, study PRJEB22519) | human gut metagenome | biome: human gut; feature: human-associated habitat; material: faeces | place: Denmark | collected 2009 | reverse complement strand
CCCCCGCCGTCGGGCGGCGGCACTCCCACGCCATGTCATGGCGAATAACCACTGGCCCGGGAGGGTCATTCTCGCCTCCGGCGGCGCACCGCTGTATCGGCGGAACCGCTTTCCCTCTGCTGAGGGGAAAAAGAGAAAGACCGACGGCATCGTCAGCCGAACAGCTTTTGCAAAACCTGACCGGCGGTCATGCTCCGGATACCCTCGGGGTCGCGCAGGGCGCTCCAGCGGAACAGGCCGCTGTTCGAGTTCGTGCCCGGCACGGTATAGAGAGTACGCGGCCTGCTCACAGCCTCGTAGCGCCGGCTCCAGACGGGAAACTGCGACATATAGCGCCTTGCGAGGTCGAGCGCTTCGCAGCGCGGTCTGCTGTCGCACGCCGGAATGGCGCTCAGCTGCACGCCGCCGCCCGGACAGCCTGTTCTGCGGCTCGGTGTCGGACTGGAATGCGCGATGACAAGGCTTTCGTCGCGGCACACGCCGACGCACAGCCAGATGTGCCCCTCCATGCTGAACAGGTCGCCGGGGAGAAAGCGGCAGGGCGGACGGACGAGCCGTCCGAGACCGCGTGCGGCGAGCGCGCCTGCCATTTCGGTCGAGGGATAGACATAGCCCTCGAGGCCGCTTTTGCGGTGCAGCGCGGCGTAAATCACCCAGCCGAGGTATCCTGAACAGTCCAGACCGGCGCTGTGCCACGGATTGCATCCGCTGCCGCGGAAACGGCGGTAATCATAGCCTTCGTCCTGCGAGAGGAAAAAGGTTTTCCATGCAGGAGAGGGGAACGGCGTGACGGCTTCGCGCCCGGCGCCGGTGTCGTCGAGGTTCCAGCCGCCGCCGTAGACGTAAAGCGTTGTCCCGAGCGGCTGCATGGCGGCGCACAGCAGGCTGAACAGAGTGCGCTCGCCCGGCGGTGTGCAGTGCGGCCGTATAGAGCCGCCACAGCGGCTTTGCGAACGGTCGATGGAAACGGACAGGGGAGAACAGACGGAGGCCGTCTGCGGCGTCTCAGACGGAAAACGGGGAACTGCGGACACGGGTCATCACCTCGTATCAGCATATGTGAGGGCAAAAAGAAAAAGCTCTGTAAAATACAGAGCTTTTTGCTGTCTCTTAGAGAGCTGCCTTAGCCTTCTCAGCCAGTGCAGTGAAAGCAGCCATGTCGTTAACTGCGAGGTCAGCGAGCATCTTGCGGTTCAGGTCGATGCCAGCCTTCTTCAGACCGTTCATGAAACGGCTGTAGTTGATGTCGCAGGACTTGCATGCTGCGGAGATGCGGGTGATCCACAGACGGCGGAAGTCACGCTTCTTGTGCTTACGGCCGATGTAAGCGTACTTCAGGCTCTTCATTACAGCCTGGTTAGCTACGCGGAAGTGGGTGGACTTAGAACCCCAGTAGCCCTTGGCACGCTTCAGGATCTTTTTTCTTCTCTTGCGCGTCATCATTGCGCCCTTAACTCTTGCCATTGTGTTTGCCTCCTATATGAAAGATGTTGTGTTCGAAATTACTTGTACGGCAGCAGACGCTTGAGCTGTGCTACGTTGGTAGCGTCAGCGAAGCCTTCCTTGCGCAGGTGGCGCTTCAGCTTCGTGGTCTTGCCGTGGCCGTTGAGCAGGTGACGCTTGCCAACATGGCCGCGCTTGAACTTACCGTTCTTAGTAACGGAAAATCTCTTTTTTGCACCGCTGTGCGTTTTGATCTTAGGCATTAGGGTTGCTCCTCTCTGAATTGGCGCGGATGATATTCACGCGCTTTTGGGTTTACTTGTCTTTTGCCGGGGCCAGAAACATAAGCATCTGGCGGCCTTCGAGCTTGGGCTGCTTTTCCACCGTGCTGCATTCCGAGCACAGCTCCGCAAAGCGATGGAGCAGGTCCTGACCAAGCGACGAATGTGTGACCTCACGGCCGCGGAAACGGACCGAAACCTTGACCTTGTCTCCGTCCTTGAGGAAACGGCAGGCGTTCTTGACCTTGGTATTCAGGTCGCCAATGTCGATATTGGGCGTCAGGCGAATCTCTTTGATTTCCACGACACGCTGATTCTTACGGGCTTCCTTCTCGCGCTTGGCCTGCTCGAAACGGAATTTGCCGTAATCCATGATCTTGCATACCGGCGGCTTTGCCTGCGGTGCGATCTTGACCAGATCCATGCCCTTTTCTACGGCGATGTCCTGTGCCTTCTGGATGGTTACGATGCCGAGCTGTTCGCCGTCGTTGCTGATCAGACGGACTTCCTTGTCGCGGATCTCTTCATTGATCTGATGTTCCATGCTGCTGATTGGTGAGCACCTCCAAACGATTAACAGGTTTTTTTAGATAAAGAAAAAGGACCGGCGCACAGGCCGTCCCTCATCATAATGCGCGAAACCGGGGTTTCGTGAATTATTGACCCGTTTGCGTAGCTGCGGGTGAGGACTGTGCCTTCTTCCTTGTTACCTGAGATATAATAACAGATAGAAAGGAAAAAGTCAAGGCTTTAATTCCTTTTTTTTCGTGGTATCATATAAATATATCAGGAGCATAGGATAACAGTAGCCGAAATGAATAAAAGGACTTTACAAATCGGGCAATGTTTGGTATGCTATTGACAAAGGAAAAGCGAACCCCGGAAAAAGGGCGCGTTTCCGTTAATTTGAAGCACAGGAGGTGCCGCATCCATGAGTGAGGAATACGGCAACGATTTTGTAACGCTCATCGACGAGGACGGCAACGAGGTCGAGTTTGAGCATATTGACACGGTAGAGTACGAAGGCGTTACCTATCTGGCGTTTATCCCGGCGGAGCTGTCCGTTGAGGAGGACGCGGAGGTCGTCATCATGCAGGTCGTGACCGACGAGAACGGCGAAGAGCTGCTTGAGGGCGTAGAGGACGATGACATTGCAGATGCAGTGTTCAACATCGTCATGGAGCGCGCAGAGGCAGAGGACGGCAAGAGTGCACCCCACCAGATGAGATGGAGATGTCGGGGGTACTGCCGTGCCGTTCTTGGGAGCAGAAAAGCCATGCTGTTTCATTGAGGATGTACCTCGCCCTTCCGGCCTGAAAAGTCGTGATTGTGCACTGCCGGCCAGATGGCGGACACCTGCGGTATCTGCCTCTCGTGGAGAGATAGGGGCAAGCCGCACGCAAGTCAAGCGTCTTTTTTATCGGCCGGTTCTGGAAAGAGTTTAGCCTTCCCCGGAGGCGGAAAGGAGAAGCATTTTTTGTCTTTTGCGTTACATTTCCGGCTCCGGTGGGTTCCGGCTAGGGCAGGGGAATCTGGGAGGGGACAGAGGGCTGTCTCTGCCTCTTCTGGCGTCTCGGGCGGCGCTGTTTCTGCTCCGTTCCCTTTGGGGGAGCCTGCACCGTCTGCGGCTTTTTGGCCTCGCCGCCGAAGCGCTGCTGCAGCAGCGCGGTCAGGTCCTTGCCGCTTATATTCAGGTCTTTGGCGACCTCGTTCAGTTTAACTTTTTCGATCATCTATCCAAGTCCTCCTCATCATCACTCATCATTGCCCGGATACCACCGGCGAAGTTTTCATCGCAGACCGCCAGGATGCCGGTATTTTTGCCGGTATAGCGGCTGAGGGTCTGCATCGTACAGGGAAGAGAAATTACCGGGATATCCGGCAGCTTTTGCCGGAGCCGCGCGGCGCTGCGGGGGGAAAGATCCTGCGCCAGCAGGAGAAGATGGGCTTCCCCTTTTTCCGCTTTTTCCACGGCGGCATCCATGCCGGTGGTGAGCCGGCCGGCCCGGCGGCACAGGGAGATGAATCCCAGCACCTTTCTTTGGGTCACATCATTCATCGGCGGCGTTCAGCTCCTCTTCCAGTTTTGCCATCACCTCATCGGGTACGGGGCATTGGAAGGCACGCTCCAGCCGTTTGGCCTTCTGTGCCTTGCGGAGGCACTCGACCTTGCGGCAGAGATAGGCTCCTCGGCCGGCCATCCGCCCGGTGGGGTCTACATGGACCTCGCCCTGCGGGGTATGGACAATGCGTACCAGCTCTTTTTTGGGGAAATGCTCGCCGCAGCCGGCGCACATTCTTACGGGGATCTTCTTTTGCTGCACTGTGGGTGCCTCCTTTCTTTATGATTACTCTTCCTTGGCGGGTTCCTCCTCGCCGTAGAAGCCGCTTTCGGGACGGATATCGATCTTCCAGCCGGTCAGGCGGGCCGCCAGGCGGGCGTTCTGGCCCTTATTGCCGATGGCGAGCGAGAGCTGGTGATCCGGCACGGTGACGCGGCAGCTGTGGGTATCGGCATCCAGGATCTCCACGCCCAAAACGGTGGCGGGAGAAAGCGCCGCGGAAATGTAGGCGGCGGGGTCATCGCTGTAATTGACGACATCGATCTTTTCGCCGCCCAGCTCCTCCACGATGGTATTGACACGGGCGCCCTTGGGGCCGATGCAGGCGCCGATGGCATCCACATTCTCATCCCGGCTGGAAACGGCCAGCTTGCTGCGGGAGCCCGCCTCGCGGGCGATGGAACGGATCTCGACGGTGCCATCGTAGATTTCGGGGACATTCATCTCAAAAAGGCGCTTGACCAGGCCGGGGTGGGTGCGGGAGATCATAAGGCGGGGGCCCTTTTCGGTATTCTGCACATCCACCACATATACCTTGATGCGCTGACCCTCGGTAAAGGTTTCATCGGGGATCTGCTCGGTCTTGGGCAGCACGGCTTCGCTGCTGCCGATCTCCAGGGTGACATTGCCGCGGACGGGATCCACCCGCAGCACCTTGGCGGAAACGATATCGTGCTGGCGGCTCTCATACTCCTTGAGCAGCAGGCCCTTTTCGGCCTCCCGGATACCCTGATGGATGGAGGATTTGGCCGCCTGGGCCGCGATGCGTCCGAACTTTTTAGGATCAAGGGCGACTTCCAGCACACTTCCGGCGGTGATGCCGCTCTGGTACTTGGCAGCATCCTCCACGCTGATCTGGGTGGTTGGGTCCTCGACCTCCTCCACGACATCCTTGCGCAGCGCCACATAGAAGCGGCCGGTCTCGGGATCGATCTCCACGACGCTGTTTTCGCTGTTAAAGGGGTCCTTCTTGATGGCCTGGGCGATGGCGGTCTGGATCTTTTCGATCATATAATCCACCGGGATGCCTTTTTCCTTCTCCAGCATCTTCAGGGCATCAAAGAGGTTAAATTCCTCCTGGGGTTTCTTCTTGGCTCTTGCAGCGCTCATTTGCTTACTCCTCCACTAAAATCATTATACAGACGGATAAACGCGGTTTCGCCGCGTTCCACATTCATTTCGGTTTTTTCATCCAGCAGCAGGGTCAGGGTGCCATCGCGGTAATCGGTAAGGGTGCCGATGAAATCCCGCACGCCCTCCACCGGGCGGATGAGCCGCACCAGCAGCTGCTGGCCCATCAGGGCCTCAAAGTGCCAATCGCGGGTGAGGGCGCGCTCGATGCCGGGGGAGGAAACCTCCAGCGTGTAGCTGCCATCGATGGGGTCGGCTTCATCCAGCACATCGCTGATTGCCCGGGAAAAGGCCTCGCAGCTATTGATATCGATGCCGCCCTCTTTATCGACATAGTACCGCAGGTACCAGCCGCTGCCCTCCTTCTCGTAGACGACATCCCACAGCTGCAGGCCCATCTCTTCCAGAATGGGAGCTGCCAGCTCCTCCGCTATGGCGGCGGTATTCTTTTTGGCCATCGCTTTGCCTCCTAACATAAAGGAAAGAGCGGGTCGCCCCACTCTTTCTTTCTACTACCATATTCCAAATAATACTGTATCACAAATTGCAAGGCTTTGCAAGCACTATTTTGCACAAAAAGGGCGGTTTCATCGCAAAAAAGCGGCATTTTTCCGCCAAAGCTCACCCGGTGTACTCCTCGCAGCGGTAGCGGGGCTTGCCCTGGCTCTTTTTGCCGTACTCAATGGCGTGCTGCGGGCAGCCGCAGATACAGGCCATGCAGTGGGTACAATGCCCCTCCCAGTGGGGTTTTCCCTCCCGCATCACGATGCAGTTGGTGAAGCACATTTTGGCGCAGCGGCCACAGCCATTGCAGACCGGGGTGGTGTAAAAGGGGCTGCTTTTAATGCAAAAGCGATAGAAGAAACGGTTGACAATGCCGCTTTTTAGGCGGTCGGCCAGGGTCAGCTTTCCCCCCGGGAAGGGCTGATCCCCTGCGATGAGGGCGGCGGCTTCCAGAAGGGGCTCCCGCGCGGCATCAATGATCTTCTTCGCCTCTTCCTCTCCTGGCACTGGAAACATGGCCACATAGTTTTCCGGCATCACCAGCGGCCACACGCCGCGGTATTCCAGGCCCAGCTCCCCGCAGAGCTTGCGCAGGCGGGGCCCGGCTGCACCGATATCATCCCCGCAGGTGAGGACGAAATAGGCTTTTCTGCTGCCATCAAAGCCGGTGCGGCACAGCAGATCGGCAAAGACATGGGGGATCTGCCAGCCGTAGGTGGGACAGACAAAAACCCACGGTTTTTCGGAATGGAGGGAAGGCGCCAGGCCGCTTTTGAGGGCGGGGGCGGCATCCTCGGCGGTATCGTGCAGATGATCTGCCAGCAGCTGCGCGGCCCAGCGGCTGTTGCCGGTGCCGGTGAGGTAATAGATCATGCGGAAAAGCCTTCTTTCGGTTAGATTTATTCGGCCCAGTTCTGCAAAAGGCCATCGTAAACGGCGGTCTGGTGCTTGAATTCCTCGTAAAGGGCGTGAGCCCGGCCCAGGCGGTTTTCAAACAGGGCCCGATAGTAGCGGCGTGTAACCACATAGGTGCTGAGGGAGATGCGCTTGTAGTAGTAGCCGGCGGTATCCATCATATCGGCGTACTCGTACATCAGGTCCCACAGGGCGTTGATGGCCTCGGTCTCGGGCTTTTCCACATTCTGCACTGCCTGCAGCTGACCCACGATCTCATCCAGCAGGCCGCTATCCATAATGCCGGCGGCGGCGAAGCTATCGCCCTTTTCCATGGCCTCACAGTAGGCTGCGTAATCCCGCTCGAAGCGGCGGCAGCTTTCCCCCGCCACGGCCTCGTAGCTCTCCTTGAACGCGCGGTAATCGGCCAGCACCTCATCCAGCACGCCAAAGTACCGGTAGCTGCCCAGCAGCGCCAGCATCTCATCGGAAAGGGTAGTGGGCGAGGCCTGCAGCTTTTTGAGCAGCAGCGGCGAGGCCGTGACCCCATTTTGCAGCAGTACAGCGGCAGTTTCGGTATCATCATTGGCCACAGCCAGGTCCAGCAAATTGCCGGTTTGGGCGCTTTCCACCCCGTAGCGCAGGGCCACAGTGGTGCTGTCCCCTTCGGGAAGGGCGTCCTCCTCCGCCGAGAGCGGGAAATGGGCCAGGTAAAGCGACAGCCGTTCGGCATTCCCCATGGCGGTGCAGTAGTAGGCAATGGAAGGCGCCGTGCAGCCGGTATCGGTGTGCTGCTCCTCCAGAGTGGAAAGCAGCTGCTGCCAATCCTGGCGCTCCGCTATGGTCAAGGCGGCGGGCTCCGCCCAGTAGAGATTGTGGTTTTCCCCGGTGGCACCGGCTTTGACCACCAGCTCCACCGTTTCGGCATTGCCGCTTTGCAGCGCGGCCCACAGCAGTCCGTCGCCATTGCGGTCGGTCACCGAAACATTGCCCTCATTGAGCAGCAGACGCAGGGTGTCATTTTCCCCGTGGCGGGCCGCCCACAGGAGCTGCTCCGACTGTACCCGCAGCACCGATTCCTTTTCCAGCCAGCCCTGGCACAGCACCGTGACGACCCGGAGGGCCGGTTCCCCCTGCTGCATGGCCCGCAGCCGCAGGCACAGGGCATGGGGCTCGCCATCGGCCAGGAGAGCCTGCAATTCGGCATCGGCGGCGACGGCGCTGGCGCTTTCGCCGGTGATGGGATCGGTGAGAAGAACGGCATAGCGGTTCAGGCCCTCATCCTCCCCGGAAAGATAATTTTCCGGCAGGTCCCCGCCCTGCCGCGCCCACACGCGCACGATGAAAAGATCCTCACAGGCGGTCCATTCCTCCACCGGCAGCACATTGATACCGAAGGAGGCCCGCAGATCCAGAAGGGGCCGGTTCTGCTCATCAATGCAGTAGCACAGGGTCACGGATCTGCCCTCCACCGTGGCGGGCTGCAGCACCCAGTGCTGCGCGCCGATGGTCAAAGCGGCGGGGTCGCCATCCGAGACGACCGAGCCGGAAAGGCCCAGCTGCTCCCACAGGGCGGCGTTATCGGGATCGGCCAGCCACTGAGGGCGGTCTTCCTCCGCGGCGGCAAATACCGCGGACAGTTTGTATTCTTTTTGCGCGCCGCAGGCAGTCAAAAGCACCAGCATAACCGCCAGCAGCAGCGCCGTCCATCGTTTTAGCATAAGTCACTCCCAAAAATGGTTTTGTGCGGATATTTTACCATACTGCGGCAAAAAAGGCAAACGCAGGGGATGAACAAACTGTAAAAAAAGCCCCGGAACGGGCGGTTCCGGGGTGAGATGAGGGGCTATTCAGCGGCGCAGAGCCTTGAGCTCAGCCTTGTGCTCCGGGGGGACGCGGAAGCTCTCCACTGCCTTTTGGATGGTTTTTTGCCGTACCCAGGGGGAAAGGCGGTCTTCGGTGAGGTAGGGCAGGATCTCCTCATACCGGAAGGCGAGCGCCGTGGCGAAATACCACGCCTGCATCATACGGATGTAGTAGTGATCGCTTTCCACCGCGGCCACCCAGGCCGGGTACTCCGGGGAAAAATCCTCCCGCAGGTAGTGGGTCATCAGCATCTCGATGGCGAAGCGGACAGTGTAGGGGTGGGCATCCCCCAGCCAGCGGGTGACGCAGGGCAGCAGCTTTTCGCGGTTTTTGGCAAAGCAGACGGGCTTTAACAGGTCGCAGGTGGCCCAGTTATCGATCCGCGGCAGAAAGCGCTCCAGCCACGGCATCAGGGCCTCAAAGCTCTTTTCCCGCATCAGCAGCAGGGCATGGAGATTATTTTCCTCGTAGTAGGTGTGGGGCAGCTCCCGCAGGAAGAGCGCGGCCTGCGGCGTTTTGGCCAGGGCGGCGGCATAGCGGCGCAGGGCGGGCATCCGCACCCCGATGACGCGCTCCCACGCCACCCCCGGCATGAGGGCGGCATGGAAGGCACGGTATTTTTCATCCCGCAGGGCAAACAGGGCATCGGTGATCTCTCGCATGGGCGGCCTCCTTTTGGGGCTTTGGATGATAGGATTCTACCGCAAATAGGGTAAAAGCGCAAGAAGGGGCGGCCTGACCCACAAGGGAGGGTAGACCGCCGGAAGAAAAACATGGATAATATCAGTGCTTGGGGACCAGCAGGGCCCGCATGGCATTGAGGATGGCCAGCACCAGCACGCCCACATCGGCAAAGACAGCGATCCACATGTTGGCATCGCCGGTGGCGCCCAGCACCAGTACCAGCGCCTTGACCGCCAGGGCGAAGATAACATTCTGCCAGACGATCTTCATGGTGCGGCGGGAAAGCCGAACGGCCAGCGCCAGCTTGCTGGGGGCATCGTCCATCAGGACGATATCAGCGGCCTCAATGGCGGCATCGCTGCCCAGGGCGCCCATGGCGACACCGACATCGGCGCGGGCCAAAACAGGAGCATCATTGATGCCATCGCCGACGAACACCAGAGGAGAACCAGTTTGCAGCAGCTCCTCCACCGCGGTCACCTTATCGGCGGGCAGCAGCTCGGCCCGGTATTCATCCAGACCAAGCTCCCCAGCCACAGCCTGGGCTACGGCGGTCTTATCGCCGGTCAGCATCACGGTCTTTTCCACGCCCTCGGCCTTGAGGGTCCGAATGGCCTCGGCGGAATCGGGCTTGGGGGTATCGGCGATGACCAGATAGCCGAGGTAGTCCTTATCGGCCGCCATATGGATAACGGTGCCGACCTCGGCGACCTCCCGGCAGGGAACGCCGATTTCCTTCATTAGGCGCTCATTGCCGGCGTAGATATGCCGGCCGTCAATGACGGCTTCAATACCGCGGCCGGTGTGGTCCTTGGCGTCCTCGATCTCTTTTTCGATGGGCTTGCCGTAGGCGGCCACCACCGACTGGGCAATGGGATGATGAGAGAAGCTCTCGGCAGCGGCGGCGGTCGCCAGCAGGTCGTCCTCGGTTCCGGCGGCGGGGACGATATGGGTGACGGTAAAGCTGCCCTTTGTCAGGGTGCCGGTCTTATCGAATACGACGGTTTTGGCCTTAGCCAGTGTTTCCATATAGCCGGCGCCCTTTACCAGGATGCCACAGCGGGAAGCCCCGCCGATACCGCCGAAGAAGGTGAGCGGTACGCTGACAACCAGCGCGCAGGGGCAGGAAACGACCAGGAATACCAGGGCACGCTCCACCCAGGTGCCCCAGGGCTGGGAGAAGAACAGGGGCGGAATAACCGCCAGCAGGGCGGCGCCGATCACGACGCAGGGGGTATACCAATGGGCAAAGCGGGTGATGAAGCTTTCCACCCTGGCCTTTTGGTCGGCGGCGTTTTCCACCAGCTCCAGAATCTTGGCGGCGGTGGATTCGCCGTAGGCGCTTTGGGTCTGAACCGTAATGACACCGGTGAGATTTACCGTACCGCTGACCACCGGATCGCCCTCCGCCTTATCCTGCGGCAGGCTTTCGCCGGTTAGGGCGGCGGTATTCACAGCGGTGGAGCCCTCCAGGATCACGCCATCCAGCGGGATCTTTTCGCCGGGGCGGACGATGATGGTCTCCCCTACTTCGACTTCATCGGGGTCCACCTTTTCTTCCTGTCCATTCCGCACCACATTGGCGTAATCGGGGCGGAGATCCATAAGCTGGGTGATGTTGCGGCGGGTCTTGCCCACGGCAACGCCCTGGAACCATTCACCGATCTGATAGAACAGCATAACGGCGACGGCTTCCCGGTAATCGCCCAGTACAAAGGCGCCGATGGTGGCGACCGACATGAGGAATTCCTCGTCCATCAGGTCGCCGTGCAGGATCTTGCGGATAGCACCCCACAGGACATCCCAGCCGACAATGAAATACGGCACACAGTAGGCCAAAAGCTGCCAGATGCCCTCCAGCGGGAGAACGAACCACACCAGTGCCAGCAGTACCGCCGCGGCGATAATGCGGGCCAGATGCTTTTTCTGTTTTCTTGTCATTTCGGTAATCCCCTTTCCCCGGTGATGGCGGAAAATATTACTTGAGCAGGATGCGGCAATCGGGTTCCACGCGCTTGCAGGTCTTTACCACTTCGGCCAGGATGTCATCGTAGCGGGCGTCATCGGCCTCCAGGGTGAGCTTCTGGGCCAGGTAGCTGACACGGGCATAGGTCACGCCATCAATTTTGGAAATGGCTTCCTCCATCTTGGCGGCGCAGTTGGCGCAATCCAGGTCTTCCAGCATATACATCTTTTTCATGTCAGTTTTCCTCCTTGGATGAATGATTGGTGGGATGGGAATGGTGGTCATGCTCGGTCAGGTGCTCAAAGCCCTGCCCGATGATGGTACGGACATGGTCATCCGCCAGGAAATAGTAGATGGTCTTGCCCTCCCGGCGGGAGGCGACCAGCTTATTTTCCCGCAGCACCTTAAGCTGGTGCGAGATGGCAGATTGGGTCATGCCCAGCAGCTCCGCGATGGCGCAGACACACAGCTCCGATTCAAACAGCGAATACAGAATCCGCATGCGGGTGGTATCGCCGAACACCTTGAAGAGATCCGAAAGGTCACAGATCAGCTCCTCCGGGGGCAGCTCCTGCCGCACCGTTTGCAGGATGGCGGTATGGTCATGCTTTTGCATCATTTCGACCTCCATTCATATGTTTTCTTGTTCATATGATAGCACGCTCATATGTTATTGTCAACAGCAAATTTGATTTTTCTTTGATAAAATATCAAAAAACAGGGGCGGCGAGAGGAATCGTCGGATGCGGCGTCGCTGCCCTTGACAGGCATCAGCCCGTCTGCGCCGGGCATAAGCCTGCCTGCGGGCGTTCCTGGCCTCCGGCCGATCTCTCCCGCCGCCCTGGAAAAGGACACCAAAAAGCCCGGAAAACCGAGGTTCTCCGGGCCAACGGGGAATATCAAACTCAGCGGTAGTCTTTCCGCTCGTTTAGGCACTTCTTTTCTTCGGGCTTCAGGTCCAGGCCGATGGTACCGCCGGGGTTCATGGTGTAATCGGGGTCAAAGTAATCCTTGAGCACCCGGAACACCCTGTACTCCTTCTCGCCGATGTAGCCCTCCAGCCAGGGGGCAAACATCTTGCCGATGCCGTGATGATGGCTGATGGCCGCGCCGGATTTCTGGATGGCATCCAGAATGGTGGTGTGGTAGCGCTTAAATTCAGCGGCATCGTTCATCCGGGAGATGAAGATGAAGTACAGGTTGGCGCCCTGCGGGTAGCAGTGGCTCATGTGCGTGGTGACGATGGTATCCGGCAGGGCATGGCAGACTGCACGGACATCCCGGTGGACCTGCGCCATATTGGACCAGTTGACGCTGCATTCCAGCGTATCGGTGATGACCCCGAAATCCATCAGGGTATCCCGCAGGTAGGGGTCATTGAAGCGGCCCTTTTCCCAGCTCTTGGTCACATAGCCGGTCATGGGCATGGCACCAAAGCGGCGGGCAATGCGGTGGATATTCTTCGCCACATTTTTGGAAAAGCCCTTTTCGCCATCGGTAAAGCCTAGGAACATACAGCGCTCCATATCCTTGTAGCCCAGCTTATCCAGCAGCGGGGCCAGCGGTGTTTCATCCACATTGTAGAGCTTGAGCATCAGGTGGGTCTCTTCGGGGTCGGAAAGGCGAAACACCGAGGAATAGCCGCATTCGCACTGCATCATCTCCCGGGCGGCCGCCATGGCGGTCTCCCAATCCCGGAACATGTAGGAAAAGCGCTTTCGGTTTTCCGGCTGCCAGCGGAATACCTTGAGGGTCACTTCGGTAAGGACGCCGAAAGTGCCCTCCGAGCCCATCATGATCTGGTTGAGATCGGGGCCGGTGGCCTCCCTGGGATAATGGGGAGTGACGATGCGGCCGATGGGGGTGGCGTACTTCTGCGAAAGAACGATATCGGCGATGGTGCCATAGTAGGTGCTGTTCTGGCCCGCGCCGCGGGTGACCACCCAGCCGCCCACGCTGCTGTACTCGAAGGACTGGGGGAAATGGCCGCAGGTATACTGCCGCTTGGCGCCAAAGCGATTGGGGGCATCCTGCAGGGCTTCCTCCAGCGCGGGGCCGGAAAGCCCCGCCTGCACCGTGATGGTCTGGTCCACCTCATTGAAGCTGAGGATCTTATTGAAGCGCTTTCGCATATCCAGCGAGATGCCGCCCTTGATGGGCTCCACGCCGCGGGTAACGGAGCTGCCGCCGCCGTAGACATACAGCGGGAGCTTATGCTCCGCCGCATAATGGACAAGCTCTTCTACCTGCTCGGTGGTATCGGGGTAGACCACCACATCCGGCAGGCTATCGATCTGCTTGTGCCGCAAACGGAGAAGATCGTAGCCGGTGCAGCCATAGGCCACCGAAAGTCTTTCGTAATCCCCCGTGGTAACAAATTCTTTCCCGACGATCTTTTTCAGCGCCTCCAGGTGCTCCGGGGCGATGCGAGAGGGGTGATCCGGAAGAGAGACCTGATCAAAGCCGATATCATCGGTGTAGTCCCGGAAGTCCTCATCGGTCATATGGAAGGCTTCCTTCATCATCTTGTAGAGGGATTCCTTGGGGTACTTGAAAAACTCGGGATCGCCCCAGCGGAAGATGGAACGATAGCTGCCCGCCGGGGCGGGAGTCAGCAACCACTTGGGCTCGAAGCCTTTGTACGGTTTATTGCTCATGGTCATTCTCCTTTTCGGTTTTCTCTTCCAGCAGGCCGGAGGTGATGATGATATCCACCCCCAAGCCCAGCACATTGGGCAGCACCGCTTCTCCCCGCTTCATCGGACGGGTCACACGGGCGCGGTTAATTTCCCGCATGACATCGAAAATTTTATCCTTGGGTATTTCGGCCGAGGTGCGTACACTGATGACCGGGACCTCCGGAAAAACGGTGCGCACCGTGGTGCAGAGGGTGCGGGTGGGGCAGGTCATCTCGGCCGTGGCGAACTGTTCCCCCCGTTTACAGGCATTGCCGGTGACGGTAAAACGGCCGTCCCGCTCTTCGATGCGCAGGGTGCAGCCCCGGGGACAGACGATGCAGGTCAGCTCAGTCATGCTCCATCACCTCAATTTCCAGTTTGATCTGCGAAGCCGCGGTCAGCGCCTGGGCGGAAAGATCCAGCTCCAGCCGTTCCATCTCCGGCGGGCGGAGGAAGGGGTACCGGCGGGTGTATATTTCCCGGCCATCGGCTGTAATGACAAGGCGGCAGGGGCCCAGGTTTTCCCGGCTGCGGAAGTAGACAGTCACGGCGGAACGGTCGGCTGCAACATCCAGCCGCTGGGGCACAGCATACAGCAGCCCCTCCCCCGCCATGATGGGAATGAGGGTTCTTTGCTGCCCCGGACGGTACCGGGCCGCGCTTTTTCCGGCGGCTTCTCCGCTTTCGGAGACATAGTCCACCAGGTCATTGACATGCAGGGCATTGCCGCAGGAGAATACACCGGGGACCGAGGTCATCAGCCCGGCATCGCAGACGGGACCTTTGGTTTTGGGATCGATAGCCGCGCCAAGGCCCTCGGCCAGCTCGTTCTCCGGGATGAGCCCGACCGAAAGGATGAGGGCATCGCATTCCACGATCTGTTCGGTGCCGGGGATGGGAACCATGCACTCATCCACCTGGGAAATTTCCACCGCAGTCAGTCGATCCTGCCCAAAAACGCGGGTGACGGTATGGGAGAGATAAAGCGGGATATTGTAATCATGCAGGCACTGGTGGATATTGCGGGTGAGCCCGGAGGTGGTGGATTTGGCCTCGTAGACGCCCAGCACCTGGGCGCCCTCCAGCGTAAGGCGGCGGGCCATGATAAGACCGATATCCCCGCTGCCGAGGATGACACACTTCCGGGTGGGCAGTTGACCCAGCAGGTTGGTAAAATGCTGGGCACACCCGGCAGTAAAGACCCCGGCCGGGCGGGTGCCATGGATGGAGACCTGCTTGGCTGTCCTCTCCCGGCAGCCGGTGGCCAGCACCAGCGCTTTGGCGGCCACCGTTTCCACGCCATCCCGGTTTACCAGGGTGACGGCAAAGCCCCCGGAGGTCTTTTGGATGCGGGTGACGAAGGTGAGGGTCCTCGCTTGCAGCCCCAGGGCATGAAATTCATCGGTGAAGCGGCCGGCGTATTCCGGGCCGGAGAGCTTTTCCCCATACCGCACCAGGCCAAAGCCATCGTGGATGCACTGTTTGAGGATACCGCCCAGGCGGGCTTCCCGCTCGATGAGAAGAACCTGAGCGCCGTTTTGGTGGGCAGCAATGGCCGCGGCCAGCCCGGCCGGTCCCCCGCCGATGACCAGAACATCAACGGTAAGCATGCTTTCTCCCTCCTTCGTCATTTGGTTTTGCCATAGGTGATGACCGCTTGCTCAGAGGATTTTCTGACCTCCTCCAATGGGCAGTCCAGGTATTCGGCGATGATCTGAGCGACCAGCGGCGAGCAGAACCCGCCCTGGCAGCGGCCCATGCCGGGCCGCACCCGCTTTTTGATGCCATCCACCGTGGGAACCGGGATGGGCGAACGCAGAGCATCCAGGATCTCGCCCTTGCTTACCTCCTCGCAGCGGCAGATGATGATGCCGTAATCGGGGTTCTGCCGGATGAGGGCGGCCCGCCGCTCATCGCTCATTTCCCGCAGGACGGGCGGGCCATGGCGGATGGGATCGTAGTTTTCGTTCTTTTCCACCGGTTTAAGCGTGGAAAGATAATCGACCGCCATTTTTTCGATATCCAGCGCGACGGCCGGGGCAGTGGTAAGCCCTGGGGACTGGATACCGGCACAGTGCAGAATGTTGCCGGTTTTGCGGCCCATTTCGATGATGAAGTCCTCTTCGAAGGTGGGTGCGCGCACCCCGGTAAAGTAGGTAATGATATCCCCCTGGGAAAGGGTGTGCATGGTGCGCTGCTGCTTTTGGAACACATGGTCGATGCTTTCCCGGTGGGTTTCGGTGTTCTCTTTTTCCCAAGTTTCTATGGCATCGGGGCCAACCAGCAGGTTATCGTGGACGGTATGCAGAATGCCGCCGCCTTTGGAGTGGTGAGTGTTCCGGGCAATATCCATGACGGAGGCGATGGTGTGCATATAGGCCCCGGCCTTTTTATCCAGGATGGAATTGGTGCCACGGCGGGGATGAATGGAGAAGAAGCGGTCCCCCGCCATGGCGGCGATCTCCTCCGCGAAGACGCCGGCGGCATTGATGACCAACGCGGGATAAACGGTGCCGCGGTTGGTGGTGACGCTATGTATTTTGCCATCCTGTACCTCCATGCCCAGCACGGCGGTATTCAGCGAGACCTCGGCACCGTTCTGCACGGCGTTTTCGGCATAGGCGATGGTAAGCCCATAGGGACAGACACAGCCGGAGGACGGATTGGAGATGGCGAAGGCAAAACGGAGATTGGGCTCCCGGCGGCGCAGCTCCTCCCCGGAGATGAGCTCGGTATCGGCGATGCCATCCCGATTTTTACGGACGCGGCAATAGAGGGCAATGAGGGGCTTAAGCCAGGCCTTTTCGAAACAGACATACTGCCCCACCCGCTTAAAGGGAACATCGAGCTCCCGGCAGAGCTGATCGTACATGGCATTTCCCCGGCGGACATAGTGGTGCTTGAGAGAGCCGCGGGAAAGATCGATGCCGGGGTGGACCTCGCCGTCATTGCGGCCGGAAGCCTGCAATGCCAGATCGGCTTCCTTTTCCACCAGCAGGATATCCAGCTGCCATTTGGAAAGCTCCCGGGCGATGGAGGCCCCGGAAATGCCCCCGCCGATAATAAGGACATCCGGCTTTCTGCCTTCCAGCGCGGTATCCCGTAGAGTGGGGATGCGGATGGACTGCTCCCCTGCCTCATCGCAGCGGATCTCATTGACCACATGGGTGGTACTGTATTTTTCGGCTGCCAGGGAACAGGCTTCCACCGTTTCTGCCCAGGCGGGCAAATGCCCCGAAAGCACGATGCAGCCATCCGTTAGGGTGGCCGTGACCGCCGGGCCAAAGCGTTTTTTCAGCCGCCGGTTTATCCTGCGGATGTCCATTTTCCGGCACCTCCTGTTCGTGTCGGTCAAACGACCGACTCTATACCCAAATGATAGCGCCTGCAGGGAGAGATGTCAAGATGGCAAAGGGACGGGTGAGAGAAAATTTCCGCAAATTTTACACCGCCGGGCAGGATGGACAGCCGCCCGCTTTCATGGTACAATTCGGGGTAGGAACAGGAAAGGAGCTGGCATATGGCCGCACCGAGAAAGGATAACATCAAGGAAAAGATATTGCAGGCCACCACCGAGCTGCTCAAGACAACCGCGCTGGCCGATATCTCGCTGGCGGAGATCGCGGCGGCGGCCGGGATCTCCAAGGGGACGCTGTACTACCACTACAAAACCAAAAATGAGGTTTTTCTGGATATCACCCAGCGTTTTTTGGATGAACAGTGGGAGGATCTGATCCGCTGGACCGAGAACAAAGAGAAGGACACCAGCCTGAACCGGCTGGTGCGGTATGTAGCGGAGCGGGATATTGCCTCTGCCGGACTGCGCCTGCAGCTGCTGGCGGAAGCCCAGCTGGGCAATGAGACTCTGCGCCAGAACCTGACCACCCTGTATCAGAACTTTCAGGGATTGATCCGTGGGAAAATAGCCGAACGCACCGCGCTGCCGGCCGATTTTTTGACCTGGCTGCTGCTTTTGGTCTGCGATGGCATCATCGTGCAGGAATCCATCGGCAACGCAGCCTTTGACCGGGAGGCCTTCCTTACCGAGGGGATCCGGTATCTGCGGAAGCTGAGCGCCGCGCAGCAGGAGAACGACTGATTTTACGAAAGCGAATGGAACGATAACGGAAAGGGGGCACCGCCATGGCACAGAAGAATATCACGCTGGGACTGGTGGCCCATGTGGACAGCGGCAAGACCACCCTGACCGAAGCCATGCTGGTGGGGGCCGGGGCGCTGCGGCAGGCCGGGCGGGTAGACCATGGAGATGCTTTCTTGGACACCCATGCCCTGGAGCGCAGCCGGGGGATCACCATCTTTGCCAAGGAGGCAAGGCTGACCCTGCCCCATACTGCCCTGACCCTGCTGGATACCCCCGGGCACGCTGACTTTGGCGCGGAGATGGAGCGGACGCTGGCGGTGCTGGACTACGCGGTGCTCATTATCAGCGGGACGGACGGCGTGCAGGCCCACACCGAAACGCTGTGGCGCCTGCTGGAACGGTACCGCATCCCCACTTTTATTTTTGTGAACAAGATGGACCAGCCGGGTGCTGACCGGGCGCATATTCTGGAGGAGCTGCAAAGAAAGCTCTCCCCCGCCTGCCTGCCCCATGACACCGATGAGGAAGCACTGGCGCTGTGCGATGAGCGGCTGATGGCGGAATACCTGGAAAGCGGAACACTGACCGAAACAAATTTGGCTGCCGCCCTTGCCCGGCGGGCATGGTTCCCCTGCTTTTGGGGGGCGGCGCTGCGGCAGGAGGGCATTGCCGAGCTGCTGGAGGGGCTGGACCGACTGACCCTGGCCCCGGCCTATTTGCCGGACTTCGCGGCAAAAGTGTATAAAATTTCGACCGACGCGCAGGGCAGCCGGCTGACCCACCTGAAGGTGACCGGCGGTACGCTGAAGGTCCGCATGGCCCTGCCGGGCGGGGAGAAGATCACCCAGATACGGCTGTATAATGGGGCCAACTACCAGGCGGTGGAGGAGGTCCCGGCCGGAACGATCGCCGCGGTAACCGGCCTGGGCCAAAGCTATGCCGGGGAAGGTCTTGGCGCCGAGCAGGAGAGGAGCTCTCCCCTGCTGGAGCCGGTGATAAGCTGCCGGGTGGTGCTGCCGGAGGGCACCGACCCCCATACCGCACTTGCACAGCTGCGCCAGCTGGAGCAGGAGGACCCGCAGCTCCACCTGGAGTGGGAGGAGCAGAAGCGGGAGATCCGGGTGCGGCTGATGGGAGAGATCCAGCGGGAGATTTTGCAGAGCGTGGCGATGGAGCGCTTTGGACTGGCCATCGGCTTTGAGGAGGGGAGCATCCTTTATAAGGAGACCATTGCCGCCCCGGTTGAGGGCATCGGTCACTATGAGCCGCTGCGTCACTACGCCGAGGTGCACCTGCTGATGGAGCCGCTGCCCCGCGGCAGCGGGCTGCGATTTGAAAGCGACTGCCCCACCGATAAGCTGGACCTGAACTGGCAGCGGCTGATCCTGACCCATCTGACCGAAAAGACCCACAAGGGAGTACTGACCGGCGCCCCCATCACCGATATGAAGATCACGCTGATCGCCGGGCGAGCCCACCAAAAGCATACCGAAGGCGGGGACTTCCGGGAGGCGACCTACCGGGCGGTGCGGCAGGGACTGCGCATGGCGGAGAGTATCCTTCTGGAGCCGTGGTGCCGCTTTACCCTGACGGTGCCGGCCGAACAGCTGGGCCGGGCCATCCATGATATACAGCAGCGGGAGGCCGCGTGTGAGCCGCCCGAAATGCGGCTGGAGACTGCTACCCTGCGGGGCACGGCGGCGCTTTCCATGCTGCGGGACTACCCCGCCGAGGTGGTGCGGTATACCCATGGGCGGGGGCATTTAACCTGGGAGCCGGACGGCTATGCGCCCTGCCGGCACCCCGAAGCGGTAATAGCCGCCTGCGGCTACAACTGTGACGCCGATACGGAAAATACCGCCGATTCGGTCTTTTGCAGCCACGGCGCCGGGCATACCGTCCGGTGGGATGAGGTACCGGGTATGGCGCATATCCAGACGAATGTGCTGAAGGCAGACGAGGAGCCGGAGGAACCGGCCGTGACCCGGCAGCGCAGTGAGGCCTACCGGGGCTCCCTTTTGCAGGATAAAGAGTTGATGCGCATTTTTGAGATGACCTACGGGCCCATCAAGCGGCGGAGCGGCGAAGCGCTGCATACCCCAAAGCCGACCGGGAATAGCCCCAAGCCGGGGAAAGCGGCGCCCCTGCCCGAAGGGCCGGAATATCTGCTGGTGGATGGATACAATATCATCTTTGCGTGGGAGGAGCTGGCCGAGCTGGCGAAAACCGACCTGGACGCCGCCCGGCACCGGCTCATTCAGATCCTGTGCAACTACCAAGGCTACCGGCGGTGCGAGCTGATATTGGTCTTTGACGCCTACAAGGTAAAGGGCAATCCCGGCAACATTGAACGGCACCATGGCATCAGCGTGGTATACACCAAAGAAGCCGAGACAGCGGATATGTATATCGAAAAGGTGACCCACACGCTGGCCAAGGAGCACCGGGTGCGGGTGGCGACCTCTGATGGACTGGAGCAGATCATCATACTGGGGCACGGGGCAGTGCGGGTGCCCGCCCGGCAGTTCCAGGAAGAAGTGCGGCAGGTGGAGGAAGCCATTCGGGAGATCCTGGAGAATATGTAAAAACGGGGAGGCTGCCCAAGGCGGGCGGCCTCCTCTTTGATACTGGGGATGGGGATAAGGGGATCGGTGGCGGAGCCACAGCTGGGGCTCCGCAGAGATTTGAATTTACACCGTGCCGGTGATGACCAGCTTGGTTACGCCGGGGGTGATGCGCCACAGACCGGTTTCGGCATCCTGCACCGCAGTGGCCGCCGGGACGGTAATGGTGCCGGCTGTGGTGGCAAATGCCCCCGTGGCGGTATCATAGGTGTAATCGGCGCCAAGGGTGAGCGGGGCACCATCTAGGGTAACAGTGAGGCCGCTGAGGATGGGGTCGAAGGTATCGGTAACGATAACATAATCCGCGGCGGCGGTGGCGGTATTGCCGCTGTTTTGCAGGTAGAAGGTATAGGTGACCGTTCCGTTTTCCACCACGCTGGTGGGGCTCATGCATTTACTGATGGAAAGCCGCAGCGTTTCCCCCACTGCGACCGTCGCCTGCGCCGTCAACGGGGTGGTCAGGCCGTCGCCGGTGATGGAGGCGGTATTGGTGATGGTGCCGCCTGCGGCAGGCGGGGCGTAGCCGTTGGGCTCGGCCTCGTAGATCAGCAGGGCATTGCCGCCCGCCGGTACGGTGATCCCGCCGATCACCAGCGGGGCGCCTGCGGTGACCGCCGGGGCGGGCTGCAGCGTGCCGTTGCTGTAATACTTGAGCGAGCCCTCCACATAGGTGAGGGGTACCCGGGTCTCCCCGGCAAAGGCGTACCCGCCCAGGTCATCGGTGACGGTGAGCCCGGTATAGGCGGCCGCGCCGCTATTGCGGATGCTGACGATATAGGTGACGGTATTGCTGCTGCCGTAGGTTGGCAGCACGGCGGTCTTTTCGGCGGCCAGCACCTGCACCAGCTGCCCCTCCACGGTATTGGAATTGGTGGAGGTATCACGGTAGGAAAGGGTTGCGGTATTATAAAAAGCAGCCATAAAATTATTCCCTCCTAAGATCTCATTGGGAAAGCGGGCGAGCGCCGACTCTCCGATATCAGTTTATGCTGGTGCGCAAAAATGCGTGTTCCCTGCCCTTTTGCAGCTTGACACCGGCGGGCAATCGTGATATTATAGGTGAGCAGTTTTGAGCGCCATAAAAGAATATGGGCCCGTGGCTCAGTTGGGAGAGCGCCGCGTTCGCATCGCGGAGGCCGAGGGTTCGAATCCCTTCGGGTCCACCATATCATAAACCCGCAGAAATGCGGGTTTTCCCTTTGTTTATGCGGGTTTTCAGTATCTTTAGTCTTTGCAAATCTTGCTGTTTCTTGCGGTCTTTTTGCATATAGACTACACAGAAACTACACAGTAAGATGCCCCCTCCAGTTGCGGAGGGGGCATCTCTTTACCACACCTTCTCTGACACTCCGAGTGCCTCGTACAAAAGGTGCTTTTGCTTTGTGCTTGCGCCTAGAACGGCCTTATCGATAGCGGCCTTCTTCTTTCGGCTTGCAGACCCTGAAATTGTTTTCCCGTTATCGCCCTTGTCGCCTACGATACCGCGGGCTGCAAAGTATGCGGCGTAGTATTGGTCGTAGGTAACGCCCTGTGCAACATACTCGGCTGCCTTTTCTCCGACATCCTTGTTGTATGTCTTTAGTGCGTAGTCCTTAAAGATCGTCTCGAACATATCCTGCGCGTAGGCGATCTCTTCCTTGCTTTCGTCCTGAATATGGCACATGCCGGCTTTGATAAGCGTTGGCTTGAGTTTGCAGAATGCAAAAATATCTTTCCTGCAGATATTTTGCTACCAGATCACTGCTTTCTCCCGTTACGCCCATGGCGTGGAAAAACAGCACCGCCGGATTTTTTCTTTCGCCAAGTGCTGCAAACCGCATGATCGTTCCCCTCCGTTCTCTGTTATGACGGTTAGCTTTTGCTAACTTCAATTCCTTAGAAAAGCCACCATCCGGCAGCCTTTTATCTGTCCGGTCTCACCAACAGCCGACATCAAGCCGACCATCTTTACAATGTGGCAGGAATATTTTTACAATCGCATTGTAGCACCCGGCTTTTCTTTTTGCATGATGGTATCGTATCTAAAAAAACATTTATAATAAACCGATACAAAGCAGAAAAACGGTTCTAAAATGACACTATATATAAAAGTGTAAAAGTGCTCCGTCCGCTTTGCAGGCAGGCCTTTATGTTGAATCATCAGGAGGCAAAACAATATGAAACGCATCATCTGCACATTTCTTGCTGTTTTTCTATTGGTACTGGGCTGTGCCGGGTGCCAGCCTACCGGTGGAAATGACCCCACCCCAGAACCAACCCCAACGCCAACGCCGATACCCGATGACCCGAGCCCAGACGATGAATCTACAGTGCAAAAACCGGAACAACTGCTGGCGGCCATGACGCTGGAGGAAAAAATTGGGCAGCTGTTTATTATCAGGCCAGAATCGCTAGACTCCACACTGACTCCGGAGCAGGTACACAGCACCCGGGACTACGGCGTGCAGGCCCTGACCGAGGAGATGGCGGCCCAGCTGTCTAAATACCCCGCCGGGGGGATTGTTTTCTTTGGAAAGAACATCGCCGGGCCGGAACAACTGGAAACCTTCCTCTCCGGCCTGAAGCAGGCGAGTAACCTGCCGCTGATGATCTGCACTGATGAAGAAGGCGGCAGTGTTTCCCGTATTGCCAATGCGGCGGGCTTCCAGGTGCAGAAATTTGATGGAGCAGAGGCCATCGGCGCTACCGGCGACCCCCATGAGGCCTATCGCATGGGGCAAGTCATCGGAGCATATCTGAACCGGTATGGCTTTAATCTGGACTTTGCCCCGGTGGCGGATATTAATTCCGATCTGGAGCATATCATCATCGGTTCCCGGGCCTTTGGCAGCGATGCGCAAACCGTTTCCTCCATGGTAAACGCCATGATAGACGGCCTGCACGATGGCGGCGTAATGGCCTGTATTAAGCACTTTCCCGGGCACGGCGCCGCCAGCGGTGACAGCCACGATGGCTATGTGGAGCTGGATAAAAGCTGGGAAGAACTGCTGCAATGCGAGCTCATTCCCTTTATTGGCGCGCTGGAGAAAACTGACCTGGTAATGGCCGCGCATATCGCCACCCCAAATGTGACCAATGACGGCCTGCCCGCTTCCCTTTCCCACACCATGCTGACCGAAAAGCTGCGGGGTGAGTTGGGCTATGATGGGGTTATTATCACCGATGCCCTGGCCATGGGCGCCATCATACAGAACTATTCTTCGGCAGAAAGCGCCGTGCTGGCCCTGCAGGCCGGAGCCGATATTCTGCTGATGCCGTATGATTACATTGCCGCCTACCAGGGGGTGCTGGCAGCTGTGGAGGATGGAACCATCCCGGAGGAGCGCATTGATGAAAGCGTACTGCGCATCCTGCGGCTGAAAGCGGCCTATGGGGCAGAAAATTGACAGCTAAAAACAAGTTTTTCTCGCCAATTGTCTATTATCTGTTGCATTTTGCACATGCGAATCGTTATATAGGGTGAAAGCGCTCCATAGTTACGCATTTTACCGGGGCTGACCGGCATTTCCTACAAATGGAGGGAGGCTTTTTCTGCGGAATGCCCATATTTTTCCCCGGGGAGATTTTGGTATAATGGAGCTGCAGAAAACATTTTTACAAGGAGGAAAATGAGATGAAGAAAACACTGTGCCTGCTGCTGGCCGCTCTGCTGGTGCTCTCGCTGGCCGCCTGCGGCAAGCAGCCCGCCACCCCCACGCCTGACCCTACCCCTGTTCCCGCCCCAAATGAAGCGCCCAAGCTGGTGGAAGCCCTCATCCCGGCCGAAGAATATCCGGATATCGTATGGGAAAATGCCGGCGGCGGGCCCTGCTGGAATGAAAACTACATTGTGACAGTGGGAAACGATGATTCAAGTAACTCCAAGACCATCTTCTATTCCACCAACCGCCAAACCGGTGAGACCCGCTCCACCGAGCTGGACGGACTGTGGATCTCCGATAGTCTGGCCCTATATGGGGATAGCTTTTATTGGCTGACTATTGAGGCCAACAAAGAAACTGGCGAGCGTGAGCTGCTCCTGCTGAAATATGACTGCGCCACCCTGGAAAAAACCACCGTATTTACTGAACCATGCGAATACTGGGCCGAAAATAGCCAGCTGGCCATCGATGATGAGTGGGCCATCTATGTACTTAATCTCTCGGATTCCGAATATGAGATCCGCGGGTACTCCTTTGCCGATGGAAAGAACCACACCCTGATGAAGCTGGAAAGCAGCATCTTCCCCCGGCTGGTCCAGATGACCGATGGGTGCTACTCCGTTGCCCTGCAGGAGCCGGACGGCTGGGTGACCCGGATCATCCGGCTGGACGATGACGAAACGGTTTGGGAAAACCGTTCCAAAAGCACCAGGGTCCCCACCCGGCTTGCTTTTAATGAAAGCTGGATCGTGCTGCGGGAAGAATCCCAGGCGGATCCCAATTTTGGCAGTCTGCGGGTATGGAACCGCACCACTGGCGAAGAGCTTAATGTAGATGGTCTGAAAGGGATGCTGTACCCCAGCAGTGAGTTGTATCTCATCGGCGACTGGCTGTACAGCACCCGGTTGGTCACCAACGAGGACGGCAGTCAGCGGCAGGCACTCATTCGCATCCATCTGCCGGGCGACCAGGCCGAACTGATTTATGATGGGGATGTATTCCGCTTCCGGGTCGACCCCATGACCGGTGAGATTGCCGTATGGCAAATCTATGATGAACCAAGCCAAAATCACAGCACCACCCGCAAGCTCATCCTGCTGAAGGCCAGCTAACCCCGGTAACCAAAGCCGATAAAAGCGCTCCCCTTCCCCGCCGCACGGCAGGAGGGGGAGTTGTTCTTTTTTCCGGCAGGGAAAAGCAGTAAAAAAGTATTAAAAAAACCGTTAAAATTATTTGGATTCAAGGCTGCATTGTGCTAGAATGGGGATAGATGACCGGCCGCAGGAGGCATAACCATGGAGAGAAAAAAGCTATTGATCGCCGATGATTCCGAAATGAACCGGGCGATCCTTGCCAATATACTGGATCAGGATTACGAGATCATCGAGGCAGCCGATGGGCGGGAGGCCATTGCCGCTTTGCAGGTCTATCACGGGGAGATCTCCGCGCTGCTTCTGGATATCATCATGCCAGAAATGGATGGCTTTGCGGTGCTGGAAGAAATGCGCGCCCATGGCTGGCTGGAGGAAGTCCCTGTCATAATGATCTCGACCGAAACCGGCACCGCCACCATTGACCACGCCTTTGCGCTGGGGGCCTCGGATTACATCAGCCGTCCCTTCGCCACCCGCATCATCCGCCGGCGCATCATCAATACCATCTTGCTGAACGCCGAAAAGCACCAGCTGATGGACATAGTGGCCGAGCGCTTTTTGCGGGAGAAACGCAACAGCGATATCCTGGCGGCCATCCTAGGCTATGCGCTGGAGGCGCGCTGCGGCGAGGGCGGCACCCATATGAATGGGGCGGGGCACCTTACTAAGCTTCTACTGCTGGAGCTGTGCAAAAGGACCGACCGCTACGCACTGGAGCCAGATGATATCGAACTGATCAGCACGGCAGCCGGACTGCATGATATCGGCAAAGTTCTCATTCCGGAAAGCATTCTGAAAAAGCCCGGCAAGCTGACCGCCGCGGAGTTTGAGCTGGTCAAGCAGCACACCACCTTAGGCGCGCGGCTGGTGGCGGAGATGCCGGCCTACCAAAACGAAGCACTGGTTAAATATATAATTGAGATCTGCCTTCGACATCACGAGCGTTGGAACGGTGAGGGCTATCCTGATGGACTGCGGGGGGATGAGTGCCCCATTGCGGCGCAGGTCACCGCCCTGGCCGATGTATACGATGCCCTGACCACCCGCCGCAGCTACAAGGAAGCCTACTCCCACGAAAAAGCGCTGGCTATGATCCACGCCGGGGAATGCGGCAGCTTCAATCCCCTGCTGCTGGAGTGCCTGGACGCCCTTTCTGATACCATCCGGAGGGAGGATACCGCCCGGGAGGACAGCTTATCCCAGGAAAAGCCCATCTTTACCGAGGAACTATACCGGAACCGGGATATGGCCGCTGCCCGCATGACCCATCAGCTGGAGGATGCGCGTGCCCGGCAGGATTTCTTTACCAGGATGAGCCGGGAAATGTGGTTTGAATACACAGTGCAGCCCTCCTCGCTGCAGCTTTCCCTGGGGGCCATGCAGCAAACCGGTCTGCCCGCTGTGATGGTAGACCCGCTGCAAAACCGAGACTTTTTGACGCTCATCGGCGGGGAAACCGCGGAAACGGTGCGGCAGCAGCTAACCGCTATGACTCCGGATGAATCCTATGCCGAGGTTCCGGTAAAGCTGCTGCTGAATGGGCAGCTGCGCCGCTGCCGTTTGGCCATGTTTCTCTCCTGGTCGGCAGTGGAAAAAAACCGCTTCCGGAGTCTGTTCGGTAAGGTGATCAATGTAGAGGAAAACTACACCCGGTTGGAGGATCACACTCGCGCAGACATCCCACAGATGAAGCAGCAGGTGCTGCTGCCGCTCACCGCGGCGGATGGCGTCCTGCGTATTTCCGGGCAGGAGCTGGCACCCATCCTGCAGGCCTACCGGCAGATGTTCCAAATCGTGCGGCTGGTGGATCCGGGCATCTGCATGCAGGTGATCGCCGCAGATGACGGCCACACCATGGAAAAAGTGGGGCGCTGCTACTCCATCTGGGATAAGACCCAGCGCTGCCGGCACTGTGTTTCCCAGGAGGTGGTACGCACCCGCCGCACCCTGAATAAAGTGGAAGCAATCGGCAGCGACCTTTATTATATCCTGGCCATGTGCGTAGAGGTGGATGGCTTTCCCTATTCGCTGGAATGCGTCAATCCTATTTACTCGGATGATGTGCTTTCCGATGAGAATGAGAATCTGCTGAACCAACTGCTGATGCGCAACCGGCAGGTGTATACCGATTCCCTCACCAAGGTCTTTAACCGGCGCTACTGCGATGACCGGCTGCGGCGCCTTTCCGGCGAGTATGCCCTGGCCATGATCGACATAGATAACCTCAAGCAGATCAACGATCGCTTTGGCCACCCGGCCGGGGATACCGCCATATATCACACTGCCCAGGCCATCCGGGCCATCCTGCGCAGCCAGGATGAACTGGTACGCTACGGCGGGGATGAGTTCCTGTTGCTGTTCCACAGTCTGCCGCAGAATATCCTGCGGCGCAAGCTAGAGGATATCTGCCGGGCGGTGCGGGCGCTGCGGGTCGTAGATTTGCCGGAGCTGCGCATCACTGTCAGCATCGGCGGTGTTTATGCCGCGGGGCAGATCAGTGAGCTGGTGGAAAAGGCCGATCTGGCTCTGTACCGTGCCAAGGCTCAGAAGGATAGTGCCGTGCTGTATGAGGAGGACTTCCATGACTCTGAATGAATTTTATACCACCGTGGGCGGCAATTACGAGGATGTCATTGCCCGCCTGCACAGTGAAGCCTTTACAGAGAAATTCCTACGGATGATTCCGCAGGATAACAGCCTGCCGCTGCTGAAAGAAGCAGCGGCAGCGGGCGATGTCCCAACGGCCTTCCGGGCGGTGCATACCCTAAAGGGCATTGCCCTCAATTTGGGGCTTACCGGGCTGGCCGCCGCCTGCGGCACCATGACCGAAGCCCTGCGCAGCCGGGATACCCTCCCGGAACAGACCGATGTCCTGCTCCGGGCAGTGGACCGGGAATACCAAAAAGTGTGTGATACACTAGCCCGGCTGAATCCCCACACAGAACCGAAGAAAACAACATGATGATAAAAAGCGGATACCAGGAGGGGCTACATTACCAAAGTGGCTCCCCTGCCCCACCGATGCGCTGGAGGAACAGCTGCACGGCCAAATGAATTTTTCCAGTGGGGAGGGCACCGGGACGGCATTCCATGTCACACTGCCCTTTGCCATCGATCCCACCCCGACCGCCGTGGCTGATAACACAGCCGACTCCATTGATCTGACCGGTATGCAGATCCTGCTGGCGGAGGATAACGAACTCAATATGGAGATCAAGCAATTTTTCATTGAACAGCACGGCGGCACCGTCCTCCCGGTACAGGATGGCCAAGAAGTCGTCAAGCATTTTGCCGCCTCCGCCCCTGGCGAGATCGACCTCATTCTAATGGATGTAATGATGCCGGTCATGAATGTCTACAAAGCCACCCGGGTCATCCGGCAGATGTCGCGTCCCGATGCAAAGACTATCCCTATCCTAGCCATGAGCGCCAATGCCTTCCAGGATGATGTACAAAAAAGCCGGGCCGTCGGTATGAATGCCCACCTCCCCAAACCCCTAAGCACTGAAAACCTGCTGGGGGCCATCGCGCGCTACATCACCCAAAAATGATTTTATTCTATGTCCCCGGTAAAGGAGTCCATTCCCTTATGCACACCAAGAAAGTTTTGATTCCGTTTCTCCTGCTGCTGGCACTGGTCCCGCTGTGCGCCTGCACCGCCACAGTGCCTACCCCTGGCGTCCCCCTGCCCCAGTTGGTGATCGGCAGTGATAATTACCCTCCCTACAATTACACCGATGAAAACGGCTTCCCGGCCGGCGTGGATGTAGCACTGGCCCGGGAGGCCTGCCGCCGCATTGGCTACGAGCCCGTCTTTCGGCTCATTGATTGGGACCAAAAGGATGAATTTCTGCAAAATGGTGAGGTTGATTGCCTGTGGGGCTGCTTTTCCATGAATAACCGGGAGGAAAGTTACCTATGGGCCGGGCCCTACGCCTGCAGCCGCCAAGTGGTGGCCGTCCGGCAAGATAGCGATATTCAGTCCCTGGGAGATCTCGCCGGCCATCGCGTCGCGGTACAGATCAGCTCCAAGCCGGAAGAGATCTTCTCCGCCGGCACCGATCCCCGTCTGCCCACTGTCAGCAATATCTACTGTCTGTTAAGGATGGAGGATGTGGTTTCTGCCCTGCGCAAAGACTATGTAGATGCCTGCGCCGGCCACGCTGCCGCCCTTACCGCGCAGCTGCAGTACACCAATACCCCCTACCGTCTGCTGGAGGAATCCCTGCTGCGTTCCGAGGTCGGGGTCGCCTTTGCCCGGGAGGGTGATACCGCCCTGCGGGACCGCCTGCACACCGCCCTGGTGGAAATGTTCGCCGATGGCACCATTGAGAAAATCCTGGCCGAATACGGTTTGGACCCGGCCGATGCTCTAGGAGGAACGGCCGGTGAGTAAACAACAGAATAAACGGATCTGGGACTGGAACCCCAAGCCTCGCTCCGTCATTATTGTAGGGATCCTGCTGTTTTTGCTGGTGGTGCTGGTACACGGTCACGCGGAATATCAGATCACCGCCTCCCTGGCGTGGGATACCGCCAACACCCTGCGGCAGCAGTGCATCAGCTTTTATAAGCTAGCCAGCGGCGACCGTGTTAAAAGCCTGTTCCGGCTTTCAGATAGCCTGCTGGAGCTGAGTTATCACCTGCGGGATGATCCCGAGCTCACCAACGATGAGTACCTGGAGCAAAGCGTAGACCGTCTGCGCCTGACCGGCGTGGCCCTGCTGGATGGCGATCTAAGCCTAGAGGCCTCCGGTTATACCCGTCCCATGCAGGGCTCCCCCTGGCAGAATACCACCGAAGGCAGCCTGTTCTACGGGGTGGCCGGCACCAATAAAATCTATGCCGAACGAGTGCAGTATGATGGTCACTACTACGATGTCTGCGCTGTTCCCCGGCTGGATGCCCCCGGCCTCCTCATCGGATTTTACGAACAGCCCGCTGGACTGATTCTGGATGTCGAGGAGGATATGACCACCCTTCTCAATGGTATTTACATCAATCGCGGCGGCACCTACATCATCACAGCCGGAAACACCATATTGGCCGGCAGCGATGATGCCCTTCAGGGCGAGAAAACCGACTCGCTCCCCATTCTGCAGGCGCTGAACCAGCTCCCTCACGATGACCAGCTCCACCTCTTCCACATTGAGGGCGGCAGCTACCTGGGCTGCCGCACCGCCTGCGAGGGCTGTCAGCTCTACATCTATTTCCCGGTACTTTCTACCTTTGCCGATACAGCGGCGGTATCCGCCGTGTTCGTGGCGCTGTATACCGCCTTTTGGTATATTCTCTCCATTGCTCGCAGCCGCGCCTTGTACCAAAGCAGCCAAAAGCTGCAGGAGAGCAACCTTCACCTGCAAAAGACTGTCAATATGCTGCGCTCGCTGCAGAACATCTATTTTGCTTCCTTCTACATCGATCTGACCCAGAATTCCTGCGAAAGCATTTTCCTGCCGCAGTGGCTGGCCCATTACCTGCCGCAGAATAGCTCCTACACCGATATGAAGGACGCCCTGACGCAGAATCTTGTCCTGGAGGAATACCGGCCGATGCTGGATGAGCAGCTCAGTCCCGAGGCTATCCGGGAGACCCTGCGACAGGAAAACCTCACCGATGTACGCCATAGCTTTTATATCGATTACCGGGCCTGGTGGGATGATACCCTAAACTGGAGCCGTGTCACCATCACTGTTGTGGATTTTGATGCGGTCGGTAAGCCCCACCATGTTCTGGCCGTGCTGCAGGATGTCGGCCCGGAAAAAGAACGGGAAGCCCGATACCAGGCACAGATTATTGCTGAAGCAGAGGAAGCGCGGCTGGCCAGCATTGCCAAATCTGAATTCCTGCGCCGCATCAGCCACGATCTGCGCACCCCCATCAATGGCATCCAGGGCTACATCAATATGGCCGCTCACTATCCCGATGATCTTGCCCTCCAGATAAGCTGCCGGGAGAAAGCTGCCATTGCCCTGCACACCCTGCTGGATATCGTCAACAATGTACTGGATATGAGCAAACTGGAAAGCAGCGCCATCGATCTCGAGCAGCGTTCCTTCTCCCTCTCTGCCACCCTGCAGGAGGTCAGCGCTGTCATCGAACCACAGGCCGCTGAATTCGGCATCCGGTACGAAGCCCCCACCGAAGCCCCCCTGTCAAATGTCCGTCTCATCGGCAGCCCCAATCATTTGCAGCGCATCCTGTGCAACCTGGCCGGCAATGCCGTAAAATATGGCCGCAGCGGCGGCTATGTCCGGCTGGGCAGCCGGGTCCTTTCCCACAGCGAAGGCTGTGTAACGGTCGAATTCACCTGCGAGGATAACGGTATCGGCATGAGTGAGGAATTCCAACAGCATCTGTTTGAACCTTTCGCGCAGGAGGCCGATGACGCCCGCACCCAGTACCAAGGCACTGGTCTGGGTCTTTCCATCGTTGAAAAGCTGGTATCCGCCATGCACGGCACCATCACCTTCAATTCCCAAAAGGGTGTTGGCACCTCCTTTCGGGTCGTGCTGCCTTTCGGCATCGATCGCACCGCTCCCACCGCTCCGGTTCCACTGCCCACAGCCGATTTCACCGGTATTCATATCCTGCTGGCGGAGGATAACGACCTCAATATGGAGATCGCGGAATTCCTGCTGCAGGAACATGGCGCCACCGTGTCCCGCGCCTGGAACGGCCGGGAAGCCCTGGAGCTCTTTTCGGCCAGTGCGCCCGGCTACTATGATCTCATCCTGATGGACATTATGATGCCGGTAATGGATGGCACAGCGGCGGCCCGGGCCATCCGCGCACTGCCCCGCCCCGATGCTAAAGCCATCCCCATCCTGGCCATGAGCGCCAATGCCTTCAGCGATGATATCCGCCAAAGCCTGGCCGCCGGCATGAATGAGCACCTCTCCAAGCCCATAGAGGAAGGAAAACTGCTGACCGTCATAGCCCGCCTGCTGGGCAAGGATGAAAAAGCTGCCCGCTAAATCCAAGTGATATGCCCAAAAGCAACCGTTTCATTTTTGCAACATGTTTCGTTTTTGCATCAATAAATTCTGCTAATAAAAATTTATACGCTTTCTGTACTATCTCATAATCAAGCCAAAAATTAAGCATTCGCAAAAAAGTGCGGGATGATATGTTGCATATTTGCATCATATTATCCCGTTCTTTTTCGATTTCCGCTCCTTTTTCTCGCGGTTTCCCCTTTCCCTGCGTTTTTTCTCCATGAAAAAGTATCCAAAGAAATCCTCCCCCATCCCACGCACCTGCCAAACTTTTATCAACCCCATTTACAAGCCCTCTCCCCCTCGCTATAATCATCTCGAAAGCGGGCTTTCCCCTGCATTTTTTCACCCCCTGCCGCCGCTTTACAGGGAGATTCGTACAGGAACTGAGAGGTTTAATAAGATGGAACAGAATTTAAGCAAAACCCCGATCAAGTGGCGGGCTTCCGCCATTGTGCTGGCTATCTGCCTGGTACTCATGGTCGTCACCTCGGTCATCGGCCATAATATTCAAACCAGCGGCGGCACCGTCCGCACCGAAGAGCTGACCTTCACCACCGATGTGGGCGCCACCAGCCACGCCAAGCTCTATATCCCCAAAACAGCCACGGCCGAAACCCCGGCCCCGGCCATCCTGCTGTGCCACGGCTACACTGCCAGCCTGGATGCCATGGAATCCAATGCCATTGAGCTGAGCCGCCGCGGATATGTGGTCATGGCGCTGGATATGTACGGCCACGGAGAAAGCACCCTGCCCCCTGACGGATACAAGCAGGCGGAAATGGGCAATGTGGAAAATTACGCTCCCGATCTCGGCAGCTACTCCGCCCTGCAGCAGTTCAAAAATTACGACTTTATCGATCTGACCAAGATCGGTATGCTGGGCCACTCCATGGGCACCGCTGCCATTCAGGAGGGCGCTTATCTTGCCTATTCCAAATGGCAGGCAGCCTATACTGCAGCCTATGCTGAAGCGCTTGCGGCAGGCTCCGATGAAACAACCGCTGCTTACACAGCCTACGGCGCAGCGATGAACTCCGGGATTGTACTGCCCGGATCTATGGTACTCACCGGTTATAATTACAATGTCCGCAATATCAATGACTTGACCTACAATGGCGTTACTGCCGAAAACGGCGTTTTTCCGCTGTATGCCGCACCGATCAATATCTGCACCATTCAGGGCACCTACGATGAATTCTCCGGTCTTCTGTGGGGCGTGGAGGATTCCAGCCAGTACACCACCAGCTTTAAGTTCGCCTACGGCACCGGCGGCGCCACCAATGTTCCCTCCGGCACCTACTTTATGTATGGCGATGCCAGCGCCACACCCCTCACCCGTGAGGAAGCTGTGACCGCCGCGGCCAGCGCTGCCGTTACCATGAAGCCTATTAGGGCCGCTTACAGCTTCAATGGCACCCACTCCGATACCTACTATGATGAAACCGCCATCGGCTACGGCATCGATTTCTTCGATATCACTCTGCGCGGCGGCGTTGCCACCATCGCTCCCACCGAGCAGGTCTGGCACGGCCGTGCCGCCTGCGGCCTCATCGGCCTTATCGCCACCCTGGTCGCCTTTGTAGCGCTGGCGCTCACCCTGCTGCGGGTCCCCTTCTTCTCCACCATCGTGCGTCCGGCCGCTCCCTCCATCAGCACCGTCCACGGTGCCAAGGGTGTTATCGGGTATATCATTCCCTATATCATCTTCCTGCTGCCCGCGCCTCTGCTGTACTACTGGCTGATCGGCTATCCCTACTACATGCAGCCCCAGTGGTTCAAATTCCTCACCAAGTTCATGCCCAATAGCTTCTTCAATATGGCTCCCATGAACTCCCTCATGCTCTTTAATGGCGTCGTGGGCGGCGTATTCCTGGTGCTGTATCTGCTGGTATTCTTCCTCATTGGCCGTAAGAAAGGCGCCAACCTGGAAACCACCGGTCTCAAGCTTCCCTTCACGCAGATCCTCAAGAGCCTGCTGCTGGCAGTTCTCTCCTTCGCTGGCATCTACGCAGTGGTGTATGCCTGCTCTGCCCTTTCCGGCACCAATTTCTCCTTCTTCAAGTTCAACATCATGCCCATGGATAGCACCCACTGGGTTGCGTTCTTCAAGTACCTGCCCGTCTGGCTGCTGTTCTTCCTGCTGTGCGGCGTCATCTATAATTCCCTCACCCGCATCAATAACGCCCCCGCCTGGCTCAATTACCTGCTGTGCGCGGTCGTTTCCTGCGGCGGTCTGGCCGTAATGTTCACCTACGATTACGGCAAGCTGTTTGCCACCGGTGTCCGCGGCATCCAGTACATCCCCGGCACCACCTCCCCCGAATGGCTCGCGGCCGTGGGCATGTCCTTCCCCACCGCGTTGGCCGGCATCATGCTGTTCGGTCTGCTCTTCATCCTGCCCATCACCGCCGTGATGAGCCGCGTCCTCCACAAAAAGACCGGTTCCGTCTGGCTGGGCGGCTTCCTCACCGCATTCATCGTCCTTGTCTTCACCATTTCTCACATGGTCGTTTCCATCTGATTTTTCCTCCTCAAAATAACGCGCAGGAAACGAAGTGGAATCTCTGTCCGTGCAGGTCCTCCATCGGCTCCCGGTAGGGGGAGCCGATGGGCCCCACGGCGCGGCACGCATCGGAGCAACCTTCCCGGTGCGTGCCTTTCTCTGCTTTCCGCCATTGGGGCGGCACGGTTCCGCTCCCGTCAGGCAGCACCTCCGCTTCGCTCCGGGCTGCCTTCCCCGCTCCACCGTGCCGCCCCCGCGCACTCTCCATCTCCTCCCGAAAGGCAGGTCCTCCCTTTATGACCCCCACCGTCCAAAGCCTCCCCCATCCCCGCCGCGTCTTCCGCGGGGAGTTCGCCCTCTGCATCATCGCGGTGCTCAATAGCTTCGCTGTCTACCTGATGCTTTACAGCGGCGCCGGCATTTCCTCCATCTCCTCAGTGCCGTACATCATTTCGGAGGTGCTGCCGGTCCTCTCCCTCGGCACATGGACTTATCTTTTCCAAACCTCGCTGGTGGCGGTGTTGATGCTGCTGCGGCGGAAGTTTGTCCCCAGCTATCTGCTTGCGTTTTTGGTGGGCTTCGCCTTTGGCGAGATGATGGATATCCATGCCCTGTGGATCGATAAGCTGCCGCTTACCCCTGTGCTGCGGGTCGTCTATTTCCTCATCAGCTTTGCGGCCCTCACCCTAGGCATCGCCCTCTCCAATCACTGTAAGCTCCCTATCATCCCCACCGATCTCTTTCCCCGGGAACTGGCCGTCATACTGAATAAGCCCTACAAAACCGTCAAAACCCGTTTTGATCTCGGCTGCCTTACCGTAACAGTAGTACTTTCTCTTCTCTTTCTGCACGGCATCCGCGGCATTGGCATCGGCACGGTATTCTGCGCCCTTGTCATGGGGTGGTGCATCTTCTGGGTGGGCGAGCGCCTCACCCGACACTTTGTCTTTGTTTCATTCCTCGCTCCCCACCCGGAGCAGGATCTCTGACTCTCTGTAAAAAGCACTGCAATCTGTTATTTTTTGGGACACATCCGCGGGATTGTCCCTTTTTCATTGCCTCACTGCGCACTATAATTTTAATAGAAAGATTTCCGAAAGAAGGGATCCCCATGTCGCCCCGCTCCGTCAATACCATTGCCCGTACCCTCATCCAAACGGTGGTGCGTCAAAAGCTTAATGCCATCAAAAGCGACCCGGAGCGCAGCCTGCGCAATCTGGTGGATATGGGGCTTAGCTTTGCGGCAGGCAGCGAACAAAAGCGTTTCCTTCAGCAGGCCCAGCGGACCCTGCAGGATGAAAACAGCGCCTATTACCGCATCATCTACGATATGGCGCTGCATGTGGATACCGAGCACCTAATGGGCTTTGGCATGAACCTAGGCTACAATAGCCTCACTGCCGGGGCCCGCACCATCCGCCGGCTGGAAAGCGAATGCGGCTACGATATCCCCTGGTGCCTTACCCTCGCCATCGACCGCAAGGGCTACACCGCCCACGAATCCGACTATACCAACCTTATCGAGCAGGGCAAGCGGCTGGGCATCTATACCTATCTGATCATCGCGCCGGAGCTGCCCGTGGGACTTTTCACCCTGCTGCGTCAACAGAAGGACTGTGCCTTCCTGCTTTTCACCTCACCCGATGAACTCACCGGGGATGTCATCGATACCATGGCCCAGCTTTATCATGTCATGCCGGTGGTACGCTTTGGCGATGGTGCCGAAGAGGTCTGCGATGCCATGCGCCGCCGGGAAATGCTCTACTCGGTATTCCTGCCCTACCATTCCGAGGAATCAGAAAACATCTTCAGCGACGGCGATGTGCTGGATATCGAGCAATTTCACGCGCCGCTCACCATCTTCATATCCTACACCGCCCCGGAAAAGGGCCAATCATCGCCCTTTTACCGGCGAATCATCGCCGCCCGCAATGACCTGCATACGCAGACCATCCCCGTGGAGCTGTGGGAGGACCTGCGCTATGTCGATGGCGTCATCTCTCCTCTGCCCTCCCACTCCATTACTTTCAATGCTGACTGCTTCCTCATCCGCCCGGATGGCACCGTGGATGACAGCATCTCCTTTTCCGCCGCTCCGCTGGAAAGCATCCTTGCCTCCCTGCAATAAAATAAGCCCCGGTTCCGCGGGCATTCCGCAGGATCGGGACTCTTTTTATCATTTTCGTTTTGGGGTCACAGCTCAGCCACTTCTACCCGCTTTACCGCGGCATAAATGCTGACCTTCAGCATCCGCACAAATTCCTGCGGCGGTACACAATCTTTATCGGAAAGCCACCGCACAAACGCCGCAATAAAGGCATCCGCATAAAAATTGATGCAGAACTGCTGGTATTTCGCTTCCTCCAGCGAGGACGCCAAAAAGTATTTGATAGAAGGCTCCAGCACTTCCTTAAAATGCTCTAGGAAGGAATTCTGTCCCTCAATGCGCAGCGCCCGCCGGTAGAAAGAGCGGTTTTCGTAAAAAAAACTGCACAGCTCGGTAAGAAAATCCCAGATCCCGGCATAATCCTGCCGGCTGGAAAGCTGCAGATACTCCATATCAAAGATCCAGTTCACCAGGTCGTACTTATCCTTAAAGTGATAGTAGAAGCTCTTGCGGTTCATGCCGCACTGCTCCGCAATATCGGAAACGCTGATCTTGGAAAAAGGCATCTGCTCCATCAGTTCTTTCATCGCGGCGGCCAGGGCGCGCTTGGTCAGGTTGGAATCGGCCGTAGTGTTCACCCCCGTTCACGCCTTATCTTAGCATATCCTCCCGAAAAAATAAAACCCCCATTGCCAAAAAGCGTTGGACAATCGCAAAAAACTGTCCCAAATGGTTGCGTGGTCCGGTTGCTCCCTCTCGTTTCCCCGCCGGCCCCTGCCCATTTCCGCCTACGGCGAAGTCTCCCCCTGCATGACTCCCCAACGCATTATCAAATTCCCAAAGGAGTGACTCCCATGCCAAAAGAACCTCGTCCCCTGCACGACCTTCATCCCCTGCGGCTGCTGCCGCTGGTTCTTTGCTTGGCCATGGTGGTGTTCTGCATTATCCGGGGCGGCTTCTCGGTGGAGGACATCCTCTCCTACGCTCCGCGGAATGTCTGGCTGGCCGCCGGTTTCCTGCTGCTGCTCTACCTCGCCAAATGCCTCAGCGTGGCTTTTCCCATCATCGTTTTACAGGTTGCCTCCGGGCATCTGTTTGCCCCTGCGGCGGCGCTGGCGCTCAATGTTTTAGGCCTTGCGGTGGATCTCACCGTTCCCTTCTGGATCGGCCGGTTTTCCGGCAGCGGGCTCACCACTCGGCTTTTGGCCCGCTATCCCCGCCTGGATGGCCTCCTGGAAAGCCAGGAAGGACATTACCTTTTCCTCTCGTTCTTTCTGCGGGTCATCTACCTCCTCCCCGGCGATATCGTCAGCATGTATTTCGGTTCGGTCCGGGGACCCTATCTCACCTGTCTGCTCGGCGGGCTGCTGGGCGGCCTGCCCAGCCTGCTGGCCGCCACCCTGCTGGGCGCCAGCGTTTCACAGCCTGGTTCCCCGGCCTTTTGGCTCGCCCTTGGCATCACCGCCGGGGTCTCCGTCCTTTCTCTTCTGGGCTATCTCCTCTGGCAAAAGCGCCAAAAGAACAAAATCTAACCCCGCACCCAACAGAATCCCTCTTCGCCGGGGGAGATCTTTTCCCACCCCATGTTTAGAGCATCCTCGACATCACTGTTTGGCCCCTGCTCTCTCGTCGCCGGACTATCCTCCTTGGCTAAAACGCAAAAAGTAAGGTTTAAGCAGTTTCCTCCGCCGCAGAAACTCTCCTCTATCCCAGTCGCCTGTCCCGCAGCTTCAGGAACATAGTCCCACCCCTTATTCCCAGCTTCCTGCTTTCCACACCTACGGCGGAGCCGCCTTTCGCCTTCGGCGAAATCCGCAGGCTGCGCCTGCATCGGCGGGCTTCGCCCGCCGGGCGGCTCCGCCGCCCCCTCCGCCCAACTCTCCTCATACCAAACGACCGTCCTCCGAAAAAACGGAAGTCGGTCGTTTTCCTTTTTTATTTCGCCCGCAGCTGCCAGAATGCCACCGCACTGGCCGCCGCAACATTCAGGGAATCCACCCCGTGCTGCATCGGGATTCGAACGGTGTAGTCACAGTCAGCTATCGTGCGGGCTGTCAGTCCGGTGCCCTCGGTCCCCAACACAATGGCCAGCTTTGGTTCCGCCGCCAGTCCCTCATCATCAATGGAAACCGAATCCTCCCACAGAGCCATCGCCGCTGTCTTAAAGCCCAGTTCATTCAGCCAGTCAAGTCCCGGACTCGGCCAGTCGGCCGGTTGCTCCCCTATGTAGGCCCACGGAATTTGGAATACCGTTCCCATGCTCACCCGCACCGCCCGCCGGTTCAGCGGGTCACAACAGCTGGGGGTCAGCAGCACCGCGTCGATCCCCAGGGCCGCCGCCGAACGGATAATGGCCCCCACATTGGTGGAGTCCACTACATTTTCCAGCACAGCCACCCGTCTTGTCCCGGCGCACACCTCTCTAAAATCCTTGGGTCTCGGCCGCCGCATGGCGCACAGCACCCCTCTGGTCAGCTCATAGCCGGTCAGCCTTGCCAATACCTCCCGTTCCCCGGTGTAAAGGGGAATCTCCCCGCAGCGTGCAATGATCCCGGCTGCCTTCCCTTCAATAAATTTCCGCTCGGTAAGGAGGGCCAGCGGCTCATAACCAGCATCCAGCGCCAGGCCAATGACGGTAGGGCTTTCCGCAATAAACACACCCTTTTCCGGCTCCAGGCGGTTGCGCAGCTGCGCTTCGGTCAATCGGCAGAAAACATCCAACTCCGGCCGGGAAAGATCAGTGATCTCGATGATTTGCGGCATTTTGGCATTTCCCCTTTCCTGCTCTCTCCCCCTATTATAGCAGGTTTTTCCGCCCTGGGAAAGTCACTCCTTTTTGCTTTTTACCCCGGATTTTCAATCAGCTCCAGGGCCAGCATCCGCTCCAGCGGGATCTCCTCTCCCTCCGAGAGGAGCAAAGCTGGCGGCTGCTCCCTCAATTTCATGGCCTGTCCGGTTGTGGTCACACAGTTCCCGCCGGCTTTTTTCTCATCCGCCACAAACCAGGTAACGGTGACCCATGGCCGCCCCTGAAGCCGCCCCCGCAGCTGCTGCAGCAGGGCGTCCAGCCGGGCCTGCTCATCCTCGCTCAGTTGGGGGCAGTCCCTGGTAGGCCGAGCCGCTTCCATCAATATTTCCTCATAGCTGGTCAGGGCCGCAAACGGCGCAAACTGCACCGCCCTCTCCTCGAGCGGCATGGGACAGTGCCGCCGGGAAACGGGCCGCGGCAAATCGGAAATGTCGTCATATTGATGGGTCGGCATGGCTGGCCTCCTTTCCTGGCTTTTGGAATAGATA